>Ga0070740_10004100_pt1 | contig 14671 bp, 12 predicted proteins | sample Coa_R2_FD_67286 | JGI IMG/M metagenome (GOLD analysis project Ga0070740, IMG submission 67286) | Surface soil microbial communities from Centralia Pennsylvania, which are recovering from an underground coalmine fire - Coalmine... | ecosystem: Environmental > Terrestrial > Soil > Unclassified ... | reverse complement strand
GCGGTCGCGAGCGCGCTGCCGCGTCCGAATGACGATGTCCGCGCGCCGGACGACGCGCAATATTCCGACGACGATGACGAGGAGCCGATGGCGCTGCCCCCGCGCCGCCTCTATCGCGCGCCGCCGCGTTATTATTACTACGACGACGACGGATACTATGTGCGCCCGCGCGGGCTCATCCCCTTCTTTCCCTTCTATGGCCGATGAGCCCGCACAGGGAGGCGATCCCGCGCGAACAGGATCGTCGAACGAGGCGAGCGGCACCGCCGCGGCGAAGACAAGGAGACACCGTCATGGCATCGAGGATCGGCAAAGGCCGCGCACGCTCCGCGGCTTATCGGCGCCGCGCCAGGCCCGGCACGCGCGGGAGCGGGAAATTCTTCCACATCGAGGTTCGTCCGCGTTCCGACTTCGTCGCCTTCCGCAACCATGACGTCGGACGGCGCGGCGGCATCGAGCGGGTGGCCGGCCGGCGTGCGAGCGGCGCATGGGCGACGCAGAAATGGCTGATCGGCAAGCACGAAGCGCATCGCACGGGTCGCACGCTCGTGGCCGATACGGAGGCGGCGCGCAGGGTTCTGGCGCAACTCGGGTCCGCGCCGCGTCATCTCGGCGGCGACCGTTTTGTTGCGCGGCCGCGCCGCAACGTCCCGGAACAGGCCAAGCCCACGCCCGCCATGCGCCGCGCCCGGCGCATCAACATCGCCAAGGCGCAAGCCGGCGCGCGCCGCAAGCGACGCGGAACCAAATCGAGGCGCCGGCGATTGGCCTGACAACGGCCAAAAGGGAGCCCGGGCTGTGATCCGCAAACTTCCGTCCGGCAAATACCGCCTCTATTCGCGCAAGAAGGATCCCAAGACCGGTCGTCGCCGCAATCTGGGAACCTTCGCGAGCCGGCGCGAGGCGCTGCGGCACGAGCGCGCGATCCAGTACTTCAAGCGCACGCAGCGGTGACGCGGCTCGCGGCGGCAGGCCGCGCGACGTCGGGTCCGCGGCGATCGGGCGACCGTATACGCCGGATCATCCCCGATGCGCCACGCCCAGCGCCTCCTCGCCGCGGTCGAGAATGAGCGGCACAATCAGGTCTTCCTCGTCGTCGAGATGGCGCAGCAGGCCGCCGATCAGCGCGCGGCTCGCCTCGGCATAATCGGCGCCGCGGCGCGCACACCGGGCGGCATCGGTGCCCGCCAGCGCATGCAGAAGGGCGTTCGCCGTCTCCGCCACGCGCACCATATGGGCATGGATCGCGTGGTGATCCTCCTCGAGCACGTCGAAGCCGCGGGCGAGCCGCGCCTCGGCGGCGCGGAACAGCGGAAAATAGTGCAGATCCTCGATCTGATGGTGCACCGAAAGCTGTCCCAGAAGGAACTGCAGCCGCGGCACGATGAGGCGGGGGAAGCGCGCGGGCGCGATGTCGCCGGCATCGAAGCCCTGCGCGATCCGTTGCACCTCGCCCGACAATTCGCGGAACATGGCGTGACGCGAGAGCCAGAAGCGCGCCATCTCGCCGAGATTGGCGTGATCGCGCCATCGCTCGCGCGGATAGCGCGCAAGCAGGACGCGCAGCTCCTGCGGCCAGCCGCCGCGGTTCTCGAGTGCAAGCGCCTCGGCACCGGAACGGGTCGGCGGATTGGTCATGCCACCTCCATGGCGAGCGGATTTCGGTGATATTGACCCGCATTGCAAGCCCGCGCGAGGGCGGGGCCATCCGGAAGCGGACCGGCTCGCTGCGGACCGATTCGTCGCCCCGGCGGGCTGCCTTGCCATGACGGGCCGATCCAATCGGGCGGAACCTGCTCCAGCCGTTGCCAGAAGGATCGGCAAACGCTGTAAATGCGGCGATGAGCACCACCCTGGCGCGCCTTGACTGCGACGAGCCGACGGCACGGCGACTTGTCGCCGCGCTGGGCGAGAGCCTGGAGACCGGGACGGCCGCCTGCGCCGCTTTCGAGACGGCCGAGGGCTGCTGGCAGGTCGCGGTGCATTTCCGCGATCCGCCCGATCCCGAAATCGTGCGCGCCCTTGTCCGTACGGCCGTCGGCGACTCGGCCGCCGAGGCGCTCGTCTTCGCGAGCCTGCCGGACACGGACTGGGTGGCGCACAGCCTTGCCGGCCTCGCTCCGGTGCGCGTCGGACGCTTCTTCGTGCACGGCGCGCACGACCGGCCGCGCGTTCCGGCGAACGCCGTCGGCATCGAGATCGAAGCCGCGCAGGCCTTCGGTACCGGCCATCACGGCACGACCGCGGGCTGCCTGGCGGCGATCGACATGCTGGCAAAAGGCCGGGCGGCTGCGATCCGTCCCACGCCGGGGAAGTACCGGCCGGCACGGAGCGCCGGCCGCCGCCGCGGCATGCGGGGCGGATGCGCCGACGCGCGTCGCGGCGGGCGGAAAGCCGCGCTGCGCCTTCTCGACATCGGCACCGGTTCCGGCGTGCTCGCCATCGCCGCCGCGCGACGCCTGCGTTGCCCGGTGGTGGCAAGCGACATCGATCCGCGCGCCGTCTCGACCGCGCGCGCGAACGCACGGCTCAACGGCGCTGCGTCGCTCGTGCGGGTGCTGCACGCCGCGGGCGTGAACGCGGCCATGATCGCGCGCAAGCGTCCCTATCGCGTGGTCCTCGCCAATATCCTGCTCGCGCCTCTCGTGCGCCTCGCGGTACCGATCGGCCGCCTCGTCGCGCCCGGCGGATGGATCGTGCTCTCGGGGCTGTTGCCGGCGCAGGCCAACGCCGCCCTCGCGGCCTATCGCGCGCAGCGTCTCGTGCTGCACCGGCGCATCCTGCGCGGCGGCTGGGTCACGCTGCTGCTTGGCCGGCATTGCCGGGCGCGACGGGAGCGATAGAGTGCCGTCCATGTTCGAGGCGCGTCTTCAGACCTTCGAGGAGACAGGCGAGCGCGCCCACAGCGCCGCCCGCGTCGCCGCGCTGCGCGCGGAATTGAGGCGGCGCGGGCTCGACGGCCTGTTGGTGCCGCGCGCCGATCGCCAGCAGAACGAATATCTGCCGCCGGGCGAGGAGCGCCTCGCCTGGCTCACCGGATTCACCGGATCGGCCGGTCTTGCCGTCGTGCTCGCGCAGGCCGCCGTCCTGTTCGTCGACGGACGCTATACCGTGCAGGCCGCGGCCGAGACCGATGGCGCCGTGTTCGCCCTCGAGCACCTCATCGAACATCCGCCCGAGCAATGGCTGGCGCGCAACCTCGCGCGCGGCGCGCGGATCGGCTACGACCCGTGGCTGCACACGAGCGAGAACGCGACGAAACTGCGCGCGGCCTGCGAGGAGGCCGGCGCCGAGCTGGTCGCGCTTCCCGACAACCCGATCGACGCGCTCTGGCGCGACCGCCCGCCGCCGCCGCAGCGCCGCGCGGTGCTGCATGAGCTCGCATTCGCCGGCGAAAGCGCCGCGGCAAAGCTCAGGCGCATCAGCGCGGAGCTTGCGCGCTTGCGCGCCGACTGCCTGATCGTGTCCGATCCGCACAACGTCGCCTGGGCCTTCAATATCCGCGGCTCGGACATCCCGCACACGCCGGTCGCGCTCGCTTTCGCCTTGATTCCGCGCGAGGGCCGCGCGGTGCTCTATATCGACGGCGCCAAGCTCGACAACGCGGTCCGCTCCGCGCTCGAAGAGATCACGGACATCCGTGAGCCGGGGAAGCTTGCGCGCGATATTTCCGACCTGCGCGGCAAGATCGTGCGGCTCGACCGCGCAAGCGCCGCCGACGCGCTGACCCGTCTCGTCGCCGAAGGGGGCGGCAAGCCGGTCAACGGCCCCGATCCGATCGCGATCATGAAGGCGGTGAAGAATCAGGTGGAGATTTCGGGCGCCCGCGCCGCGCACAAGCGCGACGGCGCGGCGCTCGCGCGTTTTCTCGCCTGGTTTGCCCGCGAGGCGCCGAAGGGCCGGCTCACGGAAATCGACGCGGTGGCGGCGATGGAAAGCTTCCGCCGCGACACCGGTCGGTTGAAGGACATCGCCTTCCCGACCATCGCCGGCGCCGGACCCAACGGGGCCGTCGTGCATTACCGCGTCACCCGCGCCTCCAACCGACGCATCGGACTGAATGAACTCTTCCTCATCGATTCAGGAGCGCAATACGAGGACGGCACCACGGACGTCACCCGCACCGTCGCGGTCGGAACGCCGAGCGCGGAGATGCGGGACCGCTTCACGCGCGTGCTCAAGGGTCACATCGCCATTGCCACCGCGGTCTTTCCCGAGAACACGACCGGCGCCCAGCTCGACCCGCTCGCGCGCACCGCGCTCTGGCGCGCGGGTCTCGACTTCGACCACGGCACCGGCCACGGGGTCGGCAGCTATCTTTCCGTGCACGAGGGCCCGGCGCGCATCTCCAAGCTCGGCACCGTCGCCCTGCGGCGCGGGATGATCCTGTCCAACGAGCCCGGCTACTACAAGACCGCCGCCTACGGCATCCGCATCGAAAACCTGGTGCTCGTGATCGCCGAGCCGACGCCGCCCGGTGCCGAAAAACCGCTCAACGCGTTCGAGACGCTGACGCTCGCGCCCATCGACCGGACGCTGATCGAGCCCCGGATGCTCACGCCGAAGGAGCGGCAATGGGTCGACAGCTACCACGCCCGGGTGCAGGAGGTGATCGGTCCGCTCGTCGACGCGGAGACGCGCCGCTGGCTGGAGCTCGCCACGCGGCCGCTGTGAGCCGTGCTCGCGCCGGCGCCTGAGCGCGGAAGGGGAGCGCCGGTCGGTCGGACAAGGACCATGCGTCAGCGAAATGCCGGGCGGGCCTCACGGTCCGCGCCGATCGCCTCGCGCTTTTGCGCGGATGTCGGCGACATGGACCCTCATGGCGCGTCTGAGCAGAGCGATCCGGGCTCGGGCCTGCCGCGTCCGGATGGCCTCGTCGCCCCCTTGCCGGGCTCCTTGCCGCGACAGGGGCGATGCAGTCCGATCGCGACCTGCCCTATTCCCCCCAGGCACGGAAGGCTTCCTCGAACACGCGCTGGCCGGGCGTGCCTTTTTCCAGCGCCAGGATGGCGCGCTTGCCGCTGCTGTAGATGATGGGGATGTCGAACCAGTCGCGGCTCTTGAGCAGTTCGAGATTGCGCTGCACGTCGACCTCGACCGCCGACAGGCCGATCAGGAAATAGCCGTTGGTCACCTTGACGGACAGCCCGGCGAGCGGCAGCCCGCGCGCCTGTTCGTTCGTCTTCATCAGCAGGCCGGGGACGTTGCCGATGCCGCCCTGATCGAAATCGGCCGGCAGCGTGAACATGACCTCGATGGTGTGGCTTGCCGGCAGCGCCTTGTCGGTGTTGCGGCGGATCGACAGCGTCATGCGCATTTGGCGTTCGGGAATCTCGACGTCGGCGCGGATCGCAAGCTCGGGCGCCAAGCCCGGCCCGGGCGAGACCGTCTCGGTCCGCCAGATCGCCGATCCGACATAACGCCGGCCCTGCGGATTGCTCGGATCCTCGTCATAGAGGACGACCTTCTGCGCCACCGCGGCGGCCGGCGCCGTCGCCGGGGAGGTCGTCTTCGGCTCGATGCGCTCGTCGATTTTCGGTTGCGCGGCCGCCGGCGGGGCGCTCGGCCGGCTGGTCGACTCGCTCGCGGTTCGGAAACCGCCGACGAGCGCGCCGACGGTGTGGCGCTGCCAGTAGCCGAGCGCAACGAGCGCCACGACGGCCACCGCCACGGCGGCCCATTTGATGACCGGCTCGGCGGCACGCACCGGTCGCGGCGGCTCTTCCTCCGGCTCGGCGGGATGGTCGAAGGGGACGGGCTGGGCGGACGCCGCTGCGCCGGCCCGGGCGCGAGGCGCCCGCCCGTCTTCCTGCGGACGCGGCGGCTCGAACAAGGGGGCGGCCGCGGGGCGATCGCCGGCCGGCGGCCGCTCGCCCGGCACGGCCCGGGGCTTCTCGCGCACGGCGCTCACTGCCCCCGCCGCGGCCTGTCCCGCGTGACCGGCCTCGGCGACCGTCTCGCGAAAATCCCGCAGGCCCTGGTCGCGCAGCGAAGGCGCGGGTTCGGGGGCCCGCGCGGCTGCGGCCGGCGCCGTCTTGGTCGCGGCCTCGGCCTCGACCTTGCGGATCGCCTCCTCCAGAGCCAGGCGCTCGCGGGTGACGTCGGCCTCGTCGAGCGGCGGATCGACGCTGCGCAATTGCGTCACCAGCGCGGCGCGCGCGCGTTCATAGAGCATGCGCCGGTTCTCCCCGGTATTGTGCTCGAGACCGGCCACGGCGCGGGAGATCAGGGATTGATAGTCGGCCATCGCTGCCCAATCTGATTTGGCTTCTTGTCTTTTTTCCGAATTCAAACCTCGAACGGATTCCGCATGAGAATGGTGTCTTCGCGCTCCGGACTGGTGGAGAGCAGCGCCACGGGGCAGCCGACCAGTTCCTCGATTCGGCGGACATATTTTATGGCCTGCGCCGGCAGTTGAGCCCATGAGCGCGCCCGTGCGGTGGGCTCTTTCCAGCCGGCGATGGTTTCATAGACCGGCTCGACGCGGGCCTGTGCCTGCTCGCCGGCCGGAAGATGGTCGATCTCCTGGCCGTCGAGACGATAGGCGGTGCAGACCTTGATCGTGTCGAAGCCGTCGAGGATGTCGAGCTTGGTGAGCGCAAGACCGTCGATGCCGCAGGTGCGGACACTCTGCCGCACGAGCACGGCGTCGAACCAGCCGCACCGCCGGGCGCGGCCCGTGACGGTGCCGAATTCGCGGCCGCGCTCGCCGAGCGCGCGGCCCACCGCATTGGCCTGTTCGGTGGGGAACGGCCCCTCGCCAACCCGCGTGGTGTAGGCCTTGCAGATGCCGAGCACATAGTCGATCGCATTGGGGCCGATGCCCGATCCGGTCGCCGCCTGCGCCGCCACGGTGTTGGACGACGTCACGAAGGGATAGGTGCCGTGGTCGACGTCAAGCAGCGCGCCCTGCGCGCCCTCGAACAGGATGCGCTTGCCTTCGCGCCGCTTGGCGTCGAGCAGCGACCATACCGTGTCCATGTAGGGAAGCACGCGGGGCGCGAGCTGCGCGAGGTCATCGTAGACGGACTGCGCGGTGATCTCGGCGAGCCCGCTTCCGCGGCGCAGGGCGTTGTGATGCGCGAGCAGGCGCTCGATCTTCGGCTTGAGCGCGGGCAGGTCGGCGAGGTCCATGAAACGGATCGCGCGGCGACCGACCTTGTCCTCGTAGGCGGGACCGATGCCGCGCTTGGTGGTGCCGATGCGGGTCGCGGCGCCGTCCGCCTCGCGCAGCGCTTCGAGCTCGCGATGCAGCGGCAGGATCAGCGTGGCATTCTCGGCGATCCGCAGCTTGTCAGGCGTCACCTTGATTCCCTGTTTGTCGAGCTGCGCGATCTCCTCGAGCAGCGCCCGCGGATCAACGACCACGCCGTTGCCGATGATCGAAAGCTTGCCTTCGCGCACGACCCCCGACGGCAGCAGCGAAAGCTTGAACACGGCATTGCCGATCACCAGGGTGTGCCCGGCATTATGGCCGCCCTGGAAGCGCACCACGATGTCGGCCTGTTCCGACAGCCAGTCGACGATCTTTCCCTTGCCCTCGTCGCCCCACTGGGACCCGACTACCACCACATTCGCCATGCGGATGTTCCCTGCCAGCGTCCGGACGTCTGAAACCGGGTACGGCCGGCCAGGTCCATCCTCGGATAAAGGATGCGGCGGGCCGAAGCAAGGCAGGCGACGGCAGGCCGGCGGGCGCTGCCGGCGGCGGCCCGCACCGCGCTCAGAAGCGGAGCGGCTTGGCCTGCTGCACCTGGGGCAGCGCGCGGACCTTGGCGAGCACCTCTTCCGGCAGCTCGCCGTCGATCTCGATCAGGGCGATCGCGCTGCCGCCCGGCTTGTCGCGGCCGACATGGAAGGTGGCGATGTTGATCCCGGCATCGCCCAGCGTGGAGGAGAACTTGCCGATGAAGCCGGGCTTGTCGAGGTTGGTGATGTAGATCATCGAGGCGCCGAATTCGGCGTCCATGCGGATGCCCTTGATATTGACGATGCGCGGGCGTCCGTCGGCGAACACGGTGCCGGAGACGTGGCGCGACTGCCGCTCGGTCGTCACCGTGACGGTGATCAGGCTCTCGTAATCCTCCGGCATCTCGCGCGTCGTTTCCTCGACCACGATGCCGCGCTCCTTGGCCACCACCGGGGCCGACACGACGTTGACGTCGCCGAGCATCGGCCGCAGCAGGCCGGCGAGCGCGGCCGAGGTCAGCGCCCGCGTGTTCATCTGCGCCACGAGGCCCTCGTAGGCGATCTGCACCTTGCTGATGCCGGTTTCCGTGAGCTGCCCGGCGAAGGAGCCGAGCTTCTCGGCGAGCGCGATGAAGGGCTTGAGCTTGGGCGCCTCCTCGGCGCTGATCGAAGGGAAGTTGACCGCATTGGCGATGGCGCCGCGCAGGAGGTAGTCCGACATCTGCTCCGCGATCTGCAGGGCCACGTTCTCCTGCGCCTCGGTGGTCGAAGCGCCGAGATGCGGCGTACACACGACGTTCGGCAACTTGAAGAGCGGGTTGTCGGTCGCCGGCTCGGTGGCGAACACGTCGAACGCGGCGCCGGCGACGTGCCCCGACTTCAGCGCCTCGACGATCGCCGCCTCGTCGACGAGCCCGCCGCGCGCGCAATTGATGATGCGCACGCCCGGTTTCATCTTCCGGAGCGCGGTTGCGTCGATGATGTTGCGCGTCTTGTCGGTGAGCGGCGTGTGCAGCGTGATGAAGTCCGAGCGCCGCAGCAACTCATCGAGCTCGACCTTCTCCACCCCGAGATCGACGGCACGCTCGGAAGCAAGATAGGGATCGTAGGCGATCACCTTCATTTTCAGCCCGAGCGCGCGGTCGGCGACGATCGAGCCGATATTGCCGCAGCCGATGATGCCGAGCGTCTTGCCGAAGATCTCGACGCCCATGAAGCGGTTCTTTTCCCACTTGCCCGCCCGCGTCGAAGCGTCGGCTTCCGGGATCTGCCGCGCCAGCGCGAGCATCAGCGAAATGGCGTGCTCGGCCGTGGTGATGGAATTGCCGAACGGCGTGTTCATGACGATGATGCCGCGCGCGGTCGCCGCCGGGATGTCGACATTGTCGACGCCGATGCCGGCGCGGCCGATCACCTTGAGCTTCTTCGCCCGTTCCAGGATCTTCTGCGAGACCTTGGTGGCCGAGCGGATGGCAAGGCCGTCATAGTCGCCGATGAGGGCGGCGAGCTTCTCCTTGTCCTTGCCGAGCGACGGCTGGAAATCGACCTCGATGCCGCGGTCCCTGAAGATCTGCACCGCGGAGGGCGAAAGCGCGTCGGAGATGAGAACCCTGGGCATGCGCGTGCTAGGCCGCCTTCGCCAGCGCGGCCTTGGTCTCGGCAAATGCCCAATCGAGCCAGGGCGTCAGCGCCTCGATGTCGCTCGTCTCCACCGTCGCCCCGCACCAGATGCGCAGACCGGGCGGCGCGTCGCGGTAATAGGCGATGTCGTAGGCCACGCCCTCCTTCTCCAAGAGGCCGGCCAGCGACTTGGCGAAGGCGCCCTGCGCCTCGAGCGGAAGCCGCGTCACCGCCGGATCGACCACCTTCAGGCACACGGACGTGTTGGACCGCTGGGCCGGCACGCGTGCGAGGTGCTCGACCCACGGCGTGACCTTGACCCAGGCGGCGAGTGCCGCGGCATTGGCGTCGGAACGGGCGATGGTCGCGGCAAGTCCGCCGATCGACTTCGCCCAGCCGAGCGCGTCGAGGTAGTCCTCGACGCAAAGCATGGACGGCGTGTTGATCGTCTCGCCGGCGAAGATGCCCTCGTTGATCCGGCCGCCCTTGGTGAGGCGGAAGATCTTGGGCAACGGCCAGGGCGGTTTGTAGGTCTCGAGCCGCTCGACCGCGCGCGGGCTCAAGACCAGCATGCCGTGCGCCGCCTCCCCGCCGAGCGCTTTCTGCCAGGAGAAGGTGGCGACGTCGAGCTTGTCCCAGGCAAGCCGCTGCGCGAAGGCTGCCGAGGTGGCGTCGCAGATCGTGAGGCCCGTACGGTCGGCGGCGATCCAGTCGCCGTCCGGCACGCGCACGCCGGAGGTGGTGCCGTTCCAGGTGAAGACGACGTCGGTGCTGAAATCGACCTCGCCGAGATTCGGCAGCTCGCCGTAGGGCGCGCGCAGCACTCTCACGTCCTTGAGCCCGAGCTGCTTCTCGACGTCGGTCACCCAGCCTTCACCGAAGCTCTCCCAGGCGAGCATGGTGACCGGCCGCGGCCCGAGCAGCGACCACAGCGCCATCTCCACCGCCCCGGTGTCGGAGGCCGGCACGATGCCGATGCGATAATCGGCGGGGATCTCCAGCACCTCGCGCGTCAGGTCGATGGCGCGCTTGAGCTTGGCCTTGCCGAGCCGCGCGCGATGCGATCGTCCCAGGGCTGCGTCGGTGAGGGCGGTGAGATTCCAGCCGGGGCGCTTGGCGCAGGGGCCGGAGGAGAAGTGCGGAACGACCGGCCGCACGCCGGGCTTGCTCGCGCTCATGGTCTATCCTTCCAGATAGGCGCCCCTCGGTGGGGAGGGGTGTCCCGCTGGCGGACATAGGCGAGTTGGCGGCCGCGGTCAACCGGCGCGGCGGCGGGCTCAGAACCGCACGCCGAGCCCGGCGCGGATATTGTTCAGATAGAGATGCAGTCCGCCGAGCCCGAAAAACTGCACGTGCTCGTACTCGCCGCGCGCGAAGATATTCGGCGTGAGCGCAACGTCGAGCCCGGCGCCGATGGAATAGCCGTAGATGAACTTGTCGGAGCGACCGTCGCTGCCCTGACCGATGACCGTGGTCACGGTGGCCGGGGAGGTTGAATTGTCCGTCTGCGTGTCGACCACCGTCGCCGAGGTCGCGACGTCGGCCCGACCGACGACGAAGCCGATCAAGCCGTAGGGCAGGAACTGGCCGGTGGCGTAGCCGGCGCGGCCGCGGAGCGACGTATAGTCGATGAGCTTGATGGACGAGCTCGCACTGAGCGTCATGTCGTGGTCGATCGTGCCGGACGTCGTTTGCTGGCGGATCGAACTGGCGGACACCGCGCTCCAGTCGGACTTGGTGTAGGTCGCCTCGAGGCCGAGCACCACGTCGTCCCACTGCCAGTTGTACCCGACGAAACCGCCGAATCCGGAGCCGTTCGAGTCGCTCTTGCCGAACAGGGGCAGACCCGAGATGCTGAAAGTGCCGTCGAGGGACGCGTTGCGCAGCGCGTCGGCCACGGCCGACTGGCTGACCTCGCTGAAGTCGGCGCCGCCGCTGACATAGGTCGCATGGCCTCCGGCATAGAAGCCTTCCCACAGCGCGTAGCCGTCGAACAGCGAGCCGCGCAGCGGCGCATCGAGCCAGCCGCCGGCGACCGCCGCACCCGGCGGCACGACGGCGACGGCCGCGCCGATGGCAAGGCTCCGCAGCACGATCCGCAACCGGCGCATTCCTCTTCCCCTTCCCGTTTCCGTACGGTCCCCATGCCGCGCCTGATGCGGCGCCGCGCGCTAGCCGCGGCTGTGCAGCGGCGGCGGAGGCGGCGGCGGCACGTCGAGCAGCCAGCGCATGCCAAGCTTGAGGTCGCTCGACGTGATGTGGTGGAATTCCATCGGGTTGTAGAAATTGTTGGTGCCGTTGAAGGCGATGAGGTCGCCGCTCTGCGCCTTTCCGAGGTCGACATAGCGATAGGCGAGTTCGAGCGTGAGGTTGCGGGTGACCTGATAGGCGAGGCCGGCGTGGATCGCCCAGGCGAAATTCCACTGGCTCGCGGTGTTGGCGAAGGCATCAGAGCCGCCGAAGCCGGCGCATGAAGAGCTGTTGATGCACGTCGAGAAGTCGCCGAAATTGCTGATCGTGATGCGGCTCGCGCCGACGCCGCCGCCGACGAAGGGCGTGATGCCCCACCAGGTGCCGAGGTCGACATAGCCGTTGAACAGGAACAGCCATTCAGACTTGCTCGCCGTGTAGCGATCCGCGGCGAAGCACGGCGGCGCGCCGCCGCACGATCCGTCGGGGAGCTGGCCGACGTCGAGCCCGTGGAAATTCGCGTTGCCGCGATATTCGCCCGTCACGTCGAAGCGCAGCCAGTTGTTGACCATGTAGCCGACGCCGAGGCCGAATAGCGGCGCCGCATCGAATCCCTTGTCGACATTGGTCACGGACTGGAAGCCGGAATAGTTCACGTTGAAAAGGCTGCGGACGCTCTGATTGGTGAAGCCGATATCGCCCCGCAGGTACCAGCCGCCCGCTTCCGGCGGAATGATCGGCGGCGGCACCAGAAGATCGGCGGCGCGCGCCGCCGGCAGGCTCGCCAGGGCGGCCATCGCCGCCAGCATCGAGATCGCAAAACGCCTGACCATGATCGTCCCTCATCGAATCCGCGACTCCCGGGCGGAGCGCGCTCACGAGGGACCTTGCCAGCAATTCGTTAAGTGTCGCTTAACCGTGTTTTTTAACGACGATTCTTAACCATGGCGGCGCCGACCGGCCGCGGCCGGCGCCGGCGTTAACCGGAAGTTTACCATGGACGGGCTCGCGCCGCGCGCAAGGCCTCGTGCGGCCGATTCTTCTTCGATGGGTTCGACGTCCATTCCGACCGGCGGCCGGAAATCGCACGCCGTCGCGCGCGCGATCGCGGCGCAGGCGACGTCAGACCGCCGCGGAGAGCGCCTCGACCACGTCGTCGACGACGGTCTCGACCAGCGCCGGGTCGTCGCCCTCGCCCATCACGCGGATCACCGGCTCCGTGCCCGAGGGACGCACGATGAGGCGGCCGCCGCGTCCGAGCCGGCGTTCGGCGCTGGCGATGGCGGAGCGCACCGCCGCGTTCTCGAGCGGCGCGCCGTTCTTGCAGCGTACGTTGCGCAACACCTGCGGCAGCGGCTCGAAGCGGCGGCAGATTTCCGAGGCCGGTTTGCCGGCGCGCTTGACCACGGCCAAGACCTGCAGCGCCGCGACGAAGCCGTCGCCGGTGGTGGTGTAGTCGGACAGAATGATATGGCCGGAGGATTCTCCGCCCACATTGTAGCCGTCACTGCGCATGCGCTCGAGCACGTAACGGTCGCCGACCGGCGTGCGCACCAATTCGAGACCGAGCGCCTTGAGGTGGCGCTCGAGCCCGAGATTGGACATCACCGTCGCCACCACGCCCGGACGCTGCAGGCGTGCGTCCTCCTTCCAGCTTTCGGCGATCACCGCGAGAACCTGGTCGCCGTCGACGACCTGGCCGCGCTCGTCGACGATCATGACCCGGTCGGCGTCGCCGTCGAGCGCGATGCCGATATCGGCGCGCATTTCGCGCACCTTGTTGCGCAGCGCGGCGAGGTCGGTCGAACCGCAGTCCTTGTTGATGTTGAAGCCGTTGGGCTCGACGCCGATGGCGATGACGTCGGCGCCCATCTCCCACAGGGCGCCCGGCGCCACCTTGTAGGCGGCACCGTTGGCGCAGTCGATCACGACGCGCAGGCCCTCGAAGCTGATGGCGCGCGGCAGCGTGAGCTTGGCGAATTCGATGTAGCGATCCTGCACGCCGTCGATGCGGCGGGCGCGGCCGAGATCGCTGCTCCTGGCGAGACGCTTGGTGAGATCGGCGTCGAGCAGGGCCTCGATCTCGAGTTCGACCTCGTCGCTGAGCTTGTAGCCGTCCGGACCGAAAAGCTTGATGCCGTTGTCATCATAGGGATTGTGTGAGGCGGAGATCATCACGCCGAGATCGGCGCGCATCGAACGCGTGAGCACGCCGACCGCCGGCGTCGGGATCGGTCCGGTCAGCAGCACGTCCATGCCGACCGAGGTGAAGCCGGCGACGAGTGCGTTCTCGATCATGTAGCCGGAAAGGCGGGTGTCCTTGCCGATCAGCACGCGGTGCCGGTGGTCGCCGTTGCGGAAGGTGAGCCCCGCCGCCTGACCGACTTTGAGCGCGAGCTCGGGCGTGATCACGCGATTGGCGCGGCCGCGAATGCCGTCGGTGCCAAAGTAACGACGTTCCATCGTGAAAGCCCCTCGGCGCCCCTCCGGCCGATCGGGCGACGTCCGCGTTCCCCGTCTTGATCATTCGGCGCAGGCACGCGCAACGGCCGACCGCCCGCAGAGCTTATAATAGTATCGGCCGCGACGAGGAAAGCCTTCAAAAATTGTGTGGAATCGTTACCACCACGGTAAAAGGGCCGAGGGTTCCGGGGCCGGCGGGACCGGAAATGCCCGGTTTCGCAGGCCCGCCGCCGCGTGCTACCCGGTTGACGCAACCGGGTCGAGCCACATGAGACACGTCACCTGCATCGAGGATCTTCGCGCGCTCGCCCGCCGCCGGGTGCCGCGCGCGTTTTTCGACTACGCCGACAGCGGTTCCTACAGCGAGGAAACGCTGCGCGCCAACCGCGCCGATCTCGAGAAGCTCAAGCTGCGACAAAAGGTCCTGGTGGACGTGTCCGCGCGCAGCCTGTCGACCGCCGTCGTGGGCCAGGAGATCGCCGCGCCGCTCGTGCTCGCACCGATCGGCCTTTGCGGCATGCAGCGCGGCGACGGTGAGATCCTGGCGGCCAACGCCGCCAACGCGGCGGGCATCCCGTTCACGCTCTCGACCATGTCGATCTGCTCGATCGAGGACGTCGCCGAGGCGACCGGCAGGCCGTTCTGGTTCCAGCTCTACGTGATCAAGGACCGCGGCTTCTCCAAGGCGCTGCTTGAGCGCGCGCGTGAG
>Ga0070740_10004097_pt1 | contig 14689 bp, 15 predicted proteins | sample Coa_R2_FD_67286 | JGI IMG/M metagenome (GOLD analysis project Ga0070740, IMG submission 67286) | Surface soil microbial communities from Centralia Pennsylvania, which are recovering from an underground coalmine fire - Coalmine... | ecosystem: Environmental > Terrestrial > Soil > Unclassified ... | reverse complement strand
AGCGTAACGGAATTATGCAAACAGTACAGGACCTAGCACAGCGAATCTCTCTTATCAGCGAGTCGTCCACCATGAAGGTCGCCGCCGAAGCTGACCGGCTGCGGCGCGAAGGGGTCGATGTGGTCGACTTTAGTGCAGGCGAGCCGGATTTTCCGACCCCCGACAATATCAAGCGCGCCGCGGTCCGGGCCCTCGACGAGAATTTCACCAAGTACACCCCGGTCAGCGGCACGGTCGAGTTGAAGCAGGCGATCTGCGATCACCACAAGGGCCTGTACGGGACCAACTACACCTTGAAAGAGTGCATCGCCAATATGGGCGGCAAGCACGCGATCTTCAATCTGACGCAAGCGCTGCTCGACCCCGGCGACGAAGTCATCATTCCGGTCCCCTACTGGGTCACCTTCAAGGACGTGGTGAACTACGCCGGCGGCAAGTGCGTGTTCGCCGAAACCGATGAACAGGAGGGCTTCGCGCTGACCGCCGCGGCGGTCGAGCACCTGGTCACGCCGCGCACGCGCATGATCATCCTCAACTCGCCGTGCAATCCGAGCGGGGCCGTTTTCGCGCGCGCCGAGCTTGAGAAGATTTTCCGCCTGGCCAAAGACAAGGGATTCTGGATTCTCGCCGACGAGTGCTACGAGCGGTTCCTTTACGAAGGCGAGCCGTTCTCGATGGCGTCCCTTCCGGGGGCTAAGGAGACCGTGGTCGTGGCGGGATCGCTCTCGAAGACCTACGCGATGACCGGATGGCGCATGGGCTTCGTGCTGGGCCCGGCTCCGGTGGTGGCCGGAATCAATAAGCTCCAGAGCCATGCGACCTCGAACCCCAATTCCATCACGCAGAAGGCCGCGATTGAGGCGCTGCGCGGCCCGCAGGATTCCGTGAGCGCGATGCTCGCGGAGTACCGGCGTCGGCGCGACTACGTGCTCGGCCGGCTCCGGAAAATGCCCGGCGTGAAAACCGGAACGCCGCAAGGCGCCTTCTACGCTTATCCCAACGTGAGCGGCGCTTTCGGCAACGGCATCCGCAACTCCTTCGAGTTCGCCGAGAAGTTGCTCGCCGACGAGCACGTCGCGCTGGTGCCCGGCGAAGCGTTCGGTACCACTGAGCATATCCGCATCTCCTACGCAACTTCGATGAGGGAACTCGAGCGCGGGCTGGACCGCCTGGAGCGCTTCGTCCAAGGCCGGGCCAGTCAAGCTCGCGCCTGATGCTCAAACGGCTCAAGCCCCGGTTCTTCGAAAAAGTCTGGGGATCCGAGCACCTGGGCCCGTGGTTTGCTTCGCGCGGGGAAAAAACCGGCGAGATATGGTTCGATTCCCCGGCCTCTATGCCCTTGCTGGTGAAGTTCATTTTCACTTCCGAGAAGCTTTCCGTCCAGGTGCACCCGGACGATCAGTACGCCGCCCTGCACCACAACTGCTGCGGCAAGACGGAAATGTGGTACATCCTCGCGGCGCAGCCGGGCGCGCGCATCGCCGCGGGATTCCGCGAGCCTCTGTCCCGCAAGCGCATGCGCGAGGCGGCGCACTCGGGCGAAATCACGGACTTGCTGGAGTGGCACCCCGCGGCTCCGGGCGATACGTTCTTCATTCCTGCGCGAACCGTACACGCCATCGGCGAAGGGCTGGTCCTGTGCGAGATCCAGCAGGCCAGCGACATCACCTACCGGATTTATGACTACGGGCGCCCGCGCGAGCTGCACCTGGATCACGCGGTCGCGGTGAGCAAACGGGGCCGGCATAATGCGCGGCCGCGGCCTCGCGGCAAGAGACTGGTTTCCTGCGATTACTTCACGACGGAACGCCATGTGATCCAGGGGCGCGCACAACTGGATGCGCCGCGGTTGCTGGTGATCCTGGAAGGCCAGGGGCGAATCGAACGGCGCCCGGCGCGGGCCGTCGAAGTGTGGCATGCCGCGCCACAGGATTCGCCCGTGAATATCGAAGGCGATCTCACCTTGCTGGCAGTCTCCGCTCCGGAGCGCTAGGGCCGGTCTCAGGAAATCCGGGCGCGCCGTTGTATAGTTATTTAAGGTCCTTTTTAGATAAATAGATGGGATTCTTATCTCAAGACATTCGTTTTGGCGCCCGTATTTTCCGCCGAACGCCTGGAGTAACGCTTTCCATCATTTTCATTTTGGCGCTCAGTATTGGCGCAAATTCCGCAATGTTCGCCATTGTGGACGCGCTTCTGCTGCATCCCGTGCCGTATCCGAATCCCGAAACCTTGGTATTTGTGTGGAACCACGATTGGCAGGGGGTTCTGAATAATTGTTCGGCGGCGAACTTCATTGATTGGCGCGCGCAAGCTAAATCGCTCTATGATTTCGCCGCCTGGATTCCGACTCCCTTCGTGGTAACCGGCCTGGACCGCCCGCGCCAACTCCCCGGCGCGCAGGTGACCGCCAACTTTCTTCACACGCTGGGCGTGAAGCCGGCGCTGGGGCGGTCGTTCCTGCCCGATGAAGACGGGTTGAGCGGCTCGGGGGTTGCCGGGCACTCGGCCCTCATCAGCTACCGCTTCTGGCAGGAGGAACTCGGAGGCGACCCCAATGTGCTCGGGCGGAATATCGGGCTGGATTCGCAGCCTTACACTATCGCCGGCGTCCTGCCCGCGGATTTCAAATTTTTTGGCCGGCGCATGGACGTAATCACGCCCGTTTCTTTGGATATCCACGACCGCGATTATCACAACCTGACGGTGATCGCGCGCCGCAACGGCCCCAAATCGCGCGCCACCGCCGAGATGGCCGTCATCGCGCGCTCCCTCGAGCAGGCCTACCCCAAGAGCAACCGCGGCTGGACCATCGAAGTCGAGGATTTCCGCGACCGGGTGGTAAGCCACACCTTCCGCATCCGGCTCTTGCTGCTGTCTGGTGCAGTGGGATTCGTGCTTTTGATCGCGTGTACGAATATCGCGGCATTGCTGCTGGCGCGATCGGCCGCGCGATCGCGGGAGATCGCGGTCCGCGTTTGCCTGGGCGCGACGGGAGCCCGCATCGCCGCGCAACTGCTCACCGAAAGCGCGGTCTTGTCCGCGGCCGGAGGCGCGCTGGGGCTGGGGCTCGCCCGCCTGCTGCTTCGCGCCGCGACCTCCATTGTTCCCGGAGCGCCGATTCTGGCCGGACAAGTCGAGTTCGGCCTGCCCGTCGTTTGGTTCACGATCGCCGTCTCATTTGCGACCTGCGCAATTTTCGGGCTCGCGCCCGCCATCGCCGCCGCGAAACCCGACCTGCAATCTTCGCTCCGCGATTCCAGCCGCGGATCTACCGCCAGCCGCCACAAGCAGCTTTTGCGCAGAATCATGGTGGGGGCTGAAGCGGCGATCGCCATCGCGCTGCTGGCCGGAGCCGGACTCATGTACGGCGGGCTTCGAGAGTTGAGCCACGCCGATCCGGGTTTCGATCCGCAAAACGTCCTGACTCTGCGGCTTTTCCTTCCGACCGCCAAATTCGACAACGCCCGGGCGTTGCGTTTTCAGAACACGGCCGTAGAGAAGATCTCCGCTCTGCCAGGGGTGAGCAGCGTCGCCGTAGCCACCGTCTTGCCGATGCAGAACAACATGGAAGTTCCCATCGACGTTGAAGGCGCGCCCCCGAGGGGCAATGGGGAACGGCCCAGCATCGCCTACGCCGCCGTCAGCCCCGATTTCTTCCGCACCTTCAGGATTCCGGTCAAACACGGGCGGGCCTTCACGCCCTCCGACGACGAAAAAGCGCCGCCAGTGGCCATCATCAACGAGGAACTTGCCGCGCGCTATTTCCCCAACCAGGATCCCCTGGGAAAACGGATTCTGGCCAACAAACCCATCCGGGGACGGAACGGATTCGAGGACACCCAGCGGCTGGAAATCGTCGGCGTGGCGGGGAATGTGAAGCTGTCCGCGCTGGCGACCGACGAAAAGCCTATACTGTACGTTCCCGAAATGCAAGGGGAATGGTCGCCCGCGGTATGGTTCGCCGTGCGTACGGCAGTGCCCCCTTCGAACTTGGCCGGCGCTGTGCGCGGCACGATCGCCAGCATCGACGCCGATCAGCCCATCGAGCAGATCGGCACCATGCACCAACTTCTCGAAAATCAGTTCGCCTCCACGGAGTTTCAAACCACCCTTTTGGCGGCCTTCGCCACGGTGGCGATGCTGCTGGCCGCCGTCGGCATCTACGGGGTGAACGCCTACGTGGTGACGCAGCGCAAGGGCGAAATCGGTTTGCGGATGGCGCTGGGCGCCACGCCCGACCGGGTGGTCCGGGAAATCGTGGGGCAAGGCATGTTGCCGACGGCCATCGGCATCGCGATCGGATTGGCGGCCGCGATTGCCGGCTCGCTGGCGCTCCGCAGCGCCCTGGTGGGAGAAGCCTCGCTCGATCCGGTCGCGTTTTTGGAAGCGACCCTGTTGTTGGGCGCTGTGGCCGCGCTCGCCTGTTACCTGCCGGCCCGCAAAGCCACGCGCGTCGATCCGGCCGTCGTCTTGCGGGCGGAGTAGACCCACGGCCGGCTTAGGAACCACCGCGGCCCTGTGCCATACTAGCCCTCATGAGTTTTGCGGAGCAGTGGCTCCAGCGGCCACAGAACGTCTGGCTGCGCCGGGCCTTCTTCCAAATCCATCTGTGGATCGGCGTCGGTCTCGGCCTCTACCTGCTGCTCATCAGTATCACGGGCAGCATGATTGTGTTCCGCAACGAGGTCTATGGCGCCTTCTCGCCCAAGCCGGTGATTGTCCACACCAGCGGCCCGCGCCTGACCAAAGACGAGCTGAAAGCGGCCGCGCATCGCGCTTTTCCCGGTTACTCCGTGAGCTTCATTTGGGAGGCCCGCAAGCCGGATCAGGCCATCGAGATCTGGATGGAGCGGGACGGCAGGCAAAAACAGCGGCTCTTCGACCCCTACACCGGCCAGGACCTGGGCCCGGCTGTGCCCAATATCATTCGCTTTATGGCGTGGGCCTCCGATTTCCACACCAACCTGCTTGGGGGCGAAAAAGGAAGGATGTGGAACGGTATCGGGTCCGTCTTCCTTAGCGTGCTTTCTTTGAGCGGCCTGGTGATCTGGTGGCCGGGCGTGAGGAACTGGAAACGCGGGCTCGGCGTCGAATGGCGGGCGAATTGGAAGCGCATCAACTTCGATCTCCACAGCGCGGTGGGGTTCTGGACGTTCGCGTTTGTGTTCATGTGGGGCGTGACGGGCGTCTACGTGGTCTGGCCGGCCCCCTTCCAGAAGGCGATCAACCGGTTCTATCCGCTCGATTTCTATCGTCTGCCTTCGGCGCAGGCCGCTCCGGCGCCGGCCGCCGCCAAATTTATCCCGGTGGCGGAGGAACAGCCGGCGCCGCTTCCGCCGCGCCGGCGCTGGCCGCCGCCGCATTACAGCACCGGCGATAAGATCCTTCGCTGGTTCACCTATCTGCATTTCGGCAACTTCGCGGGACTGAAGACCAAGGCGCTATGGGCGCTTTTGGGGCTCGCACCGGTACTGTTGTTCTTTACCGGGGTTCTGATGTGGTGGAACCGCGTGCTGAGCCGCGAAGCACTGCGCTTGCGGCGTGCTCCCGAAGCGGCTCCCGCCTTCGAGTCTTAGTGCGTTAAATCGTAGACGAAGTAGTTCATGGCGATCCGGTACGCCAGCCCCGCCCATTTCTCCGGATAGCGCGGATCGTCCGACCATTCCCAGGCATCGCCCAGATCCATGTTGTGGCAGATAGCCACCATGATGCGGCCCTTGTCATCGTAGATCGCCCGCCACCGAGCCTCATAGCCGTCCTGCTCGTAGGTCCGGTGGGTGCGCAAATACTGCGCGCCGGGGACCTGGTAGCGGTCATCCAGATCCGTCACCGTGTGGAAGATCGGATCGGAGTTATCGATGTCCACGATCGGCCGGTTGGGAAAGACCTTGCTCATGCTGGCGATGAACACCTGCCATTCGCGCGTGCCGTGGAAATCGTCGACCATCAGGAAGCCGCCGCGCTGGAGAAAATCGCGCAACTGCGCGGCCTGATCGTCGGGCAGATACCAGTGCCCGACTTCCACCGCGTACATCATCGGCCAGTTGTAAACGTCGTCGGTGCCGTCGAGGTCCACGACCTGCTCGACCGATTTCGAATCGATGCGCGTGAGCCGCCGTACGCCTTGCAACAGATGCCGGTCCGAGCGCGGGTAATCGATGGTCCAGTTCAGCCCCGTGTTGCCGCGGAAGAAGTATCCACGGCCGACATCGGGAACCCGGAGGCGCGCGCGAGTCCATTCGTGTTGATCCAGGTAATCCGCAGGCAACGGGAAGTCGTTATACTCTGCGGCCGGATATTCCTTGAAGGGCCGTTGCGCGCGCAACACGCCCAGGGCGGCCAATACCGTGACACTCAGAAACACCGCGGTGCGCCACCGCTGGAAGCGCACAGCTTGCCGGGAACGTTGTGCGCGATAGGACATGGACCCTCGAACCGCAGAGTATCACATGACGGCCGCCGTTGGTAGACTCGATGGCATGCGCATCCTGCTGCTGTCGTTCGTGTTGCTCGCGGCCGTGCGGATCTCGGCGGCGGACCTCAAGGTGGATCACGTGACCTTCGCCGGAAAGAGCCTGGACGCCATGCGAAAAATGTTCGCCGGCGCCGGCATCCCCACCGAATACGGAGGCCGGCACAGCAACGGCATCACGGAGATGGCTCTGGCGAGCTTTCCCGATGGGTCCTATCTGGAACTGATCGCGCCCATCCCCGGCGCCGATGCGAGCCCGCATTACTGGTTTCCGTTCATGGCCGGCGATGGAGGCCCGTGCGCTTGGGCCATCCGGAGTGCCAATCTCGCGCCGGAGGTCGCGCGGCTCCGGAAGGCGGGCATCGAAACCGATGATGAGAAGGCCGGCAGAAAGCGGCCGGATGGGAAAGAGCTGAGATGGGAAACGGCTCGGGTCGGTCCAGGGCCGCAGGGGTCCTTCTTCCCGTTCATGATCGCGGATGAGACGCCCCGGGATCTGCGAGCGTACCCGAGCGGCAAGCCCACGACGGCGGCCATTAGCGGCGTGAAATTTGTTGTGGTACAGGTCCGCGACCTCGCTGCGGCGATCGCAAGGTACCGGGCCGCTTTCCAGCTCCCCGAACCTCAAATGCAGGACGATGCCACCCTCGGCGCGCATCTGGCATGGTTCCCGGGCACACCGGCGATTCTGGCGAGTCCATCGGGGCCGGATACCTGGCTCAGTCAGCGTTTGAAACAGTTCGGTGAAATCCCGTGCGCTTTCATCCTGGGCTCGGCAGCCGGCATCACGGCCGCAAACCCGCCAACGAAGTGGTTTTCATCGCAGTTTATGTGGATTGACGCAAGTAAACTGAACAACGCGCGAGTCGGCCTCGCGGCGAGGTAATCCTACTGCTGCGGCCCGATATCCCCCGGCCCGCCGTCGCCCGCCGAGCCGCCCGAGACGATCCGCCCGTCCGGCAGCGTCACGCGCCGCGCGTCGATCAGATGCGAGCCGTCCTTGGCCAAGTAACCATCCACGATGATCGTGTCGCCGAGCTTGATATCGCCGCGCTTGAATCCCCGCCGCGACAAAGCGCCCGGCGCGCCGGCCTCGCAGCTCCAGCTCACCGTATTGCCCTTGTCGTCCTTCACGTCAATGTAGAAGTACGAGTGCGGATTGGTCCACTCGATCTTCGTGAGCGTGCCTTTCAGCCGCATCGACTTTTGTCCATCGAACTCGGCGGCAAAGGAGTGGTGCGCGGCCAGCGGCAGAGCGGCCACGATGCCAACGGCTGCCAGCCATAGGGTGGTCTTCGCTGTCATGCACTTTAGGATATAGGATTAAATGCATGGCCGTGAGACATCTCATTTCCGCCGCAATCTGCGTTTGCTCGATCGCCGCCGCGCAGCGCGGCGCGACGAAAGCGCCGCCCGTCTCCACCCGGCCCGCCCCCCGCGCCGCCGACGGCCATCCCGATCTCAGCGGATATTGGAAGAACATGCCCGGCACCACGCCGGTCGGCAACATCGGCAAGGACCTGCCCGGCTTCAAGCTGCCCTTAACTCCCGCCGGCGAGGCCGCGCTGCAACACAATCTCACCGCCACCATCGATCCTGAAAGCCTGTGCATTCCCGGCGGCATTCCGCGCCACAACGGCAGCGGCCTCCCGTTTGAAGTGTTGCAGACTTCCAAAAAAGTCGCGTTCCTGTACTTCTACACCTATTACCGCCTGATCCCGATCACCAACCGCAGGCACTCCGAAGATCCCGACCCCACCTATTTCGGCGAAGAACTGGGCCACTGGGAGGGCGACACGCTGGTCATCGATTCGATCGGCTTCAAGGATGAAAAAGTCTGGATCGATGAAAACGCTAACCCTCACAGCGACAAACTTCACGTGGTGGAGCGTTGGACGCGCCCCGATGAGGGCCACATCCATGTCGAGACTCTGATCGACGATCCCAAGTTCTACACCCGTCCGTTCACCTATTCGCGCACCTGGATCGCCGGCGGCCCGGACGATCAACTCGAAGAATACGCGTGCAGCGAAAACAACATTGACAAGGAGCACCTGGGCTTCGGTCCCGGCCCGATCCGCCCGGACGGGACCCGCGGGTATTTGAATCCCGCGCCGCTGCCGCCGCCGCTGCCCAAAACGGGGGGCAAATAGGATCATGAAATTCACAGCCTTGTTTCTGGCGATCGGGCCGGCAGTATGGGCGCAGTGGCCCGCCCACTCGCCGCCGGGCGAGCCGAAGACGCCCGATGGCAAAGTCAACCTGAACGCGCCCGCGCCGAAGGCCGCCGACGGGCATCCGGATCTCTCCGGCGTCTGGGACCGCGGCATGCCTCCCGGTGCCAGACCCGCCGGTCCGCCGATCACCTTCGGCGCTCCGGCTCCGCGAGGCCCACGGCCGTTCCAGGACCTCCCTTCGATGCTTCCTGGCGGCCTGCCCTTCCAGCCCTGGGCGGCGGAACTCCGCAAGCAGCGCCTGGCCGAAAATAGCAAGGATCACCCCGACGCCCACTGCCTCCCGCTGCATCCATTGCAGCTTCACAGCCATCCGCAGCCGCGAAAAATCGTGCAGACGCCGGGGCTCATCATGATCGTGTACGAAGCCAACGGCGGGCTACGGCAGATCTTCACCGACGGGCGCTCCCTGCCCGGCGGCGATCCCCAGCCATGGTGGTACGGATATTCGGTCGGGCACTGGGACGGCGACACGCTGGTGGTGGAGACCGCGGGCTTCCGCGACATGGGCTGGCTCGACGAAGAGGGCACGCCCATTACCACCGCGGGAAAAATGACCGAGCGGTTCCGCCGCCTGAATTACGGAACGCTGGAAATCGAAGTCACCATTGACGATCCCAAAACCTTCACCAAGCCTTGGAACATCAAACTCAACCAGCGCCTGATGCCCGACACGGAGTTGATTGAATTCATTTGCGGGGAGAACAACACCAGCCTTTCGCATCTGGTGGGTAAATGAGCGATTGGCCGGCGCTGCCGTTCGACGCCTGGGAAAACACCTGCGACACGCTGCACCTGTGGACGCAGATCGTCGGCAAGACGCGCCTGGCTCTGACGCCGCTTCAGAATCATTGGTGGAACGTGACGCTCTATGTCACGCCCCGCGGTCTCACCACTTCGCCGATTCCGTACTCGGATCGATGCTTCAGCATTGATTTCGATTTCCTCGACCACCAGCTCCGGATAGAGACCAGCACCGGCGCCGGGCGATCTGTCCGCCTTTTTCCCCGGTCGGTGGCGGATTTCTACGCCGAATACAGGAGCGCGTTGCGTTGGCTGGAGATCGAGGTTCGGATCAACCCCAAGCCCGTGGAGTTTGACGATAGGACGCCTTTCGACCAGGACCACCACCACGCCTCTTACGATGTCGAATACGTCGAGAGATTCCGCCGGATTCTGGTTGCATGCGACCGCATTTTCAAGGAATTTCGTTCCCGGTTTATCGGCAAGGCGAGCCCGGTGCATTTCTTCTGGGGGTCCTTTGACCTGGCGGTGACGCGCTTTTCGGGACGCCGCGCGCCGGAGCGCGAAGGCGCGGACAAGATGACTCGCGAGGCGTATTCGCACGAGGTCGCCAGTTGCGGCTTCTGGCCCGGCGACCGCCGCTATCGTAACCCGGCCTTTTACGCCTACAGCGCTCCTACGCCGCCCGGATTGGAGAGAGAACCGGTGCGCGCCGGGCATTGGGACCCGCAGCTTGGAGAGTTTATTTTGAACTACGAGGACGCGCGCGCGGCGGAGCCGCCGGATATTGCCGTGCTCGAGTTCTGCCAAAGCGCTTATGAGGCCGGCGCGCGCCTGGCCGGCTGGGATCGCGCGGGCCTGGAGCGCGGCTAGGATTTGGCAGCCCAGCCTGCGGAGCCCGGCAGAGCGCTCCGCGGAGCGTTGCGATGATAAACTGGATTTCGCGGGCGGGAGTAACTCAATGGTAGAGTCACAGCCTTCCAAGCTGTTGGTTGCGGGTTCGATTCCCGTCTCCCGCTCCAGATCCTGAATTCCTTACCAGCGCTGGCCGTAGCTCCAAGGGGAGAGCATCTGATTTGTAATCGAGTGCCCGTTTCGGCCTGGAACATCGCGGAAACACGAGCCGCTTGCATTTCGTGAGGGGTGGCGGTGGTCAGGACGGCCACTCAAAATGAAGTTTTAAACGGGTCGGGCCAGCAATTGGGGTGACGCGCCGGAACCGGTTACGATAGCAGCAGGGCCGGATTAGCTCAGTTGGTAGAGCACCGCACTTGTAATGCGGGGGTCGTCAGTTCAAATCTGACATCCGGCTCCAAACTCTGCGGCTCGGTGGCGGACGAAGGTGGCGGAGGCCACGCCCGCAAGGCTGCCGGTCGCGCAGCGCAACGCGTTGCGGCATCGCTGCATCGGGCAACAGTGGCTGTCCGCTCCGGCGCCAGATTCCTGTTCGGCGGCGCGAGCGAGGACGGCGCTCGGCTTCGCCTTGTAAACTAAGCGTGTGGCCCGCATTCCAGGACGCCATTTCGTTCGCAATCTGGTGGAGCGCCGGGCGCTGGTGGCGCAACTGGTGCGCCGCGACTTCGAATTACGCTACGTCGGCTCAGCGGCGGGCTGGCTGTGGGGGGTGGTGCATCCCCTGGTGATGCTGCTCAGTTGGGTGTTCGTGTTCAAGATCTGCCTGGGCATCACGCTTCAGCCCGGGAGCGTTACGCAGAGCTACTGGATGTTCCTGTTCTGCGGATTTCTGCCCTGGATGCTGTTCAATGAAACGGTGACGCGGTCGGCCGGATCGCTGGTGGAGCAGTCGAATCTGATCACCCGCACGGTTTTTCCCTCCGAAGTCCTCCCGGTTTCGATTTTTCTTTCCTCGCTCATTCACCACTTGATCGGAGTCGCACTGGCAGTGCTGTCGGCCGTGATCGCCCTCCACACCTTCAGCCCGATGATCCTCCTGCTGCCGATGTATATGTTCTTCGTGGGCCTGCTTGCCGTGGGGGTGGGCTGGATCGCCGCCAGCCTGCACGTCTACCTGCGCGACACCGGCCAGGTCCTTAGCGTGGTCATGACACTGTGGTTCTGGCTCACCCCGATCATGATCGACGAAGAGAAGATCCCCATGCGGTTCCATCCACTGGTCGCCTGGAACCCGATGTCGTGGGTGGTCCGGGCGTATCGCGAACGCCTGCTCACCGCGACGTGGCCGCACTGGCAGGAAATCGCAGTGCTTGCGGCGTATTCGGGCGCGATCTTCATCGCCGGAGGGCTGTTCTTCCGGCACCTGAAGCGGGGATTCGCGGACGTACTCTGACTACGCGCGTCGTATACTGAGTGTTCTTGCATGACGAAGGCCAGTGGCAAATGGCGGGGAGATTTTTTATTTCTATTGGAAAATCTGGTCCTCAAGGATTTCCGGATTCGTTACCGCAACATGTCGCTGGGGATTCTGTGGAGCCTGGTGAATCCGCTGGTGATGATGGGGGTGCTGACGTTCATCTTCCGCCGGGTGTTCGGAGGGCAGAACTCGCCGGTGTTTCCGGTCTTCGTGCTGTGCGGACTGGTTCCGTACAATTTTTTCGCCGGCGCCATGCTCAGCGGCGCCACGTCGATTGTCGATAGCGCCGGATTAATCAAACGGGTTCCCGTGCCCCGCGAGGTGGTGCCCATCGCATCGGTGCTCTCGAACTGCATCCATCTGATGATCCAGCTTGCTTTGCTGATCGGCTTTGCGATGGCGTTTCAACTGCCCCCCGCAAGGCCCTGGCTGTGGCTTCCGGTGATCTGGTTCCTCTATATCCTGTTTATCTGCGGCCTGGTGCTGGGCGCCAGCGCCATTAACGTCTTCGTGCGCGATACGCGCTATGTTGTGGAATCGTTCAACCTGGTGCTGTTCTGGCTGGTCCCGATCTTTTACTCGTTCACCATCATTCCGGCGAAGTACATTCCCGTGTACCGGTTCAATCCGGTGGCCGCACTGGTGATGGCCATGCGGGACATCCTGATTGACCGCCATCCCCCCGCGATCACGATCGTGGCGAACATGACGATTGCGGCGGCGGTCTCCCTCGCGCTCGGCCTGATGATCTTCGAGCGCCTGAAAACGCGCTTCTACGAGCACATCTGAATGGCCGCGCTGGTTTTCGATCGCGTCACCAAAACGTTTCCGCATCGTCCCGGCCAGCGGCTGCTGCGGGAGCGCATCCGGGAGCTCCTGCGGCCCTCGCGCGGGCAGTTTGAGGCTCTGAAGAACGTCTCGTTTGAGGTACAGCCAGGCGAGAGCTTCGGCATCGTCGGCGCGAACGGCGCGGGCAAAAGCACGCTGTTAAATCTGGCCACCGGGCTCGCGCGCCCGGATTCGGGAAGCATCACGGTAGGCGGGCGCGTGGCCGCGCTGCTCGAGCTGGGCGCGGGATTCCATCCCGATCTGACGGGCGCGGAGAATCTTCGTATCAACGCCGCTATGAGCGGTTTATCGCGGCGGGAGACGGCTGCACGGTTCGAGGAAATCGTCGAATTTTCCGGAATCCGCGAGTTCATCCATGAACCGCTGCGAACCTACTCCGCCGGGATGTCGATGCGGCTTGCGTTCTCCGTGGCGGTCCACACGGACTCTGAGATCCTGATCATCGACGAAGTCATCGGTGTCGGAGACGAAGCGTTTTACGAAAAATGCCTGGAGAAAATCCGGAGCTTCCAGCGCGCCGGTAAAACGATCCTGCTGGCCTCGCATGCGCTGGATCAGATGAAGGAGTTGTGCCAGCGCGCGCTCTGGCTGGATCACGGCCGCGTGATGCGCATCGGGCCGGTAGCCGAGGTCGTCCAGGACTATCATCGCGGCGCCGCCGCCCTGGCCGGCGGAGCTTAGGAAAACCGCGCGCGGCGCGAAATATCGCGCCCGGCGGCTTCCATCAGCCGGATCAGCTCGTGCATTTCATTCCAGATGCGGTCGTGCGGGCTGCCGTTGACTGAGACCGCGGCGCGCACCTCGCCGGCGGAGTCGAAAATCGGCGTGCTCAGGGACCGCAGGCCCAGGTAGGTCTCCTCGTCGGCAATGGCATAGCCCTGTTTCCGCACCGCCTCCAGTTCGGCCAGAAAGCGCGCGCGTGAAACGATGGTCTTCGAGGTGTTTCGCGGCAGGCCGTGGGCGGCGAGGATCTCGATCGCGCGCGGGCGCGGCAGGAACGCCAGCAGAACCTTGCCTAACGCGGTCGAGTGTACCGGTAGTTCACGGCCAATGTCTCTCTGGTCGCGATTCCGGTAGCGGCGGATTCCGCTGGCGGCTTCGCTAATGAAGCTGGGTCCCTCCACGCGGTCGACCAGAAGAACCCGCCCGCGTTCCAGCACGCCGATGCCGGCGGAGAGCCCGGTTTCGCTGGTGAGGCGATAGAGCGCGGGCTCGGCCACGGAGCGGATGCCGATCTCGCGAAGGGCTCCGTGCGCCAGAGCGACCGTGGCGAGGCCGATGCGGTAGCGGTCGGTTGTTTCGTCGCGGATGACATAGCCCTCGCGCTCCAGCCGGCGCAGGATATAGGAGCAAGTGCTCTTGGGAATACTGAGCTGGCGGCTGATCTCCGCGTTGCGCAGGCCCCCCGGGACCTGCTCTACGGCCTTCAGCAGCAGCAGGGCCCGCTCCAGCGAATTTGACGCCACCGCCATATCTGACCATTGTGCAATAGATTGCACAGGGCGTTGACCCCGGCGCGCTGCCGCCCTAGGCTTGGGGAATGCAGCGAACGAAATACACCGCGCTCGTTTGTGGGGCGCTGCTGTTCGGAACAGCGACCGCCTGGGCCCACCATTCCTTCGGCGCCGAATTCGACGCGAACAAACCCATCACCCTGACGGGCGTGATCACCAAGGTCGAATGGACCAACCCGCACAGCTATTTCTACATGGACGTAAAAGATAAAGACGGGAAGGTCGAAAACTGGCGCTTCGAGGGATTCCCTCCGAACGTGCTCTATCGCACCGGCTGGAAACGCGGCGTCACGCTGAAGCCTGGCGACACGATCACCGTATTCGGCTGGCGCGCCCGGGACGGCACGGCATGGGCGCATTCGCGAGAGGTGACGTTCCAGGACGGGAAAAAACTGTTCTTCGGTCCCCCGGCCGGAACCGGGGATGGCGGCAACACGCCTCCTGTAGAGGTGCAGTAGAGCATGCGCGGACATTGTTGGGTGGTTGCGCTGAGTTGGGTGGTTGCGCTGACTTTCTGCATGGCGGCTGCCGGGCAGACGAA
>Ga0070740_10004096_pt1 | contig 14689 bp, 11 predicted proteins | sample Coa_R2_FD_67286 | JGI IMG/M metagenome (GOLD analysis project Ga0070740, IMG submission 67286) | Surface soil microbial communities from Centralia Pennsylvania, which are recovering from an underground coalmine fire - Coalmine... | ecosystem: Environmental > Terrestrial > Soil > Unclassified ... | reverse complement strand
TGGATGGCTATGAGGTGGCGCGGGCGATCCGGGCCAATCCCCGCTGGAACGCGATGGGCATTGTGCTGTTGACGAGCCAGGACCAGGTCCCCGCTGGCCTGAAAGGGCACGGGGCAGGAGCGCAGGCGTATCTGGCAAAACCCTTTCGGATTGAACAACTGCTCACCGTCGTGCAAGTTGTGCTGGACGGTTTGCAGTCGTTGACCCGGGGAGGTGAACAGAAGCCATGAGAGGTCATGCCCACGCATGCAATGCATAAGACCTCCTGAGTGGCCTGGGGACCTTCTCCTGGGAGAACAAACGCAGGGCGCTGCTGCATCTGGCAGGAGGAGCAGGCCCGGTCACAGTCTTGAGGAGAGTGGACATGCTTAATTGGGGAACAATGGGAGTGTTTCTCGCCGTGTTTGTCGTCGTGGCCATTGTGGGATTGCGCGCTGCGTCCTGGCGCTCAGGGGATCTGAGCCGCCTGGTCGAATGGGGACTGGCGGGAAAACAGGTAGGCTTTGTCGCCGGCTGGTTCCTTCTGGCAGGCACGATTTATAGCGCGAACGCTTTTATCGCCATTCCCGGATTGGTCTACGCGCAGGGTGCGCAGGGTTTCTACCCGGTCATTTATACCACGCTCGACTATATTCTGCTCTTTGTCGTCCTGACCAGGTTCTGGATTATCGCCCGGCACCGGGGGTACGTGACCACTGCGGATTTTGTACGCGAACGCTTTGGCCGGGGGATGGCCGTTCTGGTCGCGCTCACCGGCATTCTGGCAACGATGCCTTATCTGGCGGTGCAACTCTACGGCATCGAAGTTGTCATTGCCCAGATGGGTATTCCCGTTGAGGCGGCGCTGCTCGTCGCGTTTTTCTTCCTGTCGATCTCTACCTACCTCAGCGGATTGCGCGCGCCTGCTGCGATAGCCTTTCTCAAGCAGAGTATGCTGATCCTTGTTGTTCTGGTAGGCTGGATCGCCATTTTGCCGCAGATAGGGGGGCTGAGCCAGCTCTTTGCAGCGGTCCACCAGAAAACACTTCAACAACCAGCCACGTTCTCCGATATCCTGCTGCCCTCGCAATATCTTGCTTTCAGCACGCAAATTCTGGGAGCAGCTCTGGCCCTGTTCCTCTATCCCCATACCATTACTGTGTTTCTCAGTGTGAAGAGCCATAAAGTGCTCAAACGCAACGCGGTCGCGCTCATTTTTTACTCGTTTCTCCTCTTCCTGGTCGTGTCCTTTGGCTACCTGGCTATTGCGGCGCGTATCCAACCATCTGCAACCTATAAAACCAATGCTATTCTCCCGGCACTCTTTATGCATTTCTTCCCCGCGTGGTTCACAGGCTTTGCCTTTGCGGCGCTGGTTCTCGGCGCCCTGGTGCCGGCTGCGATCATGTCGATCGGCGTAGCGAATCTGTTTACGCGCAACATCTACCGCGAATACCTGCGGCCTGCCTGTAGCGAGCGAGAAGAGACGCGCGTCGCCAGAGCCGTTTCGCTGCTGAGCAAGTGCGGCGCGCTGGTTATTATTCTCTTCATTCCCATCACGTTTGCCAATAACCTCCAACTGATGGGCAGCGTCTGGATCCTGCAGACGCTGCCTGCGGTGTTTCTTGGACTTTACACGCGCTGGTTTCAGCGGGGGGCGCTGATGCTTGGATGGATTGGCGGGATGATAGCCGGAACGTGGATGCTTGTGCAGCAAAATTTTGCCTCATTCTCCGCCTTTCAATTTGGTGCGCAGCCCTTCAGGGTCTATACGGGCATAGTGGCCCTTGGGGTTAATCTCGCGCTAGCGGTTGCGCTCACGCCCATGCTGCGCCGATGGGGCAAACCTGACGGGCCTGACCTTCCCTCCGAGATTGATTTTCAGGTCGAGCCGCTTTTACATAGTGCATCCTCATCCGGCGCAAAGTTGCCAGAGGGCGGGCAGGATGGGAGTGACATGGGCAGTATTCTGCCTGGCGAGGTAGCCAGAAAGCGCTAGAGAGAGCGTGAAGTCAGTGGAGGGCGCACAGGCGAAAGTCGTTGCATAATGGAGTGCCACGTGTATGTTTGTTGAACAAAACATTGTTGTTGACCGCCTTGTTAGCGCGATTCAAAGCGTTCAACTCAACAGGTATACGGGAACCCTCACGGCCACGCGCGGAACGGAAGCAGATGCAGAGGTGGGGAAAATCGAGTTTCTCAAGGGGCGAGTCGTTCAGGCCAGCCTTGGTCGTGATACTGGCCAGGACGCGTTAAACCGCTTGAGTAACTGGGGGAGCTGTCACGTTTGCTTCATGTATGACAGTACGGCAGAAGGCGCAGGGCAACACGGATCTCTTCTTTCATTTCTGTCCGGGCCAGGAGCGCAGTCCCTGGAGAATGTCTCCAATCAGCAACCCGGCGGGCAGCAAACCAGACCTGGAAACGAGAGACAGACGACCCCGCTTCCGCTCGCTTCAGTCTGGAATGACGCAGCAAAGAATGGCGCAAATCCGTTGCCAGCATCTCCCTCACGCCTGATGGTGCCGCACCGCTTAAAATCGAATAGCGAGGCGTTGCAATTCATCGCACGCGCTGGCCTTTCACGCACGCATCGTCACCTCTTCTTACTGGTTGATGGAGCACGCACCGTTGCCGAGTTTGCCCATCTCTTGCGCCGTAGTGAGCGGGAGGTACACACCATCTTGTTCGATTTGCAAACCATTGGTTGTATTGCGTTCTTGTCTCCTGATCAGGCAAAACAAGAAAGTCAAAAGGGAATGTAGGAAACGAGAACCGTATCGAAAGGGAAAAGGGAAAATCGATGGATCGAGCGGTCTATCGTATGACCAGGGAACAGGCGCTTGAAGAGGTGATCCAGGCGCATCAAGAGCAGCGGATTGCCGTACTGGAGCAGGCTGATTTACGCGGGGCCAATCTGCGTTGCGCCGACCTGAGCGGAGCAAACCTCTATGAAGCCGATCTTTCCGATGCAGACCTGGGAGGCGCGTATGTATGTGGCGCATATCTCTCAGGTGCCAATTTGAGCGGAACGAATCTAAATGGCGCGAATCTCAGCAAGGCTGTCATGGTCAATGTCAATTTAGTCGGAGCCTCCCTGGCGGGTGCCCTGCTCTGCGGCGCCGATCTGCGCGTGACAAATCTGGCCGGAGTGAACTTTACCGGCGCTGATTTGAGTGGGGCAAATCTGATGGGGAGCGACCTGATCGGCGCAGAATTGCGGAGGGCAGACCTCGAGGGAGCTATCTTATACACTGCGAATTTAAGTAATGCCCTTCTCCAACACGCCGATCTGAGTGGCGCAGATTTGCGCCAGGCTATGCTCATGGGTGCGAACCTGAGCGAGGCCGACCTGCATGGAGCGAACCTGACCGCAGCCAATCTGCGCAAAGCCGATTTGAGCGGTGCCATTTTGCATGGGGCAAAGGCGAACATAGCAAACCTGAGCGAGACAGATCTGAGCGGGGCTTTTCTTTCTGCCGTCAGTTTGTATAGCGCGAATCTGGTAGGTACAAATGCCCGTTCAGCAATCTTTTCGGGTTCACTCCTGATCAAGGCTTATTGCTTCCGGGCGATCCTGTCCCAGGCAAATCTCCGCAAGGCGGACCTGCGCGGAGCCAATCTAATGTACGCAGATCTGTGCGACGCGGATCTGTATAAAGCGGACCTGCGCGGGGCAAATCTCGTCGGAGCCACTTTCCTCGGAGCGACTCTGCGAGCAGCACATGGCGCACGGACGGCTCTGGAGAAATAGCAAGGAAGCTGCCCGCCGTCCTTCCTCTGCAAGCTTACTTCGGGCGCGGCGTAGGGAGAAGTACGAATAGACGAAGCCGGATTCTTTAGGGAGAAGTACGAATAGACGAAGCCGGATTCTCTCAGGTATACTTTTTCTCAAGAGATCGTCGTTGCTGCACAAAGTATTTCAACTGTACACGTAGTGCCTTCCTCTGGAGATCGCCTCTTACCTTTTCACATCGATCCGTTTTTGCATTTTTTCAGGGCAGGGGAGGATTCTATGAAATATCAACACCGGTTTCACGTAGAGGATGTGACCTGTGAGCAGTGCGAGGCGCGTGTCCGCCGGGCACTACTTGCGTTGCCAGGTGCTCAAAGCGTAGAGCTTGTTCGTACATCCCAGGATGAGGCTGCGGTTTTCTTTACGGCGACTGAAGCTCTTGGCGCTGAACAGATCGAGACAGCCATTGCCCGGCAATCGGTCGGAACAACTCATCACTATCGTGTCCGATGGGAGACCCCAAAGGCATAAATCGGCAGACCACTCAAGACCGTCCTGGTCGCGTGTGCTGGCAGAGCCGTACTGCAACCGCAGCCGGACGCAGGGAGCCAGAATGCCCATCAACAGAGGAGGAGGGTTGATGATGCGTTCTCCCGATCCAATCTCGGTGATCTTTTTGCTGTTGTTCCTGTTCATCATGTGCTTCTACCTGTTCCGGCTTGCCCACCCTCCGACCTGGATTCACCGCTTTGACGCGGAAAACGAAGTGGGGCATGGAATGATGGCCATCGGCATGATCTTCATGCTCGCGCCCGCGGGTTGGCTTCCTCCTGACATCATCCACTGGAATATTCTACTGTTTGCGGCCTCCTCCCTCTGGTGGACCGTTCGTCTCTGCGCGCGTAAGCCTCTGCTGGCCCTCATCTTGCGCACGCCCGGGGGGCGATCCACGGTATGGGCCGAAGCCATTCATGTGTTCATGCATGGGGGGATGTGCTACTCATTTCTGCTCATGAGTAGTATGGCCTTGAGCATGACATCACCGATCATTTTGATCACCTGCCTCTTGTGCGTCTCCTTTGCTTTGCTCGCTCTTTTCTATGTTCGAGAGGCTGTCAAAGATCTTCAGCGCGGAAAGCGGGATTGGCTGCAATTGGGTGCGAATCTGGCCCATGCACTCATGAGTGGAGTGATGTGCTGGATGTTTCTCGAGATGATCTCCATGTCCATAACTATGGGAACATAGGTTCTCGACTTTTCTCATCCCGCACTTCTCTTCCTCGAGCGCGCCGAGCAAAGGCCAGATCTGAATGAACATTCAGGTTTTTTTAAATCCTTATCTATGTGTCTTACAGCGTAGATAAGGTGCGGGAGAGGGTTGAATACAGCTCAACCTTTCTGTACACCGCTCTCGCCAGTTCTTGCGGCTTGACAAAGCGAGGGGGAGAATTTTATAGTTGTAAAAAGTATGGACAAATGAAACAGTCAGCCACACCTGTCCAGAATTTCAGCAATGAGTTTCAATACTTTCCCTCTTAAGTTGAAAATATCAATAAAAGGCGGCAAGAGGCATGAGCACAAAACTCCGCAATCGGAGCTATGGAGGAACCAGTCTCAAAGGTTTACGTCGTAATAACCGTGGCCTGGTGTATCGAGCTATCTGGGATCTCCAAAATATCTCGCGAGCAGAGCTAGCGACTGTCACCGGGCTCCATCCCGCAACTATCACCCACATTGTCGACGACCTCCTGGCCGATCGACTGATCCTTGAGGTGGGAGCCACCGAAACGGCTGTTGGCCGTCCCCCGTTGCAGTTGAAGATCAATTCTGAAGCTGCCTATATAGTGGGTGTTTCCCTGGCCCGCACGGCTGTTTCGGCGGCCTTAATTGATCTTGGGGGCAATGTGGGAGAGGATGTTCATTTTGGGGGACTGAATCTGCTCGATGAAAAAGAGTACACAATCGCTCGCCTGCAGCAAGCGATTGAACTGCTTGTAGAGCGAGCCCAGGCCATGGGCCATGAGGTGATCGGGATCGGCGTTGGTTTTCCGGGTCCGGTTGACCCCTCGACTGGCCAGACCTACCTGCCGGAAGCGCATGGTTTGCGAGAGCCCTTTTCTCCCTCTCTGCGGGAGGTGCTAGCAGAGCGATTTAAAAAGCCCGTCTTTATTGATAACGATGCGAATGCGATGGCTCTGGCCGAGAAGTATTTTGGCGAGGGACAACACGCCAATAACTTTGTCTGCATTGATTGTTCTCTGGGGATCGGCGCGAGCATTGTGATCAATGGCGAGATCTACTATGGCATGCGCGGGGATGCCGGTGAAATTGCCCATAATAGCGTCGATATCGAGGGCAGGTTGTGCGAGTGCGGCAGGCGCGGATGCCTGACATGCTACGCCTCTATCCCGGATATTCTTCAGCAGGTCTCTGAGGCAACCTCTCTCCCCCCGGAAACATTGTCGGTCAATCAAATCGCGGCGCTCTATACAGCCGGCCATAAAGAGGTCGTCGAGGTTATTCAGCAGATCGCGACCTACCTGGGACACGAAGTGATCAATATCGTCAATCTGATTGCCCCGGAGGTCGTCATCCTCACCGGGGATCTTGACCGGCTCGCGTATATCATGGCCTCCCGCATTCAGCAGCAGGTACGCGCATTCCTGGCAGCACCTCTGTGTGATAGTGTGCGGGTGGTAAGTTCACATCTGAAACAAGCTTCATTACAGGGGGCGGCAATGCTGGTTATTCGCAAAATCTATGAGACGGGGGCGCTTACAGGCTTGTCCTCTCGCTAAATAGATCTGTGGATGCCCCGATGTCCCGGCAGGGGAGAGGTAGACCGGTAATCCAGATTTTTCCACACAAACGGCTTGACAAATCAGGAGAAAGTTTCTATAATTAAATTGAAAGTATCAATAAATGGGGCGAGGAAGAACGCGGCTCTCCACGATTTGAATGGGGGCCAGCCTCTGGATCTGTGCTATTCGCAGGCGTGTGTTTTCTCTGATCGGTCAGCGACTATGCTATCGAGCAAGGCTGGCGGGTTGTCCGCTCATCTTTTCCTTGCTTGATGTCTCGCTCTCGGTCAAGGCCGGGAATGAGCTGGCTGCAGGAATTTCTCTATTTGCCAGACGGCTGGGAATGCACGTTTTCAAACTCTCCCCTCCAGCCGGTCGTGGAACTTCTTTCTGGAAGGTAGTCCTAACAGGTTCAACAAAGAGGAGGGATCGGTTTTTAGAATCAAACCGACATGATTATGACATCATGTCGTATCCTCTCGGGCGGCGTTCTGGCTCTCTACGAGGAGAGAGCCGGTGCTCGTTATGTAATGATCGGCTTTTTATGGTTGCCTGCGCGTTGCGCCACGAACTTTCTGGCCAGGCCACTTTGCACAGTGCGCAATCTCTGCGCGAACTTGTGAGAAGAGAGGCGGAGAAAAAGAGGGAGAAGTATGGAGGATAATCTTTCCACGGCCCGCGATCAATGGGAAAGGCAGGTCAATCGGCATATTGGTTCGAATACTATCAAGGAAGGGAGACCGGCGACAGAAGAACTCTGTCCTCCAAACGATCTGCGAGCCGAAGCAGGAGCCGGGCAGGTTACACTGCACTGGAGCAGAGTGGAAGGCGCGATCGGTTATGTGATATATCGCAGCGAATCGCGCGATGGTCCCTTTACTATTGTCGATCATAGGGGCGGAGATGTTCTGGCCGTGCCTGATGCTCCATATGCGGATACTACCGGGGAACCCGGCGTTCCGTACTGGTATGCGGTGTCCGCCCTGGCCGATGCCGAAGCGTTGCCTGGCCCGCGCTCGCAACCTGTGCGCGCGTGCTCGCGTACCGAACGCGCCGAGATGATGCAGGTAACGGTCAAGGCGCAGACGACCGCCGGACAACTGCAGCGCATCTGGCGTATGCTGGGTTCAGAACATCTGTCTCTACTCTTCCATACGGCAGGGCCGGGTGGCTCTCAGATCGGCGTGGAGTTCACCGAAGCTCTGCGCCTGGCGCACGCCGAACTGGGCACGTCCTATATCCGCGCGCACGGCATTTTGAACGATGACCTGGGCGTCTATCGGCACGAAAACGGAGAGGTTCTTTACGATTTTACCGCCATCGACAATATCTATGACCATCTCCTGAATCTGGGATTGCGCCCGATTATCGAACTCTCATTCATGCCGCGCGACCTGGCCACCTCTCCTGCAAAGACGGTCTTTACGTATGGCGCGCTTATCTCGCTGCCACGCGACTGGCGGGCCTGGGAGGAACTCGTCTACCGGTTTGCCTCGCATCTGGTAGAACGCTATGGTATTGCAGAGGTGAGCCGATGGGGCTTTGAGGTCTGGAACGAAGCTAACCTCGAGGTTTTCTGGACAGGCTCTCAACAGGACTATTTCAAGCTCTATCAACTCGCTGCGCGAGCAATCAAAGCGGTTGATAGCCGCCTCCTGGTGGGCGGGCCGGCTACGGCAGCCGCCGGATGGTTGGGTGATTTCTTGCAGTTCGTCCGGCGGGCCCAAGTTCCCCTGGACTTTCTCTCGACCCATACCTATGGCAACCTGCCTCTCGATGTACGGCGTCTGCTCGCTACGCCTGACTTTGACCATGTACGCGTCTGGTGGACCGAATGGGGGGTTAGCCCGACGCACTTCGCCCCTGTGAACGATTCGGTCTTCTCCGCGGCGTTTTTGCTCCACGGGATGAAACGCACGCAGGGCAAGGCCGATATGCTGGCTTACTGGGTGCTCAGCGATCACTTTGAGGAGCTGGGCCGGGCTCCGCGTCTCTTTCACGGCGGCTTTGGCCTGCTAACGATTGGCAACCTGCGCAAACCCCGGTACTGGGCGCTCGCCCTCGCCCAGGATATGGGAACGCAACTCGTACAACTCGATTTGCAAGGGGATGGAGCCGGTTCACTGGTGGACGGTTGGGCAAGCCGCAAATTTGATGGCTCGCTCGATCTCCTGCTCTGGAACGGGACACTGGATCAGTCCATGGTCGCCGGCAATCGCCTGCTGGACCGCCGCCTGCTGGTCCGCATCGAGCAACTGGCAGCGCCCCTCTACCGGGGCTCCCTCGCTCGTATCGATGCCACACATTCAAACATCGCGGCTCACTGGTCCTCTGAACGAGACTGGCCGGCGCCGGAAGAATGGGAGGCGTTGTATAAGGCTGATACGCTCGATGAGACGCCATTGCCCGCGCTCCGCCCGCTCGATGGTTGCGTATCTCTCTCGCTCGATCTTCCTATGCCCGGGATCCTCAGGGTCCGCCTGATTCCCGAACAGGAATGACCGGCAGTGGACAGAAACGACCAGCGATCTTTTTTTGAAATAAGAGAGAAAGGCACTGATGATCGAGATTAAAGACAAGCACATTCTGATAGATGGCCAGGCTCGCGTCATTCTCTCAGGCGAGGTTCATTACTTCCGCCTTAAGCGCACAGAATGGCAGGACCGTATCTCCAAGCTGAAGGAGGCAGGTTGCAACGCTGTAGCATCCTATATACCCTGGCTCTGCCACGAACCGCACCAGGGACAGGTTGACCTGGAGGGCAAGACTCGCCCGGAGCTTGATCTTGGCGCGTTTATCGATTTATGCAAAGACAATGGCCTCTATTTCTTTGCTCGCCCCGGTCCTTTCATCATGGCCGAAATGAAAAATGAGGGCCTGCCTTTCTGGCTCTACACCGCGCACCCGGAGATCGTGCCGCTTAGCTGGGATGCTCAGCCGGTGCCAACCTGCACCGTTGATTACCTGGCCCCGGCTTTCCTGCAAGAGGTACGCCGCTGGTATAGCCATGTCATGGCGATCATCGCTCCTCGCCTGCATGGCAAGGGGGGCAACATCATCGCAGTGCAGCTCGACAACGAGGTGGGCATGCTCTCCTGGGTCAGCAATCGCCCCGACCTCACCGCTCACATACTGGAGGATTTCTCCCGCTGGTTGCACCGGCGCTACGAGCCCGCGACGCTTGCGGCTCGCTACCCGTTCGCGCTGGACAACGCTCAGGTGCGCGATGCCCAATTGCGTTCGCCCCGGGAGGAGTTCGCCCCTGCATTGCTCCACGACCTCGGCTACTATATGAGGGATCGCTTTGCTCGCTACGTGTCCACCCTGCGCACCTACGCTGAAGAGTTCGGGATAACCGGCGTGCCATTCATCATTAATGTTCACGGTACCGACGCGGGCCGGGGTCTCTCTTTCCCCATCGGCATCAGCCAGCTCTACCAGGCATACACGCAGGCCCCGGGATATGTTGCCGGTTCGGACCACTATCTGGGCGAACTCCAGATCAGCAATTTCCAGGATCTCTATCTGATGAATGCCTTCATGGATGCAGTCAATCAGCCTGACCAGCCCTTAACTTCCGTGGAGTTCGAGAGCGGCAATGGTGATTATAGCGGCAGTAATAGCAGTCACCACGATCCCTCGACCATCGATTTCAAGATCCGCATGTGCATCGCCCAGGGCAACAGGCTGCTTAGCTACTATCTCTTCAGCGGTGGCATCAACTATCTTCTCCCAGACCCTGCCAATGATGGCAACGACCGCATCGCCTTTACCGGTGAACGCCACGGCTTTGCGGCTCCGGTGGACCCCGAAGGGAAAATCAATTACTCGTACTGGCCGCTGGCAAGGGCTAACAAGACTATTTCCGCTCTCGCTGATAAGCTCGCTGTCATGCGCGAGGAGCACGATTCCCTGGCTTTTGCTTTCATCCCTGACTACTACATGACTGAATACAGGTATCCACCGAGTACCAGGATGCGCGAGATCGTGAGCAACCTGGAGGCCAATCGGGGCAGGGAGGCATGGGAAACGCTTGCCAGGGCGATGCTGCTTGCCTGCTATCGCTTCGGAGCGCTGGATATTCAGAACGGGCGGCTCGATCCGCAGAGCACGCCTGTGCTGGTGCTGCCCTCGGCAAGATATATGGACCGGGGGCTGCAAGAGAGGCTGGTGAACTTCCTGCGGGCAGGGGGCAATGTGCTGCTCTACGGAGAGGTTCCCCTGTTTGATATGGAAGGCCATCCGGCAGACACGCTTGCCGGGTCCCTGGGTTTGAGGCTGACCGGCGAGCGCGAGGCCAGCCACCGCTACTTCCTCTCGCTGCGGGCCGAGGGCTGGGCCGCTCCACGTCCAGAAGTGCGCACTCATCACGCTTGTTTCTATGAGCCGGCCAGGGGCGAGGTGTTCTTGAGCGCGGCGGACACGGGGGAGCCCTGCGGCTTTGATATTCCGGTTGGGCAGGGACGTGCTATTGTGATCTCGGCAGCCTATCCCTGCGACGTTTCCCTGTTCCGCACTATCCTGGAACAGCTCGGAGCGCGGCCCGCACTGGATCATCACTGTGAGCACAACGGTATCTTTATGACCACCTCCGCTACAGCAGCCGGGGAGCGGCTCCTGCATGTTCTGAATCTGGACGGCTTCGACAAGGAAATTCGTATCACCGAGTGCGGGCAGCCACTCTTCGAGGGACGTTCTCTGCTCCTGCGGCGGCGAGAGGGATTGATGCTGCCGTTGAACCTCTCCATTGGCGATACGCGCATCATCTATTCCACGGCAGAGATAGCAAGCCGGATGGAAGGGGCGCTCGAGTTCCGCCTGACACAGCCTCAGGATACCATTGCTATAGCCAGTCCACAGGTGGTATCCCCTGGTCACGACTATGATGTGGAAAGGCGTGGAGATCTACAGTTCATTACTTCCCGCAAATCCGCGGCGCTTGATGACCGGCTCATTGTTCGCCTGGAAGTATAAATAAATCCCCGGCTGGCGAGCCGGCGATACTCCGGGCTGAGGCCAGAAAAGGAGGTGAACAGCAAGAAACTCATGGAGCTCGACTCTGAGATATCCGACAGAGCAAGACAGCACCGGTGCTGCCCTGCCTCGTCCGATCTCAACTCCTTAAAGGACAAGCTCTCGCACACGACGGGAAGCTTTTATCCTAATAACGAATGCGATGTTCTTAGCACAAAAGGAGATCGTATCCAGTATTTTACGTACTTCCTTAACCGCAACTCCGAGGTATGGCCCTTTGTCGAGAGGGCTACGGATCAGTTTCAGGTGAAAGGTAAGGCAATGGCCAAACAATGTCGTTTCGTTTCTTTCACATCTTTCCTCCTTTTGCTGGCATTGCTGCTCTCCGCATGCGGAAGCCAGCAGCCCGGAGGAGGTACACAGCCCGCCGGCGGGAATGGCATGATTGCTAACCTCGATGGCGGAGGTTTCGGCGGTGGAGATAACCCGCAGGTCAACTACAACCCCTTCTCGCCCAATGCCCTGCTGGGAGGGGTCAGCTATCTTTACGAGCCGCTGATGGTCGAGAACAGCTACGCCTGTCAGGTGCAGCCCTGGCTTGCCACTGGCTATAAGTGGCAGGACTCACAGACGCTCATTTTTACCATTCGCCAGGGGGTCAAATGGAGCGATGGGCAGCCTTTCGGACCTGCTGATGTGGTTTTCACCCTGAATATGATGCAGAAGTACCCCGCGCTCGATACCAATGGCCTCTGGCAAAGCTTGAGTGGCGTCACGGCGCAGGGCAATCAGGTCATCCTCAAATTCAAGGTGCCGTCGGTGCCGATATTCGAGCGCGTCCTCAACCAGCCCATCGTTTCTGAGCACATCTGGGGATCGGTCAGCGACCCGGTCACATTCACCGATCCCAATCCAGTCGTGACTGGCCCGTTCACGGTGCAGAGCTTCAACCAGGAAGAGCTGGTTCTCAAGCGTAATCCGAACTACTGGCAGGCTGACAAAATCAAGGTTGAGCATCTCACCTTCCACAAGTCCTCCACTAACCAGGTTGAGGAACTCCAACTGGCCCAGGGCAAGTATGATTGGAACGCTATGTTTGTGCCAAGCATCCAGCAATCCTACGTTGCCAGAGATCCAAAGCACAATCACTACTGGTTTCCCGCCGGCGGCGAGATTTCTCTTGGGATGAACCTGACCAAAGCGCCGTTCAACGATGTCGCGTTCCGCCATGCCATGGCTTACGCAATCAATCGCCAGGAGATTTCCCTGAAAGCTGAGTTCGGCTATGTCCAGCCGGCCAGCCAGACCGGTCTGTCGGTCCCCGGCCAGGCGGGCTTCATTCCTGCCGATATACCGAACATGGGAGTCTTCCCATTCGATCAGCAGAAAGCCCTGGATATTCTCACCCAGGCAGGTTATAAGAAGGACGCGAGCGGTAAGATCCTGGGGAAAGACGGCAAGCCGATAACAATCACCTTCCTGGTGCAAAACGGCTGGACCGACTGGATTCAAGCCGCTCAGATCATTCAGGCCAACCTCAGTGCTATGGGCTTTACCGTAAATGTGCAGACGCCTTCGCCCGATATCATTGAGGCCCGCCGCAAGGCAGCCGACTACGATATGCTCTTCAGCGTTCACGGCGGCTCCTGTAACATGTACGACAATTATAACTACCTCAATAGCCGGGTAGACCCAAGCGTGAACTACATCCACTTCAAGGACCCGGCGGTCGACAAGATGCTCGATCAGCTCCAGCAGGCATTAACGCCCGATCAGGAAAAGGCGGCTGTGGCACAACTGGCCGAGTACAGCTACCAGAATTTCCCTGATGTGCCGCTCTGGTACGGTGCAAACTGGTTCGAGTTCTCTACCAGGAAAGCGGTGGGATGGCCGGATGCCAATAATCCCTATTGCAAGCCCGGTGACATCTTGCTTATCATCACCCATTTGCGGCAAAGCCCGGACTACAAGCCAGGCACATAACGAGGCGGGAGGGCGCGCGATTTCGCGCGCGCCCTCCTTCCGGTTTTTGCAGATCCGCGCGTGACGGAATCATCGGGTGTCTCGCAGGTTGCCTTGCGTCCCTGCGCATATCTCTAATGTCTGCATAGTGTTTCTCTAGGAAGGAGGACCCTGTTTATGAAGAGATTGACGAAGATGCTGGCTTTCGTTCTGGTCATCGCAGTATTCGGATTTCTCTCTACCTCGGCTATCGCGCATGCTGGCGTGGGCGTCTCCGGGGATATGAATGGCGACGGATACAACGATACTGCTGTGATTAACACGAATGGCGCCGTGGCCATATTTCACGGCCCTGGGTACTGGAACTCGTATTGCCGCTGCTGGACATACTGGGAAACGGACTATGCTGTACAACCAAACTGGCGAACCGCGAATTCTCAGCGGACAACCTATAATAACAACTTAAACATAGTGGTTAACTATGTATGTCTGACTTTCTGTCAGGGCTCTGTCTTCATAGTTGACGATGCGATGCGGTGGGTCCGCGGTTACAGCCTGCCCTACTGGGATTTGTATGTTCCCGGTCCAGGCGTTGGATCTGGCGTTGCCGATCCTACCTATATACGAGTGTTACAACCCTACTCGCTCGTATACGTCGTTAACGACGTGTTGATGAGGGTATACAGCAGTCAAGTGCGCAACGGGTGGGATAACGTTTACTTGCAAGATGTGACCGGTGATGGCATGAAGGATGTCATTTTCCATTACCGGTTGAACTGCGACGCGTGGGGTTGCCATCAGGGCTGGTTTACGTTCGATCCCAATGCCGACCAGTCGTACTGGTATCAGACGTAAGTATCCCATCCCCGGCATTTGTCGAAGTGTGGTAATGTGGCAGAGCAGGCCGTGCCGGCCAGGCGGGCAGCAGAGATCCCTCTGCTGCCCCGCGCCGCCGGGAGGGGAGCAGGAGCCGCACGCCTGGGCGACCGACCTGGGTGTCCTCTGCGGGAAGAGTCAGGCAGGTGGGATTCCGAAGGTCGAGCGGGCAGCCCGCAGTCCGGGGACCAGGGGATGATCAGGGAGCAGGAAGTGCGTAATCCGGCAGAAGGTGCAGAGAAGAAGAGAAGAGGAGCGTGTGAGATGACATCAGAACAAAGCGAGGTGAGCGGAATGCGCCGGCGGATCGAGCAGGAAGAAGAGGCGGCGCGCCTCGGTTTCTGCGGGCCGGCCATGGTAG
>Ga0070740_10004094_pt1 | contig 14700 bp, 18 predicted proteins | sample Coa_R2_FD_67286 | JGI IMG/M metagenome (GOLD analysis project Ga0070740, IMG submission 67286) | Surface soil microbial communities from Centralia Pennsylvania, which are recovering from an underground coalmine fire - Coalmine... | ecosystem: Environmental > Terrestrial > Soil > Unclassified ... | reverse complement strand
ACATTCGCCCCCATGACTTTCAAACAACTCGAACGCAAGCTCTCCCGCTACGCGATCCACGACCTGACCATGTATCTGGTCGGCGGCCAGGGCCTCGTGCTGCTGCTGAGTCTGGCGATACCGGGCTTCCTCGGCGCCATCGTGCTGATCCCGGAGGCGGTGCTGGCCGGCCAGTGGTGGCGGCTGGTCTCCTTCCTGTTCACGCCGCCGCTGGGCAATCCGATTTTCGCGGTTTTCGCGCTGTACCTGCTGTGGTTCATGGGCGGGGCGCTGGAAGGCCACTGGGGCGCTTTGCGCTACAACCTGTACGTGCTGATCGGCTTTGCCTTGACGGTGGCGGTCGCTTTCGCCTTTCCCTACAACCCCGCCACCAACATCTACATCACCGGCTCGATCTTCCTGGCCTTCGCCGCCCTGTACCCGGATTACGAGCTGCTGCTGTTCTTCGTGCTGCCGGTGCGCATCAAGTGGCTGGCGCTGGTCACCTGGCTGTTTTACGGCTACCAGTTCCTTACCGGCGGCTGGGCCGAGCGGGCGCTGATTCTGGCGGCGATCACCAACTTCCTGGTGTTCTTCGGCCGCGATCTGTACGCCACGGCGCGCTACGGGCAGCGCCGCCTGCGTCAGCAGGCCAAGGCCAGCGCCGCGCGCGAGCAGCCGCGGCACGTGTGCGCGGTGTGCGGCGTGACCGACAAGTCGAACCCGACGATGGACTTCCGCTACTGCACGAAATGCGAGCCGCCGCTGGCCTATTGCACCGAACACCTGCGCAGCCACGAGCACCTGCGCCGCGATTCGACGACCTGAGGCGCGGCGCTTCGGATCAACGCGCGCCTGCACCACGGGTGCAACTTCCGGGCGCTTGCTGCATGCTAGCGAGGGTGGCCGGCGTTTGGGCGATCCAGCAAACGATCCATCTTGAGGAGGAGCCCGATGGGCGAGTATCGAGGCAAGTGCTTTTGCGGCGCGGTCCAGTTCACGGTCAGGGGAGAGCCCGAGGCGATGGGCTACTGCCACTGCGAATCCTGCCGGCACTGGTCGGCGGGGCCGGTGAACGCCTTTTCCCTGTGGAAGCCGGATGCCGTGAAAGTGACTCAAGGCGCCGAGCATATCGGCACTTACCACAAGACGCCGGTCAGCTATCGCAAGTGGTGCACGCGCTGCGGCGGACACTTGTTCACCGAGCATCCGCCGCTGGGCCTGGTGGACGTGTTCGCGGCGATGCTGCCGGATCTCGAATTCAAGCCGGCGCTGCACGTGAACTACGGCGAAACCGTGCTGCGCATCAAGGACGGCCTGCCCAAGCTGAAGGACTTCCCCAAGGAGATGGGCGGCTCCGGCGTCACGCTGCCCGAGTGAGGGCGATGAAGCGCAAGCCGATCGCCAGGCTCGACCGCCATGCGCCGGCGTCCTGAGGCGCGAAAGACCGGCGCATGAGCAAGCTCGTGAACCTCGGCAAGTTCCGCAAGCGCAAGGCGCGCGAGGCGGCGCAACGGCGCGCGGCGGAAAACCGCGCGCGCCACGGCCGCAGCAAGGCGGACAAAGAACGCCAGGCGGCCCTGGACGAAGCAGAAAAACGCAAGCTCGACCTGCTGCGCCGCGAGCCCGCGCCGGACGAACCGGAAGCTTGAGCGCGCTCGCACACGCGGCCGCAGTACTGCGCTACGCTTGTGCGCCACTGCGGACCGAATGCGAAGTACGCCATGGAAACCGTCGTCACCGAAATCGCCGCGGACGTGTTCCGCCTCTCCACGCTGCACCCGGAGTACGGAATCCAGTTCAACCAGTTCCTGGTGCGCGACGAAGAACCCTTCCTCATGCACACCGGCCTGCGCCGCATGTTTTCCGTCACGCTGGAAGCGCTACGCTCGCTGATCGATCCGGCGCGCTTGCGCTGGATCGGCTACAGCCACTTCGAGCCCGACGAGTGCGGTGCGCTCAACGAGTTCCTGGCCGCGGCGCCGCGCGCGCAACCGGTGTGCGGCTTCGTCGGCGCGCAGGTGATGCTCAAGGACTACGCCGACCGCGAGCCGCGCGTGCTGCAGAACGGCGAGATCTTGGTCACCGGTAGGCACCGCCTGCGCTTTCTGGCCACGCCCCACCTGCCGCACGGCTGGGATGCGGGTTTATTTTTCGACGAGACGCAGAACACGCTGTTCTGCTCCGACCTGTTCTTCCAGCCCGGCGCTACCCCGGCCTTGATCGAGACCGACATCGTCGGACCGGCGCGGGCGGCGATGCGTGCCAGCCTCGCCGGCCCGCTGGCGCACGACTTGCCGTACACGCCCTACACCGAGCGCACGCTGGAACGCCTGGCCGCGCTGAAACCGGCCGTGCTGGCGACGATGCACGGCGCCTCCTACCGGGGCGATGGCGAGCGCGCCATCCTGGAACTGGCCGGCACCATCCGCGAATTGCTCGGCTGAGAACGGACGGCCCTGCACTTGTCGGCAGGCCGTGCCCGCGCTAGGGTGCGGCTGGCCAGCGCCCAATCCGCTCACGGAGCAACTCGGCCAGGGGACCCGTATGGACACCATCGAGCTGCTGCGCGACAACCCGCTGTTCCGTTCGCTGCCCGATGAGGGGCTGGAGCGTCTGGCGCGGGCGGCGACGCGGCGGCGCTACGTCGAGGGCGAGACGATCTTCCGCTTCGGCGATCCGCCGGATCACCTTTATCTGGTCGCCAGCGGCGCAGTGGACATCTCGGTGCCGGCGCAGGCCGGCGAGATCGTGGTAGCAAGCTTCGCGGCCGGCTCGTTCTTCGGCGAGCTGGCCGCCTTCGACCGCCAGCCGCGCAGCGCCAGCGCGCGCGCCGTGACCGAAAGCGAACTGGTCTGCGTGCCGCTGGACGCGATACAGGAGCTGATCGATCGCCACCCGCCGGCGGCGCGGCAGTTCCTCGGCGCCATCGCCCAGCGTCTGCGCGGCGCCGACGAAATGCTCGCGCGCCTGCGCATCCGCAACGTCAACGAGCTGGCCGAAAGCCGCATGACCCTGGGCGAGCGCGTCGCCGATCGCGTGGCGCGTTTCGGCGGCTCCTGGACTTTCATCATCTGCTTCGGCGTGTTCCTGCTGGCCTGGATGCTGGTGAACACCACCTACCTGCTGGCTCAGCCACCCGACCCTTTTCCCTACATCTTCCTCAACCTCGTGCTGTCCTGCCTGGCCGCGATCCAGGCGCCGGTGATCATGATGAGCCAGAACCGCCAGGCGGCGAAGGACCGCTTGCAGGCCGATCAGGAATTCGAAATCAACGTCAAGGCCGAGATCGCCGTGCAGCAGTTGCACCGCAAGATCGACGAGCTGCGCGCGCTGACGCTGCAACACCTGCAAGCCCGCGAGCCGCCGCGCGCCTGAAGTGGCGGATCAGCGTCCGGGTTTTTCCGCACTGCGCCCGCGCGCGGGAACGATCTGCGCCGGCTCGACGCTGAACTCGCGGCGGCACTGCGCGGTGTCAACGAGGCAGGGTTGCGGCACGGGGAACCACTCGCTGCAGCGAGCCAGGCCGATCAGGCAGGGCCGCGCGGCCGGCCACGGCCGGTCGTAGGGTAGGTGCGCAAGCCCCCGTGCCGGCGCCGTACCGGCCAGAGCGCCGCCGGCGAACAGCAGGCCAAGGGTCAAAGCGCTCGCACCGTTCATCCTCATCCCCCTACGCTGCCGCTGCGCCTAAGACCGCGGGGGTGGAGGGCGCGTTCCGCACGGCCGGCTTTTAGCTTGCGGTTTCGGCGCTGTAGCGCAAGCACGCGATCGGCGCGACCGGGCGTGATGAAACGGCTCATGCGCCGATCATCGCCCACGCATCTATCATGGCCGCAGGGCGCATCCAAGCTCGGGTTCCAAGGCATGCCGTTTCGGCAATCGGATGAGGCGACCATGAAAGTTTTCTGGCAAGCGCTGCGCATCGCGCTTTACGGGCTCGCCGGATTGGCGCTGGCGCTGACCGTGATGGCGCTGTGGCGGCACCCCCAAGGCTGGGGCTGGCACTGGCGCGAGGGCGCGTTCGTCTTCGGCCACGCTTCGGACGCGGCGCAAGGACCGCTAAAGAGCGAGGAGCGGACGCTGCCGCCCTTCGACAAGATCAAGCTCGAAACCGCCGGCGAGTTCGAAGTCACGGTCGGCGCGCCGCAGCGCCTGAGCGTGAACGCCGCTGCACAGGCCATCGAGCGGATCGAAACGCGCGTGGAAAACGGCACGCTGATCGTGACCAGCTCGGTGAGCACGTTCGACCGCACGCCCCGATTCATCCTCAGCCTGCCGGCCTTGCGCCAGGTGGAGATCGACGACGGCGGCGGGCGTTTCCGTGTGCACGGCCTCAATGGCGGAACGTTCAGCCTGAACTGCGACGGCGCTGCGGACTTCGCGGCGGATGGCGCCGTGGACGCCCTCGACGTCGAAGTGGACGGCGCCGCCCGCGTGGACACCCGCGCGCTCAAGGCCAGGACGGTCAAGGTGCGCCTCGACGGCGCCGGCCTGGTCAAGGTGTACGCCAGCGACAGCCTCGACGCACGGCTGGAAGGTCTGGGCGCGATCCGCTACGCCGGCGCGCCCAAGGAGGTGCGCCAAGCGATCGACGGCCTGGGCAAGATCGAAGCGGAATGAGGCTCAGGGCGAGGGCTTGTTGGCGACGATCGCCTTGCGTAGCGCGCGCAGCTGGTCCTTGACCACGGCCTCGTTGTCCGGCCCCAGGCGTAACAGGGTCTTCTGGCCCCAGGACAGGGCTTCGAACTGCGGATCGGCATACTGGTACAGCACGTGCGGCTGTGCCACCGCCAGCGGCCCCTGCACTTGCGGCGCCACCAGCAGGTGGTCGATGACCTGGATCAGGCGGTCGTTGAAATAGCCGCCGGGATAACCCAGGTCCTCGTAGGCTTTCTGGAACAGCGGGTAGTAGCGGAAATAGACCGCCGCGAGCTTGGCCATGTCCGCAGCTTTGAGCGCCTCGACGAAAGGCCGGTAGCGTTCGGCGTTGGCCGCGCTCAGGTACAAACCGCCGTTGACCGTTTCCACGGCTGGCACGCCGGGCGTCGGCGGTACCGGGCGCAGACGCAGCGGCACCGGCGCCGTGCGGTCCAGGCTGTCCACGGTGGCCACGAGGTGTCGGATCAGCGCATGCGGGATGAGGAAGGATTCCACACCGGGACCGAGGGCCTGCGCCAGCGCCTCGGCCAGTGGCCGGTCGCTCTCATCCAGCGTGGGCAGCGGCGGCGGCGCGGGGATCTGGGGCGTTTCGGGCACCGGGTAATGCTGTTGCGGCGGCGACGCGGCGGATGCCGCGGCGGCCGGCGGCGGTCCGTTCTCGGAAGCCGGCGCGCCCGGCCGCCGGTGCTGATACCAGTAGATCCCCGCGACCAGCACTGCGGTGATGAACGCGGCGATCAGCCAGCTCGTGCGGTTCATTGCTCGATCCGTCGCTGCCTTGGGGTTTGGCGGTTCGACGCAATCTGCCACAAATCGATGCTCGCGCGCATCTCCGGTCGGCGGCCGCCTCCTCCACTCGGGGGAGACGCCAACGCCCGCCGATCTGCTAAAACCCGCCACAGGATCCTTCTGGTCCGCCGCGGAGCAAGCCGTGAACACCGCCGCCGAACCCCTCGCCGTCCGCGAACCGCCGCTGGTCGCGGGCCTGCCGCTGCTCGGAAATCTTCTGGACATGGCGCGCGATCCGGCGCGCTTCTTCGTCAAGTGCTACCGCAGACACGGACCGGTGTTCAAGGTCCGCATCCTCGGCCACACCTATACCGTGATCGCCGGCGCGGAAGCGGCCAATTTCATGGGCACCCGCGAAGGCAAAGAGTGCCTGCGGTCCAAGGAGTTCTGGGAAGGCCTGGTCAAGGAATATGGCGCCACCCGGGTGCTCACCGGCGAGGACGGCGAGTCGCACAAGCAATTGCGCGACATCATGCGCCGCGGCTATTCCAAGGAATCGATCAAGGGCCGTTACGACGAGCTGGTGGCGATCACCGACCGCGTGCTGGCGCGCGACTGGAAACCCGGCCAGTGGGTGCCGGTGGTGCAGGCCATGCAGTACCTCGTGGTGGACCAGCTCGGCACCATCCTCACCGGCAACGCGCCGCTGGAATACGTCAAGGATATCCGCACCACCATCCTCTACATTCTCAACGTGCTGGTCACGCGCCAGCGCCCGCGCTTCTTTCTGCTCAATCCCAAGTACAAACGCTCCAAGGCACGCGTCTTCGAACTGGGCCGCAAGATGATCGCCCAGGCCAAGGAACGCGCCGGGCGCATTCCCGACGATGAGAAGACCCTGATCGACGACATCATGGAGACGCACCTCAAGCATCCGGAGATCATGCCCGCCTCCGATCTGATCGTGACGCTCACCGGGCCTTATGTCGCCGGTCTGGACACGGTCGCCAACACCACCGCGGCGATCGTCTATACCGTCCTCAAGCATCCCGAAGTCAAGGCGCGGGTGCTCAAGGAAGTGGACGCGCTGTTCGCCGCCGGCCCGCTCGACGAGGATGCCCTGCTCAAGCGCATCCCCGCGCTCAACGGCGCGATCATGGAGACCATGCGCTTGTATCCCATCGCGGTGGCGCAGATGCGCACCGCGACCAAAGACTTCGTGTTCGAAGGCCATCGCATCCGCGAGGGCGAACTACTCTACATCGGCACCAGCGTGCCGCACTTCATGGACGAGTACTACCCCAACGCCGAAAAATTCGACATCGACCGTTACGAGAAACCGCGCGCCGAGCACCTCAAGCCCGGCGTGTATTCGCCGTTCGGTCGCGGCCCGCACACCTGCCTGGGCAAGAGCCTGGCCGAAGTGCAGATCGCCCTGAGCATGGCGCGCCTCTTCTACAAACTCGACCTCGAGCTGCCCTCGCCGGACTACGTGCTCAAGACCAAGACCGCGCCCACGCCAGGGCCGGCGATGAATTTCAAGGTGCGCGTCACGGGTCTTCGGCACTAGCGCGTACCGCGCTCCTCAATACGGCGGCGGTCCGCTGTCGTCGTCGGAGGGCGGCGCCTCGCCGGGCGGCGGTTCTGGCTCCTCGACCGGCGTCTGCGCCGTGCGATCGCCCATCTGGCCCAGGATCCAGTCGACCCGCGACTGGACATAGGGCCCGGGCGAGAGCACGCGCCAGTGGTCCGGATTGGGCAGCACCGCGGCCAGACGCGCCGCCTGCTCGGCGCTGAGCCGGGAGGCGTGTTCGTGGAAATAATATTCCGCAGCGGCCTCCACGCCGTAGATGCCCGGCCCGAACTGGGCGACGTTGAGATACACCTCCAGGATGCGCGGCTTGCCCCACAGCGTTTCGAGCAGCACCGTGAGGCCCGCTTCCAGCGCCTTGCGGAAATAGCCGCCGCCCGGCCACAGAAACAGGTTTTTGGCGGTCTGCTGGCTGATGGTGGACGCCCCACGAATACGCCGGCTGCGGCGGTTGTGCGCGTAGGCTTTCTCGATGGCCTCGACGTCGAAGCCGTGGTGCACCCAGAACTTCTGGTCTTCCGAGGCGATCACCGCGCGCTGCATGGTCTTGGCGATATCGCGCATCGGGACCCAGCGGTAGCGCACCGGCTTGACCGGGCTTTGCAGCATGAAACTCGTAGTCGGCGGCGGCAACCAGCGCAGCGCCACGATCGGCCCCAGCACCAACAGCAGGAGTCCCAGCGGCACGAGCAGCAAAGCCCGCAGCGCGCCGCCGTGGGGCCGCGGTGTCGGGCGTTCCAGACGCGGGCGCCCGGGACGCAGGTCCGGCAGCGGAGGCAGTGACGGCGGCGGGCCCAGCGCGGGTTCCAGGCGCTCGCTCATCGTCACCGGGCGTGCGGGCGCGGCCCTGCCACGATTATGCTGTGCGGCATGCTCTCGATCGCGCCGGGTTTGCAGCTACCGCTGTCCGAAATCGAATTCGACGCCGTGCTCGCGCAGGGCGCCGGCGGCCAGCACGTCAACAAGACCGCCAGCGCCGCGGTGCTGCGCTTCGATATCCGCGCCTCCTCGCTGCCGGAGGACGTCAAGGCGCGCCTGCTGGCCTTGCGCGATCGCCGCATCGGCGGCGCGGGCGTGGTGGTCATCAAGGCCCAGCAGTATCGCAGCCTGGAACGCAATCGCGCCGCGGCGCTCGAGCGCCTGCGTGCGCTGATCGCCGTGGCCGCGACGCCGCCGCGCCCGCGCAAGCCGACGCGGCCCAGCGCCGCCGCGCGGCGCCAGCGCCTGGACAGCAAGGCCCATCGCGCGCGCATCAAGTCGCTGCGCGGGCGCGTGGTCGAATGAAGCGCCGACTTCATGACTTGAGACGATCGCCGAAGTAAGCGCGCAGTTTTTCCACCTTGGGCCGCGCGACCAGCGCGATGTAGGGTTCATCGGGGTGCAGCGCGGCGTAGTTCTGGTGGTAGCTTTCCGCCTCGAAAAATTCGCCGAGCGGTTCCAGGCGCGTGACGATCTTGGAACGGAACACGCCGGCCGCGTCGAGCTGGGCGATGTAGCGTTCGGCGATGCGCTTTTGCCGTTCGTCCGCGTAGAAAATCGCCGAGCGGTACTGTGGCCCGACGTCGTTGCCCTGGCGGTCGAGCTGGGTGGGGTCGTGCGCCACCGAGAAGAAGATCTTGAGCAATTGGCCGTAAGTGGTGCGCGAAGGATCGTAGGCGATCTGCACCACTTCGGCGTGGCCGGTGGTCCCGGTGCACACCGTGCGGTAATCGGCCGTCTCGCGGCTGCCGCCGGAGTAGCCGTTGGTCACTTCCAGCACGCCGTCGAGCGCTCGATAGACCGCCTCCACGCACCAGAAGCAGCCCCCGGCGAGCACCGCGAGTCGGCGCCCCGCCGCGGCGGCACGCGGCTCGTCCTCGACCGGATCGGGGAAATCGCGCGGGCTGATGTTCAGGCTTGTGTCGAATCGCGCCATCGCGGCTCCTGCTTCACGACTACGCTCAGTCTAACGCGCGACGCACGCCAGACGCCCGCGCGCGCCGCAGCTCCAACCATTGCCACAGACCGAGCGTGGCGCCGCCGAGCAGCGCATCGCGACCGCGCTTGAGCAAGGACAGCGCGAGCAAGGCCGTGGGCGTAACGCCGTAGACGCCGGCGAGCAGCACGTAGATCGCCTCTTGCGCGCCGGCTGCGTTGGGAATGGCGAAAGCCAGCGCACGCAGAGCGAACAGCAGGCTTTCGAGCGAGACCGCCTCGGTGACCGGCAGCGGCGAGCCGAGCAGTCTCAAGCCCAGCCAGGCTTCCCAGCCGATGCCCAGCCAGGCGCACCCATGCAGCAGCGCGCATAGGGCGAGCGCGCGCGGTTTGGCGTGCAGCAGACGCAACTGCGTACCGAACTCCGCAGCCGCATCCGCGGCCGCCGGCCAGTGGCGCGCCAGCCAGGCCAGCGCGGCGCGGCTGAGCCGGCCGCCACCGTTGCGCTGCAGGAACAGAAACGCAGCGATCAGCGCGCTCAGCGTCGCGATCCCGATCGACACCGGCGCGACCAGCGCGGTGGACGCGTGTCCCAGTCCGCGCAGCAGCATCAAGCCCAGCAGCACGAAGGCGATCTGGGAGAGCACTTCCAGGCTCACGTCGAGCACCGTGGATGCCGCCGTCAGCGAGGCCGGCACGCCGCGGCGCGACAGCGCCAGGCCGCCGAGCAAGTAGCCGCCGATCTGCGACAGCGGCAGGGCCTCGGATCCGGCGTCGCGCACCAGGCGCGCGAACACGAAATCCATGAACCCCACGCCCGGCGCGCGCACCGGCAGCGCGTACCAGGCGGCGCCCATCAGCACGAACAGTCCCAGATGCACGGCGCAGAACAGGGCGAATCCGCCCCAGCCCACCGCAGCGAGCGCGTGCATCACGCGCGCGACGCCGTAATGCGCCAGCAGCGCGGCGATCAGCAACACGCCGGCGCCGAACAGCGCCAGCGCGACGCGGCGGCGCGCGGTGGACGGCGTGGCGCGCGCCAATGCGCGCGTGTGCCCGGTCTGCTTTATGCTGCGCCCATATCGAACCACGGAAGGAGACTCCAATGGCCCAACTTTGCATTCTCGGTATTTCCGGCAGCCTGCGCAAAGACTCCTACAACACCGCGGCGCTGCGCGCGGCGCGCGAACTGGGGCCGCCGGAGCTCGAGCTGGAGATCCTGGTGACGCCGGCGCTGCCGATCTACAACGCCGACGTGCAAGCGCAGGGCATCCCCGTCGAAGTACAGGCGCTGGGCGAGAAGATCCGCGCGGCCGACGGCCTGCTGTTCGCCACCCCGGAATACAACTACTCGCTGCCCGGAGGGCTCAAGAACATGATCGACTGGGTGTCGCGGCTGCCAAACCAGCCGTTCGCGGGCAAACCCGCGGCGCTGATGGGCGCCAGCCCCGGAGCGACCGGCACGGCGCGCGCCCAGTACCACCTGCGCCAGACCGGCGTGTTCCTCGACCTGCGTTTTCTCAACAAGCCGGAGGTGATGATCGCCAATGCCGCGGAGCGTTTCGACGCCCAGGGCCGGCTCACTCACGAGCCGACGCGCGAGGCGATCGGCAGGCTGATGGTCGCCTTGCGCGACTGGGTGCAGCTTCATCGGCGCTGAGGCCCGCGGCCACCCGCGGGCTGCGGGCGGGCCTACATGCGCAACAGCACCGAGCCCCAGGTCATGCCGCCTCCCACGCCTTGCAGCAGCACCAGATGGCCGGGCTTGATGCGGCCGTCGCGCACCGCGCTATCCAGCGCCAGCGGCACCGAAGCGGCGGAGGTGTTGCCCTGACGAGCGACCGTGGTCACCACTTTTTCGGGCGCAATGCCGATCTTGTCGGCCAGCGAATTGATGATGCGGATGTTGGCCTGGTGCGGCACGTACCAGTCGAGCTCGCGCGCCGTGACGCCGTTGCGCTTGAGCGTTTGAAGCGCGGATTCCTCCAGCACCCGCACCGCGGTGCGGTACACCGCCTGGCCATCCATTTCCAGATAGGGATTGCCGCGGATCTGGCCGTGGCTGATGCCGCCATCCACCCGCAGGATGTGGGCGAGCGAGCCATCGGCGCACAGATGCGTGGAGAGGATGCCGGGCGTTTCGGCACGGCGCAGGACCACGGCGCCGGCGCCGTCGCCGAACAGCACGCAGGTGCGGCGGTCGTTCCAGTCCAGCAGACGCGAGAAGACCTCGGCCCCGACCACCAGCGCGCAACCGTGCGTGCCGCTGGCGACGAGGCGATCCGCGACGGCCAGCGCATAGACGAAGCCGGTGCACACCGCCTGCACGTCGAAGGCGGCGCACTGGCGGGCGCCGAGCTTGGCCTGCAGCAGGCAAGCGGTGGACGGAAACACCATGTCCGGCGTGGTGGTGGCGACGACGATCAAATCGAGTTCGCCCGCACCGGTCTCGGCCGCTTGCAACGCGCGGCGCGCGGCTTGCAAGGCCAGGTCGCTGGTCATCTCCCCTTCGGCGGCGACGTGGCGCGCCTCGATGCCGGTGCGCGAGACGATCCATTCGTCGCTGGTGTCGATGCGCGCCTCGAGATCGCGGTTGGTCACCACCCGTTCCGGCAGGTAGCTGCCGGTGCCGGCGATTTTCGAATAAATCATGGGAAGTGAAGCTTAGCGCAAACGGCCAATCGTTCGGCATATGCGGATGGCGTCCACTCGGTTAGAATCGCCCCGTATTTGTGCTCGAATCAATCACACTTTAAAGGAGAGGACGATGCACGCGACGACCGTCGGTTCCACACGCATTTCGATGTACGCGGCTTCGGTTCCGGTATTGCTGCGCTACCTCGGCAACCTGCGCGCCATACTCGAAAAGGCCGAGAAACACGCCCAGGCCAAAAACCTCGACCCGGCGGTACTGCTGGGCAGTCGTCTGTATCCGGACATGTTTCCGCTCACGCGCCAGGTGCAGATCGCCAGCGACATGGCCAAAAGCGGCGTGTCGCGGCTCGCCGGGGAAGAGCCCCCCAAGTATGAGGACACCGAAACCAGCTTCTCCGACTTGTACGCGCGACTGGACAAGACCGTGGCACACGTCAAGCGCTACACGCCAGCGCAGATCGACGGCTCCGAGGAACGCGACATCGCGATTCCCACGCGCAACGGTCCCTTGCACTTCAAGGGCCTGCCCTACCTCACCCAATTCCTGCTGCCCAACTTCTTCTTCCACGTGACCACGGCCTACGGCATTCTGCGTCACAACGGCGTGGAGCTAGGCAAGTCGGATTATCTGGGCGCCGGTTAAAAGTCTCCGCGCCGTCGGCGCCGGCCCAGCCGCGGCAGCACCAGGCCGAGCAACACGCCCGCGCCAACCAGCCCCGCACCGACCAGCAAAGTGCGGCGCCGGGCCAGCTCGGCGTTGTAGCGCGCTTCGAGCTGGGCGTCCGCCTGTTCGCGTCGTGCCAGCTGCGTGCGCAGCTGGTCGTTGTCGGCGGCGAGCTGTAGTGCTGGCTGGGCGCGGGCCAACTGCTGCTTCGCGGTGTCGAGGTCGCGCTGCGTCGCCTGAAGCTGCTGATGCGCTTGATCGAGCTGCTGCTGCAACTGCTTGAGCTGGTCGCGCGCCGCCGGTCGGTCGCTGAGATAGCGCGCCGCGATCCAGCCCTCGCGGCCGTCGGCGGTGCGCACGCGCGCATAGCTGTCGGAACCTCTGGACTCCAGCACGGTGACCGCGTCGCCGCTGTGCACGATGCCGAGCGAGCCGGCGTCGTTGCTCGGGCCTTCGCGCAGGCTCAGGCTGATGTCGTCCGAGATGTACTGCGTGCGCGCAGCCTGCACCAGTACCGGCGCGACGACCAGCAGCGCGCTGAACAGCAGCGAGGTCTTGGTTTTTTCCATGCCGCGCGAGTCTAGCAACCGAGGCGAGCGCTGAACACCCGCGGCGCGTGCTGTGGCCTCAGAAATTGAAGCGCAGGCCCGCCTCGAAGCGCCGCTCGTCGCCGCCTTGCACCGCAGCCTGCAGGTCCAGGCGCGGCGCGATGCGGTACAGCGCGTTGAGCCGCACCGAAGTCTGGCCGTCGTGATAAAGATCGACGTAGCGCAGCTCCGGCGCCAGCTCCAGTGGCGGCAGCACGCGCCAGCGCACGCCAGCGCGCGCGCCGATGCCGGTGTCGCTATGGTCGTGAACGTCGGCGTGCTCCAGCGAGGCACCGCCGAACAGGTCGAGCACCGGCAGCAGCGGGGCGTGGAACAGCGCACCGACATCGAACTGGTCGAGATTGTCGGTGCTGTCGTACTCGCCGAACACCGCCAGCGGCATGAGCGGCAAGCCGAACGAACCGGCGACGCGCACGCCGCCGCCGTCGGTGCCGTAGTCGTGGCGATCGATGAAACCGCCTTCGAGGTAGGTGTAGTCCGCGGCCGCGGCCAGCGCCGGGAACAGCGCGCAGGCCGCGAGCGCGGCACAACATCGGACAACAGGGATGCGGTTCATGTTTGCCTCCTTGCAATGGATCGACGGCGGGAGCGCGTGCCGCCCGCCTGGCTACCGGCCCTCGAGTGCCTCGTGCGGGACCGAAAGCGGAAGCCGCGCCCAGCATGGTGGGCAAAAGCTGAATCGCTTCTGAACGGGCGCGCGAAAATCGGCCCGCGAGTTTCGAGGCGTCGCCGCGCGTCAGCGGGCGAGCTGGCGGTAGCGCGCGTTGATGTCCTTGGTGAGCGTCACCAGGTTCTCGCTCGCGCGCCGGTAGGTCTGGTTCATCTGCGGCGTCGTGCCCAGCGGATTGTTGTCGAAGGCGGCGAACAATCCACCCAGTGCGGTGAGATAGTCGTCCAGCGCGCGGCCGCGGCCGTAGCGCGCCCAGTAGAGATTGATGCCGCGCTCGCATTCGAACTGCTGCATGCGCTGGCCGATGCTCACCGCCACGCAGGTGGCCACCGTGGCCGACAGCGCGTCGAGCTCGGCGCGGTCGAGCGTCGCCACGTCCTGCTGCGCGCGTTTGAATACCCCGGCATCGTTGAGCGTGGTCAGCGCATCCGCAGCAGCGCTCCCGGCGCAGAGCAGAAGCGCTGCGAGCGCGACGTGTAAAGAGCTCGGACGGGCCCGCATGGCGTGTTCTCCTCGACAAACGCGCGCGGCGGCGCGCCGCTTTCCGACCACGCCGCCGCGGGGATGTTCCGTGCCTCAGGCGGCCTGCAAGTGCAGCAGGCGCAACCGCCGACGCTGGTCGTGCAGCGCGCGTTCCAGCGTCTGCAAGCGGCGACGCAGCTCGCTGTGGCTCCAGTGGTCGGCGAGGCTGCGGCGCGCGGCCTCGAAGCGCTCGCCCTGCAGCCGCGTCCACTCGTTGACCGTCGCGCTGAATGCCTCCAGCTCCTGTTCCAGCAGCCGGTGTAGCACGGCGAAACGGCCGGTGGTCGCGCAAGCGCGTAGACGTTCGCGCGCGCGCTCGAACTGGCGCTGCAGCATGGCACGCTGGATCTTGAATTCCGGCACCCGCTTGAGCCCGTGCGTCAACCCCAGGGCGGCGCAGGCGGCAATCCACCACTTGGTGGGATCGATCTGCCACCAGCGCACGCCGTTGCGGTAATCCCACTGGAACTGGTGGTGGAAATTGTGATAGCCCTCGCCGTAGGTGAACAAGGCGACGAGGTCGTTGTCGCGGGCGGTGTTGTCGGCGGTGTAGGGCCGCCGCCCCCAAGTGTGCGCCAGCGAGTTGATGAAGAAAGTCAGGTGGTGGTTGATCACCAGCCGCAGGAATCCGCCCAGGAGCAAAAATCCGAACGGGTCTCCGAACAGGGCGCCGACCAGCAGCGGCAATCCGAGGTTCATGCCCAAGGCC
>Ga0070740_10004092_pt1 | contig 14708 bp, 14 predicted proteins | sample Coa_R2_FD_67286 | JGI IMG/M metagenome (GOLD analysis project Ga0070740, IMG submission 67286) | Surface soil microbial communities from Centralia Pennsylvania, which are recovering from an underground coalmine fire - Coalmine... | ecosystem: Environmental > Terrestrial > Soil > Unclassified ... | reverse complement strand
CGCAAGCGCATGGCCCGAATACTAAGGGGCGAGATCTATTGGGCTGACTTGAATCCGGTGCGCGGCCGGGAGCAGGCCGGCCTGCGGCCGGTGCTGATTCTCAGCCACGACCTGTTCAACCGGCGCTCGGAAACGGTGATCGCGATGGCAATCACCAGCCAGCCGCCCAGGGCAGGTTTTCCGTTGACTCTCGCATTGCCCGAAGGCCTCCTACCCAAACCTTCCTGGCTGAAGATCTCGCAGGTCCGGACCATTTCGTCCGAGCGCCTCGGCGGGCGCATCTCTGCCGTCGACGCTGAAACGCTCGCGCAGACCATCGAGGGTTTGCTGGAACTTGTTGGCTAGCGCGGCGCCAGCCAGTTATTCTGCCGACAGATCCGGCAGATCCACGCCCGCGGTCATCACCTTAGGCGCGGGCTGCGCGGCATCGAGCTCGCGGACCTTGTCGGCCGCCTTCTTGCCGGCGATGAAGGCGTGGTCGGAGTTGTAATACTCCCACTCGCTGTAGCGGCCGGCGAGCAGGATATCGCGGCGCTCGAGCCACTCGCGGACGCGTTTGACAGCGGCGGCGCGTCCGTGATCATAGACCACGTAGGCGTGCGGCAGGTCGCATTGGGCGGTGGCCCAGATCGGATCGTCCGCGGAGATGATGCCGACGCGGCGGCAGTCCTCGATGCACAGGCGCACGAGGTCGTCTCCTTCGGCGGGCAGCGGTTTTGCGGCCGAGTAGGTGATCTCGCAGGTCAGGCCGAAGCCGCCCGGCGGATTGCAATGCGGGCTGGCGTTGCCCTGCACGAAGATGCGGTGGAAGACGGTATCTTCGGGGTAGTAGATCCAGTGCTTCTCGGTGATGGCCTCGCGGCCGATGCCCAGGTGGACGCAGCGCACGGAAACGTGGCGCAGGGCGGCGGCGGCCTCTCGGATGTAGGTGGGCGCCTCCTCGCCGATCTGGCGCACCAGCACGGGCAGCGGCATGGTGCTGATGAGGCGATCGTAGCGCAGCTCCGTGCCATCGCTGAGCGTGACGGCATGGCGCTCCGGCGAAACCGCGATCACGCGGCTGTTCAGGCGCAGCTCGCCTTTGAGGTGCGGGATCCAGCCATCCATCAGCTTCTGGAAGCCGCCGCGCAGCGGGTAGCCGAAGCGGGCGTTGGGACCCATGGGCTTGGGGACGGGAGAGAGCGCGCCTTCGATCATCTCTTCGAGATCCGGGAGAGGCACGCGGCCGCCGAGCCAGGACGTCTCCATCTCGCTGAGCGGCACGCCCCAGAGTTTCCGGTTGTAGGGGATGGCGAAGTGTTTGGCGATGCCGGCGCCCCACACCTTGTAGATGAACTCCTCGAAATTGCGCGGCGCGGATGCGGCCTCTGCGAGCGGCGCGGAGGCCTCCAGGATGCCATCGGCGCAACAATCCTGCACCGCGGTGTCGCAGGTTTTCGTGTGACCGTTGGCCTTGCCGTTGGCTTTGCCGGGCAGCCCACGGCCCGGCGCCGCGGGCTTCAGAGCGCCGAAGCGCGCTTCGATGGCGCCCACGATGCATTCCTTGATGACCTGCGGCGGCAGGCCGTAGAGCGCGCCCTGGAACGGATAGCGCGTGTAGACGCCTTTGCTATAGATCCAGGCCTCGCGGTCCTGCCAATGGACGTTTTCCCCGAGCAGCATCTGGTAGAGCTGGTGCACGTACGGCTCGTTCGAAAACATGATGTGGCCGGCAAAGTCGAACGTGAAGCCGTTGACTTCGATCGACCGGCACCAGCCGCCCACGCGGCTGTTCTGCTCCAGGAGAATGGAATCCTCGCCCAGGTGATAGGCGGCGCTCAGGCCGGTGGGGCCGGCGCCGACGACCACGGTGTGGGCTTCGGTACGGGACGGCCGCGGCGGCGATTTTCTCGACTGGCGCGTGGCGATGGCTTCGACGATGCGCTCTTCCATGGCGGAGACGGTCGCGTCCCAGGAGGTGCGGCTGAGGACGCGCTTCATCTTTTCCTGGCGCTCCGCGCGCTCCTCCGGACCGGCGGCCAGCGCGCGCTCGCAAGCGGCCACGAACTCTTCGGGCGTATTGCCGAGGTAGACGATCTGGCCGTACGGTTCGGCGACGTCCGTGATCGGCGTGCTCACGATCATCTTTCCGGCAGCCATGTATTCGAGGGTCTTGGTGGGGCTAATGTACTTCGTCGATTGATTGCGGGCGAACGGGAGCAGGCAGACGTCCCAGCCCTTCAGATAGCCGGGCAACTGCTGGTAGCTGCGCTGGCCGTAGTAGTGGATGTTGGGGTGCCGCGGGAGCGTGGCGGGATCGATCTTGACCACGGGCCCGACCAGCACGATCTGCCACTCCGGATGCGCCTCCGCCAACGCGCGGACGGCGGGAATATCGAAGCGCTCGTCGATGACGCCGAAGAAGCCGAGCCGCGGATGGGGCAGGGCGGCCTGGTCCTCGGCTTCGGCGATGCCGTTCGCGGCGACGGCGAAATGCCTCGCGTCGACGCTGCTTGGGAAGCAGTGGACGTTGGGGTGGCGATCCTTCTTGGCGCGGTAGAGGCTGGGGCCGCCGGTGAAGACCACATCCGCGCGGGCCAGCAGAGCGGCTTCGCGCTCGATCAATTGCGGCGGCGCGAAATCGAAGGCGGAGAGCTCGTCCATGCAGTCGTAAACGATTGCCTGGGGGTCAAGCCCTTCCGCGAGCGGCAGGGCCATGGGGGTGTAGAACCAGGTCACGTATCGCTCCGGCTTTTCGCGGTCCAGGAGCTGGCGCATCAGTTCGCGGAGATACGGAAGTTGCTCGTCATGAAAGCCCGGCGCGGGCGAAGGCGTTTCCGGCCGGCAGACCAGGACGTTGGGATGGGGCCGATCGAACCGCCAGGCGGGGGCGGCGCCGAAGACGGGCTCCTCGACAAATATTACACGGTAACGGGCCGCCAGCCGTGAGAGAAGATGCTGCGGCCGCTGATATACAAAGTCCCAGCGCAGGTGAGAAAACGCGATAATTGCGGGGGTATAGTCCATTCCTTCCTCCTGCTTTGTGTTGAACAGAGCTGAGGCGCGCTCTGCGGGGTGCTTCGGTTGCCACATTAAAAGCAGGTAATCTGCCATTGTGTGGAAACTGGCACGGGAGGAGAATTTGGTGGAACTGGAGGCCGGCGTCGACAGCGGAGGCCCCGGGGTAGAGCGCGGGCCAACGCCTAGGCGTTGGTTTCGAGCAACTGCGCCAATTCCTCCCACTCGGACATGAGGGCGGCGAGCGACGCGCGGCGCGTTTCGAGCACGGCACTGAGGCGCGCGGTTTCTTCCACGCTGACGAAATTGGCGAGCGCGGTTTCGATTTCCGCAATTTCCGATTCCAGCCGTGAGACTTCCTCTTCGACGGTGGCGCGGCGTTCCTGCATCTGCTTGAGTTTGAGGGGATTGACGCGCCTGGCCGGAGCCCCGGGCGCGGGTGATGCGGCTGGCGCCGCCGCGGCCTCCGCGGCGGCCGGTGCTCGCAAGGTTGGCCCTCCGCCGGTCTTGCGCCACAGGTAATCCTCGTAATTGCCGGGATAGACGTGAACGCGGCCGTCCTCGACTTCGAAGATGCGCGTCGCGAGCTTGTCGATGAAGTAACGGTCGTGGGAAACGAAGACCACGGTGCCGGTGTATTCCTGGAGCGCGGTGAGCAGCACGTCCTTGGCGCGCATGTCGAGGTGGTTGGTGGGCTCGTCGAGCAGCAGGAAGTTGGAAGGCATCATGAGCATGCGCGCCAGGGCGTAGCGGTTGCGCTCGCCGCCGGAGAGCACGCCGATGGTCTTGAAGACGTCGTCTTCGGAAAACAGAAATGAGCCCAGGATGGTGCGCAGCTCGGTGTTGGTGGCGCGCGGCGCGACGGCGCTCATATCGTCGATCATCTTCGCGTTGGGATCGAGCTCCTTGTACTGATCCTGCGCGAAGTAGTCGGGCTGCGCGTTGTGGCCCAGGGTGTAGGAGCCGGCGGTGACGGGCTCGGCGCCGGCGAGGATTTTGATCAGCGTCGATTTGCCGGCGCCGTTCACGCCGACCAGCGCGACGCGGTCGCCGCGCTCGATGATGAAATCGACGCCGGAGAAGACCTGGTGATCGCCATAGGACTTGGCCACGCCCTTGAACTCGGCTACGATGCGGCCGCTCGGTTTCGGTTGCGGGAAGTGGAAGTGGATGGTCTTCTCTTCCGGCGGGATCTCGATGCGTTCGATGCGCTCGAGCTCCTTGATGCGGCTCTGCACCTGCTTGGCCTTGGTGGCCTGGTAGCGGAACCGGTTGATGAAGGCTTCGAGCTGCTCGATGCGCGCGCGCTGGTTTTCGTAAGCGGCGATCAATTGCGCGCGGCGCTCGTTCTTCTGCTGCTCGTATTTGGTGAAGCCGCCGGTATAGAAGTGCAGGCCCTTGTTCCACAGCTCGACGATCCGGCGCACGGTGACATCGAGGAAGTAGCGGTCGTGAGAGACCAGCACGAAGGCGTTGGGGTAAGAGCCGAGGTAGTCTTCCAGCCAGTTGCGGGCTTCCAGATCGAGGTGGTTGGTGGGCTCGTCCAGCAGCAGCAGGTTGGGTTTTTCGAGGAGCAGCTTGGCGAGGGCGATGCGCATTTGCCAGCCGCCCGAGAACTCCTCCGTGCGGCGGTTCCAATCGCGCTGGGAGAAGCCGAGGCCGCTCAGTACGGCGCCGACCTGGGCCTCGATGGTGTAACCGTCGTGCGCGCGGAACTGGCTTTCGGCGCGGTGGAAGCGCTCGGCAACCTGGGCGTATTCGGCGGACGCCGGGTCGAGCTCAGCCATGCGGTGCGCGAGCTGTTCCTGCTCCTCTTCGAGCGCGCGCAGGCCGGCGAAGACGGTCATGCACTCGGCAAAGACGGAGCGCCCGGAAAGCGAGAGGCCCTCCTGAGGCAAATAACCGATGGTGGCGCCCTTCTGGGTGGTGATGGAGCCGGAATCGAGGCCGTCCAGCCCGGCCAGAACTTTGAGCAGCGAGGACTTGCCGGTGCCGTTGGCGCCCACGATGCCGACGCGGTCGTTCGGGGTGACCATCCAGTCGACATCCTGGAACAGAATCTTGGGGCCGTAGCGCTTACCGGCGCCGGAGAGTTGGATCATGAGGGCTTAACTCACATTTTAGCAGCCGTGTATTCACCGCAGAGACACGGAGAACACAGGGAAAACGCAGAGAACTACAAACCATTTCTCTGCGCAACCTCGGTGTCCTCTGCGCCTCCGCGGTGAAAGAAAGGCCGATCGCAGGTTGCTCCGGCGTGCGGGGCCCGACACGCCGCACGCCGGAACGGAGACAGGGAGAAGGAAATGCTTCACAAACCTGTCAGTAATTTAGATGCGCCGCGGAGCGATTCGGTTTATGCCCAATATTCCCAGCGGCCTGAGATCAGCACGTACGCGGACAACAGGCCGTTGGTCACGGCGTGGGCGAAAATGCAGTCCGCCAGGCTGCGGGTGCGCACGGCCCACCAATTGTAGAGCATGCCGGCGGCCAGGCCGACTTCCCAGTAGGGCCCGTGCTCGGCCGCGAACAGGAGCGCGACCGTCCAGAACGCGGCGCGCTGGTACGTTCCGAACGGGACCGAGAGGAACTTGGGATGGACCAGCCAGCGCAGCATCCAGGAGCGCCAGAACAACTCCTCGAAAACCGGCACCAGCAGCGTGCAGGCGGCGGCGCGCAGGATGACGAACGGCACATTGCGCCGGAGGGCCTCGGGGATGCTGCTGGCGGCACGGCCGGTGAGCGAATTCTCGAACAGCCAGAAATGGCGGTAGCCAAACAGGAGATCCGGCGCGATCCAAATGGCGAACACCGCTGCGCCGAGGATGGCCGTGGCGAAAGGAAATCGGGGGCGGAACTCCAGATAGCGGCGTGCCGGCAGGAGCAGCGCCAGGACCGCCAGGCAGCGGGCGGGATAGGCGAACGCAGGCGGCAGGTTCAACAGGCGCTCCGCCCCCATCAGGGCGACGAAGGCCGCGAACGGGGCTACGTGGACCAGTGTGGCGCGGCGTCCGGGGTGCAAGCTTTCATCATACACGGGGATGGCGGGCAGGAGCGCCGCGCCATCGCGTGGTCGAGTTCGTTCCACTAGACTGGTTTTTATGAACGGTTACCAGGCATTGCGGCGCGGTTGTGCGTGGCTCGATCTCGCAGCGCGGGGGCGGATCGAGGCCCGTGGACGCGACCGCGCGCGCTTTCTGCACAACGTGACCAGCAATGACGTGAAAAAGATGGTTCCGGGCGACGCCTGCTACGCGTTTCTGCTGACTCCGCAGGGCCGGATCGTGGCCGACCTGCAGCTCCTTTGCCTGCCGGACCGTTTCCTCATCGACACGGAACCGGAGCTGGCTGAGAAGGTACGGCAGCATATTCTGAAGTACAAAGTCGCCGACCAGGTGGAGCTCGTGGATATCACGGGCGAAACCACGGCCATCGGAGTGGAAGGGCCGGGCGCGCCGGAGCTGAAGCCGCCCCAGGGGGACTACATCGTGGCGCCGTTTACCGTCACCGGGCAGCCGGGCTATCGCATTTACACGCCCGCGGCGGCGCGGGACGAGATCGCCCGCTATCTGGAATCCGCCGGCGCCGTGGCCGCCGCGGCGAGCGAGGCGCGCACGGTGCGGATCGAAAACGGCAAGCCGCGGTATGGAGAAGACATCCTGGAGACGTCCCTGCCGCAGGAGACGGAGCAGATGCAGGCCGTGAGCTTCACGAAGGGCTGCTACATCGGGCAGGAGATCGTGGAGCGGATCCGCGCGCGCGGCCACGTGCACCGCCACCTGGTGCGGCTGGAGATCGCGGCGAGCGAGCCGCCGGCTGCGGGCAAGCAGACGATCGAGGGCCGGGAGGTCGAGGTGACCTCGGCGGTGTACTCGCCGGAGCTGGGGAGAGTGGTGGCGCTGGGGTATGCGAGGGAGTAGAGCCCCTGTGATAATCTCACAGAGAAACGGGAGGGGAAACGTGAAGCGCAAAACGTGGTTGTTGACTCTTGCGGGAATTGCTGCCCTCACGCTGGCGGCGCAGCAGATGGGCATTCTGCATCCGGAGATGACGGTCGAGAACGGCACCTGGGAAAAGCCTATGGCGGTGATCGGCGCCAAGCCGGCCGAACCGTGGACCGCCACGACGGTGGCGGCGGGCGTCGATAAGAAACCGCAGCCAGGGCGTCCGGTTTCCGTGGTGGGCGAGGTGGTGGATTTCTCCTGCTATCTGCAGCTCGGAAAACACGGCGAGAAGCACCGTTCCTGCGGGCAAAAGTGCGTGCAGAACGGGCAGCCGATCGGGTTGCTGACGCGCAACGGCACGCTCTACATGCTGATGCCGGAAGAGCACGATCCGCGGCGCGATGGCGGGGTGGACGCGCGCGCTATGGCCGCGGAGCACATGGGGCACATCGTGCAGGTCAACGGCACCGAGGCATCCGTCAACGGATATCGCGGCATCTTCGTTAACGGCCTGACCAAGTAGCCTCTTCACCCGGTAGCGACAGCCGCGCTGCGTTAGCATAGGCGCATGCTGACACGGCGGACCTTTGTCACGGCCGCGGCTTCGGCGGCGCTGGCGGCGCCGGAGGAGCGTAAGCGGCCGAATTTCGTCGTTTTTCTGGCGGACGATCTGGGCTGCCACGATCTCGGCTGCTGGGGCGCGGACGATCTGCGCACGCCGCACATCGACGCGCTGGCGGCCTCCGGCGCGCGGTTCACGAACTGGTATGCGGCGGCGCCGGTGTGCGCGCCTTCGCGGGCATCGCTGCTGACGGGGCGATATCCGATCCGCGCGGGCGTGCCGAATAACGGGCCGGCGCTGCGGCCTTCGGAGCGGACGATCGCGTCGCTGCTCCAGCCGGCGGGGTACGCGACAGCGCTCATCGGCAAGTGGCACCTGGGCGATACCGCCGAGACCGTCCCGAATGCGCACGGATTCGAGCGCTTCTTCGGGTTTCACGCGGGCTGCATCGACTACTATTCGCATCGCTACTACTGGGGCGAGCCGCGCACGGTGAACTATCACGACCTGTGGAGCGATCGCACGGAGGTGTTCGAGGACGGGCAGTACTCGACGGAGCTGTTCGCGCGCGAGGCGGTACGATTTCTGCGCGAGCGCGGCGGCCGGCCGTTCTTCCTCTATCTCCCGTTCAACGCGCCGCATTACCCGATGCACGCGCCGGCGCGATACCTGGAGCGCTTCCCGAAGCTCGCGCGCGAGCGGCGCACGTACGCGGCGATGCTGGCGGCGCTCGATGACACGGTCGGGCAGGTGATGGGGGCGCTGCGCGAGCTGCGGCTCCTGGACGACACGCTCGTTTTCTTCACCGGCGATAACGGCGCCACGCGGGAGGCGCGGGCCGGACTCGATCAGAAACCGGCGACCGCGGGGAACAACGCGCCGTTCCGCGGCAACAAATTCAGCGCGTTCGATGGCGGCATGCATGTGCCGATGATTATGAACTGGCCGGGCGTGATTCCGAAGGGGCGGGTGTTGCACGAGATGGGCAGCCATCTCGACCTGCTGCCGACCATCGCGAAGGCCGCGGGCATCGCGCTGCCTGGAGACCGCACGATCGACGGCTTCGATGCGCTGCCGATGGCGGCGGAGCAGGCGAAATCGCGGCACGAGGCGATATTCTGGTCCTCCGGCGGGCAACTGGCGGTGCGGCGCGGGCCCTGGAAGCTGGTGAAGAACGGCAAGACGTTCGACGGAACGCCAGCCGGCAATCAACCGCTGACCGGGGACGATGCGCTGTTCCTCTCCAACGTGGAGGAGGACCCGGGGGAGTCGCGGAACTTGCGGCACCGCGATCCGGCGATCGCGGACGAGCTCGAAACCGCGGCGGAGGCGTGGCTGCGCAGAGTCGGAGAGCCGTGATGCTAGACTCGAAGCATGTCCAGCGGGGGGAACCTGCTCCCCATTTACAGCCCAGGCCCGCAATCCTTCCAGGAAGTTACGGGCGCCGCGCCGCGCATCACCTCGCTGCTGATTAAGCCGGCATCGGCGGTGTGCAATCTGGACTGCGAATACTGCTTCTACCTGGACCGCGAAGCCGACCCGTATCAATCGCTGCCGGCACGCAGGATGACACTCGATACGCTGGAGCGGCTGGTGGATACGTACCTGTTCTACTCGTATCCGGAGAGCGTCTTTGCCTTCCAGGGCGGCGAGCCGACGCTGGCGGGCCTCGCGTTCTTCGAGAAGCTGGTCGAGTTCCAGCAGCGCTACGGACGCAACGGGCAGGCGGTCAGCAATTCGATGCAGACCAACGCGGTGCTGCTCGATAAAAGCTGGTGCGACCTGTTCCGCACTTACAACTGGCTGCTGGGCGTCTCGCTCGACGGGCCGGAGGAGGTGAACGACCGCTTCCGCTTCAACAAGGAGGGGCGCGGCACGTGGAAGCGGGTCATGCAAAGCGTCGAGCTGCTGAAGAAGGAGCGGGTGGAGTTCAACATCCTGTGCGTGCTGAGCCAGGCGAATGTGGAGCGGCCGAAGGAGATCTACCGCTTCTACCGCTCGCTCGGCATCGACCACATCCAGTTCATTCCGCTCGCCGAGTTCGACGGACGGGGCGGCGCGCTGCCGTTTACGATTACGCCGGAGCAGTACGGGCGCTTTCTTTGCGAAGTGTTCGAGTTGTGGTGGCCGGAGCGGCGCAAGGTGCGAATCCGGATTTTCGACAACATTGCGGAGGCGGTGGCCGGGCAGAAGCCGGGCAATTGCACGATGCACGAAACCTGCGACAGCTACGTGGTGGTGGAGTATAACGGCGACGTGTATCCCTGCGATTTCTTCGTGGAGAGCGGCTGGAAGCTCGGCAATGTGACGCTCGATTCGTGGCCGGAGATCGCGCGGCGGTCGCGGCGCTACAGCTTCGCTTCGAACAAGACGCTGGCACACCCGGAGTGCCAGGCGTGCGAGTATCAAGCGATCTGCCACGGCGGCTGCCCCAAGTTCCGCCATGGGCCGAACCGGCGCTTTGAGGATCTCGATTACTTCTGCGCGGCGTACAAGATGATTTACGGCACGTCCGTGGAGCCGCTGCGGAAGGAAGTCAAAAAGATCATGGAGCGGACGCCTGCCGCGCGGTAATGTGATTGCCGGGCGGAGACCGTCACTCCCGGTCCAGCCCGCGCTTGCGCCACCGCGCCATTCCGCACGCATTCCGCTTCTTCGCGGCCACGCTCCTCCCAGGCGTTGGCACGCGCGGTAGTTGCGTCGCGAATGCGGCCGGATTTGCGGTCGCTCGCGCCGCTGCGCACGCGTTCCGTTTCTTCTCGGCCGGCGACGAGAGCGGTCATGCGGATGTGGCGTCAACCGCGTTGCAGCCCGCGGGAGTGACACCCCGCCCTTGCCTTCACGGCGCGGTTCCGCACGCATTCCCTTTCTTCGCGGCGAGTAGTGCGAGCGCTCATACGCACGCCGTCTGGGCGGTAATGGCGTTGCCGGGCCGCGCCAGCAATTACGCCCCGCCCGCTCCTCCCGCGCCGCCCTTGCGGACGGCTTTATCGATGTTGCGGCCGATGGCGCCGCTGCGCACGCGTTCCGCTTTTTCGCGGCCGGTGGCGCCGGCAGTCATGGCGTTGCGGCGGCGCACGCTGACGGGCTTGCGGCCGGTGGCTCTTTTGCCGGTTTTTCCGCTCATGCTATGGATCTCCGAGGAAACGGGTGCAGAAGGGCGTCCAGTGTTGTCTATTGAACCTACCGGCCGCGGGCGGATTCCTATAATTCCAGTATGGTCACCTTTCGCGCGCCTTCCGGCGCATCCGAGGGATTGCGGCACGTTGTCGACCTTGCAAACCGCGACCTGCAGGGATTGCTAAACGATCTCGACACTCACCAGCAGGGGCAGTTCTGGGAGAATCTTCACGGCTATGCGTTGGCGCGCGCCGAGCACCGGATCCCTGTTCCGCACCTGATCGCCTCCCCGGAGAGGGTGGATCGCGCCGTCCGGGAGGCGCTGGAGCTGGCGGATGAGAAATTTGCCGGCCATCTGGAGGCGCTGAGCGGACCCGATCGCGAGCGCTTCTGGCGGATGCTGCACGAACACGCGGAGCAGCAGCAGGCGACGACGCGCCATCCCAAAGCGCGGCACGGGGGAACGTAGGGGGAAACGAATCCGTTCGCCGCTCCCCCACGGCTGCGGCTTCTCCGCGGCGGCAAGGGAGCGGTGGATTGGTCTATGGAACGATCAGCGGCGTCCGACGCCGAACGCCTTCTTGAACGGCGAGAAGCCGGTGGTTCCGGTGAACAGGCCGAGAAACGCGCCGGCGGTGAGCAGGCCTTTCCACTTGTAATCGAGCGGGGCGAAAATGGCTGCCGCCGCGGCGGCGGAGCCGAGCCCCATCCGAATTTTCTGTTCCGTAGGTCCCATGTTTTCGGTCATGCAGACAGCGTAGCGCGCTCACGCGCGAAGCGCCGTAAAGAAGCACCCACTCGAACCGGCGGGTGGATACGCTCCATCAGAAAATGCGCCGCTTCAGCCGGTCCACGCTGAACCGCGCGGTTTCCGCGACGGCCATCACGGTCATGACGCCCGCCTGCACCGGATCGCTGACCACCAGATCCGCCGCTTCCGGCACGCTCCCGGCCATGTTCAGGCTCACGACGAGCAACCCCTGCGCCCGCACTTCCCGAACGGCCGCTTCGATCTCGCCGCCCATCAGCGAACCCGCCAGAACCAACGCCCGCGCGCGCGGCAGCCGCGCGACGGCCCGCACCGCTCCCGCGAGTTTCTGTTCGCCGACCAGCGGAATCGTGTCGACCGAGATGTGCTCCCCGCGGATATTGTGGCGGTCCGCCTCCGAAATCGCGCCGATCGCCACCTGTCCGACCTGCGCCCCGCCCCCCATGATGATGATTCGCTTCCCGTAGATTCTCTGCAGGCTTTCCACGGGCTCTACGGCCGTGACCTCCGGCAGGCGGCGCAGATCCTCCACCAGCGCCTCCGCGCTTCCCGGCAGAGTGATTTCGAAATAGACGCGGGCGTTCGCGTCCGAATTGTCCAGAATCTCGACCGAGCCGATATCGCCCGAGTGCTCCGCGATCACCCCCGCCAGCCGGTGCAGCAGCCCGACGCGCCCCTGGGCCCGCACCACCAGCCCGATCGGTCCGTGCACCACCGGGCCGCCGCCGGCCGCTTCAGCCTGCGGCACGGTCCTCCAACGCGCGTCCGCGGCGCCAGTGGTCCTCGAAGAGGCCTTTCATGGCTTCGCCCATGCCTTCGTGGTGAAAGACCACGGCGGTCCACGTCGGCCGCGTGATGACCGGGTCAAGCAGCGCGATCATGCCGTGCCGCCCATCGAACACCGCGAGCTTCATCGGCAGAGACTCCGCGATCCGCACCTCGACGCCGGCCGCCATGTAGTCCGCCAGGCGCTGGCGGTGTTCCTCATCGAGCGACGGCGCTTCGAGCAGCAGCCGGCATGCCACACCGTTCGAACCCGCCTGCTTCACCAGCTTTTCATCCAGCGGATCCACCGCGTACGGAGGCCGAGAGAATTCCAGGTATTCGGTTTGTACTTCATTCAGCATCCGCCGGTATTCGGCCGCGGTCTGCCCCGGCTCGCTGACGATCCGCAGAAAATCCAGGGTGCCCCGTCCGCCCTGACCTTCCGAATAGAGCGCGTTCAGGTCGTCGATCAGTCCCGAGCCGAGCCGGCCGTTATCCATCAGCTCCTGTTCGAGCTGCTGCCGCTTCCGGCCCAGATACGCCGGAATCGCGAGGCTGGGTTCTACCGCCGAGAAGAGCTTTGTCTTTTCCTGAACAACCTGAGCGAAACCCTTCTCCACCAGGCTGTCCAGCACTTCATAGATCTTCTGGCGCGGCACGTGCGCCCGAGCTGCCAGTTCCAGCGCCTTGAACTTTGGATGACCGAGCAGCACCAAGTAGGAGCGCGATTCATACGCATTCAGACCGATTTGCTGCAATCTGCGCCAGAATCGCTGAAAGTCCGCTTCGGCGAGTTCTTCGCTCATCTTCTCTTCACCTTAGCAGGAAAGTGGGCCGGAGAAAAACGAGCCAGGGGGCCGGGATTGGGGATTGGGGGTCGGGAGGGAACCCAGCGGCTAGGGTAAGGGCCGGGGAGGGTCCAAGGGGTCTTGGGCTAGGGGCGATCCGCCCTCTACCAGCTTCCGCAAGTGCCTCGCATCAGGGATATTCCCGATGCGCCGAAAACGGCATTTGACTTGGTACTAGTAGAACCCTTAAATTAGAGATCAGCAACACCAGTATGTCCGACAATAACACCGCCATCAATGGTTCCCCGTCCGGTACGGTTCCGGCGAAAGCAAAAATTCGCATCGTGGTGGCGGACGACCACCCCATCTTCCGTGACGGGCTTTGCAGACTCCTGGCTTTGGAAGAAGATTTCGAAGTTGTCGCTCAAGCATCCGATGGAAGACAGGTGCTCGAGATTCTGCAGCAGCTCGAGCCCGATATTCTTCTGCTCGATCTGAAGATGCCCGGCCTCGACGGCCTCGCGACTCTGCAACGCCTGCAGCAGGCCCGCAATAAGACCCGCGTCATTGTACTCACGGCTTCCGACGACAAGAACGAATTCGTGCAGGCGATGAAGCTCGGGACGTCCGGCATCGTGCTCAAGCAGACGGCCACCGAGCTGTTGATCAAGAGCATCCGCAAGGTTCACGCCGGCGAAATCTGGCTCGACTCCCACACGACGGCCGCGGTGATCCGCCAGTTTGTTGCCGCCGAGGAACAACAGCAGCAACAGCCCGCGCCTCCACCGGTGGCGGCCCCGCAGCGAGAGCGCGAGCGTTCGCCGCTCAGCCAGCGCGAGCGCGAGATTGTCGCTCTGGTGGCGCAGGGGTTCAAGAACAAGGAAATGGCGGAGAAGATGTTCATCAGCGAGCAGACGGTGAAGAACCACCTGCACAACATCTTCGACAAGCTGGGAGTTTCCGATCGACTCGAGCTGGCGCTCTACGCCATCCACAACAATCTGCACACAGGAAGATAGCAGCCAAGATCTTTGACGCTGAGACACAGAGGCTGCGCAGAGATTGATTTCTCTGCGCAGCCTCTGTGTCTCAGCGTCTGAGATCTGGACCGGCGCTCTTACGCGCCGATCCCGTACTCCTTGCCGGCGCCGTATTCCTTCAGCTTGTTGTGCAGGGTCTTCAGGCTGATCCCGAGGATCTCGGCGGCGCGTGTCTTGTTGTTGCGGGTGTGCTCCAGCGTGCGCAGGATCAGGCCTTTTTCCGCGTCCTCCACGGTGGTGCCGATCTGGAAGCTCACGCGGTCCGGTTCATTTCCCGCTGCTGCCGGCGGAGCTCCCGCCGATGCCGCCTGGCCCGCCGCTGCCGGAGCGGCTGCCGCCGGCGCCGCGGCCGGGGCCGCGCCCTGGTTCTGCAGAAACGCCGGCAGGTGGCTCATCTCGATGGTGCCTTCGCCCGCCAGGATCACCGCGCGCTCGAGCACGTTGCGGAGCTCGCGCACGTTCCCCGGCCACTGGTGGCGTTCGAGCGAGGCCAGCACCGCGGGCGAGATATCCGTCACGCGGCATTCGTGCTTGCGGTTCAAATCGCCCAGCAGCGCCTCCGCGATCGCCTGAATGTCCTCCCGCCGCTCGCGCAGCGGCGGCAGGTGAATGTGGAAGACATTCAGGCGGTAAAAGAGATCCTCGCGCAGATGCCCGCCGCGAACCGCTTCTTCGGGAACTTTGTTGGTGGCTGCCACCACCCGCACATCCACTTCGAACTCG
>Ga0070740_10004089_pt1 | contig 14709 bp, 9 predicted proteins | sample Coa_R2_FD_67286 | JGI IMG/M metagenome (GOLD analysis project Ga0070740, IMG submission 67286) | Surface soil microbial communities from Centralia Pennsylvania, which are recovering from an underground coalmine fire - Coalmine... | ecosystem: Environmental > Terrestrial > Soil > Unclassified ... | reverse complement strand
TTCCCCTCGGACTGATCCTGCTGTTTCCCGCAATCGGCGTGGTCTTCAACCTGTTTTTCGGCCGACGGGCCGGACGCGGCACGGTCAACGCGGTCGGCGCGGGCGTGATCGGCGCGGCCTTCGTGGTGGGCGTAATCGCATTCGCGCGCCTGCTGGCGATGGCGCCGGGCGGGGCGCTTTGGTGCACGCTGTGGCCGTGGATCGAAGCGGGCAGTTTCAAGGTCGACGTGGCGCTGCGCTTCGATGCGCTGACCGCCGTGATGGTGCTGGTGGTGGCGGGCGTCGCGACGCTGATCCACATCTATTCGGCCGGCTACATGGCGGAGGACGAAGACTACGCCCGCTTTTTCACCTACATGAACCTGTTCGTCCTCTCGATGCTCACCCTGGTGCTGGCCGACAACCTGCTGCTGATGTTCGTGGGCTGGGAGGGCGTGGGGCTGTGCTCCTACCTGCTGATTGCGTTCTGGTACACCAACCCGCAATTCGCCTACAACGGACGCAAGGCCTTCATCGTCAACCGCATCGGCGACGCCGGCTTCATGCTGGGCATCCTCACCCTGGTCTGGACGCTGGCCCAGCATGGCGTGTGGACGCTCAACTTCGTTGAGATTCATCAGCACGTGAACCTGATCGGCTCCGCACTGGCAACGACGATCGGCATCCTGCTGTTCGTCGGCGCGACCGGCAAGTCGGCGCAGATTCCGCTCTACGTCTGGCTGCCCGACGCGATGGTAGGTCCGACACCGGTCAGCGCGCTGATTCATGCCGCAACGATGGTCACCGCGGGCGTGTACATGATTGCACGGCTGCACTTTTTGTACGCCCTGGGGCCCGACGCGATGGAAGTCGTGGCGGTGATTGGCGCGGTGACCTGCTTCTTCGCCGCGACCATCGCCATCACCCAACCCGACATCAAGCGCGTGCTCGCCTACTCCACCATCAGTCAACTGGGCTACATGTTTTTGGCGGTCGGCGTGGGGGCCTTCTCCGCCGGCATCTTCCATCTAATGACGCACGCCTTCTTCAAGGGGCTGCTGTTCCTGTGCGCCGGTTCGGTGATCCACGGGATGGGCGGCGAGCAGGACATGAACAAGATGGGCGGGCTGGCCAAAAAGATGCCGATCACCTGTATCACGATGTGGGCCGCGACGCTGGCTATCACCGCTATCCCGCCGTTTGCCGGCTTTTTCTCCAAGGACCTGATCCTGGCCGGCGCTTACACGTCAGGCCATTTGGTGCTCTACCTGATCGGGCTGATTACGGCGGGTCTGACCGGGCTGTACATGTTCCGCCTGATGTTCATGACGTTTCACGGCGCCTCGCGCGTGGATGACAAGGTGGCGCATCATGTCCACGAATCGCCGCCGGTGATGACCATCCCGCTGATCGCACTGGCGATTCTGTCGGTGATTGGCGGATGGGTGGGACTGCCCGAAGGTATGGCGTGGGGCAATGCTTTCGCGCGCTTTCTGGCGCCCGCGGTAGGCAGTTTCAAGCCAGCCATCGAAGCCAGTGAACCGGCGCTCAGTGGACTGAGTCTGGCCGTGACTGTGGTCGGAATCGCGATCGCTTACGTGTTCTATCTCTCCAGCCCCGGATTGGCGACGGTGCTCGCGTGGCGCGCCAGGGGGCTCTACCAACTGCTGCTGGAGAAGTATTACATCGACGAGATTTACGACACACTGGTCTCGCGGCCGCTGTTTTTCGTCGCCCAGTACGTGCTGTTCAGGGGCATCGACCATTACACCATCGACGGTCTGGTTGACGGCACCGGGATTACGGTGGAAGCGGGCGGCGAGGCCGTGCGGCGCATCGAGACCGGCAACGTCCAACATTACGCGCTGGTCTATCTGCTAGGCGCGGTGGCGATCGCGGCCTTTTACCTGTACCGGGTGCTGCGCTGATGGGCGGCTACTGGCTTAGCGCGTTGGTGTTCATGCCCCTGCTGGGGGCGGCTTTCGTGACGCTGCAAAGCGACGAGCGCGCGGCCTGGCGCTCGGCGTTTATCTTCTCGCTCATCCCGCTGGCGATCAGCTTCTACGTTCTGGCCGCGTTCGATGCGCGCGACGCCGGCTACCAGTTTGTCGAACACTACAACTGGATTCCCCACTTCGGCGTCTCCTATCACATCGGCGTCGACGGCATCAGCCTGTTCCTGCTGCTGCTCACCACCATCCTGATCTCGCTGTCGCTGCTGTATTCGGGCGGCGGCGATATCGAGTTCCGCGCCCGCGAGTTCTGCTTCTTCATGCTGGTGCTTGAGACCGGCCTTTTGGGCGCGCTGGTCTCGATCGACCTGTTCCTGTTCTACGTGTTCTGGGAAGTGATGCTGGTGCCGATGTACTTTTTAATCGGCATCTGGGGGCACGGGCGCAAGATTTACGCGGCGTTCAAGTTCATCCTCTACACGATGCTCGGGTCGCTGCTGATGCTGGTGGCGATCCTGTACCTGGTCTTCAAGGCGCGCAGCACGTTGGGCCATCTGAGCTTCGACCTGCCCGACCTGATGACGGTGCCGCTGACCATGACCGAGGCGCGCTGGCTGTTCGCCGGCTTCGCGCTGGCGTTCGCGATCAAGGTGCCGATGTGGCCGGTGCACACCTGGCTGCCCGACGCCCATACCGAGGCGCCCACCGCCGGCTCGGTCATCCTGGCGGGGGTGATGCTGAAGATGGGCACCTACGGATTCCTGCGCTTCGCGATTCCGTTGTTCCCCGACGTCGCAGCGGAAGCTGCGCCCATCTTCATGGCTCTGGCCGTGGTCGGCATCATCTTCGGCGCGCTGGTTGCGCTGGTCCAGCCCGATCTCAAGCGGCTGGTCGCCTACTCCTCGGTAAGCCATCTGGGTTTCGTCGTGCTGGGGATGTTCGCGCTCAATCCGCAGGGGATGGAGGGCGCGGTGTACCAGATGCTCAACCACGGCGTCTCCACCGGCGCTCTGTTCCTGTTGGTCGGGATGGTGTACCTGCGCCGGCACACGCGCGAGATCGCCGAGTTCGGCGGCCTGTGGCACAGCATCCCGGTCTACGCCGGGATCTTCATGGTGGTGATGCTGTCGTCGGCGGGCTTGCCCGGGCTCAACGGTTTTGTCGGCGAATTTCTGATCCTGCTCGGCGCCTACCTGCATACCTGGCTGGCGGCGGTGTTCGCGGTCAGCGGACTGATCCTGGGCGCACTGTACCTGTTTTATGCATACGAGCGAGTCATGTTCGGACCCATTACCAGGGACGTCAACCGAAGCCTGCCCGACCTCTCCCGGCGCGAAGTCGCCGTGATGGCGCCGCTGTTGGCGTTGATGTTCCTGATGGGATTCTTCCCGCGGCCGCTGCTCAACCGCATCGAACCGTCGGTGGCAGCGCTGCTGCAGCGCACGCATTCCCACGTGGCACGGATTGACTCGCATCCGCCAACCCCGGCGGTCGTCGCCGCCGCAACCAGGACGGCCAATCTCCGATGACTACCGCCGTAAGCCTGGCCGCAATCAACTTCAATTGGCTGCCGATTCTGCCGCTGTTGGTCGTCACGGCCGGCGCGATGGTCGTACTGTTGGCCGGCGTGCGGGTCAGTGACCGCGACAGCGAGGGGCTGGGATGGCTGTCGCTGGTGGTGATTGCAATCGCCGTCGCCACCTCCCTGCCGATGCTGGGAGCGCAGCAGGTGACCTTCTCTGGCGCCCTGGTCGCGGATGACTTCACCGTGTTCTTCTACATCGTGATTCTGCTCGCCGCGGCCGTCATCGTCCTGATGTCGCTGGATTACGTGGCCGATGAAGGCCTGCCGGGCGCGGAATACTACGCGCTGGTGCTGTTTGCGACGGCGGGAATGATGCTGATGGCGGCGGCGGGCGACCTGATCATCATCTTTCTGGGCCTGGAGACGATGTCGATCTCGGTCTACATCCTGGCCGGTCTGGCGCGCACCGATGTGCGCTCCAACGAAGCGGCGATGAAATACTTCCTGCTGGGCGCGTTTTCCACCGGCTTCTTGCTCTACGGTATCGCGCTGGTTTACGGCGCCACCGGCACCATCAAGCTCCACGCGCTGAGCACGCTGGCCGTGGGCGCCAGCCCGATGCTGCTGCTGGGCGTGGGGCTGCTGCTGATCGGCTTCGGCTTCAAGGTCGCGGCGGTGCCCTTCCACATGTGGACGCCCGACGTTTACGAAGGAGCGCCGACGTCGGTGACCGCGTTTATGGCGGTGGGCGTCAAGCTGGCGGCGTTTGCCGCCTTCCTGCGCGTGTTCCTGGTGCATCTGCTGGGCGTACAGAGCGATTGGTCGATTGTGCTGTGGGTGCTGGCGGTGCTGACCATGACCACCGGCAACATCGTTGCCCTGATGCAGACCAATCTCAAGCGGATGCTGGCCTACTCGGCGATCGCGCACGCCGGCTACATCCTGGTGGCGATGACGGTGGGCAGCAGCGCGGCTGGCGCCGCAATTCTCTACTACCTGTTGGGCTATGCGTTCACCAACCTGGGCGCCTTCGCGATTCTCATTGCAATGGCGCGCCGGGGCCATCCGCACGAGACCATCGCCGACTTGCGCGGGCTGGGCACGCGTGAGCCGGCGCTGGCGGGTGCGATGGCAATCATGCTGTTTTCCCTAACGGGCGTGCCGCCGCTGGCCGGCTTCGTCGGCAAGTTCTCGATTTTCTCGGCGGCGCTCAATGCCGGCTACGTCTGGCTGGTGGTGATCGCGGTGCTCAACAGCGTGATGTCGGCCTACTACTACCTGCGCCCGATCGTGGCGATGTACACCGACACCGGCGGTGCCGAAGTTGTACGCATCGGCTCGCGCCCGGCCCTGATCGCTGCGATCGCGATTGCGGTAATCGCGACCGTCATTATCGGCATCTACCCGCAACCCTACATGGCCGCCTCGACCAGCGCCTTTACCTCGGCCTTCGGCAAACCCCCGCTCGCCACCACCGCCTCGCTGCATCCATGAACAGCTCGATCCTTTAAACCCGAGCCGAGAAACGAGTTGATTGCCCCATGGCACAGGCTTATGGCCTGCGCCTCCCTGATGGTCAGCTCGGGGGTCCGCCTGCTGCCAGCTTTTTCATGCTCGGCATCGATCGGTGGCGCGAGCAACAAACGCTCGCGCATCATGGACAGCCCACTATAACGCAGCCATCTCGGCCGCCCCGCTCGCCGCGCGAGCTTCGGCGCGGTGCCTATCCCAGGGCGCGCTGGTCTTCCGCGGTTTCGTCGAACAGTTCGCGGATGAAGCCCAGCACCTCGTTGCTGACGCGCTCTTTTTCGGTGTCGACCGTGATTACATGGTAGCTTTCCTGCAGCGCGACCAGGCGCTTGCGCATGCTGCCCAGGTTGGCCATCACGTATTGCACGTTTTTGTCGAACGGGCAGGTGTGGTCGCGCCGGCTATGCATCAGCATCGCGGGCTGCGCCAGCCGGCCCAGCCGCGGCCGCACCATCGCCGACAGTTCGCGCAGGCTGAGCGCCGCGCTCAGCGGCATCAGCCGGGCGCTGGGATGGATCTGGCGGGCGGCGGCGTCGTGGATGTCAGAGCCGGCCTCGGCGCGGATGTAGACCGAGCGCGTCCAAGGGCCGAGCCGCCCGATGCCGGCCAGCGCCATCCGCTGCCACAGGGGCAGGAAAAACGCCGGTGCCAGCATTACCACGCCGCTGAGCGCCTGGCCCTGGTCCAGGGCCAGGCGGGCGGCGAGCACGCCGCCTGCCGACAATCCTACCGCCACGATCGGGTCGCCGTAGGCGCGCAACCGCTCACAGCCATCCACGACGCTCTCGTACCAATGGTGGTGGGTGGTGGCGCCCAGTTCCTCGGGGGTTCCCCCGTGCCCGGCCAGCCGCACCGCGAACACCCTGATGCCGGCCGCCGACAGCCGCTCGCCAAGGTAGCGCATCTCATAGGGCGTGCCGGTCAGTCCGTGAACCAGCAGGGCGCTGACGCCGGAGCCGGGCAGAAAGAATTCCCGGGTGTCGATGATGTCGTTGCTTAATGGTGGAGGTTCGCTGTCCGAACTCATCCTGGCGGATTCCTCACATCGATGATTCCACCGGCGCGGTGCCCAGCGCACTCGCGTCGATTGAGATTTTAGCATTGCGCTTGAGGCCGGCCAGGAAGTTGTCCCAGGCCCGGGCGCGCATCGACTCCAGCAACTGGTCCTTGAATGACGCCTTCGCCTTGGCCCATTCCTCGGCGCTGGGCGGCTGGCGGCTGAGCACTTCGACAATGTAGTAATTGCCGCTCTGCACCATCACCCGCGGTATTACCCCCGGCACCGGCGCGACCGTTCCCACCGCCTGTGTCAGCTCGGGGAATTCGCCGATGGTCGGCACGGTGTTGGTGGAGCGGTCGAAGGGTTCGGTTTTGTGGACCGTCAGATGGTTGATTTCGGCGACTCGGTTGAAATCGGCCGCGCTTTTGATCTGTTTAATCAGCGCGTCGGCACGATCGCGCGCCCTCGTTTCGGCTTCGCGCCGGACCAGCTCGTCGCGCACCTTGTCGGTGATTTCCTTGAGCGGCGGGATATGCGCCGGTGAGCGCTCGACAAGCTGAATCAGGAACAGGCCCGTGCTGGTGTCCTTACCGGTGACCGCGGCCACTTCGCCCTTGCCCAACTTGAAGGCGGTGCTGACGAACTCCGGATTGTTGTCCAGCTTGGGAATCGGTTCGCCCGCCGCGAACATCGGGGTGCTCACTACCTGCAGCCCGTGCTTAGCGGCCAGGTCACCGAGTTTGGCGCCATTGAGCGCCGCGGCGAGATCGGCACGTTGATCGTCGATTGCGGCCCGCTTGCCGGCCCGCGCCCTTAGCATCTCCACAATCCGGGGCCGCGCCTGCTCCAGCGTGTCAGTGTGAGCGGGCTTGACCTCCTCGACCTGGATGACGTGGTAGCCGAAGCGGGTTGCAACCACATCGCTGAACTGACCCGGTTTGAGCTTGAAGGCAGCCTCCTCAAAGGGCTTGATCATCTGGCCGCGCTCGAAAAAGCCCAGATCCCCGCCCCGGTCGCGGGTGCCGGGGTCGTCGGAATCCTGCGCCGCCAGCTTGGCGAAATCGGCGCCCTTCTTGAGCTGCGCCAGGATTTGCTCGGCCTTGGCCTTGGCCTGCTGACGGGTCTTTTCGGGTGCGTCGGGCGCCACCGCAATCAGGATGTGGCGCGCGCGTACGCGCTCGGGGTAGCTGAACAAGGTCTTGAGACTGCTGTTGTAGAACAGCGCGATCTCCTTGTCGGTGGGATTGACCTTCTCGCCCAGCTTGATCGGATCGTACTGGATGTAGTCAACCTTGACCCGCTCGGGCTCGCGGAACAGCTCGCCGTGGTCGTGATAGAACTTCTCGATTTGGGCCTGGGTGGGATGGATCTCGCTGATGAAGTCGGTGGAGGGCACTTCGATATAGGCCACCGCGACTCGCTGGTTGCGCTGCTCGTAAGCCTGGCGCGCCTGTGCGTCGCTGACCACCACCGCCTGTGCCACCATGTCGCGCAGTAATTGCATGGTCAGTTGGGTGCGGGTGAGTTCCTCGAACTGGGGCGGCGTCATATCGTTTTGGGCCAGCACCGCCTCATAGGTCTGCACGTCGAACCGGCCATCGAGTTGAAAGGCGCGCTGCGCGGCGATCTGGTCGCGCAACACCTCGTTGCTGACGCGCAGGCCGAGCCGGTGCGCCTCCAGTTGGCCCAGGCGGTCGTCGATGAGCTGGTCGAGCGCCTGTTCCTGAAGGTTCATGTGTTTGAGCAGTTCGGCGGCCTGGGGTCCGTACATGTTCTGAAAGCTGCGCCGCATCATAGCCGCCTGGCGCTGCACGTCGTCGGCGAGGATTTTTTGTCCGTCCACCCATGCCACAGGTTTGACCTGAGAGAACAGCCCGGTACCGATTCCCCAAAAGACGAACACCACCGTGATGAGACCCAGGATGATGCGGATCCCCCACGAGTAGGCGTATTTGCGCATCGCGTTAAGCATCGTGGCTTGATTGTAGTCGAAGCGCTTTTGCCCTCGCAATCGCCCCACCTTATCCCCCGGCGGAGCCGGTATCCTGTGCAAAATCGAAGGGAAAAAGCGCCACTTTCAGCCTTGTGGCTTGCCTCCGGTCAGTTAACTTTGTTAGCTTTTCGCTGGACGCTTTGGGGTGGATTATTTTCCCCATATTGTTCGGGGCATAAGCAGCGCAACGCGGACCTGAGTGGACCCCCGTGTGGGGTCGTCAGGGCATCTCGGCAGGGGAAGGTGGGTTGTCGACGGCCGGGGCGGACTAAGGATTTTCGTAAAAGCCGGGAGGCAAGGGCGGACACGCGGTGGTTCTCAACTCAATTCTTGGTTGGTTCTCCAACGATCTCGCGATCGATTTAGGCACCGCCAACACCCTGATCTATGTCAAGGGCGAAGGGATCGTGTGCAACGAGCCCTCGGTGGTGGCGGTGCAAAAGGATTCGCGCAATGCGCGCCGCGTGCTGGCGATCGGGGCGGAGGCCAAGAAGATGCTGGGCCGCACGCCCGGCTCGATCATCGCGATTCGGCCGCTGAAGGACGGCGTAATCGCCGACTTCGAGATTACCGAAAACATGCTGCGCTACTTCATCCAGAAAATCCACAACCGCAAGACCTTGGTGCGCCCGCGCATCGTGATCTGCGTGCCGTTCGGGATCACGGCGGTGGAAAAGCGCGCGGTGCGCGAGTCGGCCGAATCGGCCGGCGCGCGCGAGGTCTACTTGATCGAGGAGCCGATGGCGGCGGCGATTGGGGCGGGCCTGCCGATTACCGAACCGGCCGGCAACATGATCGTGGATATCGGCGGCGGCACCACCGAGGTAGCGGTGATCTCGCTCTCCGGCGTGGTCTTTTCGCGCTCGGTGCGGGTGGCCGGCGACAAGATGGACGAAGCGATCATCCAGCACATCAAGCGCAAGTACAACCTGCTGATCGGCGAGCGCACCGCCGAGCTGATCAAGATCACGATCGGCTCGGCGTACCCCGGCAATGAGATTCAGACGATGGAGATCAAGGGGCGCGACCTGGTGGCCGGTGTGCCCAAGACTATCGAGATAACCGACGAGGAAATCCGCGAGGCGCTGATGGAGCCGGTCCATCAGGTGGTCGAATCGGTCCGCATCGCGCTGGAGCGGACGCCGCCGGAACTGGCCTCGGATATAGTGGATAAGGGGATCGTGCTGGCCGGCGGCGGCGCATTGCTGCGTAACCTGGACGTGTTGCTGCGCGAGGAAACCGGGCTGCCTGTGACTTTGGCCGACGATCCGCTGACCGCAGTGGTGATGGGTGCCGGCAAGGTGCTGGATGAACTGTCGTTGCTACGCGACGTGACCGTTGACTGAAGCTGGTCCGGCAGCGCCCCGTTGACGGCCCTCCACACCAACGCCGCTAAGGCAGGACGCGGTCCAACTTGACCGCGACGGTGATGCAAGACCCGAAGGACACCTTTTTATGGCGCAACCGCGTGGCGCTGGTCGGCGGGGCGGCGCTGTTGTTGGCCGCCCATATGCTGTCCAGCGGCGTCAAACAGGGCGATACCCTGGCGCGCCCGCAGGGTCTGGTTGCCGAAGCGTTGCGCCCTTTCCAGGTGGCCAGCGCCCGGATGGCGCAGAGCGCTGGCGACATCTTCCATCATTACTTCATGCTGGTTCACGTCGGGCGGGAAAACCAGCGGCTCAAGGAGGAGATCGCACAACTCAACCAGCGCCAGGCCCGGATGGTCGAACTGGAGTTGGAAAACCATCGCCTGGCCGAACTGCTTGACCTCAAGGAGGCGCTCGACCTCAAGGTGGTCGCCGCCGACGTGATCGGCGCCGACGCCACCGGAGCGGCGCGCACCCTGATCCTGGGCCAGGGCAGCGGCGCCGGTCTGCAACCCGGGATGGGTGTGATTGCGACCGGCGGCGTGGTGGGCAAACTTATCTCCACCAGCCGCAACGCCTCGCGCGTGATGCTGCTCAGTGACCACAACTGCGCTATCGACGCTTTCGTACAGCGCTCGCGCGCCCGTGGTATTGTGACCGGGGTGGCCGACGACGGCGTGATTATGAAGTACGTCGAGCGTACCGAGGACATCAAAACCGGCGACGCGGTGGTCACCTCGGGGCTGGACGGAGTGTTCCCGCGCGGCCTGCTGATCGGCTCGGTTGGCGCGATCGAGCGCCAGGGGCCCGGCTTGTTCCTCAACGTTGCGATTCAGCCGGCGGCCAACCTGCGCAAGCTCGAACAAGTCCTGGTCATCGTTCAAACCCCGCCGCATCTGTCTGATTCCGGCGCGAGTTAAGGTGCGTCAGACGATGCTGTTCGCAGTGGCCACGGTAGTGGCGCTGTGGCTCCAAACCGAAGTCAGGCTGTGGCTGCCGGCCGGGGCATTATTCCCCGACCTGGTGCTGATTCTGGTCGTCGACCTGGGGCTTAAGCAGCACAATGCGCTGTCGGCGGTGCTGGCATTTGCGATGGGCTACGCCACCGATGCCTGCTCGGGCACCCATCTGGGGCTCAACGCCTTCATGATGACCCTGATCTTTCTGCTCTCTTACGAACTGTCACGCCACGTATGGGTGACCGGCAAAGTAATCGGGCCGCTGGCGGTGGCTCTGGCTGATTTGCTCAGGACACTGGGCGTGATGGCGATTACCGGTGGTATCGCGACGGTCAGCGCGATTACCGGCCCGCACATGCGATTGATCGCAATTCAGGCGTTGATCACAGCCGCGGTCGCGCCCGCCATCTTCAGCCTGTTGGATGCGGGCAAGCGCGCGCTGCGATTGCCAGTGCGGGTTGCGGCGGAATAAATTATTTTAAAAGACCGATGGCGGTCCTCAGTCGGCGAAAAGGCAAACTGGCGGTGCCCAAACTGGAGCCCCGCCTGACCGCGCTTTCCATCCTCATGATGCTGGTGCTGGGCGCGGTGGCCCTGCGCCTGTATTACCTGCAAATCATCAAAACCCACCAGATGGCCGACCTGGCCGACCGCAACCGCATCCGCATTCGCCGCCTGCCCGCCTCACGCGGGCTGATTTTCGACCGCCGCCATCGCGTGCTGGTCGATACGCGCCCCTCCTACGACGCGGTCCTGGTGCCCGAAGACCTGCGCGATCGGGCCGCGACACTGCGCAATCTGGAGCGCTACCTGGGTGGGGATCATGTGGAGGACAAGCTCACCCAGGCCGAGGACGAAGGCATTCCATCGTCAGAACCGGTGACCATCAAGGAGCGGCTTAGCTGGGACCAGGTGGTCGCCATCGAGACCCATCAGCTCGAACTGCCCGGCGTAAGCATCCAGGTCACGCCGCGCCGGCGCTATATCTACGGCCCGCTGGCCGCCCATCTGCTGGGCTACGTCGGCGAAGTCAACGAACAGGAACTCAAGAAGCTTCCCGGCTACCACATGGGCGACGAGATTGGAAAGTTTGGCCTGGAGCGCGGATGGGAGGATTACCTGCGCGGGGTCAGCGGCAACCAGGAAATCGAAGTTGACGCGGTCGGACGCCGTCTGCGCGTGCTGAGCGAAAAGCCGGAGAAGCCCGGCGCCAATGTTATCCTGACCATCGACCTGGACCTGCAGGAGGCGGCCGAACAGGCGCTGGGAAATCACGCCGGCGCGATCGTCGCGATCGACCCACGCAACGGCGAGATCCTCGCCATGGTCAGCCATCCGTCCTTCGACCCCAATGAATTCGCCAGCGGACTGACCGCCGCGCAATGGCGCCGATTGATGAGCGATCCGGCCCATCCGCTCGAAGACCGGGCCATCCAGGGCACCTATCCACCCGGCTCGACCTTCAAGCTGGTCGACACGGTCGCCGGACTGGAAGACCGGATGCTGAACAAGGCGACCTCGTTCTACTGTCCGGGCGGGATGTGGTACGGCAACCGGGAGTATCGATGCTGGCGCAAGCAGGGGCATGGTACGGTCGGACTGATCAACGCGATAATCGAATCGTGCGACGTGTACTTCTACAACGTCGGCGAGCGGCTGGGCGTGGATCGCATCGCACAATGGGCGCACAAGCTGGGTTTTGGCGAGGCTACCGGTATCCCGCTGGCCCATGAGAAAACCGGCACCATTCCGTCCACGCAATGGAAACAGCGCCGCTACCATGAGCGATGGTATCCGGCCGAAACTCTGTCGGTCGCCATCGGCCAGGGTTATGTGGCAGTGACACCGCTGCAGTTGGCCCAGTTGGCCGCGGAAATCGGCGAAGGCGGGATCCGCTACCAGCCGCATTTCGTCAACCGTATCGAAGCGCTCGACGGCTCGGCCATCAAGGTCTACCAGCCCGAAGTTGCGGCGCGCATCCCGCTGACCCCCGAACAGGTGGAGATTCTGCACGCCGGCGCCTGCGGCGTCGTCAACAGCCCGATGGGCACCGCACACAAGGCGGCGATCCCTGGTATCGAGGTGTGCGGCAAGACCGGTACGGCGCAGGTGGTCAAGGAAGCGGCGGGCGCGCGCATCAAGGAAGAGGACCTGCCCGAGCGCTATCGTGACCACGGATGGTTTATCGCGTGGGCGCCAGGCAACGACCCGCGCATCGCGGTGGCCTGCGTGGTCGAGCACGGCGGTCACGGCGGCAGTTCCGCCGCGCCCATCGTCCGCGACCTGCTGGTCAGGTACTTCCAACTCTATCCGCCCGGCCAGCCGCTGCCGGCCGGCACCCTGGCCAACGCCTCGGCCACCACCCGGGAGAACGGGGATTAGAGGATGCGCGTCGGCATCGACCGCAGGTTGATTTACCACTTCGATTGGGCGGTCTTCGTCCTGACCTTCGCCATCGCGCTGGTCGGACTGTTGAGCGTGGCGAGCGCCTCCTTCAGCGTGCATCGCCCGTTTCAGATGCTGATCATCCGCCAGATCATCTGGACGGTTGCGGGCGGCGCAGCGATGTTTGCCGTGGTGATGTTCGATTACCGTGCACTGGCCAGTTACGCCTATCCGATTTACGTCGCCGTGATGGGTCTGCTCGTGGTGGTGGGCGTCATCGGCCAGGCCACCGGAGGCTCGCGGCGCTGGATCAACCTGGGCCTGTTCACCCTGGAACCTTCGGAATTGGCCAAGCTGGCGTTGATCCTGGTGCTGGTGCGCTACCTGCGCGAAGACCCACCGCCGGGCGGCCTGCGCCTGCGCCACATCATCGTGCCCGCGCTGCTGCTCGCCGTGCCGGCGGGGCTGGTGCTCAAGCAACCCGACCTGGGCACGATGCTGACGATGGTGCTGATTTTCGCCACCGTCATTTTCGCCGCCGGAATCAATCTGCGCACGATGGGCATCCTGGCGCTTGGTGCGGTGCTGGCGATGCCCGTGGCGTGGCATACGCTCAAGCCGTATCAAAAGGAGCGGGTGCTGACTTTCCTCAACCCGCAATCGGATCCGCTGGGCGCCGGCTACCACGTCATCCAGTCGGAAATCGCGGTCGGTTCGGGCGGATCGTGGGGCAAAGGTTTTTTGAAGGGCACCCAGGCGCGGCTTAATTTCCTGCCCGAGCAGACCACCGACTTCATCTTTTCCGTCTTCGCCGAGGAGTTCGGCTTTGCCGGCTCGATGCTGCTGCTGGGGCTTTATGCGGGTCTGATCGGACGCGGACTGACGATCGCGTTGCGCGCGCGCGACCGCTTCGGGGCGCTGCTGGCGCTGGGGCTGACCGCGATGGTGTTCTGGCAGGCCGCGATCAACATCGGGATGGCGACCGGTATCCTACCGGTAGTAGGAATACCGTTACCGCTGGTAAGCTACGGCGGCTCCTCGCTGATCGTGCTGATGGCCGCGATGGGCCTGCTGATCAGCATCAACACCCGCCGCTACCTGTTCTGAGTATTTGTCTTTTTCTCTTTGGACGGGCGGGCTGGTCAGTTGGCCTCTCCCGGACCCCGGGAGAGGCCGGCGCGCAGCGCCGGGTGAGGGGGACTGCCCAACTGACTACAGGCCCAAAACGTCGCGGATGCTGTACAGGCCGTTGGGTTTGTTCTCCAGCCAGGCGGCCGCGCGCAGGGCGCCGCTGGCCAATGCCTCGCGGCTTTGCGTGCGATGGACCAGTTCCAGGCGCTCGCCAAGGCCGGCGAAGATGACAGTGTGATCCCCCACCGCGTCGCCGCCGCGCAATGCCAAAATACCGATCTGATCGGCCGGACGCGCACCGGTGATTCCCTCGCGCCCGAACGTCGCCGATTTCTGGAAATCCAAGCCACGCGCCCCCGCGATCGCCCGCCCCAGCGCCAGCGCGGTGCCGCTGGGCGCGTCGATCTTGGTGCGATGATGGATCTCCAGCACCTCGGCGTCGAATCCGTTAAGCAGCGTGGCGGCTTCGGTCACCAGCTTCAGCAGGACGTTGATGCCGATACTCATGTTGGGCGCAATCAGAGTGCGGGTCTTTGGCGCCAACTCCCGCGCCCGCGCCTCCATCTCCGCAGTGAAGCCGGTGGAGCCGATTACGATCGCCGCGCCCTTGGCGGCGGCGATCGCCAGATGCTCCAGCGACGCAGTGGCGTTGGTGAAATCCAGCGTCACCGTGTCGGGCGCCGCAAGCGCCGCATAGTCGTCGCCGATACGCACTCCCAGCGCGCCCACACCCGCGATTTCACCGGCATCCGACCCCACCGCCTTTACACCTTTGGCTTCCACCGCGCCCACCAGGGTATGGGTGGGCTGCTGCACGATAAGCGAGGTCAGGGTGCGGCCCATGCGGCCCGCCGCCCCGGCAACAATCAGCCTGGCCATGATAGAACT
>Ga0070740_10004088_pt1 | contig 14712 bp, 10 predicted proteins | sample Coa_R2_FD_67286 | JGI IMG/M metagenome (GOLD analysis project Ga0070740, IMG submission 67286) | Surface soil microbial communities from Centralia Pennsylvania, which are recovering from an underground coalmine fire - Coalmine... | ecosystem: Environmental > Terrestrial > Soil > Unclassified ... | reverse complement strand
TTGCGAGCGCGAGCGCAAGCGCGGGCGCATCCCCGTCATTGCGAGCGCGAGCGAAGCGAGCGCGAAGCAATCCAGAATCGGGCAGGGCCACACGGTACGCCTCCCGCCCCTCACATGCGGCACGGCCCCACTGGATTGCTTCGGCGGCTGCGCCGCCTCGCAATGACGGTGGCTGCGGCGGTGCCCCCGCCTCCCGCCCACGACTCGCGGCACGGCCGCCTCTCCGTCATTGCGAGCGCGAGCGAAGCGAGCGCGAAGCAATCCAGAATCGGGCAGGCCAACACATGACACCGCCCGCCCATGACTCGAGCGCCGGCCCCACTGGATTGCTTCGGCGGCTGCGCCGCCTCGCCAGGACGGAAGGAAGCGGCGCCGCGCCATGACGGAGGAAGGCGCCGCCGCGCAATCCATATCGCGCAATAAATTAAGTGCGCCGATCCAATCCGACCGGAACCGGCCCTAATAGAGCCCGCCGGTGCCGCTGCGCACCGCGCGGCCGGCGTCGGCCGGCACGCCGTAGACCGGTGGCGGCGCGGCAACGTCGCTCATATTGCTGCCGTCGGCGTTGCCGAGGCCAATGACCGAGGCGCCGTCGGGGGGCGCGGTGCCGGGCTTGAAGGCCTCGAGGATCACCTTCGGGTCGCCGGGCGCCGCGCGCGCGCCCGTCTTCAGATTGACGCGGACCAGCTTGATGCCGGGCGGGACGCGGAACGGCACAGCCGGCTTGTCGGCGAGCGCGACCTTCAGGAAATCCTTGACGATCGGCGCCGCGAGGCGGCCGCCGGTCTCGCCGCGTCCGAGCGATTTCGGCTTGTCGTAGCCCACATAGACGCCGACGACGATGTCGGGCGTAAAACCGATGAACCACGCGTCCTTGTAGTCGTTGGTGGTGCCGGTCTTGCCGGCGATGGGCTTGCCGATCTCCTTCTGGAAGCCGGCTCCGGCCGCCGTCCCGCGCAGCACCACGCCTTCCATGATCGAGGTGATCTGATAGGCGGTCATCGGATCGAGCACCTGTTCGCGGCGATCGATCAGCGAAGGCTCCGGCTGGTTCTCCCATTTCCTGGCGTCGCAGCCGATGCATTCGCGTTCGTCGTGCTTGTACACGGTGTGCCCATAGCGGTCCTGGATGCGGTCGATCAGCGTCGGCTTGATGCGCCGACCTCCGTTGTCGATCATGGCGTAGGCGGTGACCATGCGCAGGAGCGTGGTCTCGCCGGCGCCGAGCGCAAAGGAAAGATAGGGCGGCAGGTTGTCATAGATGCCGAAGCGCTTGGCGTATTCCGCGATCAGCGGCATGCCGATGTCCTGCGCCAGCCTGACGGTCATCACGTTGCGCGAGTGTTCGATGCCGAAGCGCAACGTCGAGGGTCCGTAGAAATTGCGCTCGTAGTTCTCCGGCGTCCACACGCCGAGACCCGGGCCCTGGTCGATTTCGATCGGCGCGTCGAGAATCAGGGTCGACGGCGTGTAGCCGTTGTCGAGCGCCGCCGCGTACACGAAGGGCTTGAACGAGGACCCGGGCTGCCGCAGCGCCTGCGTGGCGCGATTGAACTGGCTCTGGTCGTAGGAGAAGCCGCCGACCATGGCGAGCACGCGTCCGGTCCAGGGATCTTCGACCACCATGGCGCCCGAGACTTCCGGGATCTGCCGCAGGATGTACTGGCCGGGCTCCTTGGCGGGCTCGACATAGACGACGTCGCCCGGCTGCAGCACCTGGTCCACCCTGGCGGGGGGCCTGCCCTTGATCCTGACCCACTTCATGCCGTCGAGGCCGAGCGTGCCCGTGTCACGTTCCTTGCTGACGAAGCCGCCCGGCTCATGTCCCGGCTGCAGGCCGATGCGCGCGGATTTCTCGCCGCCGTCCAGGACGACCGCGAGTCGCCAGGGCGCCACGTCATTGAGCGACTTGACCTCGGCGAGCTTGGCGCCCCAGTCGCCGGTGATATCGATATGCGTGACCGGTCCCCGCCATCCGGCCCGGGTCTCGTCGTAATTGACCAGGCCTTCCCGCAGCACCTTGGTTGCCAGGGCCTGCAGTTTCGTGTCGAGCGTGGTGCGTACCGACAGACCTCCGTCATAGAGCTTCTTTTCGCCGTAGCGTTCATAGAGCTCGCGCCGCACCTCCTCGGCAAAATATTCGGCGGAGAATATGCGCACGCCGCTTGCCTTCTGCGTGACGCCGAGCGGACTGCGTTTGGCCTTTTCGGCGTCCGCCGCGGTGATGAATCCATCCTGTGCCATCTGATCGATCACCCAGTTGCGGCGCTCGATGGCGCGTTCGCGGGCGCGGAAGGGATGATAATTGTTGGGCGCCTTGGGCAGCGCCGCGAGATAGGCCGCCTCGGCGACGGTGAGCTCGTTGACGCTCTTGTCGAAATAAGTGAGCGCCGCGGCCGCGATGCCATAGGCGCCGAGACCGAGATAGATTTCATTCAAGTAGAGCTCGAGGATCTTGTCCTTCGAATAGGTCCGCTCAATTTTCAGCGCCAGCAGCGCTTCCTTGATCTTGCGGCTGAAGGACACCTCGTTCGACAACAGGAAGTTCTTGGCGACCTGCTGGGTGATGGTCGACGCCCCCTGCGGCCGCCGGCCGGTGCCGTAGTTCTCGACATAGGCGATGGCGGCGCGCAGGATCCCGCCGAAATCAAGCCCCCCGTGCTCGTAGAAATTCTTGTCCTCGGCGGCGAGGAAGGCGTTGATCACGCGCTTGGGGACCGCCTGAATGGGGATGTAAAGCCGTCGTTCGCGCGCATATTCCGCAACGAGCGAGCCGTCGGCCGCGTGCACGCGCGTCATGACCGGCGGTTCGTAGTCCTGAAGCTGCGAATAGTCCGGCAAATCCTTGGAATAATGCCAGAGCAGGCCGGCCACCGCGGCGACCCCGACCACGAACAGAATCGTGCCGGCGGCGAACAGAAGGCCAAGGAACCGCAAGATGAGCTTCATGGCGAAGGATCCCGCCGCAGGCCAAGCCGTCCGCCGAGCGGCTGGCGATCGGCAGCAACGGGGGAATGTGTGTGTTGCTTGTTTTTATGTTGAAACTGAGGCCGGCGGGCCATGTCAGCGCGCCTCGTTGCCGGCTCCGGCAAGACGCGGGGCGAAATAGGCGTCGATCGCCTTGACCAGGGCTGAGGCCGTGCGCTCCCGCCAGCTCGCCGATGTCAGATGGGAAAGATCGCTCCGGCTCGACATGTAGCCGAGTTCCAAAAGGACGGACGGCACGTCGGGAGCGGTCAATACCTTGAAGCCGGCGGACTTGACGGGGTGCTGATGCAGCGGCGCGACCGTCCTCAGTTCGCCCATGGCCGCGTGGGCGAACTGGACCGAGAAGACCTTCGTCTCGCGTTGGGCGAGGTCGACCAGGATATTGGCGACGTCGTCGGGCTCGGCGGACAGATCGACGCCTGCGATGGCGTCGGCCTTGTTCTCCGATTCGGCCAGGCGCGCGGCTTCTGCATCGGAGGCGCGTTCCGACAGCGTGTAGATGCTGGCGCCGTCCGCCTGCCCCTCGCTGCGTGGCAGATAGTCAGCGTGGATCGAGATGAAAAGAGACGCGTGGCGCTCGCGCGCAAAGCGCACGCGCTCGCCGAGCGGCACGAAGGTATCGTCCGCGCGCGTCAACGCCACGCGATACTTGCCCCCGCGTTCGAGCGCATCGCGCAGCGCGAGCGCGAAGGCGAGCACCACGTCCTTCTCGTTCTCGCCGCTCGCCGCGCGGCTGCCGGTGTCGATGCCGCCGTGACCAGGATCGAGCACGACGAGCGGCCGCGGATCCCCGTCGTCGGTTGGCGCAGGCGCGGCGCGCTTGGTGGCGGTGGCGCGCGCCGCGCGGTCCTCGAGCGCGAGGTTGCGGAGGAAGCTTTCGCGGTCCGTCGGGACGAGCTCCACCACGAGCCGCGCGGGCAGATCCTCCGTCGCCGCAAGAACGAAGGCCTTGTCGACGCGCACCGGCCCCCGCGTGTCGATGACGACGCGGGAACCGCCGCGCATCACCAGACCGTAGCGGAAAGCCTTGATCAGTCCGCGACCGTGCTCGCCGACATTGGCGGGCAGCTTGAACGTGACCTGCGGCAGGTCGATCACCACCCGATAGGGATCGGCGAGCGTGAAGGCGGCGATATCGATCTTCTGCGACAGGTCGAGCACGAAGCGGGTCGCCCGGTCGTCGCCGCCAATACGCGCGTCGCTGGCGACCGGGTAGCCCTCCCCGGTTCCGGCCGGCCCGGCCGCATACGCGGCGCAGCCGCACAGCAGCGCACCGCCCGTGGCGCAGGCGAACAGAACCGAGCGGAAAGTCACGAATCCGGCCCCTATTCGGCGGCTGTTGTACCTTATTAGGAGCCGGTCCGGTTAACGGAACTTGACCGGCCGCGCATTCCGCGCGGCAGGTGTTGCACGCAGGTCGCATGGTGCGCGCGTGGCCTCGCCAAGCCCTGCTTGCCATTGAGGGATTCCGGCCGTATGTAGGGTCTGTCGACGGCCAAGGATTTCCGGTTGTGCCGTGTTCGGGCTCCGGCGCGCCGCGGATTCCGGGCCGCTCCCGAGGCGGGGGCGGCGTGCGGACGAGGCGGAACCGACCCTGGGCCCTTGTGGAAGGACAACCGGAGCAGCGCGGGACGACGGCCGCCTGTGGAAATCCCGTCGACGACTGCCAATCCCGGCCGCGCGGTATCGTGTTCCGCGCCGCCGTACCGCAAGGTCGCAAGTTTCATGCTGCCGTGTCCGCAGCGAGAGCCATTTGACGCGTTGATCCGCCGCGATGAGGATGCGTTCGTGACGGTGCGCGCCGGTTCAGCAAGCCGCAGCGAGCGGGAACGCGCGGCCCACTCCCCCAACCCCTATCCGGCCGGCGCCGAGCGCGTCGAGCGCGCCACCTGCGCGCATGCGAGTTCGCCGGCCCGCGTGAGATTCTCCCATGGCCGACAAGATGTTGATCGACGCGACACACCCGGAAGAGACGCGGGTGGTCGTATTGCGCGGCAACCGTGTCGAGGAGTTCGACTTCGAAAGCGCCAACCGCAAGCAGCTTCGCGGTAACATCTATCTCGCCAAGGTCACCCGCGTGGAGCCGTCGCTGCAGGCGGCCTTCGTCGATTACGGCGGCAATCGGCACGGCTTCCTCGCCTTTTCCGAAATCCATCCCGACTACTACCAGATCCCGGTCGCGGATCGGCAGGCGCTCCTTGCCGAGGAGGCGCGTGCGCAGCGTGAGGCCGACGAGGATGCGGAAGGCCGCGGGCGCCGTCAGCGGCATCGCCCGCAGGCCGCAGACCGCCATGACAGCAGCACGCGCAGCGAGCCGATGGCCGGCGAGCCGCGCGAGCCCGATTCGCAGGCGCACGCCGAGGAGACCGACGCCGGCGAGGCGCATGCCGGACCATCCGCCGCCGCGCCGGACGTCGAGGCGGCGACACCGGTCGCCGAGGCAGCGCGGGAGGACGAAACTCCGTCCCCCGCAGACGCGGCGGGGGAGATCGGGCCGGCCGCGCCGTCGACATCCGGAGAGATCCACCCCCTCGCCGAGGCCGGTTCGGACACGCGTGACGCGCAGACCGCGGAATATCCCCCGCGCGAAGAGGCGGAATCCGGGCACGAGGCCGACGGCACCGACGCGACAGGGCACGAGACCACCGCCGACGGGGAAGTCGCGCACGCCGCCGCACCACCGTCGACCGACGGCAACGATGCCGTCGAGGAATCGGTGGAGGAAGAAGTGGTCGAGTCGGTGGGCGGCGCCGATGCGCTCGAGGAAGCGCAGGAGCGCATCCCCCGCCTGCGGCGGCAATACAAGATCCAGGAGGTCATCAAGCGCCGGCAGGTGATGCTGGTGCAGGTGGTCAAGGAGGAGCGCGGCACCAAAGGGGCGGCGCTGACGACTTATCTGTCGCTGGCAGGCCGCTACTCGGTATTGATGCCCAACACGGCCCGCGGCGGCGGCATTTCCCGCAAGATCACCAATCCGGAGGACCGCGCGCGGCTCAAGGAGATCGCCGCCGAGCTCGACGTGCCGGAAGGCATGGGCGTCATCCTGCGCACGGCCGGGGCCTCGCGCACCAAGAGCGAGGTCAAGCGCGACTTCGAGTATCTCTTGCGCCTGTGGGAGCAGATCCGTGACCTCACGCTGAAATCCACGGCGCCCACGCTGGTCTATGAGGAAGGATCGCTGACCAAGCGCGCGATCCGCGATCTCTATACCAAGGACATCGACGAGGTGATCGTCGCCGGCGAGGCGGGATATCGCGACGCGCGCGAGATGATGCGCATGTTGATGCCGAGCCACGTGAAAAACGTGAAGCTCTACAAGGATCAGCAGCCGATCTTCACCCGCTACGGCATCGAGAATCAGCTCGATCAGATGTTCTCGCCGGTGGTGCAGCTCAAATCGGGCGGCTACATCGTCATCAACCAGGCCGAGGCCCTGGTGGCGATCGACGTCAATTCCGGCCGGGCGACGCGCGAGCACCATATCGAGGATACCGCGCTCAAGACCAATCTCGAGGCCGCCGAGGAGATCGCGCGCCAATTGCGGCTGCGCGATCTGGCCGGCCTCATCGTCATCGACTTCATCGACATGGACGAGCCGCGCAATAACCGCATGGTCGAGCGCAGGCTCAAGGAGGCGCTCAAGCAGGATCGCGCCCGCATCCAGGTCGGCCGCATTTCTCATTTCGGCCTGCTGGAAATGTCGCGGCAGCGCATCCGCAGTTCGGTGTTGGAGTCGTCGACCGAGAAGTGTCCGGTATGCGGCGGCTCCGGTCACGTGCGTTCGGTCTCTTCGGTCGCGCTGCAGGCCCTGCGGGCGCTCGAGGAGATGCTGCTCAAGGGCGCCACGCACAATCTCATCGTGCGGACGCGGACGGAGGTCGCGCTTTACATGCTCAACCACAAGCGCGCCCATTTGCGTCAGTTGGAGGAACGTTTCCGCGTGACGATCACCGTTTCGGTCGATCCGACCATCAGCGGGCAGCAATCTTTCGTGATCGACCGCGGCGAGCACGTGCACGCGCTCGAGGCCGCGCGCGCGCATGCGCCGTCGCCACCGATCGCGCTCGCGCCGGGGGACGACCATGGCACGGAAACCGCCGTCTCCGCAGCGGCGCCGGCAGGCCGCGCCGCGGCCGCCGACGACGCGGAGGGAGAGTCGCAGGCCGGCCGGCGGCGGCGCGGACGCGGGCGCGACCGCGCACAGGAGGCGCGGCGGACTCACGCGCAGACGAGCTTCGGCGACGATGCCGTCGCGCAACCGGGCGACGGCCACGACACCGCCGTTGCCGTGGACACGGTCGACGGCGAACCGGCCGACGCGCCTGCGCCGCGCGAATCCCTTGCCGCCGAGAACGGCGCCGAGCGCCAGGGGCGCCGCCGTCGTCGCCGCGGACGCCGCGGCGGCCGCCGCAATCGTCGCCGCAACGGCGATTTCCCGCGCGAGAACGACAGTCGCGCGGGGAGCGAGCCGGCCGCCGCTGTGGTCGATGGCGCGCCGGGCGAGGCGCCTGCGCCCGTCTTTGCGCCGCCTCCCCCGCCACCTGATACGCCGCACGCCGCGCCTGCCCGGCAGCAGCCCGAGCCGGCATCCCCGGCCGAAGCCGCGCCGCCCGCCGTGCCGCAGCCGCCGCGTCGCCGCTCGACCGTGCGCGAGCCGGCGCCGTTCGTCAGCGGGGCCGACGCGCCGCTTCCCTCGAGCCCGCCGCCGACCCCGGTCATCTCCGTCACGTCGAGCGAGGAGCCGGCGCAGCCCAAACGCGGATGGTGGCGCCGCAGCTGAAGGTCGCGCGCATGCCGAAACGCCGCTTGCTGAGCGCGGCCGCGCGCTGCAGGTCCGCGCGGAGGCCCGGATGAGATCCGCCTGGAACGAGCGCGAGGCGCACGAGACTGCCCTACGCTACGGCGATTGCGGCGTCTCGAGCGACCTCGCGCTCAGGCTTTACTCGACGCGCCTCATCGGTCGCGAGCCGCGCCTCGTGCTGCACGGCGGAGGCAACACCTCGCTCAAGGCCGCCGCCCGCGATCTTGCAGGCGAGGAGGTCGAGGTGCTCCATGTGAAGGCATCGGGCGCCGACATGGCCGCGGTCGAACCGAAGGACTTTCCGGCCGTGCGCCTGCAGCCGCTGCGACGCCTGCGCGCGCGCGAGGGGCTGAGCGATGCGGAGATGGCGCGGGTGCAGCGCGCGTTCCTGCTCGATCCGCTGGCGCCTTCGCCCTCGGTCGAGATGCTGCTCCACGCCTTCCTGCCGGCGCGCTTCATCGACCACAGTCATCCGTCCGCGCTCTTGAGCCTGGTCGACCAGCCTCATTCGCGCGCGCTCTGCGAGGAGGTCTTCGGTGACGGCATGGGCTTCGTGCCGTACCGCATGCCCGGCTTCGCGCTCGCGCAGCTTGCGGCCGGCATCTTCGAGGAGAACCCGCGCGTCGAAGGCTTGATCCTCGACAAGCACGGTCTGTTCACCTTCGGCGACAGCGCGCGCGAAGCCTATGAGCGCATGATCGCTGCCGTCACGCGCGCCGAAGCGCGGCTGCAGCGGAACCGCAAGACCTTTGCCGCGGCGGCGCTGCCCGGTCCCATCGCCTCGGCACGCGACATCGCGCCCATCCTGCGCGGAGCCGCGACGCTGCGCGACGCCGACGGCGAGGGCGCGCATCGGCGTCCCATCCTGGCGTTCCGGAGCGGCGACACCATCCTCAATTTCCTCAACCGCCGCGACCTGGCGCGCACGGCGCGCGCCGGCGTCGTCACGCCGGACCATGTCGTGCGCGTGAAGCCCTGGCCGCTCGTCCTGCCCGCCCCGCAAGCCGGCGGGCTTGCCGAATTCAGGACCGCGGTGCACGCCGCCGTGCAGGCATTTGCCGACGACTACACGGCCTATTTTGCGCGCCATGCGGCGCGTGCGGCGGGAGCCGTCATGCACGATCCCATGCCGCGCGTCGCCCTGGTGCCGGGGGTGGGCCTGTTCGGCCTGGGGCCGCATGCGCAGGCGGCGAACATCGCCGCCGACCTCGCCGCCGCGGCGATCGGGATCATCGCCGACGCGGAAGCGATCGGCACGTTCCGCGCCATCACCGAAGCCGACATGTTCGACTGCGAATACTGGCCGCTCGAGATCGCCAAGCTCGGCCGCCAAGGACGGCGCCCGCTCGCGGGCCAGGTGGCCGTCATCACCGGCGCGGGCGGTGCCATCGGCTCGGCCACGGCACGCGTCTTCGCCGAGGCCGGCGCGGAGGTCGCGCTGCTTGACATCGACGAAAAGGCCGCGCGCGAGAAGGCCGCCGCGATCGGCGGCGCCGCGCTGCCTGTCGCCTGCGACGTCACCGACGCCGCGTCCGTGCGCTCGGCATTCGCGCAGGTGGTCGCGGCCTTCGGCGGGGTGGACATCGTCGTGTCCAATGCCGGCGCGGCCTGGCAGGGGCGCATCGGCGAGGTCGACGAAGCCACGCTGCGGCAGAGTTTCGAATTGAATTTCTTCGCGCATCAGAAGGTCGCGCAGGCGGCGGTCGGCATCATGCTCGCGCAGGGCATCGGCGGCTGCCTTCTGTTCAACGTCTCCAAGCAGGCGGTGAATCCCGGCCCCGATTTCGGCCCCTACGGATTGCCGAAAGCCGCGACGCTGTTCCTCGCCCGGCAATATGCGCTCGACTACGGCGCCGACGGGATCCGCGCCAACGCGGTCAATGCCGATCGCGTCCGTTCGGGTCTTCTCACCGACGCATTCATCAAGGCACGCGCGGCCGCGCGCGGCGTGACCGAAAAGGACTATATGAGCGGCAACCTGCTCCGCCGCGAGGTGACCGCCGAGGACGTTGCCCAGGCCTTCCTCGCGCAGGCCCTGGCGCTCAAGACCACGGCCGGCGTCACCACGGTGGACGGCGGCAACATCGCCGCGGCGCTGCGCTGACACCGCCGGCGCATTCCGTGATATGGTGCGTGCAGACGCGAGCAACCTCGAAGGAGACCGATCCATGCCGTGCAAGCCGGCTTTCCTCGCCCTGATTCCCCTGTTGCTGGCGGCCACGCCGGCTGTCGCCATCACCGCCAAGGAGAAGATGCAGACCTGCATCATCGGCGCTGACGACCAGAAGCTCGAGGGTGCCAAGCGAAAGGCGTTCATCGCCAAATGCATGGGCAAGGGCAATTACGAGCCGGCCGCGCGCAAGGCGGCGCTGAAGAAGAACGCCAAACCGACCGCGCAGCCCAAGGCGAAGGCCAATGCCAATGCGCCGGAACCGGAGGCCGAGCCGGACGACGAACCGGCCGCGCCCAAGTGAGCACGGCGCCATAGCCCCGCAAGCCACGCGTCACGTCGATGCCCGAGACCGACAAGGAAGGCGAGCGCTATCAGGTCGATAGGCCGCAGGCCGCACCCGGCTTCTTCCTGAAGGGCGCGCATCAATACGACTGGGGCATGAAGAACCGGCTCGCCCGCACCTTCAATCCGAAGAGCGGGCGCACGGTGATGCTGGCGATCGACCACGGCTATTTCCAGGGGCCGACCTCCGGCCTCGAGCGCGTGGACCTGTCGATCGTGCCGCTGCTGCCGCAGTGCGACGCACTGTTCTGCACGCGCGGCATCCTGCGCAGCGTGATCCCTGCCGACTGCGCGAAGCCGATGGTGCTGCGCGCGAGCGGCGGACCGAGCATCCTGCGCGAGGAGCTGTCCGACGAGCAGATCGCGATGGACATGGAGGACGCAATCAGGCTCAACGCAGCGGGCGTCGGCATCCAGGTATTCATCGGCGGCGCGCACGAGACGCGATCGGTCCACAACATGACGCGCCTCGTCGATGCCGGCCTGCGCGCCGGCATCCCGGTGATGGGGATCACCGCCGTCGGCAAGACCATGACGCGCGACGCCAAGTATTTCCGGCTTGCATGCCGCATCATCGCCGAGCTCGGCGCGCAGTATGTGAAGACCTATTACGTGGAGGACGGATTCGACACCGTGACCGCCTCCTGTCCGGTGCCGATCGTGATGGCCGGCGGCAAGAAACTGCCCGAATACGATGCGCTGACCATGGCCTACAAGGCCGTGCAGCAGGGCGCCGCCGGCGTCGATATGGGCCGCAACATCTTCCAGTCGGAGGCGCCGGGCGCCATGCTCGCGGCGGTCAACGCGGTCGTGCATCAGAACATGCATCCGAAGGACGCGTTCGAGATGTTCCGCGCGCTGAAAGCCAAGGTCTGAAGCGCGAGGCGTCGCATCGCGACGCGCGGCGGCCGCAGCGTCACGCGCGGGCGAGCTTCACGGCGGGAAGGTCTCGGTCGCTGTCGCGGTGCCCAGGATCCTGCCCGTTGCGTCGAGCGCCTGCACCGTCCACCGGTAGCGGTGCCGCTGACCGCCGGGCGGGCACGGCCCGACATAGCGGATCGCCCCGCGCGGCACCGCATCGTCCGTGTACGAAATCGTCGCACCGCCGTGATGGAAGGTCGGCACATCGAGATCGGTCATGGCGAAGCTCAGCCGCTTGGTGCCGGGCGGCACGTCTCGCAGTTCGAAGGCGGGCGAGACGGCCTGGCAAGCCGGAATGCCCGCCCAGGAGAAGCGGACGGTGAAAGCTTCCGCGCGCGTGGGCAGGGCGGCGGCCGCAATGACGGCGAGGATCAACGACGATGACGGCGACAAGGGACGCATGTCGACCTCCGTGTCTGATGACGGACCCGCAGCATAGACGAAAGCCGCGAACGGCCGGGAGGCCCGCCCCTTCCCGTCGCGCCGCCGGCGTTGCGCTCGCCTTCGCCATGGAGGTGGACGTTGCCGCCATCCGCTCTATTCGCGCCCGCGCGAGGCCACCGTCCCCATGGCCGGCCGCTCCGACGGCGTGAGCTCGAAGCTGCGCAGCACTCCGCGTCGCAGCACGTCGATCGGGATCGTCTTGCCGATGCGCTCGGCATCGAGCAGCCGGATCAGGTCGTCGACGCCCGTCACCTGCACGCCGTCGGCGCGCACGATCACGTCGAGACTCATGAGGCCCGCGGCGGCTGCGGGCCCGTGCGGCTCGAGCGTCATGATCATCGCGCCGCTTGCATTCTCGACAGCCGCCGCATGCGCCTGGCGGCGCGAGATCGGCGCCGTCTGCGCCGACACGCCGATATAGGCACGCCGCACGCGGCCGTGCCGTATCAACTGGCTGAGCACGAAGCGCGCCGTGTTTGACGCGACCGCAAAACAGATGCCCTGGGCGCCGAGGATCACGGCCGTGTTGATGCCAATGACTTCGCCGCGGGAGGACACGAGCGGCCCGCCCGAATTGCCGGGATTGAGCGCGGCATCGGTCTGGATCACGTCCTCGATCAGTCGGCCGCTCTTGGCGCGCAGCGAACGGCCGAGCGCCGAGATGACGCCGGCGGTCACGGTACATTCGAAACCGAGCGGATTGCCGATCGCCACCACGAGCTGGCCGCGCCGCAGACCCTTGGAATCGCCGAGCGGCGCAAACGGCAGGTCGCGCGCCGAGCCGGCGCGCAACAGGGCAAGGTCGGTGTCGGGATCCTCGCCGATCCTGCGCGCGTCGATCGCACGACCTTCCGAATCGAGAAGCCGGATCTCGCGCGCGGCCTCCACCACATGCGCATTGGTGAGCACGAGGCCGTCCGGTGCGATGACGACGCCCGATCCGACGCCGGCGGAGCGCCCGCGCGCCTTGCGCACGTCGACCCGCACCACCGCCGGGCCGATCCGTTCCGCCACCGCCGTGACGACCCGCGAATAGGCATCGAGCGCATCGGCCTCGGGCGTGTCGGGCGCGGTCGCGCGGGGCGGCTGCGCGTTCCCGCTCTGCTGAAGGGAAACAAGGTCGAGCATGACGTGAATCGGCGTTGGCGTGGTTCGCGAACGGCATGTAGGAACGCTGCGGCGGAAAAGGAAGACGCCGCGCGCGAGGAGCAAAGCGACGCCGCGGTTCTCGCCCGCGGGAACCCCCCGCCGCGGCTTGGACTGTCAGGATCCGCCGATCGCCGCGCCGCCGAGCGCGCTCAGCAGCACGACGAGCCAGGGCGGCGCGCGCCACGCGAACAGCAGCAGGAATGCGAGGATCGCCAGCGCGAAGTCGCGCGGACCGGAAATGCCCGCGGTCCAAACCGGATCGTAGAGCGCTCCGAGCAGCAGGCCGACGACCGCAGCATTGACGCCGCGCATGAGCGCCTGCGCCGCGGGAAGCCGGCGCAGTTGATCCCAGAACGGCAGCGTGCCGATCACGAGCAGGAACGACGGCAGGAACACCGCGACCAGGCACAGGGTCGCGCCCGACCACCCGTTCGGACTCGGCTCCATGGCCGCGCCGAGATAGGCGGCGAAGGTGAACAGCGGCCCCGGCACCGCTTGCGCGGCGCCATAGCCGGCAAGAAAGACGTCGTTGCTCACCCATCCGGGCGGCACGACCGAGGCCTGCAGCAGCGGCAGCACCACGTGCCCCCCGCCGAACACCAGCGAGCCGGCACGGTAGAAGGCATCGAACAGGTGCAATGCATGGCTCGGGGTGCTTGCGGCGAGGAGCGGCAGGCCCGCAAGCAACATGAAAAAGAGTAACAGCAGCGCGCCGCCGGCGCGGCGGCTCACCGCGAGCGGCAGGATGACCTCGCTCGCCGCCGCACCGCCCTGCCGCAGCGTCAGGCCGACGAGGCCGCCGAAGACGATCGCGCCGATCTGGCCCCAGGCGGACGGCAGCGTGAGAACGATGATGGCGGCGGCAACGGCAAGCGTCGCACGCGCGCGGTCCGGCGCGAGCGAGCGGATCATGCCGAGCACGGCCAATGCCACCACGGCAACGGCCGCGACCTTCAATCCATGCAGCCAGCCGCTGCCGAGCAGGCCGCGCAGGACATCGACGCCGTGGGCGAACAGCACCAGCGCCAGGGCAGAGGGGAGCGTGAAACCGGCCCATGCGGCGAGGGCACCCCCATATCCGGCGCGCAGGAGGCCGACGGCCATGCCGACCTGACTGCTCGCAGGTCCGGGCAGGAACTGGCACAGCGCGACGAGATCGGCATAGGTGCGCTCGTCGAGCCAGCGCCGGCGCACGACATATTCGTCGTGGAAATAGCCGAGATGCGCGATCGGACCGCCGAACGACGTCAAACCGAGTCGCAGCGCGACGATGAAAACCTCAGAGGCCCGGCCACGCGCGCGTTCGGCCACGATCTCTTTCGTCATGGCGGCTCCTGCCGTGCAGCTCGTTTGCCACCCGATCTCCGGCAAGGATCGCGCAAACCGCGCCCACGCCGAAAGCGGATCCTAGCGGTTCAGCCACGCGCCGATCCGCTCGACCGCCTCGCGCATCTCGCCGGCGGTGCCGGCATAACAGAAGCGCAGAAAATTGTGGCCGTTGACCGGATCGAAATCGATACCGGGGGTCGCCGCAACGCCCGCCTCCGTCAACATGCGCTTGGCGAAGTCGAGGCTGTCGTTCGAGAAGCGGGAGATATCCGCGTAGAGATAGAAGGCGCCGTCGACGGGAAGGAAGCGATCGAGCCCCGCCGCCGGCAGGCCTTCGGTGAGAATGCGCCGGTTGGCCTCGTAGCCGCGCTTGACCGCTTCCATCTCCTCGCGACCGTCGAGCGCGGCTTCCGCCGCAATCTGCGCGAGCGTCGGCACCGAAATCGCAAGATTGCCCTGCAGCCGCTCGACGACCCGGACCATGGCCTCCGGCACCACCATCCAGCCGATGCGCCATCCGGTCATGCAGAAATATTTCGAGAAGGAATTGACGACGACGGCGCAG
>Ga0070740_10004083_pt1 | contig 14721 bp, 9 predicted proteins | sample Coa_R2_FD_67286 | JGI IMG/M metagenome (GOLD analysis project Ga0070740, IMG submission 67286) | Surface soil microbial communities from Centralia Pennsylvania, which are recovering from an underground coalmine fire - Coalmine... | ecosystem: Environmental > Terrestrial > Soil > Unclassified ... | reverse complement strand
GTTTCGCGCAAAATTCGAACGATTTGTTCTTCGGAATATCGACTCTTTTTCATACAATGCCCTCGTTTGAGGGGCATTATCTCTAAATCAGCTTGGTTTGAAAATCCCGGGGCAGGTCATATTGATAACAATGCATGGTCCCAATTTCCAGCCTGCGTTATTTAATTTACCCTCTGAATAGAGCTTCAACAGGGTATAAAAAATTCTCAAACTAGAGCTCCCTTCTTCCAAATATTTCTTGTTATATTCATCAACTGCATGATCAGACATAGTCATGTTATCAATACTATCCGATAAAAATATGGCATCATAACGTTCATTTAATTTGAGCAAGTTATTTTCGGAATACGCACTATAATATGGATATCCTGTTGAGTAATTTTTCTTCATGGCAACCAGCATGGTACTCAGTAAAAATGGATCAATAGGCTCTGCTTCGACAAAGTGCCTTGCATCAGGTGTTCCCGGATTCACTTCCAGACCGATGTTATGCAAGTTGTATTTTTTGGCCTGCTCATCAAGAAATGAGATAACAACATCGTGAGGATTTGGACTGATAGTTGAAGGCTGAGGTATAAAGTATCCTATTGAATTTGTCATGAAGGCTGTCGGAGTTGTATAAGATACCGAAACAACCAGATTGAGTAATAAGCCGAACTGAACAATCAGCATGGCTGTAATAAGCGCACATCTGATTTTCCATAAATTCCCATTCTGCAATCCGATCATTAACAAAACCATCAGCAAGGCTGGAAACGCAAAAGACAGTTTTCGAGTGACGACTTGAACGGTATAAAATGACTCCCAAAATGGGAATGGTAATGTCAGCAACAAACATAGGATGGCGGGAGAAAATAATAGCCTCTTAGTTGTCTGCCAGGGCAGAACAACCATGGCCAACAATGCAACTGCCGTGATCATCGCCACCGCTGCCTGTCCCTCAGCTATAATGTACTTCTTCAACTCCTGCCATGAAAACTGTGATCCATGCAAGGATCCCGTACTACTTGCGACATCACCTAACGAAGTTCGATAAATCCACTCAAATGCTCCAAACGCCGCGGGCAAAAACCATATGAGCACGAGAACATAGACAAGAATAAATGCTGGCAAGAATAAGGAACCGCCAAAAACATGGTTGCATAATGCCTTTCGATTCCGCACCAGCCCGGGAATCAGCCAGGCTATTCCCAGAAGCATGGTAACAGCCATCGAAGCCGCCAAGGCTCGACTCAACATTTTCCCCATTTTGATATCGAATATTCCGCCATTATCCACTACTGATACAATTTGATGGCCATAATAAGGTTTGATCGCCATTAACAAAAAAATCGTGACTGCAAGAAAACTTGATAATACAAACCAGAAAATCTGTCGCGTTGTAAAACTGCCGCGATACCAGCCCGCTCCAATGAAATAGATAAGGACAAAAAGCAAATCCGTCACTGCTTCAACTGGCCTGATGATCACTCCTAATGTCAACAACAATGCAAATCCAACAGAGTGCGGCAAATTGGTCAGATAATCAGATTTAATCAGGTGGTATAAACTTCCCAGAAGACAAACAAACAATGCCGCTTCAGCATAGAACATTACAACCTGTGTCAGCACCAGCGGTAAAAGTCCAATCAGATTGGTGGCAACAACTGCTGCGTAGCGACCCAGACTGATTCGGAAATATAAATAGATATAAACCGTGCTTGCTAGAATACAGCTGACTGCAACAGACCAATATGCAATAAACAAATTGCCGCGAGATAGAATGAGAAATGGAACTGCGAGATTAGGAAAGAAAATGGGCCTCCAGCCTCTCTCGATATAGAAGTGCCATAATCCACTCAACACGCCGCGCTCTGCAAAATACTGATAAATATTGACCGCGGTCATCAGATAGTTGGAGGCATCATTGCCTGGAAGCTGCGTGTTTCTGGAAAGCCAGATCAATGTAAAAGCAAAAGGCAGCAGCGAAGCTAACAGAATATAGCGAATTCCTTCCCTGCTTTTGCATTGAATGTCTGTATTCATTTGCAATTACACCGCCTCGCTTTCAGTGATCTCGTCATGCCTGATTTCCGTGACAACATTTTGCCTGACACAGACCATATTATCCTGAAGCGTATAAGTAAACCCATGTTTCATGGCTTCCGGCGATTCTGCTGACAATTGCGCCGCCATGAAATGCAAGCCATGCCATGGACAGGTTATTTTCCCCTCACAGAATCTCCCTTGCATTAATGGGCCGCCTTCATGCGGACAAACCGCCGGCCAGATCAGATATTCATTCCTTTCAGTCTTCTTTACAATAAATTCAAGGTCATCAATCGTTTTTGTGGAAGGCTCACTCGTTACCCCATCCAGAGTGAAAAACGCACCCTCATCCAACGGAGGATAGATCGTGTTATTTCTGAGAACATTGGAATTGTAGTAATCAGGGCAGTCTGTTCTGAATGTATAACCGCGTTGTCTTAACTCAAATCGACCTTGTCTCAGCTGCTCATCTTCCTGTTGCAGACGTGCATTCAGCTTGTATAGCTTTTTATCCAGCGGCTTATGCAGAAATTTGAATATTTTCTTTGAAGCAATATACCATTCATCCTTGAGCTTGACACTGTCACCCATTTCCTCCATTGAAATGATGGAGTGCACGAATACAATACCCGCGAGTGTCAATGACTGATAAAACAATCCTTTTGCAACATACACATCTGATACGGTAATCAGAAAGGGCCAGTTACCCCATTGTGTCAGAGAGACAGCGAAATTTTCTCCGGTTGCGATCCGCACACCTTTATCATATGTCCTGTGGATTGGCAGCCGATGCATCTGATCCATGTGGTTCCATTCCATGTCTTCAAGTGTGCATCTATTCACAACCAGCTCGAATGAACCGCGAGTGACAGCCATGCCAGAGGTAAAATGATTCAACTGAGCATACAGGTTCTCAGGGGTAAGATACCTTATTGATGGCCTTTTAGTTTTCGACTCGATCATGGTTCACCTATCATCCATTCAAATTTAAAATCCAGTAGATTGTATTATACAATTCTAAACTCTATAAAAATGCTTTTTAGTTTCAGCTTCTGCAAACTGATGAAACTGCCTCAATCCTTTAGGAACGACCTGTAATTTTTCCTCATCAATGCGTATTCCATGCCACAGCAAATGATCCAAACCTCTAGTTACAATCGTTCCGTCATACAATTGAAACCACTTCATTTCAAACGGTAGAAATACCTCATCCCATTCTGCATAACGCCAGCCATAAAGCTCAAACAATCGATAGCAATATCTGCGCTTCAAAAAAAATGCTGTTTCTAATGTTGCCGCTACCAGTTCGTAGCCTTTATAATGAGCCAGATCACATAATGCCTTTAGCGAACAACCCTGGTGCACAGCAAAATCTTTTGCTTGTATAAATTTAACATCATTAGGAATAGTCGGATTAAATTGAACAAGAACCATTTTTGGAGAGTAGTCCGTAATAGACTCCCATAAGAAATATTCCATTCCGTAAGTATTAAGCATTAACACATCAATATCTTTGGGAACTTCGTACTTGTTAAATATCTGATTGAGGGAATTTTCACCTGCAAGGAAATATTGACTATCATGAATTTTAACCCGTTTGTTATTATTAGATTTTAATTTTGCCAGCATTTTTGGATCAGATTCAAACTGCAAGCCATGCCAATGATGGTTCACTATCAAATTCCTAGATCGACTATGAGTAATACCGTTACCAGCACCAATTTCGACAAAATAAGGTTTTGAGTCACAAATGACGGAAATTAGACTTTCAATGATTCCATCTTCACCGTATCGAGAAAAAACATTTTTTGCAAATCTGGAAAGGGTGTTTCCAGGCATTTTATATATCTTTTCGAGATGTATAGATATTTCTGAATCGGCAGATGTTTTATCACCGCTTTTTTCAATAATATAATCTCGGGCAGGTAATTCTCTTGAAAATGATCTCATCGACTGAGGAAGAAACTGATAATCATTAGTAGTCAAATTTATTTTATGCCAAAGCATTTCATTCCATGGAGCAACGATAATCGTCCCATCATATAACTGAAAAGGTCGCATCCAAATTGGATGCTTGGCGGGATAGACATACATATCTTCAAGTTTCTGATCTTCACTGAAGAACAGACTGTAATATTTATCCTGAATGAAAAACGCGTTCCATGATGTCACTGCAATCAGTTTATAACCTTTGCGCGCAGCCAATTCAACCATCGCTTTCAGTGAATTACCCTGATTGACCGTCATATCACGCGGTTGTACAAAAGAAATATCCGTTGGAATAGACGCATTAAACTCAATCATGACAACTTTAGCGCGATAATCTTCAATCGCTTCCCAAACATGATAATCATTGCCATCAATATCGATTACCATAAAGTCCATGTTCTTCGGAATTGGCGTTTTCGATAAGATATTATCGAGTTTCTCATCTCCATCATAAGAAACTTTTGTATTGATACAATGTACAGAAGGTTTGCTTGTATAATATTTTTTTAATTTTTCAGCATAATACGGATCAGCTTCAATTAACACAGCATTCCATTTCTCGTTATTGATCAAGCGCCATGTGTTGCTAATGATTTCTGGGTCATGTGCACCAAATTCACATACCCACTTGTTTTCAGGCTGCATGATCTCAAAAATCTTCGATATTATTCCATCTTCGCCATGTTCTGAATGTTCATTATTCTTGAAACTGGCTAGCCAATTCGAGCCTAAAATTTTTGTATTCTGCCTGGTTGGGACAACTTCTAAAACATATGGGGCGGCTATTTGCAGATCAACTTGTGGTTCCTTTTTTGCTTGGGAGGATGGCGCAAGACTTGAAACAATCTTGCTCTTGACTCTTTCATTTATTTTTTTAATCTTTGCCTGTGCAAGCTGATATATCTTCATATCTAAAAATATCCTTATTCACTTTTGGATTTCAATTATTGCAACTGGTCATTTATTATTCACAATCAACAAACAGCCTAAATATTCATTATTATCAAAAGCCCTGGTTGTCATACAAGGTCCCAATTTCCAGCCGATCTCATCCAGCTTATTCATCGAAAAATAATATAAAAAACGATACATGGCTTTCAGGGTGGCGTTAGCCTCTGTTTCAAAGCGCTCATGATACATTTTCGCAGCAGCGTCTGAAACCACCATGTCAGATTTTTTGTCAGCTAGGAATACTGCATCATTGCCATTGATTTTTTCGAGTTCAACATCAGTATAAGTACTTAAATAGGGATATCCGATTGTATAAGTTTTGTTGCTGATCCGGTTCATCATGATTACAAGGAATGGATCCACTGGAAGAGTGGATTCTGCATTGACTTCAATCGCTATGTGCTGCAGATGATAGTGTTTTGCCTGCTGATCAAGAAACCGGATCACTTCATCGTGAGGATTGGGCTGCAATCTTACCGGTTCCGGATAACTCCCCAGCTTTGCAACATAGGATTTAATCCCGGAGATGGCCGGATATACGAGACCAAGTGCGAATCCGAACTGCAGCGCCAGCAAGATCGTGACCGAGAATGCTCGCAATTTCCATAACTTGCCACGCTGCAACCCGATCATGAGCAGTGCGAGAATAAAGGCAGGGAATGCCAAATTCATTTTGCGCGGCGCTGTCTGTACTGTTTTGAGTACTTCCCAAACAGGAAATGGAATAAGCAACAGTAAGTAGATGAATGGATACGATAGAAACACGTCACGCCATTTCTGCTTGCCAGCTGCCATGAGCCCGGCCAACCCAACCAACAATATCCCTTCGACAACAATTGCACTCTCCAGGAATGTGAAATATCGCAATACCTCCCATACCGGTTTTTTCATCAGCATCTTGACTGACATTTCCGCCAGATCCCCAAACGAAGTCCGGTATACCCAGACATAGGTCTGAAATGCGTGCGGCAAAAACCACAACATCACCAACACAAAAACGGCTGCGAAAGCAAAGATCAGCGGCGGATCACTGAGCGGCTTTCCAGTTCCGGTACAAAGTCTGCGGCCCTGGGCAGTGAAATTCATCCAGGCGAGACCACCCCAGGTCAAAATAACGCAATACAAGGTGGCCGTTAATGTCAGATTGATGGACTTGGCGAGCTTGATATCGTAAACACCGCCATCAATCGGCTGGAATGGATAGTGGCTGATAAAATGAGTTCCCGCATTGAACAATAATAAATACAGGGATGAAAAACCCAACGCAATCACCGTCATGATCTGCTTCAGTGAAAATACACCCCGATACCAGCCAGCAGACAAAAAGACAATCAGTACAAAAAACAATTCCGTCACTGCTTCAACCGGCCTGATCACGATCGCCAGGGAAAAGCAGATAATGAAACCATACATGTGTTTTTTGACACGGAAATAATCGGACTGAATCAAATGATACAAGGTGCCGATCACGACCGGAAACAGGGCGGCTTCCGCATAAAACTGCAAAACCGGCATTTGCACCAGCGGCAGCAGGCAGATGAGATTAGCAGCAATGATTGAAGAGACTCTATCCAATACCAGTCTTGAAAGCAGGTAGACATAAATCGCACTGGCAAGCACACAGCCAAGTGCCACCGCCTGATAGGCAAAGCTGACATTACCTTTTGATATCAGCAGAAAAGGTACTGTAAATACCGAGAAAAATATTGGGCGCCAGCCTCGCTCGATATCAAAATGCAGCAAACCATACCAGATGCCATTGTCGGTGAAATGATGATAAATCGTATGCCCGGTTACCAGGTAATCAGTCGCATCGGCCGTGGGAAGCTGCGAGTTGGTGAATAGCCATATCATGGTGAAGAATACAGGCAGGATAGCAGCCAGGATAAGAAAGATGATCTCATTGTGATTCTGGGCTTGCCTAATGAATATCCTATTGTTCATATTTTCACCATTTATGTAATGCCGCTGCCTGCGACCGCGTGATTATAGCAAGTTGGGTGAACGGAACACAGGAATTTAATTCATTGCTTGCTCTCCTCCTCTCCCCAACCCTCTCCTCCACTACAAACGTGGAGGAGAGGGAGCTGAGAGCTCAATGCTAAGTAGATGAGGAGGAGCCGGATCCAAGATTAGTAGATGATGGACAGCATGATATTGCGAGTACTCTCCATAAAGCCATGAATGAGAGAATGATCTCTCCTCCTCTCCCCAACCCCCCTCCTCCACTACAAACGTGGAGGAGAGGGAGCTGAGAGCTCAACGTTAAAGTGGAGGTGAGAGGGCAAGGGGGCTGAGAGCGCGCATACCCAAACCCCTGACCACCTATGCTACTATATACCTGACGTCATACTCGAGGGAGAGAATATGGACTTTCAAACTTCTGTCAAAACCTGTCTTACAAAATACGTGGATTTTACCGGACGAGCGACACGGTCGGAATACTGGTGGTTTGCCTTGTTCTGTTTTGTGGTGACAGTGATCATCGCTATCTTTAGCCGCGTAGTCTCGGATATCATCAGCCTGATATTCCTGCTGCCCTCTCTTGCAGTGCTGGTCCGGCGGTTGCACGATACCAGCAGATCAGGTTGGTGGGCGCTTCTACTATTAATCCCCATCATCGGCCCCCTGGTCTTGTTATATTTTGCCGTGCTTCCAAGTTCGCCAGGCGCTAACACTTACGGAGCCTGACCGCAAAACTTCTCATGAACTGGGACCCGTATACTTGTCTTTTTTATCCGCAGTCTGTGATGAACCTGACCTGAGGGATTCCGCAGACTGCGCAACGGCTTTTTTAGCCTCCTGAGCTGATTGTGCAAATAGCGTCGACTGCATCTTTTCCATTATCCTCACTTCTTCAAGCTGTTTGCCTAACAGTTCCAGCTTATTTCTGGCGTTGGCAATGGAACTCTCATCTGCCTGATACTTGATTTTTCTATCCAGTGACAACTGTGTAAATTCAATCGCTTTTTCATAATTTTTTTCCCGCGCATACAGTGAGCCAATCACATACTCCAGCGCATCCAGGTTACTCTGAAACTCTTTGTTATCCAGGTTCGCGAACGCCTTTATATTCCTGTAAAACTCCAGCAGCATTTCCCTGTTTTTGGGAAATGGCATATCAGGCTTGGTCTTCATTAAATCCCGTGTTTCTTTGGAAATATCTTTAATCCTGTTTGTCAGCATCGCTGCAAGACTGAGTCCAATAGTCATATCCGTTGTTTTATAAACTAATTGCGCATCAGGTATTTGCCCAAACCTGGCCAGCGCCTCCGGACTATTGGGACAGGATAAAATGACAATCACATTGACACCCTGCGATTTGAGCTTTTTCGCCAGATCAGCCGCATGTCCTGCACCGGTCAGAAAAACACCATCTGTATCCTCTTTATCGATATCGGACATGAACTTGTCTTCGCGCTGTTCCTTTAACGCAGCAGGATGCGCACCCATGTCAATCAGCATGCGGCAAAGCGTATCCTCGGACCCCAGGAGTTTGACACCTGCTTTCATGCATGCACTGTAAAGCTTTTTATACGAATCCAGAACGTTAAACTTGTCAGCAGGATGTCTCTGCAAGTCAGGAATCATTTTTGGCAGCATGCCTTCGAGAAAGGTCCGCTCAAAGCCGCAGCTTTTCAACTCCGTCATGTTTGCCGAAATAAAATCCTTGCCGGTGGGAAAATCATGGTGCTCGCCAACAATAATGATTGTTTTCATATACTTATCACTGCCTCGTGTTCTTGTTATTATACTTTATTATAGCCTGACAGGATTATCTTATTTCATAACCGGGGAATGCAAGATTGGATTTTCTCCCTTGATCATGCGCTCCGCCGCCTCCACAGAAGGCTGCTTCATTCTGGCCCGGGATCGACCGAACAAGTTGAATGCTTTTAGTTTTCTCAAATTGGCCTCTTTTTCGAAGTCAGACAGAATAAAGTCCTGTGCCAGGAGATGGTAATCCGGATTAAAATGCGGCGTGATATTGATTTCCTCGCCATGGCCAATCTTGCAAGTCGCATGATCTTTTAAAATATCCGCCAGCCTCGATGCCGGATAAACTTCACCTGACCAGGCGTCACAAATCACCGCATTCTCGCCCCAAGTGGTATAATCATGCGGGTCACTATCCGGATAACGTCCGATAACCAGAAAAACATGGTCCCCATTTTCGATTGAAAAAACTTCAGCAGAGACAGAGATATCCCGTTTGATTGTTTCATATAAGGCAACCAGTCCAAATTCACCGCAATTGCCGACGCCGTATAATTGCGTATATTTCACTGTAATTTCCAGATACTCAAAATGCGTTTTACCTTTCGATTCACTGGCAATCTTGCGTCGCATATGCTTAATTGTTGTGCCCAGTTTACTTCTCGCTTCCGAAGCATAACTGTTCGACTGCGTGTGCGTATCTGAATCCTTGATGATGCCGCGCGTGACATTCGCAACATCGCATGCCAGTTTAAAATTATAGTTAAGCTGGCGGTTCACTGCTGAATAATACAGGCGCATAACATCATCCAGACTCACCTGCTCTGAAAGAGGTTTCATTTCGTATGACCGCATGTGATTGAATAGTGTCGCGTGCAACTTGATATTCGTCTGGCTTTTATCTGTATCATCGAGAATCTCAATCGGCAGCTGGCCCTCGGAATTAACGGTCAAAGCCATCCGTTTGACATGCTCACGATTTAATTTCCTCACGCTTTTTAGCCTGGCATCCAGTGTTCTCGTGTTATCACCCAGAATCTGGTGCAAACGGTTATGCGATGGCGTGCCGGCATGACTGCGGTTGCTGAAAAATCCAGCCTTGGAAACACCGCTCGCTGCAGGATTATTTTTGCTTGCGGCACCTGCTCCCAAAGCTTTGCCTGCTATGTGAGTTCGATGCAAATTTCATTCCTCTATAGCTTCATTCGACTGCCTGTATTTTTTTTGGTTCAAAACTTTTCAGCATTTCCGGATAGGAATTAAACAACTGGTTCAGTATCGAAAGACTCGGCGCGGATTTGTTCAGGGTATAAAAATGCAGCCCCGGCGCACCGCCATCTATCAGTTTTTGACAAAGCTGATACACGACTTCCAGGCCAAATGCCTTGATGGATTTAACATCGTCTCCATAAGATTCAAGACGTTTGCGTATCCAGCGTGGAATTTCAGCGCCGCAATTATCTGAAAATCGCGCAAGTCTGCTGAATTGGGTAATTGGCATAATGCCGGGTGTGACAGGAATATGAATACCAGCACGTGCGCATTCATCCAGATAGTAAAAGTAAGCATCCGGATTAAAAAAATATTGCGTGATTGCGCTGTTAGCACCAGCATCCACTTTTCGTTTCAGATTCAGTACATCATCGGCAGCACACGTGGCCTGGGGATGAATTTCGGGATAAGCCGCGACCTCAATATAAAAATAGTCGCCCGCTGCCTTTCTGATCAAGGCAACCAGATCACTGGCATATCGCAGTTCACCTGCCTGCCCCATTCCCGACGGCAAATCGCCGCGCAATGCCACAATCCGGCGCACACCCATTTCCTTGTACTGATGCAGGGTAAGCAGGATATCTTCCGGATCAGAGCCGATGCAGGAAAGATGCGGCGCAACCTGCACACTCAGTTTCTGGTTCAACATCATCACGGTATCAATGGTGCCTTCACGAGTCGAACCACCCGCTCCGAATGTAACGGAAAAAAAATGCGGCTGACATTCCGCAAGCTGCTCTGCAGCTTCGCACAGATGTAAAATTCCTTCCGCTGTTTTTGGAGGAAAAAATTCAAAGCTGATGTTTAATGGTGCCTTTGCCTGCATAACACTTCCTTTATTCAATTCCACTTTGACATGTCTGTGATCATTCTGTCATGCCAGCGACCATTTAACCCATCAAATGCGTGGCCAGCCAGCGCTTCACTAACGCCACATCCATCGCCTTGCGCTGTGCGTAATCAGTCACCTGGTCCTCGGCAATCTTACCGATCCCGAAATAATGCGATTCCGGATGCGAAAAATAATATCCGCTGACTGATGAAGCAGGCAGCATCGCGTAATTCTCTGTCAGGCAAATCCCGGATTTTGCTGTTGCCTGCAATAATTCAAACAGTGCCGGTTTTTCCGTATGATCAGGACATGCCGGGTAGCCAGGCGCGGGGCGTATGCCCACATATTTTTCATCGATTAATTCTTCATTGCTCAAGCGCTCGTCTGCCGCATATTGCCAGAATTCCCTGCGTACACGCAGGTGCATATGTTCAGCAAAACTTTCCGCCAGCCTGTCAGCCAGTGCTTTTAACATGATGGCATTATAATCATCATGCTGTCTTTCAAATTCCGCCAGCCTGGTTTCCATATCCAGTCCCGCGGTCACGGCAAAACCGCCGATATAATCACAAACACCGGAAGCTTTGGGCGCGATAAAATCCGCAAGACACATATTCGCCTTGTTCTGGAATTTACGTGTTTGCTGCCGCAGCATGCGGAATGTCGTAATGACACGATCACGATTTTCATCGGCATAGACTTCAATGTCATCACCAATACTGTTGGCCGGGAAAAATCCTACTACCGCATTCGCGCGCAGCCATTTTTCACTGACGATTTTCTCAAGCATGCGTGTTGCATCATCGAACAGGCTTTTCGCGCTCTCGCCTATCAATTCATCTTCCAGAATCCTGGGGAAACGTCCAGCCAGTTCCCAGGTGCTGAAAAACGGCGTCCAGTCTATATACTCCGTCAATTTTTCCAGCGGGTAATCATTAAATGTTTTCACGCCCAAAAAGGTTGGCTTGAAAACCTGATGCGTCTCCCAGTCAATCCTGAATTTATTGGCGCGCGCTTCCTGCAGGCTGATGATTTCAGTTTCGGATTTTTTATTTTTATGCAGTTCACGGAGCGCTGCGTATTCCTTGCGGGTCTTGTTGATGAATTCATCCCTTGCTGTTTCGCTCAGCAATTGACTGGCGACTCCAACCGCCCGGGATGCATCAACAACATGCATGGTCGATCCGGCATAATGCGGCTCAATTTTAAGAGCCGTGTGCGCGCGTGATGTGGTCGCGCCGCCAATCAGCAGGGGCTGCGTAAAATGCTGGCGCTGCATTTCTCTCGCCACATGCGTCATTTCCTCAAGTGAAGGAGTAATCAGACCGCTCAAGCCGATGATATCCACGTTTTCCCGGCGCGCGGTTTCCAGAATTTTTTCACAAGGTGTCATGACACCCAGATCGATGACTTCGTAACTATTGCAGCGCAAGACCACGCCGACAATGTTTTTGCCTATGTCATGCACATCGCCCTTGACCGTTGCGAGCAGGATTTTACCCTTCGCTTTTGCAGTCGATTTATCCGCTTCGAGAAAAGGCTCCAGATACGCGACAGCCTGTTTCATCACCCGCGCGCTTTTTACCACTTGCGGCAAAAACATTTTACCGGCAGCGAATAAATCACCCACGATATTCATCCCGTCCATGAGCGGGCCTTCGATCACCCGCAAGGGATGACCCAGTTCAACACGCGCCGCTTCAGTGTCCTCAATAATGTATTGGTTAATGCCGTTCACCAAGGCATGGGATAACCGCTCTGCGACATTTTTTTCGCGCCAGCTTAAATCTTCAGTACGGATGCGTGCCTGACCCTTCACCGTGTTGGCTGCTTCCAGCAATCGCTCGGTCGCATCCGCTCTTCGGTTCAGGATCACATCTTCAATGAGCACGAGCAAATCTTTCGGGATATCTTCATAAATCGCGAGATTGCCCGCGTTGACAATGCCCATGTCCATTCCTGCCTGGATGGCATGATATAAAAACGCCGCATGAATAGCTTCGCGAATGGCGTTATTGCCGCGGAATGAAAATGAAATGTTGCTGACACCTCCGCTGACCAGTACATGCGGAAGATGCTGCTTGATGCGCCGCGTCGCTTCAATAAAATCGACCGCATACCGGTTGTGTTCTTCCATTCCGGTGGCGATCGCGAAAATGTTTGGATCGAAAATAATATCTTCAGGATCAAATCCGACCTTGTTCACCAATACGTCATAGGAACGCTTGCAGATTTCGAATTTGCGGTCTTCCGTATCAGCCTGGCCCTGCTCATCAAACGCCATGACCACAATCGCGGCGCCGTAACGCTGCGCCAGCCTGGCTTTTCCGATAAAGGCTTCTTCACCATCTTTCAGACTGATGGAGTTGACAATTCCCTTGCCCTGAATGCATTTTAATCCGGCTTCAATCACTGACCATCTGGATGAATCAATCATCACGGGAACACGGGCAATTTCCGGTTCCGCAGCGACCAGACTCAGGAATTTCACCATGGCTGCCTCGGCATCCAGCATGCCTTCATCCATATTGATATCGATGATGGTCGCGCCATTCATGACCTGATCGCGCGCCACTTCCAGGGCAGCCGCGTAATTTTCATTGCGAATCAGGTCAGCGAAACGCAGCGAGCCAGTGACATTGGTACGTTCGCCCACGTTTACAAACAGTGAGTCATCATCAATGACCAACGGCTCGAGACCGCTTAATCGGCAGGCTTTGGGCAAGGTGGGAATTTTTCGGGGCGGGATGTCCTTGATGGCTTCTGCAAAGGCACGTATGTGTGCGGGGGTCGTCCCGCAACAACCGCCAACCAGATTCACAAACCCTTCCTGGGCAAATTCACGCAAGACGCTTGCCATCTGCTCAGGCGATTCATCATATTCACCAAAAGCGTTGGGCAACCCGGCATTCGGGTGAATGCTGACATGGGTATCCGCAATTTTTGCGAGTTCCTGAATGTACGGACGCAGCGCAGCCGGGCCCAGCGCGCAATTTAATCCGACACTGATCGGTTTGGCATGCCGCACTGAGTGCCAGAAAGCCTGGGTGGTTTGTCCGGACAATGTTCTGCCGCTCGCATCGGTAATCGTTCCCGAAATCATGACTGGCAGGCGCACACGATTTTCGGCGAAATATTTTTCAACCGCAAAAATCGCCGCCTTGCAATTCAGGGTATCAAAAATGGTTTCAATCATCAGCACATGCGAGCCGCCGTTGACCAATCCGGAAACGGCGTCGGTGTATGCTCTCACCAGCTCATCAAAACTGATATTTCTGAATCCGGGATCATTCACATCTGGTGACAAGGAAGCGGTACGATTGGTTGGCCCCAGAATGCCGATCACATAACGCGGTCGTTCCGGCGTCAAGCGTGTCATTTCATCAGTGATTTGTCTTGCCAGACGCGCTGCCGCAAAATTAAATTCGTAGGCGAGCTCACTCATGTGATAATCAGCAAGTGATATCGATGTTGAATTAAAGCTATTGGTTTCAATAAAATCGGCGCCTGCATCCAGATATGCGCGATGTATTTCGGCGATCACCCGCGGCTGGGTCAGACTCAGTAAATCATTATTGCCTTTGAGAGGATAAGGAAAATCCTTGAAACGTTCGCCGCGATAATCTTCTTCCTGCAAACGGTAGGACTGGATCATGGTCCCCATCCCGCCATCGAGGAGTAAAATTCGTCGTTCTAGTTGCCGGATGAAATCGTGATTGCACTCAGGGTCCATGACACAAAGGCTCTTGTAACTTCTTGACGTTGCTTGTATTGGAAAGATCGTCGTGAGTTCTGGATCCCGCGGTCAAGCCGCGGGACGACGTCCTTACTACGGTCAAGCCGCGGGACGACGTCCTTACTACGGTCAAGCCGCGGGACGATGTCCTTACTACGGTCAAGCCGCGGGACGACGTCCTTACTGCGGTCAAGCC
>Ga0070740_10004081_pt1 | contig 14721 bp, 10 predicted proteins | sample Coa_R2_FD_67286 | JGI IMG/M metagenome (GOLD analysis project Ga0070740, IMG submission 67286) | Surface soil microbial communities from Centralia Pennsylvania, which are recovering from an underground coalmine fire - Coalmine... | ecosystem: Environmental > Terrestrial > Soil > Unclassified ... | reverse complement strand
CTCGTTCCGCTGAAAGGCGCCGCGCTGCACGCGCTGGGCATATACACGCCGGGTCAGCGGCCGATGGCCGACATCGACCTGCTGATACGCGAGCAGGACCTCGAACGTGCGACGCAGTTGCTGCAAAACCTGGGCTATGTGCGCTCGTTCGATCACTGGCGACACCGCGTGTTGAAGCCGGCGCAAGGCGAACCTCCGCGCTGCCTGGGCGAGCATCGCGACACACCGATCAATATCGAACTGCATACGCATGTGGGTGAACGACTGCCGGTCACGCCGGTCGACATCACCGAACGTGCCTATCCGCGCGAACCTCAGCCTGGGTTGAATCCGTATCCTTCCGCCGCCGCACTGATGAGCCACCTGCTGCTGCACGCGGCGGGAAATATCTGTGGCCGTACACTGCGATTGTTGCACCTGCACGACATTGCGCTGCTGGCGAAGCGCATGACCGCTGCGGACTGGGAAGGGCTTTGCGCGACGGATTCCGAGAACACGGCCTGGTGGGCATTGCCGCCGCTGCGCCTGGTCGAGTGCTACTACCGGGATGTGATTCCGTCAGAGGTAATCGAAAGGCTCGCACCCGCCTGTCCGCCGCTGTTGAATGCGGTTTCGAAACGGCAGACGCTGACACAGGTTTCCTGCTCACGCCTGTGGTTGCAGAGGCTGCCCGGAATAGAATGGTCGTGCTCTTTGCGCGAAGCGGGCGGCTATCTAAAGCAACGCATCAGGCCGCCGGAAGAGAAAATCCGCGAGCGCAACGACATGGCGCGTACACAACTTTGGCTGCGGCAGCAGGACTGGGTGACGACGACACACTGGCGGCGTGTGCTGACCGCGCTCACCCGGCGCGTGCCGCGCATGGATACGATGTACGTGGTGGGCCTGGCGCTGGAAGCGCAGATTCCACGTGACCGGGAACGGGCAGACCGTTTGGATCAGCGCGTCGCCACCGCGAGTGTGAAGCTTTGAAGAAAATGGAAATCGGCGCGTCGCAGAGCGTAACGCCCGTCGCCCGGGTCGCATAGCCGCATCAGGTCCTCGAAGTCTTCCGGATCCATGTAACCGCGCAGGCGTTCTCCCCAGGTGCCTCGAAAAATCGCTTCAAGCAGGTAGTTCTCGTCGGCTGGATCTAGCGGATACGCTCTTTCGATTATCCGCGTGCGGACGCCGATCCCCTGCAAACCCGCTTGTTGCAACCAACCCGCCAGCCCGCGCACGCCGGTGAACTCCCGCTCGCTGCGGCCGTAACGGTCGCGGTAATACGCGCGCACGGCTTCGTTGACCGCCCGCTCCAGGCGCGCATCCCAGGCGAAGTACATGTCCGGGAGAAATGAACTCTGCCCGATTGCGATGCGTCCGCCCACACGCAGCAGGTTCGACAAGATGCGAATGCCGGCAACCGGCTCGTGCAGATGATTGATCGCGTTGACGGTCCAGACCAGATCGAAATTGCCCTCGGCGAAACAGGGGTGCAGCATGTCGCCCTGCACGATCGTCGCGGCAGGCGCGATATCGCGGGCGCTGCGCACATGCGCCGTCGCGAGATCCATGCCGATCACCACGCCGCTTTCGCCGACCGCTGCCCGCAACCAGGCCACTGCTTCGCCCGTGCCGCAACCGGCGTCGAGCACCCGTGCTCCCGCGCGCAATTCGAGATCGGCGATCGACGCGCGCAATTCCGGTTCCGCAAAAGCGTTGAACAGTTGCAGCTTGCGCGCGTAATCGCGCCGGGCGGTATCACCGAGCAATCCGGTCACGACGTGTGTCATCGGCGGCGCGCATCGGAAATACGGCTCATCTCGGTGTACACGCGACGAAATTGCGCGGTACTGATATCGGCATGTTCTGCGATCGCGAGTTTTTGCGCGCGCTGCGCCAGCTCGATGCGAGCCTCGTCGTCGGACAGCAAATCGATGATCGCATGGGCCAGTCCCGCGCTGTCGCGCGGCTGCACGACGCGTGCCGCCATGGGCGCCCATTCGGCCAGATGACCGACATTTGTCCCGACGGTGGGGACGCCGGCCACCGCCGCCTCGAGCGCCACGATCGGCCCCGCTTCGTGCCGCGAAGTGACGATGAGGAGATCGGCACGCTCGAAGAACGGTCGCAGTTCGTGGTGCGGGAGGAAGCCATGGAACCTGATCCGATGCGACAAGCCCAGCGCTTCGGCCCGGCGGCGAGCGTCACCGTTACGCAATACGTCGTCACCGATCGCGTCGATTTCAAATGCGACGCCGCTCGCCTTCAAGTGCGTTGCGGTGTCGAGCAACATGTCGTGATCTCTGATCGGAATGATCGAGCCGACGTGAAGCAGCCGTGCAGGTCTTCGAGCGTCACGCGGTCGCGGCGAGGCCGGTGGCCATTTGTCCAGGGCGACACCGAAAGGCACTCGCGTCGCCGGGATGTTGAACGCGCGCGCCTGCCTGACGACGTGCTCGCTTTGGGCGAGGATGCGCTTGGCCCCCATGACGGCGAGGCGCAAGTAGGCTCTTCCCAGGAAAGAGCTTCTGGCTGTCGGGATGTCTTCGAAGCTGATCAATTCGGTATTTCCAAAATATATCAGCGATGGAATTTTCAGAATCTTTCCACATATGACGCCGATCAAATCGGCAACCACCGAACTCGCGTGGATGACATCGAATGGTGCGCGCCGGTGCTCCGCGATGACCTGCGAGAGCATCCCCTTCGCCGGATGCTTGCGCCCGCGTTGTGGACGGTCGCCCCGCACAATTGCCAGGTTCCGGGCTGCGGCTCGGTGCGGAACACGAAGACATGAACCTCGTCGCCGCCATGGACAAGGCGCTCGATCAGCCATAACAGGCAGGGGACCACTCTTTCCACGCCGCTGCGGTCCACGCCGCCCGCTACGAGTATCGCGATCTTCATTGCAGGCCTGCTCACCTGATACTTCGCGCTATCCTGCCGGTTGAGTGCCTGCCGGCCGATGGAAGGTTCGACGAATTACGCGGTCGGATCGTGGGACCAGGAATTTCAGAGGCAGAAGTCATCCGGCTGTCAACGATCCGGACGGTCGGTTCGCAACGCCGCGCGCGCATGCCGCGCGCCAGAGTGGCCGTCCCAGCAGCCGTTCGAGCTCGACGATGTCGTCGGCAAAAAATCGGTCGAGTTCCGCACGAAATTCCGCGCGCAATGGAGGTTTCAGCCGAGGCGCCAGATTCAACGATCTCAAGGCATTCACGGGAGAAACGCCGGCGGCGCGCAACAGCGGGCGCACCGGACGATATAGTGCGGCGAGCCACGCAGGCGGACGACGCAGCAGGGAATCGAGTCTGCGCGAGCGCGACCCCAGAGCGGCGTTCACGATCGGGAATTCGATCTGGCCGGCATCGGGCAGTCCGAGGAATTCGAGCACCCGCCGGTAATTGGCGGCCGGGTCGGCGAAAAATTCTTCGTACACGATGAACAACCGTTGCGGTTCCGGCACCCGCTCGAGTACGCGTTGCACCTGCTCCGCGTAGCGATACATGGCGCCGTACTGGAGTGTCATTGCATCGGGCCAGCGGGGCGGCATGTGCGAGCCGGTTATCCGAGCCGACTGCAGCCGCCATGCCTGTTCGAAATCCTCGGCATTCTCGTGGCCGCGCGCCCAACGCGCCGCAAACAACGAATACGCGGCATCGACCGGATAGCGCAACAACGTCATGACTTTGGCCCGCGGGTTGTGCTGCATCAGCCGCTTGATCGCCACACGCGAATACAGATAGAGAGCGGATGCGTCGCAACAGACGCACTGCGCGGGTACCGAAGCGAATAGCGCCTGATACTCCGCGAGCGTGCTCACGCAACCCTTTGCCCCGAGATCGGAACAGAAGAAATTGGGTTCCTTGATGCGGGGCAGGAAGACCGACGGATGCGCGCCCAGATACTGCGCCAGTGCGGTCGTCCCGCATTTCGCAGCGCCTGCGATGAAGAACTCGGGCCTCGGTGTCATGGCCGCGGCAACTGCGAATGGACGCGAAGGCTGACCCGAACCAAAGCATCGTCCGAGCGCCACAGAGAATGCAAATGCCCCGTGTGATTTCCGAACAGAAGCCGTTGCGCGCCCTGGTCATCGGCGCAGGCCCGGCAGCGTTCGAATTGCACCTGCCGGTGCTGGCGGACCTGCGCCGCAGGAAAGAGCTGGAGCTTGAGCTGATCTGCGACCTGCAACACGAGCGGGCAGCCGCAGCGCGCAGCAAGTTCGGATTCACCGAGCAAACTGGCGACGGCATCGCGGCGCTGGAACGGTCCGACATCGACGTCGTCTATCTCTTTGGCAGTGCTCAACTGCACTTCGAATACGGACTCGCCGCGTTGCGCGCGGGCAAGCATTTGTTCGTCGAAAAGCCTGTTGCTCCAACCTATGCCGCCGCGCAGGAGCTGGCGTGCACCGCGAAACTCCACGAGCGTGTCGCGGTCGGCGGACACAACCGGCGGTTCCTTCCTTCGCTGACCGCGGCACGCGCTCTGGCCGGCAAGTGCGGCTGGCGATACGCGGAAGCCGTGTTTCACAAACCCGAATTTGGCAGGCCGGCAGCGTACGGCGCCGGCAGTTGGCTGAGCGCAAACGGCATTCATGCGCTGGACGCGCTGGTCTTCATGATGAGAGGTTTGCCGGCGTACGTCACGGCCCAAATCGGTGAGCCGAGTGGAGCCAAACCCAGCGCCTTCTCGGCCCTGATGCGTTGGCCCGACGGCGCTCAGGGTGTCTTTCTCTGCAACAACGACGCCGGTGGGCGCCGGGAAGAATACACGTTTCATGGCCCGGGACAGACTTGTCGAATCGATAAAACGGGTTTGGTCATCGAGAACAGCTCGGGGCGAACGCATTTCCCGCCGCATTCGATGGATGAAAGTATCGCGGCGGAGCACGATGCCTTCCTGCAATCGGTCCGCGGTGGAAGCGAACCGCCGCACAGCCTTGCGAATATCGCACCCTCGCTGTTTCTTTGCGAGCTGATCGAACAAGGATTCAGTGGCCCGGTGCGGTTGCCGGATGCAAAGCCGGCACGAGCGCCGAAGCGCCGTGCAAGTCCGCAATCGATCCTGATCGTGCAACCCGGCGAGTTGCAGCAGGCGATCGCGCAGACGTTGCCGGGCGCGAGACTGGTTTCGCTGCAGGACGTGCAGGCATCGGACCGGCACAGAGCGGACGTAGTCGCGGCGCTACTGGGTCGCGGGGCGGGTCCTCTGCCGCAGGAAGTGCTGGCAAAGCTGCCCTCTCTGGAGATCGTCGGTGTCGTCGGCCTGTCGGTCGCGCAGCATGATGCGGTGATGTTGCTGGCGCGTGGCATCACGGTGGTCAATGCCGTGCAGGCCTACGCCGAGAGCGTGGCAGAGTTCGCGTTGGGACTGGCGATTCTCGGGCGCCGCCGCGCCTTTGTGTCGCACAGGATCATGCAGCAAGGCGGCTGGGGAACAGTGCCTCCTGTGGCTGGATTCGCGAGCGTGGCGTGGCGCGTGGGCCGCCGCGTGCGTCCGCTGATCCGGGCAGCGGGACTCGAACCTTTGCTCAAGCCGCTGTGGTGCGCGCGACATGCCGCTCAGGCGCATGGTCCGACCATATTGCAGCCGCGCGAGCTGCGCGGCGCGAGCGTCGGATTGATCGGCTGGAGCGCCAATGCCCGCGCATTTGCGGCACGACTTCTGCCGGCGCAGGCGCGAGTGCTGGTGTACACCGAACATGCGTCGGATTCCGATCTGACCGAGTGCGGAGTGATTCGCGCTTCTCTCGGCGAAGTGCTGGCAGCGGACATCGTGTCGCTGCATCGTGGCCTCACTCCCGAAACACGACATTTCCTCGGCGCAGCCGAACTGGAAAAACTGAAGCCCGGAGCCGTGCTCATCAATATCGCCCGCGGCGCCCTGATCGATCCCGATGCACTGCTTGCGCGGCTGCGGCGCGGTGACGTGTTCGCTTGTTTCGATACCTACGTGACGGAGCCTCCCGCCCGGAACGATCCGCTGCGAACCCTGCCGAACGTGTTCCTCACCTCGCATATCGCCGGTGGCTCGTCCGACATGCATGCGGCGGCAGCGCGCGAAGTGATGCATAAGGTTGCCGATCATCTGGCCGGGGACGTGGTCGAGGGAATTTCGATCGAGCGCCTGCGGACCATGACCTGAGCTGCATGGATTGTTGCGCACACATTGTCCTTTCTTGGCCGCGGCGTACGATTCACGCGCCGGCAGGAACTCGCTGATCCGCCGAACCCAGCAACTTCTGCATTTCCGCAAGGGCGACACCGCCACCGTTGCGAACGTCATTCCCCCAGACCAGCTGCTTGCGCCTCGCGAGTTCGGCCGAACCGGTGCGGGCTGCGTAAAGCACCGCTTCTTCGATCAAAGCGGGTGACGCAACTTTCGTTGCGAGCCCGGATTTCGCCAATCCATGTGGATCGTCATGGCGTGCGGTCGAGAACAGGATTACGGGCTTCTGGTGAAGAATCGCCTCGAAGATGGCGCTGGTGAACGATGCGACCACCACATCGGCCCGGCCCAAGGCCGCCTCGAGCGGCTCGTCGATCACCAGAATGCGGGCGTGTTTCCTGGGGAGTTCGATCGCGAACGGCATTTCACCCTGCAACGGATGCGGCTTGAAAATCAGTTCGATTACTTTGCTTTCGCAAAGCGACGACACATAAGGATGAACCGCTGTTTTCTGTTCGACCGGCGAATACTGCTCGCCCAGGAAAAGTACGGATACTTTTGCCCGGGATTTTTCACCACCGACGCTGGTTGGGCGATTCGAACACCGCATCGATGGGCGCGAAATTCCGGCGGCCACCACGGACTCCGGCGGAATGAATTCGCTGTGTTCCCTTAAAACCTCTGCGAAGAAATCGCTCCATGCGCAGTAGCGGTCGAAGCCGTGACTTCGTCGAGCGGAAAAACCATAGCCCATCAGCCCGGCGGTGTGCCGCCCTATCCGGCCGTGCTGGAGGGCCACGGTCGGAATGTCGTGGTGCTTGCACGCCGCGACCAACTCGAACGCATGGACACAATCGTCCATGCAATAAACGCCGCGGGGTTTCATGAACCTCAACAACCGCTCGTAGCGACGAATGCGCTCTACCGAGGACATTGCAGCGGGTATCAACACGCCCTCGGCCAGCCGGGTCAGGAATTCGGTGGTCGGATCTGGTCGAACCGGGGAATCATCGGAAGCCGTGTGCGCTGCTGCAATCGGCTGATACGCTCCAAAGGCATTTGCATAAATTGCGGCGTGCCGCCGAACGAGGAGATTCCGCAAGGCGCTCGCGCCACTGGCGCTCCACAAGACTTCGAGGAAGCGAATGCGCTGGCGTTTCAATGCCTGGTGCAGTCCGCCGATCCAGCGGTTCTCGCCCGTTACGGGATCGAGGGCGTCGACGGAAAACACGAGTACTTCGGGCGCATCCAGCCATGCGTGCGCCATTGCCGCGGCGGAAACCGCCCGGTAAAACAGCCAGCTCATGCCGCGCCGAATTCGCGGCAGCACCTTCCGGATCGGTGCGTCGCGTTCGTCCACCCGGACAGGATGCAATGGCGGGATCAGTCGGACGAGTTGGCGCAACTCGATGGGCAAGCGATGCAGATCGAGTCGTTCCGCTTCGGCCAACCGGTTCAGCAGCGCCTCCACTTGGGTAAATGGAACCAGGAACGAGTCGAAGGCGATCTGCTGGTGGAACCACCAGGGTTCGAATCCCTCATGGCTGACCAGCGACGAGTAGCGGCGACCGTGGCCATCACGGAGTTCGTTCAATTTCCTGAGGAGCACGAGTGCGCGATCGGGATCCGCCGGCGCCAGAGATTGGTCAAGCAGATCGGGTTGAAATTTTTGTCCGGCCTCGCCGTGCAAGGTCTTGCTCCTACAAACCGGAAACCTGCGGCACGCGCAGCCGCACCAGTTTGTTGGCGAGATCCAGTTCCCACGGCCTGCCATAGCGGCGCCAGCGGTAGCGCCAGGACGCCATCGCGCTCAAACTGCGCTTGGCCCAGTGCGGTGAACGCATGTCCTGCACCGTCGGATAGCGGCAACGCAACACCGTGACGAAATCGGCGATGCGCCGGCGCAGCCTGTCGGTGAGCCACGGCGCATCCGTGTGACATGCGTAGGCGACCCAGTGCGGTTGCGTCCACTCCTCGGCGGTTGCCGGAAAGATCACCGGTTTGCCATCGGCATCGAGCAACGGCGGTAATGGCCGCTTGCGGCGATCCTGCTCGTGTCGGCTGTGCTCGGGCAACGGCGTGTAGATGTAAATCACGACCTCGGTCGCCGGGTTGACGCGCTTCAATGCTCGGATGAACTCGAAGGTGTGTTCGGTTTCTTCTTCGGTGTTCTCCGGCGGCGCGACCATGAAGGACAGTTCGGGAATCACGCCGTTGCGCTGGCAGAGTTTGACGACTTCTATCGTCTGGTCCGGGCGCGTGCCCTTGCGGATCGCCTTCAGCATCTGCGCGCTGGGCGACTCCGCGCCAATGTAGGCCATACGCAGGCGGCTCTTGCGCACCAGTTTCCAGGCGCTTTCCGAGAGATTCAGCAGCGCATCCGAACGCGCGAAACACCACCACGGCAGTTCGTGGCGCGCCATGACCTCCAGCATCGGGATCATGTCGGCCTCGCGATCGAAGAAATTGTGGTCGAAGTACTGCACCGAATCGGCGCCGAGCCGATGCAGGTAATCCAGTTCGCGTTCGAAGCGCGTCAGCGGCGGCAGCGCGGTGGCGCCGCCGAACATCGCCGCCACGCCGCAGAAGGTGCAGCGGAAGCGGCAACCGAGCGTTGCCTGGTGCGCGACGGTGCGTCGCCCGAGATAGGTGCGCGCGAAGTACCGGCGCGGATCACCGAGTTTTTCGTACGGCAGGATCTGCGCAGGCTGGTGGGGCGAAAACGGCCGCGCGGGATTGTGGACCACTTCGTCGCCGTTCTTCCAGGACAAACCGGCGATCCGGTCCAATGCAGAACGATCGTCTCTGCCCAACGCAGAGATCAATTCAGTCAAGGTCTGTTCGCCCTGCCCGCGCACGGCGTAATCCACGTATGGTTCGGCCAATGCGGCATCGGTATTGAGCGTCGGGAAATAACTGCCCCAGATGATGGGAAGATCGGGGTGACGTGCGCGAACAGCTTTCGAAACCGCGATCGCCGATGCGACCTGCGGACCGCCCATTACGCCGACCCCGACCGCATCGAAGTGTTCGCTCTCGAGCACGCGCAACGTATCGGCGACTAAGTCGCGGTCGACGTTGCCGTCGATGATGCGGCTGCTCCCGATCCTGTCGAGCGCCGCCGCGAGATTCAACAGCGCCAGCGGAAAGCGCGCGCTTTGCCGCGACGTGATGGTGGGATTGATCAGCAGCGTGTTGAATGAGGCGGCCATGTGCGGATGCAATCAGGATGAGCGGCGCAGACGGAAGGCGAGCGCTACCGGGATCTCCAGCGCTTTTGGGTCGAAGTGCGCATCGCACGGGATCTCGGCCGGATCGAGCATCGGCTCCAGCATTTCCTCGATCTCCAGTTCTAGTTCGGCGCAGGCAGCGTGCCAGTCCTCGCAGGAATGCTGCGTATGCCGCACGGCGTAATGGCCGCCGCCGGATTTGAAATCGCGCTGCCAGCCGAGCGCGTGCCCTGCCGGATGCACATCGCTGCACAGGATCAATCCGCCGGGCTTGGTGACGCGGCGCAACTCCGCGAGCGCCGGTTGCAGTTCGCGCACATGCCCGACGGCCAAGGCGCAGATCGTCAAGTCGGCGGAAGAATCGGGCAGCGGCAGCGAAGCCAGATCGCCCGGCAGCAATTCGATTCGATCCCGGTGTGCGTTCAACTCGTCGGCCGCGCGTCGCAGCATTTCAGGTGACAGATCCACGCCGGCGATGTGCGTCGCACCGCGGTGCAGCGCGTGCAGCATGTAGCGCCCGCTGCCGCAACCGGCATCGAGCACGCGCCGCCCGCGCAGATCGTCCGGCAGCAAGGCCAGCATCGCACGCTCTTCGGCCTTCATTACCGCGTTGTGCGCACGGGGTGGGTAACTGGCGGCCCACAAGGCATAGGCGTTACGGGGTTCGAGCAATTCCGGTCGCGACATCAGCAGCTCTCCGCCAATGCCGCAGCACGCTCCCGCCGTTTGGAGCGTGCAACGATTTCAATCCCCGGTTCGAGCGCGAGCACCGCTTCGTCGGCCAGCGATTTCGCCAGCAGTTTCGGCCGGCCATCGAGCTTCACCGTTATCGTTTCGATTCCGGCCGTTTCGAACCACTCGGCAAAATCCGGATCGGCGATGCGCGGCAGACCCTCGCGCACCACCGCGCGAATGTGGCCGCGTTCGATGCCGATCAAACTGCGCATCGGATCGCTGCCGCCATCGGCGACGATCACCAGATCGGCATGCGCACCGGCGTCGAGATGACCACGATGGGGTTCGCGCAGGATGCGCGCGCCATCGAGGGTGACCAGCCGCAGCAAGTCCGTCGCACTCAGGCCTTGACGATAGAGCGCGCCACGCAATTCATCGAGCAGATCGCGCGCGCCGCTGAGCCGCGAGTCCGTACCGAGTGCAAGCCGCCCTGCTCCATGCAGACACCGCGGATCCAGCGTCTTTCCAAGCAACGCAAGATTGCTCGTCGGGCACCACACCACCGATGCGTCGACTTCGATCACGCGTTGCACATCATGCTCGGCAAGACCGACGCCGTGGATCAGCACGCTGTTGGAAGCCAGACAACCGAGGCTTTCCAAATTCGACAATTCGGCTTGCGCCGCGGCGTCGGTGCCTTCGGCGAGATGGATCATCCACGGCCGATCGGCAGGCGTGGCAGCGAAACTTTCCCGCACCGGCGGACCATAGGCGGGCCCGGCCAGCGTGTAGCTCCAGCCGAAATCGCGCAGCAGCGCGACCGGAAAATCGGCTTTGTCCAGCGCCGGGTGCCAGGGATCGTGATGCGCGACGAAAGTCGTTCCGGCCAGCAGATTTTTCATTGCGCCATGACGCAGGCGCGTGGCTTTCGGCACGCGCAGCGCGGCTTTCACTTCGGGCGAATCGAAATGCGCCCGGAACGCCACGATCCACTCGTAGCTGTTGGCAAACGGAATATCCGACCGCAACGGCGGGACCGCGTTGACCTGCAGATGATCGTGCGCATTGATCAGGCCCGGGAAAATCAGGTGATCGCGCAGATCGAGTCGCCATGCATTCGGGTGGCAGGCCGAAGCGATGCGCCCGCAGCGAATCGACAAAGACATGTGTGACACGCCATCCACCGCGACAATGGCCGCGCCATCGATGACGAAATCGCGATTGCGGATGCGCGCATCCACGGCTTCAGCGCCGCTGCATCACGATCAGGAAGTGATCGCCCATGCCGCGCAGCAGCGGCAAATGACCGAGGTGATCGTCCAGCCAGCCCAGCTTTTCGCACCATTCGCGCCGGCGGTGGTAGTAATCGATCAGATACGGCGGCGGCATGAACAGGCTCAGTGTCCGGAAGCTGCGCAAGCGGAAGTGCGCGGAGAAGCAGCGGTGGAACTCGCGCGGGAAGTAGTAGCGCGTCCAGATGGTGTGGCGGTTCATTCCCACCGCGACCTCGCCCCGCCGCAGGCGCACCATCGCGCGTTCGAAACGGCGTCGTCGCGTGTAGTGCGCGATTTCCCACGGACACAGCCGGCCGATCACCGAGAACAGCATCTTGCCGCCCGGGCGCAACAGGCGCGCGCATTGTGCCGCGACTTCGCGCAGATCCGGCGCGCAATTGAGCGGCCCGAAATTCGAATAGATTCCGTCGAAGCGATCGTCCAGCGTGTGCAATTGCTGGATACCGATTTGCCGCGCTTGCACGTTTTCGCCCGCGCCGGCGGCGTGGATGCGCGAGCGCGTGCGCGCGACCATCTGCGGCGACCAATCGGTGGCAAGCACGCGGTAGCCGCTGCGCGCGAATTCCACCGCGTCGATACCGGTGCCGCAGCCGAGGTCGAGCAGGCGCGAGCCGATGAAGAATTCGCTCCGCGCGGCATCCCACAACGTGCGCCGCATGCGCTGGATCAGCTCGTTGTTTCCGCGCGGTCCGTCGTAATCGGCCGCCACACTGTCGAAGGCCCGCTGCGTGTCGAGCAGGCGCATCTCGCTTTCGGAAACGGATTGCGGCAGTTTCTCCCGCAAGGGCGGATCGCGCGTTTCGATCCCGAACTGGAGCGAGTTCTCGGTTTCCATTTCCTGTCGCCGGTTCGGCTTTCAGCGGTTCGACGTGAGTGCCGATTCGAACCGGCGCGGTTGCCATGCCGCGGTGTTCGGGCCGCTGCGCCCCTCGACGCCCTTGCCGATTCGCCGTTGCGCTACTTCCGTGTTTTTGATCCACGTGTCGTAGTCCCCGTGCGCGAGCGGCCGCCATCCGTGCTGTTCCAGTATGTTTTCCATCTCCCCGCGCCAGGCCGCCGAATGCACGAACACCACCGTGATCAAATCGTAGCGCTGCAATGCGTTCGCGAACCACGCCCCCGAATCCGGCGGCCGATACTCGCCCGCGACATAACGCATCAGTGAATCCCGCCGCGCCGCATCCTGCCGTGAAAACGCGCGGGTCAGGTAAAGCGAGCGGACACCCAGCAGTTCCGGATGCACCACGAAGCCGGGCAACCAGATCGACACGGCTTCCGGCGCGAGTACGACACCATCCTCCGGCACGTCCTTGGCTACCGTCGCGGCGGCTCGATATTCGACAGGAGCGACTTTCGGACCCGGCAGACCAAGCGTCACGCCGTTCGCACTGCGCAGTGTTCCGAAGCGCCAGCCGAACGCGATCGCGAGGCCCGCCAGCGCCGCGCAGGCGCACGCTGTCAGCACTTTCGATCGCATGTGCAATGCGCGTTCGATGACGCCATCCAGCAGCACCGCGAGGAACAACGGCAGCGGCAAGGTCCAGGTCAAGCGCCAGTACGTGCGAATCCCGACCAGGTGATCGGCCACGAAACGGACCGTGAACGGATCGAGCACCACGAGTAGAAAAAAAAACGCACCGGCGGACAGATAACGCGCGCGAACCGGACTGCGCACGAACGCCCACGCGGCGAGCAACGTCACCAGCAGCAGCCTCGTGCTCCACCCACCCCAAGTGTCGTCGAGTATCGGCATCACGGCGGGCATGGGACTGGCGCTGACCAGATCCTCTCCCCCGTGCGTCACGGAGGCCATTACCCAGCCCGCGCCGAGCACGTACACCGACGCCAGCAAGCCGCATGCAAATCGCCGGCTGCTTGCGATGTTTGGCGACCAGCCGCCCGCCAGTCCCAGCGCCGCTGCGGCCGGCGCCACGAACAAGGCACTTGCGCTGATCCCCAAGGCTGCGATTTGAGCGGCGAACAGCAAGAGCCAATGGCGTGCGCCGCCGTGTCGCGCGAACACCAGCGCCGAACCGGCAATGACGGGAACCATGCCGGTGACCAGGATCGCCTTGCCCTGGAACAGCCGCACGAACGCGAAATTGCCGTAATCCTGGTGCGCTTCGCCCAGTGCCATGACAACGAGGAACAGGACCAGCAGCACACACGGCCAGCGTGCGGGCACGATACGCCGCAACAGGTACGCCCATCCCAACACGGAAAAGGCCGCGAATACCGACGGCAGCAACAGGTAGGCGACCAGCAGGTGATCGGTGCTGGTGAGTCGTGCCAACGCCGCGACCAGCACGTCGTAGTTGCTCAACCGGTAGAACTGCAGCAGGATGGGAACATCTCGCAACCGGTACAACGTGTCGTTCAACAGCACCGGCTGTCGCGGGTAGCGCAACAGCGTCGCCGAAATGCTGCGGTAAAAAGCATCGTCTGCATCGGGCCGGCTCGCGAAGAGAGTGATGCAGACCGCAGCGGCAACAACGAACACGACAATCCATGTTGCGTGTTTTCCTGCGTTTTCATCCGCCGTGATGCGAGATTCGCTGCGCAGGTTCCACATCCACGCGCCCCCCATTGCCAGCAATGCCACTCCCCAGAACACCGGATAAGGCAGGCCGACAGTCAGCAGTCCCAGCCACGCGATTGCCAGCGTCAGTACCGCGAGAGGTCCGCAGCGATTGTCAATCGCCCGTGCAATCGACGATGCAAACGCATCGTCCACAGACTGGTCGCTGAGCGTTCCAGCCTCGTGGCATTTGGCCGGACCAGGCAGCCGGAACCATGCAACCGTTGCGCCGACCGCGACGAGCGCCATGACCGGTAACCCATACAGCAGCGCGTCGAAACTGGCATGCGTTGCCGTGATCAGATGGACGTACATCGTCCAGATCGCGTACGGCAGCACGAACAGCGGCACGCTCCGGTCTACGACATCGTTCAGCGCAACTCGCATGTCACCGTCTGCATGAGGCTTGAGCGATGATCCGCAGTCCCCTCATTGACGCAGGCCGAAATAAGCGTTGTTCGGCGCCAGGTTCGGGTTATGGAACGGATCGCGATCGTAAAACCCGGGATGCTTTCCGAACACGATCGTGCGTTCCCGCTCACCCCTTGCCATTCGCGCACGGTCGAGCGTGTCCTTGCCACGGCTCAGCGATTCGTGATGGATCAACTCGACCCCCGGGCAGACGACTTGGTGGAAGCCACGCTCGGCGAGGCTCAGGCACAGGGCCGTGTCGTTGTAGGTGACGGCGAGATCTTCATCAAATCCGCCTACCGCCTCGAACTTCTTCCGTTCGATCATCAGACACGCGCCCGTCACCGCGATCCAGTCGTGCTCCAGCATGTTGCGCGCG
>Ga0070740_10004079_pt1 | contig 14730 bp, 17 predicted proteins | sample Coa_R2_FD_67286 | JGI IMG/M metagenome (GOLD analysis project Ga0070740, IMG submission 67286) | Surface soil microbial communities from Centralia Pennsylvania, which are recovering from an underground coalmine fire - Coalmine... | ecosystem: Environmental > Terrestrial > Soil > Unclassified ... | reverse complement strand
GGCGACGGTGCTGCCCGGCGGCAGGGTGGTGCCGACGGCCGCGCCGAGTCTGGCGGCGAATTCGGGCGTCACATCCTGGTTGGCCACCCCTCCCACGCTGTGGCCCCGGAACAGCCGTCGCTGGCCGCGCTGTCCCCACACGACGGAGCTGGAGACCGTCGCGCCGGCTTCAATCTCTTTGTCTGGCCAGATCCTCACGTTGGCCTCAAGGCGGGCGCCCGCGCCCACCCGGCAGGCGTCGCCGACCACCGCGCCCTCGCAGAGCACGGAGTGAGCCGCCAGCATGCACCGCGCGCCCACCAGGGCCCCGCGCAGGTCGGCCCGTTCTCCGACCGAGCAGCCCGGCCACAGGATGCTGTGCGCGATGTGCGCCTGCCGCGCCACCCGCGTGTGCGCGCCGATCACGGCCGGCCCCTCGATCACCACCCCCGGCCCGATCTGCGCGCCCGCACCGAGATAGATCGGGCCGCTGAGCTGCGCATCCGCAGCGATGTCCGCCCCCTGCTCGCACCACACACCGGGCCGCTCGCTCGGTGCGCCGACCTCCACCTGCACCCGGCCGTGCAGGACGTCGAAACAGGCGCGCGCATACTCGTCCAGCGTGCCGACATCGGTCCAGTATCCGCTCGCCACGTAGCCGTACAGCGGCTGGCCCCTGGCCAGTAGGGCGGGGAAGAGGTCCTGGCTGAAGTCGCCCGGCCGGCCGGCCGGGCACTGCCGCAGCACCGCGGGCTCGAGCACGTAGATGCCGGTGTTGATGGTGTCGCTGATCACCTCGCCCCACGACGGCTTCTCCAGGAATCGACGGATATGCCCGGAGGGGTCGGTGGTCACGACGCCGTAGCCCAGCGGGTTGGCCACGCGCGTGAGGGCGAGGGTGGCGACGGCGTTCGTGTCGCGGTGATAGTCCACCAGGGCCGTCAGATCGATGTCGGTCAGCGCGTCACCGCTGAGCACCAGGAAGGTCTCGTCGAGCAGGTGGGCGGCGCGTTTCACCGCGCCCGCCGTACCCAGCGGCACTTCCTCCACGCTGTACTGCAGCCGCATCCCGAGCGCGGCACCGTCGCCGAAATAGTCCTGGATGCGGCGTGCCTGGTACTGCACGGTCAGGAGCACCTCGGTGATACCGTGGCCCCGGAGCAAGAGCAGCAGATGTTCGAGTACCGGACGATGCACCAGGGGGATCATAGGCTTGGGCCGCCCGAGGGTCAAGGGGCGCAGCCGTGTGCCCTCCCCACCAGCCAGGATGACTGCTTTCATCGCGTCCTCTCCCCTGCTCTGCTCGTGCCCGACCCCATCACGGATCAATCAGCGATGAGAAGGCGACCGTTGTCACGCGTGTGGCCTCGCGGATGGTGGCGGGCACGGGGGCGGGCGTGAACACGAAACGGTTGGCGAGGACGAAGTTGGCGCCGAAGACGCAGGCGAAACCGACATCGCTGGCCACATAATCATTGACGTGCAGGCCATACCTGAGGCCGCAGCCGATGAGCAGGGCGAGCCCCCAAGCCGACACGCTGCTCAGCTGGGCCTTCAGGGCGCGTTTCGGCCAGTCCCAGCCCCGCAGATGCGTCTGGTCGCTGTAGGTGTAGCATTGGTTCAGCGTGAAGTTGAGCAGGGTCCCGATCTCGAAGGCACACGGGGCGGCCAGCCAGTAGACCCCGCCCAGGACCGGTTCGATCAGGGCCAGGGCCAGATTGTTGACCGGGATGCCGAGCCCGCCCACCAGCCCGTAGCGCACGATGCGCAGGCCGAGGACGCGCCGCAGCCGGGGCTCGATCCCGCGCGGTCCCGCAGCCGGGCGGGGATCGTGTGCCCCCGGTACGAGGCCGTCAACCGGGTGCAGCATCGCGTCCTCCCGGCGCCAGCCGCCGCTCGTAGGCGCGCGCGGTCTGCTCGTCCGCGGCATGGACGCGGCGCACCGGCGCCAGGAGCGTGTCGATCAGCTCCACCGCCAGCCCCTGCCGGGCCCAGACCCCGCGCCGGCGCCCCTCCACCACCTGGTTCGTGGCCACCCGTTGGAGTGTCCGTTCGTACGCGTCGTGTGAAGCGCGCATCATGATCCTGTCTCCTTTCGTCGGCGCCGCAGGGATCGCTGCCCGGTCTGTCCCCGCTCTTGCGCTCGCTGGGGGCAGTTGGCGGCGCGGGCACGCTAGCGCTTACGGCCCCACCATGATGACTTGAGACGTGACGGTGCATCAACGACGGAACGAGCCGTGGCGATCGTGGTAATCTCCCGCATCAGGTTTGCGAAGTCCAGCGGTGAGAGTCGTTCTTGCGCCCCCTCAAGGCTGGAGAAGTGGTGCCGCTCCAGGGCACTCTCGGTTGCCCGAATGCGCACGACATCATCCATGGCCTACGTCTTGTCTCCTTGATGTGCTATCTGTCGGCCAGAGCCGGCCACCTCATCCGCAAGCTGCACTAGCGATGAGATCGCTGGGCAGCCGGCGCGGCACCTGCGGTGGCTCCTGGGCAGACGTGTGATGCGCCGTGATGAGGGCCGTTAACTGCTTCGAATCTAGCGACTCCTCGCGCACGAGCGCGTCGGCGATGGCGTCGAGCGCGGCGCGGTGGCCGCGCAGCACGGCGCGGGCGCGCTGATGTGCCGCGTCGGTCAGACGGTGCACCGCCGCATCGATACGCTGCGCCGTCTCGTCACTGTACTCCTTGGGTTCCCATAGCATTATGGGGCGACTACTCAAGGCATCGTCTCCAGAGCTACCGAAGTACACGGGGCCCAGCTCGTCGGCCATGCCGAGTTGCGTGACCATCGTCCGCGCCAGGCGCGTCACCTGCGCGATGTCGTCCCGCGCGCCCGAGGTGATCTCTTCGCAGGCCATCTCTTCGGCCGCGCGCCCGCCCAGACCCACCGCTAGGCGGTCGAGCAGGTAGTCGCGGCGGTAGGTGCGGCGGTCGTCGAGGGGGAGGAATCGTGTTACGCCCACGGTGCGCCCGCGCGGCATGATGGTCACGCGATGGACGGGATCCGCGTGTGGCAGCAGGAAGGCTACTAGCGCGTGCCCGCCCTCGTGATAGGCCACCGTGCGCCGCTCCTGCGCGTCGAGGAGCGCGGATCCGGGCGCCCCCAGCGTGATACGGTCCAGCGCCTCAGCGAAATCGCCCGGCGTCACCCGGCTCTCGCCCTTCCGCGCCGCGGTCAGGGCCGCCTCGTTGGCCAGATTGGCCAGATCGGCGCCGCTCATCCCCGGCGTGGCCTGCGCCAACGCCGCCAGGCTGACGTCCGACGCCAGCGGGATGGCACGGGTGTGAATGGCCAGGATGGCCTCACGGCCCCGTCGATCGGGTGGATCCACCAGCACCTGCCGGTCGAAGCGGCCCGGGCGCAGCAGCGCCGCGTCCAGCCCGTCGGGCCGGTTGGTCGCAGCCAGCACGATCACGGCTTGGTTGGGTTCAAACCCATCCAGGGAGACCAGCAACTGGTTCAGCGTCTGCTCGCGCTCATCGTTGGTGCCGCCTCCAAACGGGCCGCCGCCGCCGCGCTGGCGGCCGACGGCATCGATTTCGTCGATGAAGATGATGCAGGGGGCCGCGGCCTTGGCCTTCACAAACAGGTCGCGGACGCGGCTGGCCCCCACGCCCACGAACATCTCGACGAATTCGGTGGCGCTGATGCTGAAGAAGGGTACCTGCGCTTCGCCGGCCACGGCCCGCGCCAGCAGCGTCTTGCCCGTGCCGGGCGGCCCTACCAGCAGCACGCCCTTGGGGATGCGGGCGCCCAGGCGCTGATACGTCGCCGCGTCGCGCAGGAAGTCAACTTCCTCACTCAATTCGGTCTTGGCCGCCTCAACGCCCGCCACATCGGCGAAGGTGGTGCTGGGGCGCTCCACCGTGTAGAGCTTGGCCTTGCTCTGGCCGAAACCGAAGATACCCTGTTGCCGGCCGCGCAGGGCCCGGGTGCCGATGTAGAATAGACCAATCAGCAACAGCAGCGGCACGACAGTGATCAACACGCCCACCGCGGTGAGCCAGCCTGCTGGGGTCTGATTCTCGGCCGTGATCTGGACCCCACCGGCCCTGAGGAGGGGGATCAGAGCCGGATCGGGGATCGGGAGGAGGGTGGTTGCATAGCGCGAATAGCTCTTGCCGCTGCCGGGATCCAGGTAGGGCCCGGCGAAGGCGCCACTGGCCGTGCTGGGGGACAGGAGCACCGTCGCGACGTGGTGCGTGCGGACTTGGGCGAGAAAGCTACTGTAGGGGAGGCTGATCTGCGGCGCCCGTGACGTCGGGCGCAGGAACGGAGCATAGAACAACACGTTGACGAGAAGCACCAGGATGAGCAGGATCAGCCGGGTCGGTCCAGAGAGGCGCGCCCGTGGCGGCCGGGGACCAGGGTCGTTGGCCGGCGGTCCGCCGCCCGGGGAGGTGCGCTGACGCGGGTCGTCCACGCTAGGCCCCTACGGGCACCGGTCGCCGGAAGCGACAACTGTACCAGAAGAGATCCCCGGGTGGCAGAGCTTCCCACCCGTCCCGGACGAGCGTGGCGATGAGTTCCTCCCAGGCCGCGCTGGTTTGCTGATTTTGCCGGCCCCACGGCGCATCGGGGTCACAGTTGAAGCGCGCCTTGAAGGGCGCCGAGGTCCCGGCCATGTACCGACCGGTGGGGCCCACGGCCTCGGCGCAAAAGGCATATGTGTAGTGAATGACGCCCCCCTTGAGATAATCGCAGCGGACTTCACAGGTGTCCCACTGGGACTCAGACTCCGGTGCGCTGGCGCCCACCGGCAGAGAGGCTCTAGCCGTAACGTTCGCGGATTCTGGTGAGATACTCATGATGGGCTCCTTTCGCCGGTCGCGGCGGCTTCCAAGGATGGGCCGCGCGTCGCAGCGAGCATGCGCCCTTCAGCGCGTTCGTGCGCTCGGCGCGCGCACCCACCAGCGCGCGGTTCTCGGTGGGTGCACGGTATCGTCATGTCCCTACTCGGTCGGGCTCAGGGACGAGATGTTCAGCCGGTGCCACGGCCCGCGGCACGGGTGATGCCGGCCTGCGCTCCGCTGCCGTGGAGGGACCCGCACTCTGGCCATTGGCCTGTGCGCTACCGGTGGCCAGGTTGCCCAGCGTCGTGGCCAGCCCCGCGTAGTCCGTCGGCACCACGATCACTTTGTTCGCCGGGTTCGCGGCCAGCTTCGGCAGCATTTGTAGATACTGGTACGCCAGCGCTTCCGTGCTCGGATTCGACCCGTTGACGGCCCCGAACACCAGTTCGATCGCTGTCGCCTGCGCGGTTTGCACCGTCACCAACGCCCGTGCTTCGCCCTCCGCCCGCAGAATCGCCGCCTGCTTCTGGCCTTCGGTGTTCAGGATCAGCGCCTTCTTGCTCCCCTCCGCGCGCAACACCGCGCTCTGGGCCTCGCCTTCCGCGGTCAGGATGGTCGCGCGCTTCTGGCGCTCGGCCTGCATCTGCTTCTCCATGGCGATCTGGATGTCCTGGGGCGGCGCGATGTCCTTGAGCTCGAGCCGGTTCACCCGGACGCCCCACTTCTCCGTCACCTCGTCCAGTACCATGCGCAACTGGCTGTTCACCTGGTCGCGGCTGGTCAGCGCGATGTCGAGCGAGAGCCCGCCCATGACGTTGCGCAGCGTGGTCTGCGTGAGTTGCTCCATCGCCGCCAACAGGTTGGCCACCTGGTAGGCCGCGTTCTTGGCATCGAGGATCTGGTAGTAGATGACAGAGGTCACGTTGATAGTGACGTTATCGGCGGTGATGACCGGCTGGGGGGGAAAGGGCAGCACCTGCTCACGCAGGTCCAGGAGGGGGAGCATACGATCGATGAAGGGTACCACAATGGCCACGCCACTCTCAGCCGTCCGGTGGTAGTTGCCCAGGCGCTGGATCAGCCCGACGCGCGCCTGCGGCACGATGCGCACCGTGCGCACGCCCAGGGCCACCACCACGAGCACAATGATGATAATGGTAATCTCTACGGGGGTCATCGCTATCTCTCCTCTCGCGCCGATCGGGGTTAGCCGGTGCGCAGCATCTGGCCTACTCGGCGGCGTCCCGCGTCGCCGGACCTTTGAGGTACAGGCCGCGCAGCGCACCCCACATCTTCAAGCCCAGGATCGCGTGGTCCTGGGGTGGGCGGTCGACCAGCTGCTGGAAGGCCTCGGGCTGCCGCAACGCCTGGCCCAAACGCCGGATAACGGAGCGGCGTTGCTCGTCCTCTACGGTCATGGCCCTGGCCCTTCTCCTCACGACGCCCCTGTGCGAACGGCGCCGCCGTACAGCGCGCCCATGGACCACGTCTCGGTCTTGGCCGTCGCACCAACGACCGCTACGTCCCTCCCGCCACATCCCACACCGTGTGTCCACGCTGGATGACGAGCGGGTAGCCAACCGTCCCAGGTCCCGTACAGGTCACAGGCCGGCGTCGGCCAGTGGGTACGTGACCGAGGTGGCCCGGCGCTCCCCGCGGTTAGATCAACCACCGGGATCCAGCATGAAAAGGAGGGATAACTGTCACGCGACGCATCATCGGGGTCGCATCGCTGCGCGCGAAAGCGGCAGATCACGGCGTCCACGGGGCGAGCCGCCCGGCTCGCTCCCCTGTACTGTATCATGTAATTGACCGGCCGTCAAGTAAACAGTCGCGCCGGTTGGAAGGAGCGATCATGGCCCGACGCGCCACCAACGTCACGCGCCCGCGCATTCTGGAGGTCGCCCTCACCCTATTCGCGGCCCACGGCTATGAGGCCACCTCGCTGCAGCAGATTGCCGCCGCGCTGGATGTCACCAAGGCCGCCCTCTACTACCACTTCCGCTCCAAAGCGGACCTGCTGCACAGCCTGGCGGACCCGCCCATCGATGCCGAGGCCGCCCTGCTGGCCGGCTTCACCGACGGCGCGCTCACCGCGGGCAGCCGACGCGAGCTGCTGGCCGCGCTGATCGACCTACATCTGGACCACCGGCCGGTCGTCGCCTGGCTGGCGCGGGACCTCTCGGCCATGGCGCAGCCGGGGATCGGCGAGCGCGTCGCGGCCAACACGGACCGCTTGCAAAGGCTGCTGGCTGGGGCTGACCAGAGCGTGGCCGGCCAGGTGCGCGCCGCAGCGGCCGTGGGCGCCCTCACGCGCCCCGTCGCCGTGCTGGAGGAGCTTGACCTCTGTGACGTGCGTGGCACCATCGTCGCCGCGGCCCTGGGTGCACTGGGACTGGAATACGACGGGGACGCCCACCCGTGAACTGGTCGCGGGTGGGCGTCCCTCGCGCTTTTGGCGGTTGCGGACCCGGACCCGGCCTAGGCGCCCACGACTTGCACGTCCGACGCCCGCAGCCCCTTGCCGCGGGGGTCGTTCTCGGCGGTGAACATCACCCGGTCGCCCTGGTGCAGTCCGTCGAAGTCCGTCCCCCCACGGAGGGCTGAGCGGTGGAAAAACACGTCCGCGCTCCCGTTCTCGGGCGCGATAAACCCGAACCCACGATCGGTCAGTCGCTTGATGGTGCCATTGGTCATAGCAATCTCCTCATCGAGTGCGACGGCATGAAAACAGCCCGGCCTGTTCATCAAACATGCTGGGCCGCTCCGTGATCGGGCCACGGCACGACGCCGCGCGACCATCACGCATCTGCACACTCGGTCTTTGTAGTGTACCACAGGCCGTGACCGGCACCGAGGCAGTGCGCCGGCCGGTATGGGGCTTATGCGTGAGTGGCTGGGGCGGACAGGAGCACGGTGACGGCCGCGGCGGGATGCTGGCTATGGTAGCGCAAGTGGGCGCTGATCTGGCGGACGCCGGCCGGATGCAACAGGCTGAGCGCGGCGCCGCGCAGCAAGGCCATGGCCGTGGGCCCCTGGCCACAATGGATCGGGCTCGCATCCTCGCCCAGGGCCACATCCTTGAGGCGGTGTAAGCGGTTCTCGATCGTCCCCACGAGATGCGCAACGAGCGACGATCAGGACGGATCCGGTGAAAGGCCGAGGAAGGCAGCCAGGGTTGGCAGCACGCTGAAGACGGTGTATGCGTAGTGGGAGATGCCTGCGTCGCACCCGTTACGAATGAGCCGCGCTGCCCAACTCAGGCGCCGATGTGCCCGTTCTGCGCGTCCACAGCCGCGGCGCTTCGGGGCCGCGCAGTGCGCCACTCACACCTGGCAACGCTACAATCGTGACCTGTTGCCGACGTAACTGCGCCCCGAATCCGCGAGGCCGGGACATCACACCAGACCTGTCGTGGCTACAGGTAGGGAAGGTAAGCGGAAACCGGGCCGGAGTCCCGTTCCATCGGGCACACCCTATCACACCTAGGGAGTGATCCCACGCAGGGGCGCACGTGGTATAGTGGAGGTTGGAAGGCGGCGAGATCATCGGTGTGTACCTGGCACACTGCCAGGCCGAGACGCACGCATGTATGAGTTCCACATGAATCCGGTACGAGCCCACTGGCCAGTGCCCTGCTGGGCACTGCACGGATGAGGTCACCGGGGGGCGAAGCGTTGTTCGACGGTCAGACATCGTCCAGATGCGGCCGGACGAAGACACTACGGTGGAACTACTTTCCGCCTTCCTTGCCTCTGCTATCGCCGTTCGCAGGCTCCCCCCTGTCCTGGCCGAAAAGCCGAATCGTCCGTGTTCAAGCTGCGCGGTGGTAGGCGTGGTGCAGGCCGCCCAGCACCGGAGTGCGGCGCACCGGCCCAGCCCGCTGTCCCTCCTCCAGCGGGTCGGGTAGGCGCTGCCCCAGCCCCTGGTGCGGCCGCTCCCTGTTGAAATATGTATTGTGTTCGTTCTTCGTGACCCGGGCGGGGTACCCTCATCGTGACCCGGCGCGGAGGCGCGATGCAGGCTCCAAAGGCCAACATGCACGCCGTCTAGCGCATTGCCTCACGGGAAATCTAACCCAGGGAGAGGTGTTGCCTCACGAATAATGTAACCCGACGCAGAGGTGCCAGTCGCACAGCGGAGGGAGCAGAAGAGTGAGGTCCAGTATGAGCTTTCAGGTCAAACGGGAGCTGGTGGCGCAGACGGTGGCGCGCTACCGCGCGGCGTCACCCCGGCAGAAGCGCACCATCCTCCCACCAGGAGGCCGCATCCGGTATAGCTCATAGCAGCTATAGATGTCAAGCATGGCTCGTATCAGCTATACTGCTCGCAGGCGAGACCAGGGAGGACGCCGTGCTCCAGGCTGGTCAGGAGATCAAGCTGGTGGGAGTGGGCATGCTCGTCCTGCGCGTGCCCTATGCCGCGCTCCTGGGCGTGCTCGCTTTCTTCATGGAGTTCATCCCCATCGTCGGCGTGATCATCTCGGGGGCGGTGTGCGTGCTGCTCGCCCTGTTCCAGGGCTGGCTGACCGCCGTGCTGGTGCTGGCGTACTTCGCGGTCGTGCGCGTGATCGAGGGCGGCGTGGTGGGGCCGCGCGTCATGGGCAAGGCGGTGGGCATCCACCCGGTGACGGCGCTGCTGGCGCTGGTGGCGGGCAGCGAGCTGTTCGGGTTCTGGGGGGCGCTCTTCGGGGCTCCGCTGGCGGGCCTGCTGCAACCGATCGGCACGGCGGTGTGGCGCGAGGTGCGCGGCGGGGATGCGCAGGCGGTGGTGGAGCAGGAGAAGCAGGAGCTCCGGGCGCAGCGGGCGGCGGACGCCGGCCCCGCGCCCACCGCTCAGCGCGATGAACAGAAGCCGTGATCACGCCACCGGAGCAACCGGTGGTCCCCTGGAGTCCTGCCGACCAGTGGTGGATAGGCTAGCGCCCGGTCACGGCCACATGTTGGAGCGGCGTTGCCGGCCGAACGGGCGCGGCCCGACGGGACGGTGGGGACAGCGGCCGGCTTACGGCACGGCTATCTCCTGCCGCCGGGCTCCGTTTGTGCCGTCCTACGTGGTCGGGCCGTTTAGATCGGCTCGGCTGCTTGCCTCCGGTCGTCCGGGTCACCGGGCGCACCGACCAGGGCGACACGGCTCACAGCGGCACCCCACGTAAAGCCACCTCCTGCACCAGCCGGGCAACCTCCGCCTGCGGGAGGGCGTGCCAGCAGCCCCCGCAGAACCAGGCGTCCCTCTTACGTAGGTAGGACACCGCCTTGTCCGTCCCCGCGATCGCCGCGCACGCGCAGCAGACCTGACCCGTGGCCTCCGCCGAACGCAGTTCCGCCCCGCCAAGCACTAACGATATCCACTCCGCGGTCCGCCTGTCGCGCCCGACCCGATCACGGCGCATCATGACGTCACAGGGCAACGCGATCTCCCGTGGGAGCCGGATCGGGAGGGTCCGATCCCGGTCGTCCTGGACCGGGCCCACGGGCGCGGCGTTGGCATCGCGCACCTCCCGGCTGTGTGTCAGTTGGGAAGGAAGACTCGGCATGATCGTGACCTCTCTGGAGCGTGGGATGGTGTCAAAGGAGCCCGGTCGCCGGCGGCCACCGAGCTCCTGCCCTCTGTCCGGGGGGACGGTGCCGGCGTGGTTACGCGCCGGCCGGGACCAGGTGGGGAACAGCGCCGAGTTGTTGCAGCATGCCCAGGGCGTCGTAGTTGGTCCACTCTTCCACGATCTTGCCCCCGGCCACGCGACTGATCCCGATCCCGGTGACCGTCACCGGCTTGCCGGTCGGGGCCAGGTCCATCAGCGGGCCGTTGTGGGTGCCACGCGCCGTAAAGCGGCTCACCACGGTGTCCCCTTCCGCCACCAGCTGCTCGATGGTGATGTGGGTATCCGGGAAGGCGCGGCGGTAGGTGGCGACAAACTGCTTGGCACCTTCCGGCCCCACCGGGTCCCCGATGGGGCTGGCGGGATCGTGGCCGACGTAGGTCGCGGCGTAAATCTCCTCAACGATGCTCAGGTTGCCCTTGTTCCAGGCTTCCTCGGTCCACCGGCGGACCAGGGTCTTGTTGTCTTCGGTTGTCATGGGCGGCCTCCTTCTCCTATGTCGTGCGCTGGGCACACAAAACTCGGCGCACCATCTGACGTCGTGGCTGGTCGCACCAGGTACTCCCTGCGGTCCGAGTGGCTAGGTCAAGGGAGGCGTCAACGAGAGGGCAGCGGCGCTGGCGCTACTCCCCGTCCCTGTGGCGCGATCCTTCGCTACAGCCGCAGATCAGTACTTCCACGGGGCGAGCATAAGCTCACTTGATTGCACTGTATCATGTAATTTACTAACCGTCAAGTAAATTAGAGCCCGTTCGATCGGTGGTGGGGTCGTGCTATCAGACGCGGTGGGGAATCCGTAAGGCACGACAAGCCGTAGCAGGGGATCCGTAGGGCTCGTCGCGTATGCTATCCCTGCTGCCCACCTGGACGCTCAAGCGCAAGGCCGAGGACCAAGGGGGAAACGTCTGCGGGTAGAGGTGCTCCTGGCCGGTGCCACAGCGCCCGCGCCTCTCCCCCTGGCCGACCTGGTGGAGCCGGATCTGGGGGATCAGCTCCCCGCCGACATGCCGGAGTTGCTGGCCATCCTCCCTGGGGCCGATCTGTACGTCCAAGATGAGGTGCAGATCGCCTTCCATCCCACGCTCACCCGGGTCTGGTGTCGCAAAGGGCGACGCGGCCAGCGCCTCGCCGAAGCGCCCGGCGACAACGCCAAAGTCTACGGCTTCGGCCCGGTCGACTGGCGCGAGGGCTGGTTTGATGGCCGCGTCGGCCCCCAGCGCACCGCCGACCTGTTCTGTGAGCAACTGCGCGCCGCCTTGGCGCGCTCCCGGCAGCGCGGGCGCCCGGCCATTGTCATCGCGGACAACCTGCGCGCGCACACGCCGCGCGGCTCGCGCCTGGTGCGCACGCTGCTGGCTGAGGCCAAGGACCAGCTGCGCCTCGTCTATACGCCGAGCTACGACCCCGACGCCAATCGGATTGAATGGCTCTGGCGCCTGGTGCGCCGGGCCGTCACGCATAATCACCAGCGGGAGGAGTTCAGTGTGTTGCTGGACGATCTGTGGCGCGAGTTTACCGCCTTGGCCCAGAACCCCACGGCGGTGCTCGCCCAAATCGGCAGTCCTTTCGCCCTGGACGACGAGCCGACACAGCCGGTGGCGTATGCCGCGTAATCATGCTGGAAGCATCTAGGTGCGCAACCCGATTCTTGCCGTATGCCGGCGGGACGGTTGCGCGGGGGCGATGCGCGCGGTTGCCGTGGTCTGGCCGTCCCTATCCCAGCAAGAGGTACTCCTGCCACCACAAGCGCCAGGCATACATGACCGCGATGCAGTGGCCAGTCGCGGCGTGAAACTCCCGCAGGTGGTGGTGCCACACCGCTGAGCCGCGCTCTGCGGCCGTCCAGCGGTCATACCGGACGCGGGCCTCCTGCGCGAGCTGCCGCCGCCCCTGGGTCAGGGCCGCGAGGTGCACCTCCATGACCGCGCCCTCTTCGGCGCGGATGATGCGGTCCTCCCGGTACAGGGACGTCGGCACCCGCGTCTGGGAGGCCTCAGATGGGGGCATGATAGCCCTCCGCTCGGTCACGACGGGATCAGGCCCTAGAGGCTGGATTCTCCGCAGCGGACGGGCACAGCCGGGCCGATGGGGGAAAGGCAGGACCTAGAGGAAGCCGAATGGCTCCTCGATCAACTTCAGTATAGCACGCCCGCATGCGCAGGGCATAGAGAAAGCCCGGCCAGCGTACCTGCCGGGCTCGAGGTGGGCGTGGGGGCGGGCTAGGCGCTAGCCGCCCTGATGGGCGGCTGTGCCTCGCGCCACGCCGCCAGGGCGTAGGTGTGCAACTCGCGCACCGCCTCGGTGTCCGCACGCGACCCCATCTTCTCCGGCACCTGCAGCGCGGCGATGGCCGCCTGGAAACCCCGCGTCACGCCCAGATAGCCCCGATCGGTGGGGATGCCCAGCGCCGCGGGGTCGTACTCCTCGACGTAGGCGACGAATGGCCGCTCATGGACGCCGAAGGGCAGGCACCCGGCCGTCTCCGCGTCCGTGTGGTCGGCGCGCACCAGCGCCAGCCGGGCCAGAAGGCGGGCCAGCTCGCCGAAGCGGTAGGTAGAGTCGTGGCCGTCCGTATCGGACTCCCACATCTGGTCACGGATCTCGACGAGGCTATCCAGGAGCGTGTCGACGGCGTCGGTCGACTCGCCCCAACTCAGGATGGTCACGCGCTCGGCGGGCCGCTCCGGCCGCTCGGGCGCCGTGGTGTCGGGTAGGTTTGGTCGTTTCCAGGCCATGGCTGTATTTCCTTTCTAAGCTAACTGTCGATGGGTGGCACGCCGCGTGCAGTAACAGGGGTGCCACTTGCGTCTGGGCTTGAAGCGCGATGTGGCCGGGGTGGGCGCCGTGGCTACACGATCCCGCGGCGCCCACCAGTTGCTCAGGCTCGTCTACACCTCCCTTCCTACCTACTTCGATGGCGGACAGGGGCAGGATCAAGCTAGCCAAGTAGTCCGGCCCCGACCGGACTACCCGGAACCCTAGACGGCTGCAACTACCTCCCTTCCCGTATCTTCACACAGGGCCTCAGTCCAGCCGAAGGCGTACCCGCGCGGGGCGCGCGGCACGGCGGACAGCAGGTTGTAGTTGGCGTAATCCTCACGGGCTCTGGCCCGGATTGCGGCACAGAACGCGGTGTCGCCGGCCTTGGCGGCGATGGAGACTACCTGCGCCATGGCCGGGTCGGGCAGCATCAAGACATCCGCGGCGTCCAGGTCGGACCTCTCGATAGAGACGGCCATCAGGTAGTCGGCGCCGTGGTGGCGGACGGCGATGGCGACGATATCCACGCTGTCGACGATGCTGCGGGCAATCGTAATGCGCGGTGGGGCTAGGGGCTAGGTGTACACTGGGGGGATATGCGATGGTGGTTGGCATTTTAGTGATGCTCCTCACTGTCGTACTTGGGCCGGGCTGTCGGGGTGATACAGCCCGGCCGTTTACATTTACGCGGGCACGTTGAGCGGGCCGAAGCACTCCTGCAGCGCCGGCCCGGGGTACACAGGCGCATTGGCCCGCATCGGCGCCATCAAAGCGTTCCGTAGCGCCCTGAGCGAGCGCCTGGCCGAGGATGAGCAACCGGGGCATGAGGCCGAGAAAGCGGCGCTCATCGCGGCACTGGTGCAGCGTGTCGAGCTATCCGACGTGGAACTGGACCCGAACCCACACTTAACTGTGCGTCGCAAGAACGGCGCCAAGCGCGCCCGCCTCGTCGGCATCCTGGAGGCCGTCAACAGCGACGAGGTCTTGTCGCTAACATCCAGGACTTTGCTCAGGATGTTCGCCGGGCCGAGTTCCACCGCCAGCGTGCGGCTCAAGCCATACAATCCCACCTTGGCGGTCGCATAAGGTCCCAAACCCGTCCAGCCGTCGGTGGCGTCGGAGGAGATGGTCACAATCCGCCCCCACCCGCTCTCACGCATCAGGAGCACGGCGCTCTGCAGCGTCACGGTGACGCCCTCCAGCGTGCTGCGGAGCATCGCTTCCCATCGCGTCAGGGGCACGTCTTCGAAGGGCTGTACCGTCGGGGCCGAGAGGTCCATCGGCGCTGCATTGTTGACCAGGACGTTAAGCGTGCACCATTCCGCCCGGATCGTCTGGATGCTCGTGCGGATCACCTCCGCGTTGGCCAGGTCGTAGGGCATGACCAGGGCCTGCCCTCCGGCCGCGTGGACCTCGTGCGCCGTCTCGTCAGCGCCCGCACGGTTCGTGTCACGGCGACGCGGGCGCCTTCCGCCCCGAAGGCGATGGCCGCGGCCTTGCCAACGCCCGACGAGCTGCCGGTGACCAGGACCGTCTGCCCCTTGAGCCCTAGATCCATCCTATGACCTCCCCTCTCCAAACGATGAACGAAGCCG
>Ga0070740_10004075_pt1 | contig 14740 bp, 15 predicted proteins | sample Coa_R2_FD_67286 | JGI IMG/M metagenome (GOLD analysis project Ga0070740, IMG submission 67286) | Surface soil microbial communities from Centralia Pennsylvania, which are recovering from an underground coalmine fire - Coalmine... | ecosystem: Environmental > Terrestrial > Soil > Unclassified ... | reverse complement strand
TAATTCGTATCGAACCGGTCCCAGCGAAAGCCACCCGTGATGCTCCACTTCTTGCCGAGCTTCATCGTGTCAAGCGCATAGGCCGCCGCGGTAATAGAAGTGGTATGGACGTTCGATGTAATCACGGCCGTTCCAGTGAGCTGCTGGTTGGGATCGGGATTCAGCAGGCTGGTTCCAGGTACATTCGACCACGTGGGCCGCTCCGGGTTCGACGTCTCCCGGCCCACTTCGATTCCGCTCACCAGCGTATGCTTGATAGAGCCAGTCTCGATGTGAGCCGTCACGTCCAACTGCTCATCGAGAAACGACTCCACGCTGTTCACGCCAATCTCGTGCCGCGTAATCGCGATCGTGTTGAGCGGCGTGGCCGGCGTAACGCCGGCGGGAATCTGCGGTTCGGTGATCAGGACATCGCGCGCGTAATTCGCGAAGCGCGCCTGGTCGCGAATCGTGATGTAGCTATTAACGTCGTGTTCCACTTTCGTCGTAACTATGTCGTCGTAAGTGCGAAGATAATTCCCATTCTTGAAGCCGTAATAGTTGTCGTGCGGAACCGGCGCCGGTCCATTGAAGAGCCACGGAATGCCGTAATCCGGGATATCATCGGCGGTCTGATGGAAGTAGCCGAAATTCCAGCGCGTCGGCGTGCCCAGCCCGAGCGCAAGCGACGGCGCCGCACCAAAACGCCGGTTTTCAGCCACATCGCGTCCGGCGACGTTGCCCTCATCGCCCATCAGGTTCAAGCGGAATGCCGCGCCTTCACCCAAGGAGGGCAACGGGCGGTTAATATCCAAAGTAAGCCGCCGCGTCAGATCCGTGCCGAAATCCAGATCGCCTGCTATGAACTTATCGAGACCCGCCGTCTTGGTAGTCTGGTTTACCACCCCGCCGGTCGAGGCCGCGGCCGAAGGTCACCGACGAAGGGCCTTGCAGCACTTCTACCTCCTGCGTATTAAACGGATCGCGGTAATAACTTCCGAAATCGCGCATGCCGTCAATGAACAGGTCGTTGCGCGCGGTGAATCCGCGCACGGTCAGGTTGTCACCCTGTGCGCCGCCCTCGCCCGCGGCGAGGCTGATTCCCGCGACATTGCGAAGCACGTCCCGCAGAGTGGTCGCGCCCTGCTCTTCCATCTTTTTCTGTGAGACGGCCGTGATCGTTTGTGGTGTATCGCGGAGCGGCTCCGAGAATTTCGGCGACGAAACAACCAGCCCTTCCCCACCGGCTGTCACTTCGATCGATTGCGCAACCACCTTGAGATCGATCGAGACCGTTACCGGAGACGTGAACCGAAAGGCGACGCCGGTGCCTTCCAGCAGTTTCTGAAGCGCCTGGTCCGACGTATAAACTCCGGACACTCCAGGCGAGTGCACGGTTCGAATCTCGCTGTTTGCGAACGAAATTTTGATGCCCGTCACTTGTTCGAAGGCCGCGACTACGTCGCTTAGAGGCCCGGCGCCGATCTCGAAACGGTGTACCGGCAATGCCCCCTGTGTCTGATAGAGCGCGCCGGCGCGCGGCCAAGCGCCGCGAAAGTCTTGCGCCCGGGCAACGTTGATCGTCTTACTCCCTACCGCCGAGTAAGCGATCAACGTCCCCATCGCCGCCCACCGGTACGCGATCGGCCAGGCGCCCTGGCTGTCGCCGACATTCTTGTGCTTGCGATCGATCTTCGTTCTTCTCCTCATCTTCTTCTCCGGAACAGATCCCGGGCCGCGCCGGCCGGTTGCCGGCCGGAATTGGCCAGGGTGAATTTTGGTGTTGGCAGTTGCGGGAAAGAATCGTGCGTCCGCCGAAACTGGCGGAACACGTACCGAGGCGGGCTCCCGTATAATAAAGGGGTCGCCAGCCCTCTTGGCTGCCGATTCGCAGGTCTTCGCGGAGCCTTCGCCAAAAGTCAGCCGCGGAGACCTGTCCCTGTTTTCAATGGCCGGCTACAGCCAGTGCCTTTTCTGGTTTTCGATTTGCTCCAGCCTCCTCCGCCGCGGCGCATGCGCGGCAATTTCCTCCGACTTCCAGCCTCGCAATCCGGATCGCAAATCCAGCCTGCCTTGCGATCTCGTCCTTCAATTGTTCGAATAAGGCTGTTGAGAACTCTTCAATGCGCCCGCAACGAAAGCATGCCAGGTGAAGGTGCTCGCGCCTGGTCTTTACTTCGTAATAGTGCTTCTCGCCTTCCAGATGCATCAGGTCCAGTTCGTCAATCAGCCGCAGCTTCTTCAGAAGCTCGATCGTGCGATAGACCGTCGCGCGATCAATGCCCGGCTCGCGTTGGCGCGCCAGCGCCAGCAGTGAGGCCGCGTCCAGATGCTCCTTGGCCTCCTGAATGACTTCAATTAAAGCCCGGCGCTGCGCCGTCAGGCGGACTCCTTTTGCGTTGAGCTCTTCGATCAGGGAACGGCGTTCCAGCATGGACGGCTACCGGCCCCCGCTCCAGTTGCGAACCAGTCGCAACTGAAAACAAAATGAGGCTGTTTCTGAAGCCGCGCCATTTCTTGCGACTGTGTCGCAAGTGGATAAAGAATGAATCACTTGACCCTCTTCGGTCTATGTTACCGCGGGCCAATTTCCGTGTCAACCAAAAACAGCAACTGACTTGCAACTATTGGGACATTACGAGGGGCGCTCCCCGCGCGGCCCCTTGGTCCCGCTGCCTAATGCTCGATCGTCTCCAGGCCGCGATAACCGTGCGCCTCATCCGGCAGAAAGACCAGCTGCACGACTCCGCCGTTGCCGCGCACCGCTTCGTACATGCGCTCCGATTGAATCGGGAACGTGCCCGAATTATCGTCCGCCTCGCCGTGGATCAGCAGCAGCGGCGCCTTGATCTTATCTGCATACGCCCACGCGGTCCGGATCGGTCACGCCCATTTCACTCGCCTTGTCGATCGCCGCCTTGGCATCGGCCCACGATCTGTTCCACGTAGTGGTCGTTCACGCTATCCGGACTGTCCCTCACAATCGGCATTGCCGTATTCGCTAGTTTAAGACTAGGAGCCTGTCCGAGAAATCGTCAAGCCCGCAGCTTTTTCTCTGGCTTCTAAAACAGAAGTAGCCCATAATGTTTTATGGGCGAAAGCTACCGTCCGTACTACCCGGATGAGGACCTGCTGCTGCCGCCGAGCCTCCGCGACTGGCTCCCGAAGGACCATCTGGCTTACTTTGTAAGCGATGTGGGGCGCAATATCGATGTGGCGGGATCCACCAGCTCACTCGATCTCCCAACGACGCCGGGAACCATGCAATCTTCCACAATCGTGCCGCCGTGGAACAGTTTCGCACCCGCCGGCTTCGTCGCGCAGTTCGCCCCGGACGGCATTTCGTTGAAGTGGGCGAGTTATGTAATGAGCTCTGAACGCCTCGGAGCCTTATCCGAACTTCGACGTCGGCATTAGCGCACTTGCGGTAAGCGTGGCTGGCGATATCTACGTCGGCGGGCTGACCGGACCAGGAGTTGACATCTATTAAAGCATTCGATTGAATAGATGTATGACTGCATCCCGGAAGCGGCACTTCAAGACTGAGCTCTACGATCAGTTCGCCCGGCTTGCTAAAGCGATGGCGAGCGGGCGGCGTCTTGAATTAATCGATCTGCTAGCGCAGGGCCCGCGAACCGTCGAGTCTCTTGCGGAAGAGACCGATCAATCGGTTGCCAATACCTCACAGCATCTTCAGGTGCTCCGGCAGGCCCGGCTGGTCGAGACATCCCGGCACGGGAACTACATCCATTACCGCCTCGCGGACGATCACATTCTGCGGCTGTGGACCGCGTTGCGCACTGCCGGCGAACTGCGTCTGGCAGAGGTGGAATCGTTGGTGCAAGCGTTCATGAGCGACCGTGCGGCTCTTCAGGCCATCTCACAAGACGAACTCCGGCGTCGGCTGGAGGATCGGAAAGTCATCATCCTGGATGTTCGGCCCGCGTCCGAATACAACGCCGGTCACATTGCTGGCGCCCGCTCCGTCCCAATCGACGAATTGAATTCACGTTTGCGAGAATTGCCGAAGTCGCGCACCATCGTCGCTTACTGCCGTGGCCCGTTTTGCGTTTTCGCCGACGAAGCGGTCATGCGTCTCCGCGCTCGCGGCTTTAAGGCTTTTCTATTGCAAGGGGGATTTCCCGAGTGGAAGCTGCGCGGCTTTCCCGTAACTACTGGCCCTTCTTTTAGCTTAACGAATTGAGGTTCAAATGATTTTACGTCAGTTGCTTCACCAGCATCCCGCGGTAGCCGCTTCTTACGTTTTTGGTTGAGGCGGCCGATCTGAGGGCGCCGTGTGTGACCCCATCGATGATCCCGACCTGTACCTTCGTGTGGCACTGGAAAGCAACCTCAAAATTCGATACGTGATCGACACGCATCTGCACACCGACCACGTCTCGGGAGGGCGGCGACTCGCGGAGATTTCAGGCGCCGAATACGTGCTGCACGAAAGCGCCGACACGCGGTACCCATTCTGCCGAGTGCAAGACGGCGAAATGCTAAACCTCGGGAACCTCAAAATGCAGGTGCTCCACACTCCAGGGCACACGCCGGAGCATATTTCATTGCTTGTAACCGATAGGACCCGTGGACCGGAACCATGGTTCCTGCTAACCGGGCACACGCTGATGGTCGGCGATGTCGGACGGACCGAATTGGCCACACAACCGGAGATCGGCGCCAGACAACTGTTCGGAACCATTCAGAGGTTGAAGGAGTTTCCCGACTATGTTGAGATTTTTCCCGGCGCGTATGCAGGCTCGGTTTGTGGTCGAGCGCTCAGCGGAAAGGCTGTTTCGACGATTGGCTTCGAGCGGCGGTTTAACCGCGCATTCCAGATCGATGCCATTGAACAATTCGTTGCATTCATGTTGGAGAGCATTCCTGCCCCACCGCCGAACGCAGCGGCCGTGCGAGCTCGAAACCAGGGCCGGACCGAATGACGCGCCCCGACGGTTCGGCCGACGATACGCCAAAGCTTGGAATACGCCAGAACCTCGGACAGTTCTCGCTCCTCGTGCTGATCAACGCCTTTGTTGGCGGGATGGTCGGCCTCGAAAGAACGATCGTCCCGCTCCTTGGCAGTGAAGGATTTCGGCTCGCATCGACGTCCGCCATAACGGCTTTTATCGTGAGCTTCGGCCTGATGAAAGCGTTGGTGGACCTGGTTTCCGGACCAATCGCAGATCGGTGGGGGCGCAAGCCGGTGCTCGTATTTGGCTGGCTGTGTGGGATGCCGGTTCCGTTTCTCATCATTTGGGCTCCGACATGGTCCTGGATCGTTATCGCAAACGTCCTTCTCGGCATCAACCAAGGCTTCGCATGGTCGATGACAGTGCTGATGAAGATCGATTTGGCAGGACCGGCGCGACGCGGTCTGGCCATGGGATTAAACGAATTCGCCGGTTACGGGGCGGTTGGGCTAACAGCGCTTTTAACAGGATATATCGCGGCTTCTGCCGGGCTACGGCCCAAACCGTTCTATTTGGGCATCGGTTACGCTATCGCCGGATTTCTGCTCAGCGCCCTTTTTGTACGTGAGACCTTCCGGTACGCCCAACATGAAGCACGATTCGCTCGCTCCCACGTTCTTGCTTTGCCCGATGATTCTGAACCGCCGACGTTTTGGAACATTTTTGTTATAACCAGTTGGCGTAACCGTACCCTCTTCGGAGTTTGTCAGGCGGGGCTCGTCAACAACTTGAACGACGGAATGGCTTGGGGAATTTTTCCGTTGTTCTTTGCGGCCCACGGCTTGGCAGTAGCTGACATCGGAGTTATCAAGGCAGTCTATCCATTCGTCTGGGCCCTCGGTCAACTTGTGACCGGCCCGCTGTCGGACCGATGGGGACGAAAGGGCCTGATCGTCTGGGGCATGTGGTTACAGGCACTCGCTCACCCGGTGATTGCTTTCGGCGCGAAATTCAATGTCTGGGCCTCTGGAGTGAGTGGCGCAATCCTGCTGGGATTAGGAACGGCCATGGTTTATCCTTCACTTCTCGCCGCCGTCAGCGATGTCGCACGTCCGGTGTGGCGCGCGCGGTGTCTTAGCGTTTATCGCTCCTGGCGCGATTTGGGATACGCCGTCGGAGCAGCAATCGCGGGTTTGGTTGCCGGCGCCCTTAGTTTGGCATGGTCCATCCACGTAGCCGGGGGCCTGACCTTTATTTCAGGGCTGATCGCGTTGTTCACGGTTCGCGGGGCCAAGGTACACCACACGAGGTCATTGTCCGGCGGATCTTGAGTCCATGAATCGCGCTCGCGCCTTCTTATATCTGATGGTCTGAGGGCCGCAGGGACGAGAAAAATAATCAGTGGAACTTTAGTTTTGTCATCGGCACGTCGCCGGTTCGATCCTGGCGGATGGCTCCAATCTTTCCCATAACTCAGCGAATACGACCCCGCTCCGGAACCCTCTACTATGGGGATTTTTTTAAAACCACGCCGCAAATTCCGCGGCGCCCGCTGATCGCATTCACGGCTGCTTGTCGGCAGGTTCAACTGTGGAGAACTCAATTTCGCTCAGTTTCGCACGAAAAACTCACGAACAATTCCCAAAAAATTGATGAAAAAGCGGCGCGATCGGCGCGACAAAAATCGGGGCCAACAATTTCGCAAATCCGCTAAAGTTTCTCCAGGAATCGCCGGTGCACCCGTGAATCCTCCGTCAGCTCCGGATGAAACGTCGTCACCATAGTTTAGAGCAGGAATGCCACAGGTGTACCGGAACTCAATCATGGTGCCCGTGGTACGTCGCATGACAAGCGCCGCCGATTATTGTCCAGATTTCATCTTCGCGTCAATTCCGGCGATCTCCTGTTTCGCCTGTTCCGCCTTTTGGCGCAGTTCATCCGTATCGGGCATGCTCTGAGATCCGGGCATTCCCCCCGTAGGCGCCGGCGATGTAGGAGTCACGCTCGTTCCGGAGTCACCGCTCCCACCAGCCAACAGCATCATTACCACAAGCCCGACCAGGCAGAGAAAATTGGGCTCCAGGACTTTCAGCATGAGATTTCCTTTTTCGGTGTGCAGATTATCGCCGCAATCCACCCCGCAAGATAAAAAGCAACATCTTTTTTATCAAATGTTCCTGGAACAACGCGGCACAGCTGGCCCAGTTCGCTACCAACGCCCAAACAGAGGGCTATGGACAGCCAAATCCACCGATACCGGCGGTCACTTCCCAACAAAACCAGTTCAAACCAGGCGGCCATAGCATACATCCACAGTGCAGCAGGCAAGTTGAACAAAGCCCATGCGGGGAGGATCTTCCCATACGGAGCAAAAACGTGCCGAAGCCGGAAAACACCGGACGCGATCCCCAAGGCATCGGACCACTTGAATACCCGAAGCGTCGGAGTGCGCCAGAGGATGTAGATAAGGCTTCCGACGCCCAGCGGCAAGACAATGTGGAGCAAGACACGGCCAGGGCGCTGCCACGATCTATGGAGCCATCGCCGCCTCTGGTCATTCGCCTGCATAGAGGGTTGAAAATCGCAACTCCGAACAAGATATAGGTCATCGCATCACAGGTTGCAACGGCCCAGGGATATGTGGGAGAAGCGGTCATCTGTCCACGAACATATCGGACGCGATCTGCCCGGGTCTACTTTGCCGACTGGCTCCGGCTCCGAGGTCCCGATGATTTGAAGGGCGCGTTGACGTCAGAGGCCCGGTTTCAAAGCGATCCGTCTATCTGGCTTGCAGCTCTACGGCCTTCACTTCGAGCATCGGTGACAACAAGCAGGAAAAATTGAATGCGGGCAGGTCCGGCCCAGGGCCTTTCAGTAACGATATCTCCTTTGTCCGTTCACTTCCCGAATGGACACCTGCCCGGTGACCGTAATCGTGTCGCCCACGACGGGGCAGCGATTTTGCGCAAATAGCCCAAGGGGCGAGGCTATCGATACGAGCAGCACGGTCACTTTGAGGTTCATCTTCAACACTGTACGATAGTTCATGCCGTTTGCGAGGGCAAGGGTGGGCAGGCTGGCGTTAGAAGGCAGTGGCGAATCGGAGCACCGCAACCGGGGAAAGCTGCTAGTATCCTTCCACGCGCTCCGAATTAATCGAACCTGAGCCAGAATTGCGGTTTAGAATCTTGCCTGCGCCTGGTGAAGTCGTGGGTGATGCTGAATTCCAATCTGAGCTAACAGCCTTTGCTCGGGGGCTCACGGCAAATGGCATCGACGCTCGTTGGACCTGGCACACACAGGACGCAGTCGGCGGAGGCGGATGGAGCACGGGGGAATTCACTCTGTTGACAGTTCTCGGGCCTGTTGCTATTGTCCAGCTTCGCAAGCGACGCGGCTATCTTCGTGAAAAAAAATCTCCGCACCAGCGTCCCGAAAGGCCTCTGCCAATCCCTTCGTATATAGAGGGCCTTTTCATGGAGAAATACGCAGCACGGATCAGAGGCGCCCGCATCGCGGTAAGAGTGAGCACCGAGGATCAGCGCGAAATTGAAGCAGCGGCGAAGGTAAGAGGTTATGCCTGCCCCAGCTCTTTCATCCGAACTGCCATCAGAAATGAACTACATGGACGTAAAGAATTAGTCGGGATCGAGGGGAAGATCGCCGGCAGTTTGGAGCGACTCTCAGATGAGAGCCTCCGTCTTAGCCGCGCGGTGCCGGATTCTCCATTGACCTCATCCCGTTCCGCGGTGTCACAGCCGCCGACGGTGCCATCGAATGGCCGCCAAGCCGTTACATTGCAATGAACGTAGCGGGATTCGAAGAGGCGTTGGCTTCGTCTATTCCAATTCAGATCGAAGAAGGCCTGACCGTGCGCGTGGCGTCAATCCCTGGGCTGATGCTCCTCAAACTGGTTGCATGGTCCGACCGGGGACGCGAAACCGATAAAGACGCAGCGGACATCTACCGCCTCTTCCGTGCAGTCCCAAAGCAACCGAATGGAATTGGCCCTGCTGCGAGCCTACGATGCGGGGCGGTTGAAGATGCCCATGCTGGCCGTCGACTTTGGCAGCGAGGGAGCCGACTCGCTGCTGGCTGAAATTGGTCGCCTGACGGCCTTGGAAGTACCGCACCGAATGTGCGACGCGATTTTCCGCGATTCGCTGTATCAGGGGCAGCCGTTCCGAACGGCCGGTCCGGGTGAGAGGCTGAATTCCGCAAAACCCTCGAACGCTACCGCTGTGTTCCAACTGTGCCCGACGGCCCTGGTTTTCGGCTTCTGGGACTCCACCGGTCCCCGCGGCGGATTGGGAGCGAAAGTGCAGCGGGCGCTCGTCTCTGAAATCGTCGGCTACCAGATCACGAGCGACGGGAAGCGGACATCCAGCCGCATCGACCCATTGCAGATCGAAAACAATGTCGAGATTTACCGTAAAGGAAGGGATTGGACATTCGACGCCGACCGCGCGGACAAGAACAAGAACGAACCCGTCAGGATCAAGCCGTCCGAAATCAACCACGGCAACATCACGCCGTCATTCAAGAACAAAGAAGGCAAGCTGAATCACGGTGGGGTCACGATGGCGTATGCGGAGCAGCAAACGGTGCTTTCTCTTGCCGCGTTGAGGCGCCTGCGCTTTCCGGTGGACGGCCTTTCCAAGCCGGAAGCCGACCTGGCTGCACGGACGGTATTGGCGGCCTCGGCCTCGCGGCGATCTGCTTCCTGGACGAAGACGGGTTCGATTTGCGCTCGCGCTGCCTCCTCGACGGCAAGCCGGGCATCATGCAATTCATCGGCAGGGGTGAAACCTCGGATTTTTCGCTCGACGCCACCGGCACGGCTGCGCTACTGGCCGAGGCCGCAGCAGAAGCGAAGTCGCTCGGTTTGCCCTGGCCCGAAGAGCCGGTCATTCTTCAGCCCTCGCCCGACCTCAGCAAGTTGGTGGTCGAGAGCCGTAAGCGCTCCATGGCGGCCAGTGCGGGAGAATAGCCATGCTCGCGCTGCGCGTCACATACCTCATGGGGCGGGTTTACTCCGCCTCTTTCGACGACGGAGACGCGAAGGCCGAACCGGAGTGGCTGCCTCATCCATCGCGCTTATTCTCCGCGTTGACGGCGGCATGGGGGACGGAGGAGCCGAGGACGAACTGCGGCCCGCGCTCGAATGGCTCGAACAACAGGACCCTCCGGCGATTCTGTTTGACCCCCACACTACCCGGCGGCTGGTACAGGCGTTCGTTCCGGTCAACGATGCTGAGACCCTCCCCGAAGACCGGCCCCGCAAGGGGCGCACCTTTCCCTCCGCTTCGCTGAGCGACCCTGATGTCTACTTCATCTGGGACGCCTCGCCACCTAATGATGTGCGGACGAAACTGGACCGGATCCTGCTGCGGACAAGCTCCCTGGGCCATTCCTCGAGTCTGGTCTCGGTCGAACTCGCCGAAACGGTTAAGCCCGGCCGCTTGACAAAATGGCGCCCCGGCGCGTCGCGAGGGGTGCGCGTCCGAATCCCATATTCCGGACGCATCCATGAGCTGGTGGAACGCCACCGTCGCTTCGAGCAGAGCGGCGCGAAGATTCACCGGCCGGGAGCGGGACGAACGACCCTCTGCGCCGAACCGGCGACCAGCCGCGAGGGGCCCATTCGAGGGATGTTCGAACGGTTGATCGTTTTGAAGCAAGTCAAGACGAAAGAGAGTAAAGGGCCGAGCACAGGCCTACGTTCCACGCTCTCAGTGACCGCAGCGCTTCGCGGAGCGGTCATGAAAAACGCGCCACAGCCCGTGCCGGAGTATATCAGCGGCCACGCGCCGGGGAGCACGCCGGATGCCCCGCTACGCAGCGAGTCTCCGCATTTGGCGTTTATCCCCCTGGCAAACGTCGGCTCTCGATACTCGGGCGGCGAGCTACTGGGAGTTGCGGTTGTTCTGCCATCCGATTTCACGCGCGAACAGCGCGAAGTGTGCTGGCGCGCGGTGGAGTCCGTTCATGAGCTTAAGATGCCGTGGGGCTCCTGGAACGTCGAGATTGCCGACGCGGAGGAGGAGCGGCGGACGTTGCTTCCGGAGACGTGGACCAGGTCCGGCATCCTATGGTCGACCGTCACACCGTTCGTCTTCGACCGATACCCGAAGGATCTGTACGGCGCCGAAGCAGAAGAGACCGTGCGCCAGGCCTTCGCCCGCTTCGGGCTGCCGGAGCCTTGCGAAATCGACCTTCACTACAATCCCTGGCACTTCGGTGTTCCGAAGGCACCCGCTTTTCCACCCGCGCCGGCGTGTCCGGGCAAACCGCAGCGATACCATTGCCACGTTCGAGCTCGCTTTGAGCGCCCCGTCGCGGGACCCGTGATTGCCGGCGCCGGGCGGTTCTACGGGTACGGGTTGTTCCGGGCGCTGCCGGAAAACGGAGGTCCGAAATGACCTTCGAGCAGTTCTTTCAGGCGCTTTGGGAGCGTGAGCCTTTTCCGTGGCAGAAAGCGCTTGCGGAGGAGGTCCTGCACGGCGAGTGGCCGCGGCGAATCGGGCTGCCGACGGCCTCGGGCAAGACGGCGCTGATCGACATCGCCGTTTACGCATTGGCCATGCGGGCGCCGAAGGCCGCGCGCCGCGTCTTTTTTGTGGTAGACCGGCGGGTCATCGTGGATGAGGCCGCAGAACGAGCCGAACGCATTCGGAAGAAGCTCGCGGACGAGGTGGAAGCCGATACCGAGTTGGGAGGGTTGGCGCGCGCGCTGCGCGAGCTTGGAGGGAAGACCCCGCTCGAAACGGCGACGCTCCGCGGCGGCATACCGCGGGAGAGCTCGTGGGCGGATTCGCCGCTGCAGCCGGTGGTGGTCTGTTCGACGGTCGATCAGGTCGGGTCGAGCCTGTTGTTTCGCGCCTACGGAGCGAACGAATATGCACGGCCAATTCGGGCGGGGCTGGCTGCCTACGATTCGCCCATCCTGCTGGACGAAGCCCACACCAGCCAGGCCTTTGCCAAAACGCTCAAGATTGTCCGGAACTATCGGGGCTGGGCGGATCCGGATTCGAAAATCGAACTGCCGTTTACGGCGGTCGAGGTGTCGGCGACGCCCGGCGGTGATGCGCTGCGCGAGAGTGATGCCGACCTGGAGCACACAGTCCTCAAGCGCCGGTGGCGGGCCAGCAAGCGGACACGTCTCGTTGCCGTGGAACCGAAGGAAGGAGAGGAGTCTGCCAGGGGCGGCTTCACGGCGCTTGCGGAATCGCTCGCGCGGGAAGCGCGCGCTCTGCGCGACGACCGCGGCGCGAAGGTAATCGGCGTGATCGCAAACCGTGTCGCCACCGCGCGCAAGACACATAATGCCCTGTCCAGGGACCAAAACGGCAACGCGATCCTTTTGACGGGCGGTCGCGCCCTTTTGACCGCGACCGGATCTGGAAGAAATGGAAAGACCGCATCGGGATGGACCGGGAGCAAGAGCCGGAGCGGCCGGTGTTCGTTGTGGCCACTCAATGTATTGAAGTCGGCGCCAATCTCGATTTCGACGGCCTGGTCACGGAACTCGCCAGCATCGATGCGCTGGAACAACGGTTCGGCCGTCTGGATCGGGACGGCGAGCACGCTGAAGCGGCCGGCGCCACACACGCGGCGATTGTCGCGCAGAAGGATCAGACGTCGAAAAAGTATGACGACGTTCTGTACGGCAGTGCGATGCCGGCCACCTGGGAGTGGCTATCCGATCATCTCATCACCGAGACGCGGGTGGAGGAAGTTCCCGCCGAAGGCAAGAAGAAACCGCGGAAGCGAAAGATCAAGGAGCAGCACGTCGAGATGGGCGTGCAGGCTCTCCGCAAAGCTCTGGAGGCGACTCCCGATCGGGAATTGCTGGTGAAGCAACGGCGGCGCCGGTGCTGATGCCCGCGCACATGGATCTTCTGAGCCAAACTTCCCCGGAGCCGGAAGTCAGCCCGGAACCTTCGGTCTATCTGCACGGACCGGAAACCGGACCCGCGGATGTGCAACTGGTCTGGCGCGCGGATTTCGGCTTGGTTCCGAAGTCAGAGACCGAGACCGCGGCGGATGGCCCGGCGGCTGAAACCGAGGAGCGCGAGCGGTTTCAGATCGAGATGGCGGCGCTCTGCCCCCCGTCAGCAGCCGAGGCCCTTGCCGTTCCGCTGCACGCGGTGAAACGGTGGCTGGCACAGGAGTCCGCCGGCGACATCGCCGACATTGAGGGAATGCCCGGGGACGCCAGCAGCAGAAAGGGCCCAATGCTCCCCGTCCTGTGCTGGCGCGGAGTCGATGACAGCGGGATTCTGACAAAATTCGAAGACCTGCGGCCGGGGATGACGCTGATCGTGCCGGCTGAGTTGGGCGGATGCGACGACTGGGGCTGGAATCCGGAGTCGAAGGAGCCGGTTCTGGATATCGGCGACGCGGTGAAGGCGTTGATGGGGTGCCCGATGCTCCGGCTGGATCAGTCGCTTGCCAGCCAGTGGAAATACGAGGCGCTGGCCCAGAGGCTGAGAAATCCGGACCACGGGAGCTTTGCGGAGGAATACGCCGCTAATCCGCCCGGAGCTGGGGCGGAGCCGTGGCTCGCGGAACTCCTGAACGATCTCCAGAAGAGAAACCCAAAGTGGATCCCCGACCCGCTGGGCAGCGACTTCAAGGTCGCGGTGGTTTCCCGGTCGGGCTTCGATCAGAGCGATTCCCGCGGATCTTACACCGGCACGGAAATCCGTCTGCCGGAGCACCTGGAGAATTGCGGTCGCATCGCTGCGGAGTTCGCTCGCGACTTGCCGGAGCGCTTGCGCCGCACCGTGTTGCTGGCGGCCTAATTGCACGATATCGGCAAGGCCGATTCGCGATTTCAGGCGTGGTTGCGCGGAGGGAATCCGGTCGCGGCGGACAAGCTGCTCGCGAAATCGGAGAAGAGCTGACAGAATCGCGCGGCGGTGGAGCGCGCCCGACAACTGGCCGGGTATCCGAAAGGGGGCCGCCACGAGCTGACGTCCACGGCGCTGCTGCTGGCGGGCGGAAACCGGTATGGCGAGGCGGACTGGGAGCTCCTGCTGCACTTGGTGGCAAGCCATCACGGCCGCTGCCGGCCTTTCGCGCCGTCCGTCCCGGACGACGATCCGGTCCGGGTGCAGTACGACGGGGTGTCCGCTTCGAGCGCCCACGGTCTGGATCGGGTTGGCTCCGGGGTAAGTGAGCGCTTCTGGCGTCTCACCAGGAGATACGGATGGCATGGTCTGGCGTACCTGGAGGCGATGGTTCGGCTGGCCGATCAACGGGTGAGCGAAAACGAGGCGGGGCAGACGAGTTCCGGAAAGGCGGCGCATGTTTAAAACGGAATTTACAGGATTGGACGGCGGTAACCTGCTCGCCTATCTTGCGGCTCTGGGCACGCTCCGTGTGCTGACGTTCGCCGATCCGCAGACCGACGTGCGCCTGGAATGGGTGGATCGGGGCGCGTGGACACCGGTTTTGCATCATCCGGCGGCAGGCTCCGCCGAAGAGATTTTAAAGCTCCTGGAGCCGCTGGTCTGCGGAGAGGGCACAATCGATCCGGGCTGGGAGATTGGCAACGACCTTACATTGCCGTGCGAGGAATTTGGCAAGGTCCTGGGCGATGCCGTGAAAAACGGCGGAGTTTGGAAGCGGAGCACACTCGACTTCCTGGCCGCGTTCGGGGCTGAAGTCTATGGCACGGGCCCGAAAAAGGATCTGATGTCCGATACCGCATTTCGCACGATGAGCGGTGCGAGAGATCAGCACTTCCTGGGGTCATGAAAGAATTGGCGTCGGGCACCACGCCCGAACACTTGCGGCGAACGCTCTTTGCGACCTGGGACTACGGCGACGAGCGCCCT
>Ga0070740_10004072_pt1 | contig 14744 bp, 14 predicted proteins | sample Coa_R2_FD_67286 | JGI IMG/M metagenome (GOLD analysis project Ga0070740, IMG submission 67286) | Surface soil microbial communities from Centralia Pennsylvania, which are recovering from an underground coalmine fire - Coalmine... | ecosystem: Environmental > Terrestrial > Soil > Unclassified ... | reverse complement strand
CGCCGGACTACGTCCATCCGCTCCCATTTTTCGTCCCTGTATCGGGTGCTTTGGAGTCGGCGTACTACTTGGCCGGCTTGAAGATTTACGACGCACTTGCCGGTGCGAGCCGCCTCCCAAAAAGCCGGAGCGCCGCAGGCGGCGTCGTCTATTGGGACGCACAATTCGACGATTCGCGGCTGGCAATTGCGCTCGCGCGCACGGCTTGGTCGCACGGCGCCGCCGTCGCCAACTACGTGCGTGCACCGCAATTTCACTACACGGGGGATCGCCTCGCCGGCGTCCGCGCGCACGACGTCGAGGCCGACCGCCATTTCACGGTAGCGGCGCGCGCCGTCATCAATGCGACGGGAATTTTTGCTGACCAGCTGCGGCTGCTCGACGATCGCCGGCGCGCGCATCCCGCACTGACGTATAGCCGCGGCTCGCATATTACCGTGGACAAAGCCTTCCTCCCCGATCCCGGGCGCGCGATTCTCGTGCCGAAAACCGCCGACGGCCGCGTCCTCTTTGCGATCCCATGGCATGAGTGCGCGCTGATCGGCACGACCGACGTTCCGGCGGCGTATCCTGAAATCGAACCGGTCCCGTCGCAAGACGAGGTCGAGTTTCTTTTGCGTACGAGTGCGCCGTACTTGAGCGCGCCGCCGAGGCGGGCGGATATTCGCAGCGCCTTTGCGGGTTTGCGCCCGTTGATCGCGCGCCGCACGGCGAATACGGCCACACTTTCGCGCGAACATTCGATTGAAATTTCACCAAGCGGCTTGGTCACGGTGTGCGGCGGAAAGTGGACGACGTACCGGTGCATGGCCAAGGATGCGATCGACGCCGCAATTCGAACCGCCGGCCTGGCACCTGCGCGCTGTGCTACCGCGCTCCTTGCCCTCGACGCGGACGCCGCGCCGGCCGAATTCAACGAACGCGTTGCATACGCCGCGTCGCATGAGATGGCGCGCACGGTGGAAGACATGCTGGCACGGCGCACGGGCGTGCTTTTTCGCGACGCTGCCGCGGCCGAGCAGCAAGCGCCGGGCGCGGCGCGCGTTCTCGCGCAAGCGCTGGGGCGTACCGGTGCATGGGCGGCCGAACAAGAACGTGCGTTCGCCGCGCTCGTCCGGCAGTACGGCCGCTACGGCCTGGGAGAAAGCGGGGCCGAGGCGAAGTCGCCGTCATGACGCTGCTGACGCCGCGAATCGAGGAGCTTTCGCTGAATTTGGAACGCGTGCGTTCGGGCGAAGGTATCGGCGCGGAAGTCGTTCGGTGGCTGCGCGCGGTCAGCGGCGACGTCGCATCCCTGCCGAAACCGCAAACGCACGACGTGCATCGCGGCTACTACCGTACGCTGCTGTATCGCTGCGAAGGTTTCGAACTGCTCGCGCTCCATTGGGAGCCCGGAACGATCACGTCGATTCACGATCACGGCGGGTCGCGGTGCTGGCTCGCGGTGGCAAACGGCAGCATCGGGGTCGAGAACTACGTACGCCGCGACACCGGTGCGACCCCCGGTTACGCGCGCATCGATTTAGAAGGCCGCGAAACGCTGCCTGCGGGCGGTATCGACTTCCGGCAAGACGACGTGCATCTGCACCGGTGCTTCACCGGCAGCGAACACGCTGTCAGCCTGCACTTGTACGCCAATCCGATCGGCCGCTTTCACACGTTCGACGAACGGGCGCAGACCTGCCGCGACGCCGAGTCTACCTACGACGCGACGCTGACCGTTTGACCCGTTTGGCGACACCGTTTGCACGCGTACGCCGCCGCAGCGGGACGACGTTGCTCGCACGCGAGGTTTCGCCCAGATCGACCGGAGTGATCACGCGCCTTCCCAGCGCGTGGTAGAGCACCTCGGAGAGCTCCTCCACCGGCACGAACGTCATCGTATCGCGGATCTCTTTCGGGATGTCGTCGAGGTCGATTTCGTTGCGCTTGGGCAGCACGATCTTCTTGATGCCCGCGCGTTTTGCGCCGAGCACTTTCTCTTTCAGGCCGCCGATGGGCAGAACTTGTCCGGTCAGCGTGATCTCGCCCGTCATCGCCAAATCCGGATCGACTTTATTGCCGGTGAGCAGCGAGGTGATCGCGGTTGCAAGCGCGATTCCGGCGGACGGACCGTCCTTCGGCGTAGCGCCGGCCGGCACGTGAATGTGCAGATCGTGCTTGGCGAAGTAGTCTTCCGGTAAGCCGAGTTCTCCCGAGCGCGAGCGCAAGAACGAAACCGCTGCCTGCGCGCTCTCCTTCATGACCTCCCCGAGCTGTCCGGTCAGCACGAGTTTTCCGGTACCCGGCATAACGGTCGTTTCGATGAATAAGATGTCGCCGCCGACCGGAGTGTAGAACATCCCGGTCGAGACGCCGACCGAAGCGACGCGCTTTTTCACTTCGGCGTAGAAACGCGGCTTGCTCAAGTACTCGTGCAGGTTCTCCGGAGTGATGCGCGCTTTGAAGCGCGGCTGCTCGGCGATGCGGCGCGCGACTTTGCGGAATACCGTGCCGATCTCGCGTTCGAGATTGCGCACGCCGGCCTCACGCGTGTAGTCGGTGATGATCAAGCGCAGCGCCTGATCCGAGAGCGTGGCCTGCGAGGGTTTCAGTCCGTTGGCCTTGTGCTGCTTGGGAATCAAATAGCGCTTGGCGATCTGCACCTTTTCGAGCTCCGTATAGCCCGAGAGGTTGATGATCTCCATGCGGTCGCGCAGGGGGCCGCTGATCGTATCCAGCGTGTTTGCCGTGCAGACGAAGAGCACTTGCGATAGGTCGAACGGCAGATCCAGGTAGTGATCGCGGAACGTGTGGTTCTGCTCGGGATCGAGCACCTCGAGCAGCGCGGACTGCGGATCGCCGCGGAAGTCCGCGCCGACCTTGTCGATCTCGTCGATCATCATGACCGGATTGCGGGTCCCCGCGTCGCGGACGGCGCGGATAATCGTGCCGGGCATCGAGCCGATGTACGTGCGGCGGTGACCGCGAATCTCGGCCTCGTCGCGAACGCCTCCCACCGAGAGACGCACGAATTTGCGCCCCATCGCGCGCGCAATCGACTGCCCCAGCGACGTCTTGCCGACGCCGGGAGGCCCGACGAAGCACAAAATGGGTCCGGTAAGCCGGTTCTTCAGCTTGCCGACGGCCAGATACTCGACGATGCGGTCCTTGATCTTTTCGAGATCGTAGTGGTCTTCGTCCAGGATCTCTCGCGCGCGTTTGATGTCGATGTGATCGGTGGTTTCCTTGGACCACGGCAGCTGCGCGAGCCAATCTACGTAGGTGCGGATCACGCTGTACTCTGGGCTGGCCTGCGGCACTTTCGCCAAACGGTCGAGCTCGCGATCTGCGGCTTTACGCGCCTCTTCGGGCAGCTGCGCCTCGTCGATCTTCGTGCGCAGCTCGTTGGCCTCGGCAAGTTGGGGATCGACCTCGCCGAGCTCTTCCTGAATCGCCCGCAGTTGCTGGCGCAGGTAGAACTCGCGCTGATTCTTCTCCATCTCGCGCTGGATGTCCGACTGAATCTTGTGGCCCAGCTCGACGACTTCCAGTTCCTTCGTCAGGAACATCGTCAGCTTCCGCATGCGCTTCATCGTGCTGCGCTCTTCGAGCAGCGCTTGCCGATCCGCAGTCTCCAGGCGCATCGTCGAAGCGACGAAATACGTGAGCAGATTCGGATCGGTGATGTTCTGGACTTCCATTTCCATCTCGCGCGGGGCTTGAGGCAGGTAGCCGAGCAATTTCTGGAAGAGGCCGGCCAAATTGCGCTGCATGGCGACGAGCTCTTCGGACGAGGACGTAACGTCCGGAAGCTCGACGTAGTGCGCGACCATGTAGGGTTCGGTCTGCGTGAACTGCTCGATGCGAAAGACCTGCTGCCCCGCGACGATGCAGCGCAGCGTGCCGTCCGGCACCTTGAGCATTTTCTGCACGGTGCCGATCGTGCCGATGCGGTGCACGTCGTTCGGACCCGGATTTTCGATCTCGCGGTTCTTCAGAACGGTTAGGCCGATCGGCTTGCCGTCGCGCAGCGCCTCTTCGACGAGCTGAATCCCCGGTTTCTTGACGACCGCGAGCGGAATGACGGTGTTGGGGAACAACACCGCTTCCTGGAGCGGGAGAATACCGATGACGCCTGCGGCGTTTGCGGTGTCGGGCGCGGCGTGTTTTTGGGCGGGCATCGTTACGCGAGAATCCTCTTGACGATCATGCGAATTTCCGTGCGGCTTGCGGGCAGATATTCGCCCGCGGCGATCGGCAGCGCGATCGTCAGCATGCCGTCGGCATAGGTTGCGGTGACCTCTCCCTGGTGGACGGACACCGGAAGACGCAGTTTCTTGATGAATTCGCCGTCGGCAATCTCTTTTTGCAGAAAGCTTCCCGCGCGCAGACGCGCGCCGGGCAGCCGCCGGCCGGAGATGAAGAGCTCCTGCTCGTCCACGAAGACGCGCAGGCTCTCGCTGTCGGCAGCCGCGAGTTCCACGCGAACCACCAGCGTTCGCGCTTCCTCGTCCATGACGACGTCGGCGTTGGGCTCCCAGCGCCCCCCGCGAGGCCGGCGGACCAGCTCTGCGAAGCGCCGCTCGAACTCGGCCCGGGGGTCGTCGCAATCCATCAGTCTGTGGAACCCTCCGCATTAGCAAACGGATGCGTGGAGTGCTAAGCCGGGTTGGACCGGCAGGACCGTACCCCGGCCCTAGACCATACTGCCCAAACCATGGAGCGCGGCCTGCGGACCTACGGCGATCCGGCCAACCCGCCCATCCTGCTTTTGCACGGCGTCCGCCTCGCCGGCGCGATTTGGGATATTCCGGCGCGCGACCTGTCCGATGAGTTTTTCGTAGTCGTGCCCGACCTGCCTGGCCACGGTGCGCTCGCCGACTTGCCCTTTGAGATTCCGGTGTACGATGCGTACTTGGCGTATATCGCCGACCGGGTCACCAAGCGCCCGCCGCTGGTCGTCGGCTATTCGCTCGGCGGATACGTGGCCATGCGCTATTCGACGGACCTGCCCGAGCGCACGGCGGGATTATTGATCTGCGGATGCAGCGCCAACGTGGTCGGAACGCGCGCGCTGCTGTATGAGGCGGCGGTTGCATTCGGAGCGCAGCTGACCGCGCGCGGAATGCAGAAGCTGCTCGCCTTCTTTTTCCGCCTGACGCTGCCGCGCCGAATCGCCGAGATGGTGATTCCTCTGCCGTTCAACCACCGGGTCTTCGAGACGAGCCGTAAGACCGTGCTGCACGTGCGCTACAGCGATCGGCTGCGCGAGTACGACAAGCCGCTGATGATCGTCAACGGCGAGTTCGATCCGGTCTTTCGCTGGGATGAGGCGATCTTCGCTTCCATCCCGAACGCGCGCGTCCACGTGATGAAAGGCACCGATCACGCGGCGCCGCTCTGCATGCCGCACGAGTTTGCCGCTATCGTTCGCGACTTCGCCCGCGCCGTATTTTCGGCGGCTCCCGCGCGCGAGCCCGTATCGTGAACCAGCTCGCGCGGCGATTGGGAGTCTACGACGCCGCGCTGATCGTCATGGGCGGGATCATCGGATCCGGCATCTTCCGAAATCCGTCCGTCGTCGCCAAACTGGTGCAATCGCCGGCGCTGGCGCTGCTCGCATGGGCCCTGGGCGGCGTCGTCGCGCTGCTCGGGGGATTCGTCTTTGCCGAGCTCGCCGCCCGGCGCCCGAGCGACGGCGGGCTGTACGCCTATATGCGCGATGCGTATCATCCCGTGGTCGCGTTCATGTACGGATGGACGCTGCTGCTCGTGTCGCAGAGCGGCGGCGCTGCAGCATCCGCGGTAACCTTCGCCGGATACTTCGAACCGCTGACCGGCGTGCGCATCGACGAGCGGATCCTGGCCATCGCCACGCTCGGACTGCTGACGCTGATCAACTGCCTCGGAGTTCGCGCCGGCAGCAACGTCCAGAACTTTTTCATGGTGCTCAAAATCGCCGCGATTGCGGGACTCATCGCTGCGGGCGCTCTGGCGCATCCGGTTGCGGCAGCGGCGACGCCGGTCGTTGCTCCGCATTCCATCGACGCATTGACCGCACTGGGCTTGGCGATGATTCCGGTGCTGTTCGCTTACAGCGGATGGCAAACGTCGAGCTTCATGACCGGCGAACTGAAGAACCCCGCGCGCACCCTGCCGCTGGGCATTCTAGCGGGCGTGGGCGGCGTCGTCACCTTGTACATGCTGGTCAATATCGTCTGCATCCACGTGCTGGGCGTGGCGGGCTTGATGAATACCAAAACACCGGCAAGCGACGTGCTGCAGGCGTTCATGGGATCGCGCGGCGGGCAGCTCATCGCCGCGGCGATCTGCCTATCGACGTTCGGCTTCATGAGCAACCAGATTTTGACCGCGCCGCGCGTCTATCACGCTATGGCGAAAGACGGCGTCTTTTTCAAACCGGTCGCCTGGGTACACCCGCGCACGCGCGTGCCGATCCTTGCCATCGCGCTGCAGGGTGTCTTCGCAATCGCCATCGCGCTGCTGGGCAATTACGATCAAATTCTGAACTACGTGACGTCGATCGACTACGTCTTCTTCACGCTCTCGGCATTGGCGCTCTTCGTCTTCCGCGCCCGGGATGCGCGCGCCGAGCCCGCGGAGCGTCCGGCATTTCGCGTCCCCGGACATCCCGTTTCGACCGCAATTTTCATGATTGCGGCGGGCGCGGTTGTCCTGGACACGTGGATCAAGACTCCCCGCGACAGCCTGATCGGGCTGGCGATTCTTCTCGCGGGCGTACCCATCTACTTCATCTTTCTGCACGGACGCGGTTCGGCGGCAGGCAGCACGGAGCCCGGTTTACCGTAGCGTCCGCGCGGGAAACACTTCCTGCGGCGGGAGCGTTGTAGAGGAAGTCATGCGGTATCTCGTCTTGAGCGCCTGTGCGGTTTTCGCGGCGTGCGCTGCTCCGGTTCACGTTTCGCAAGCGCGCGAGGCCGATCCGTGCAACGCGGCAGCCACGCGCGTCATCGCGCAAAATGCCGATTTGATTGTCGCGCACCGCTACGCGCAGGCGTCCCTGATCGCCGAGCGCGCGGCGCGCATCTCCCTGGGATGCAGTGCGCACGCGCGCGCCGACGCGGTATTTCCCGATCGCTGGCGCGGCGCCAATGCTCTCGTCGTCGCGGCCGAACTCGCGCACGAAGCCCGTCAACCCGCGCGCGCAAAGGCGCTGCTGCACGAAGGCTATGCCATCATGCACGCATTGCGTCCGCCCAAACGCGTCAACGAATTGACGTCGACGCTGTTGGCGCAGAAACTCGGGACGGCGCGGCAAGACCTCGCCGGCCAGTGGGCCTACTGGTAATAGAGCGTGACTTGGCTGCCCGTTACCGAGATCGCAACGACTTGACTGATCTTCAAGTCTTTCGCGCCTAATAATTTCGCGACCGACGTGACGACGCCGTCGTTTCCCGTGAGCGTCGTGTGCGTGAGCGTGTCGCGCATGTCCGCGACGTCCGCCGCGCCTTTCTTTAATGCGGCACGGACCGCTGCGTCGTCGGCGAGGGCGGAGACGTCGACCAGTTTGAACTGGCTTTCATTCAAGTCCGCCATCATTCCGCGAAGTTTGTCCGTCTGGGCCGGCAGCGTCTTGATTGCGCTGAGCAGCTCGCCGGAGCTTGCCGCGAGGCTCTGCGCACCGAACGCTGCAGAAAGTACGGCGTAGAGGAAAACGGCCGCAAGGGCCGCCGCCAACCGAGGTTTAGCCATGGCACCAGCCTCCTTGCTCTCAGTATAGCAACAAACCGGCGCCTCGAGTGCAAACGCCCTCGGCGCGGCCGGAGGCTTTGGTCCCTATCCGGGCTGGTCCGGGAGAAGAGCAGGCGCCGCGGCAATGCGGCGCCTGCGCTCGAGTTAGGGCGTGATGTCTCCGCAGGAGACGTACGTTTTGAGATCGTTCGCGCTCTTGTGCACGTTGATCGCGTAGTGCGCTTTCTTGAGCTCCGCAATGGTCACGCCGGGAACGAACGTCGTTGCCGTGCCGCCCACGACGTTCTTGAGCAGTTTCCACGGAGCGGGATTCAGCTTCGTGCACGTGCCTTGATGAATGTGCGAAGGTTCGGAAGCGCCCTTGGGTTCATTGTTCAGATGGACCGTCACCTGAACGCCGTCGCCCTTGGCGCCGATACTCGCGGTTCCGTCCTGCTTGGAGCCGTTCATCGCACCCATGTTGATGTTGAGCACTTTGTTCGACATCGCATTATGAAGCTTGTGCAGCGGATTGAGCTGCTTGACCTGAGTCCCGCTGCTCTTGGTGTTCCCGCCGTTCCCCGCCGAAGCGGCCGGGCTCGCGCCGGTGCTGCTGCTCGAACTGTTGCTGTTGCCTCCGCCGCAGGCGGCGAGCATCGCAGCCGCAGCGAGGGTTGTAACGACCGCCGTTGCGGTCCGACTGAAGATCATGCCTTGCTCACCCTCCAAAAAGAAGACAGCTTGCTGGTATCCATTTGCCCCTGGACTCCGCATTGTAACGGAAGCGAGCGGATGCTACAGTGGGCGAAAAGGAGGCTGAATAGATATGGCGGGTAGACTCAATCACCTGGCGGTTTTTGTGTGCGCGGTCGCCTTCTTCATTTGGGGCGCCGTATGGTACACGCTGCTGTTCGGGGGCATGTACCAAAACCTCGCCGGACACGGCCAGTCGAGTGCCGGAAACATGGCTCCGCAGCTCATTATCACGTTCGTCATGGGCTGGGTGCTCTCGTACGTGACCGCGATCGCGCTGCGTGACAGCGACAACCCCAACCCTGTGCGGCACGGAATCGAGTTCGGCGTCTTCTTCGGCGTCGGGATCTACGCGACGATGACGCTGATAAATTACGCCTACGATCAGCGGCCCTACGCCCTCTGGGCGATCAACGCGGGCTACGTGGTCACGGGGATGGCAATTATCGGCGCGATCATCGGGGCGTGGCAGAAGAAGCCGGTGACGGCGACGACGACGACGTAGCGGCAGGCGATGCGGACGGCGCGGGAGCGCGCGGGCAGAGCGATTCGAGCGCCCGCTTCGCGGCCGCGTTCTCGGGGTCGCCGGCGCGGCGATCGTACGACGCCACGTACGTGGCCTCCGAACCGTAGGCGATGACCTCCTCGTACGTCTCGGCATTCGGCCGCTGCCCCACCGTGAACGATGCGTACCAGCCGTCGTCGCGGCCGCACAGCCGCTGCGGCCGGCTCGCGGCGAGCGTAAAGTTCGGCATGCTCTGACGCTGGTAATTGATGATGTCGCTGCTTTGCTGCGCGATGCTGCCGTCGCCCAGCGGCGGCGATTTCACCAGCGCGATCGATTCCAAGAAGCGGGAATGAGCCGACGGATGCATCCATCTGCCGATCCCGGAAAACGGCGCGCCCGCGTCCGGCACGCCCGCGAGGCTCCAAGCTGCAGGCGGCGTGAACGGGACCGACGCGTCTAATGCGGAGGCCGGTACGTAGCGGCCCGGCGGACAGAACGAGGACAGCGAGCGCACCGCGCCGCGGTCGCCGATGCTCTTGGGATAATAGAGGCGAACGGTGTACGCAGTGTCGCCGCTGGCAGCATAGAGCTCGTCGTACACGTAGTCGCCGCGCGGCATCGTATACGCGACGAGCCACCCGCCCCACCCGTTGCACAGCGGCAGCGCCTTGTCGGCGTGAATCGCGGTTCCGCGAAACTCCTGCAGCATCTGCAGCCGCGTTTGCGCGTAAGCCTGCGACCCCATTCCGTACGAGTAACCGCGTGTAATGGTGATGACGACGTCGCGCGACAAGAGCACCGGGCCCACGCTTTGGCGCGCGTGAAGACGATATTCCGCCATCAGCTCGCTGTTGGAGCCCGACAACCGCGATTGCAGCGCGGGATCGCGCGTGAGGTGATTGAACCCGGGGGGAGGCACGAACAATGGCTTAGCACCCGCAGCTGTAAGCGCGGCTGCAAAAAACAGCGGCAGCATGCAGCCCAATTCATCGCGCTAAAGAAAAAGCCCCGCGAACGAGCGGGGCTTTTTGCCTCTGTACGAAAGGCGATTTACATCATGTCGTAGCCGCCCATGCCGCCGCCCGGCATTGCGGGCTCTTTCTTCGGCTCGGGCTTGTCGGCGACGAGCGTTTCCGTCGTCAGGATCAGCGAACCGATCGACGCGGCGTTTTGCAGCGCCGAACGCGTGACCTTGAACGGCTCGACGATACCGGCTTGGAACATGTCGACGATCTCGCCGGTCATGGCGTCGAAGCCCCACGGCGCTTCCTTGGCGCGCACTCGCTGCACTTCGACCGAGCCTTCGAAGCCGGCATTGTATGCGATCTGACGCAGCGGCTCTTCGAGGGCCTTGCGCACGATCTCGATGCCGATCTTTTCATCGGCGACCGTTGCCGCGTGACCGTTCGACGAGGGAGGCGTGTACTTCGCGATCGCCTTGATCGCGTGCACGAGCGACGAGCCGCCGCCGGGGATCATGCCTTCTTGGACGGCCGCACGCGTGGCGCTCAGCGCGTCTTCGATGCGGTGCTTCTTCTCTTTGAGCTCCGTTTCGGTCGCCGCGCCGACGTTGATGACGGCAACGCCGCCGCTGAGTTTGGCCAGACGCTCTTGCAGCTTCTCGCGATCGAAGTCGCTGTCGGTCTCCTCGACCTGACGCTTGATCATCTCGATGCGGCCCTTGATGTCGGCCGGTTTACCCGAACCGTCGACGATCGTCGTCTCTTCTTTCGTGACCTTGACCGTCTTGGCTTTGCCGAGCAGATCCGGCGTGACCTTGTCGAGCTTCAGACCGAGCTCTTCGCTGATGACCGTCGCGCCCGTGAGGGTGGCGATGTCCTTGAGCATCTCCTTGCGGCGGTCGCCGAAGCCGGGCGCCTTGACCGCAACCGTCGTGAACGTGCCGCGCAGCTTGTTGACCACGAGCGTCGCGAGCGCTTCGCCTTCGACGTCTTCGGCGATAATGAGCAGCGGCTTTTGCACCTGCACGATCTTCTCGAGCAGCGGAAGGATGTCGGCGATCGCCGAGATCTTGCGCTCGGTCACGAGAATGAACGGATCGGCAAGCGTGGCTTCCATGCGCTCGGAATCCGTGACCATGTACGGCGAGATGTAGCCCTTGTCGAACTGCATGCCTTCTTTGGTCTCGACTTCAGTCTTCATCGACTTGGACTCTTCGACCGTGATGACGCCGTCTTTGCCGACCTTCTCCATCGCAACGGAGATCAAATCGCCGATCTCTTTGTCGTTGGCCGAGATGGACGCGACCTGCGCGATCTTCTCTTTGGTGTCGACCTTTTGAACGAACTTCTCCATCTCGCCGACGGAGATCTCCACCGCTTTGTCGATGCCGCGCTTGATCAGCAGCGGATTCGACCCGGCCGTCACGTTGCGCAGGCCTTCGCGGATAATCGCCTGAGCCAGGACCGTCGCGGTCGTGGTGCCGTCGCCGGCGATGTCGTTCGTCTTGGACGCAACTTCCTTGACCAGTTGCGCGCCCATGTTCTCGAAGGCGTTCGAGAGTTCGATCTCTTTGGCGATCGTCACGCCGTCGTTCGTAATCGTCGGCGAACCGAACTTCTTGTCGAGAACGACGTTACGCCCTTTGGGGCCGAGCGTCACCTTGACGGCGTCGGCGAGCATGTTCGCACCGCGCTCGAGCGCACGGCGGGCGTTTTCATCAAAAACTAGTTCTTTTGCAGCCATTGCTTTTCAGTAACTCCTTAAACGCCAGCCGGAACTTTGTCGACGATGGCGAGGACGTCTTTTTCAGAGATGATCAGGTACTCTTGTCCGTCGACCTTGACTTCGGAACCGGAATACTTCGAATAGATGATGCGATCGCCGACTTTTACGTCCATCGACAGCTTGGTGCCGTTGTCGAGCGTGCGGCCGGTCCCGACCGCGCGAACGATACCTTCTTGCGGCTTCTCCTTGGCGGTGTCCGGGAGGAACACGCCGCCGGCGCTTTTGTCTTGCTGCTCGACGTGCTCAACGACCACGCGATCGCCCAAAGGCTTGAGATTCACGAAAACCTCCAAAAACAGTGGAATTTAGGGCCCGCGCCCGGGCCAACGGTTTTGGCACTCTTAGCAGTAGAGTGCCAGCGATGGAATATTAGCAGAGTCGTGTTAAGACTGCAAGCAGAAAAGGCGGGGGATTATCCCGTCCGCGCAGTAGCGATGGACCAAAGGGGTAGACCAGAGGAGGATTCCTGCTATATTCCGTGCGCTCAAGAAGGGCGAGTGACTATGTAAACAGTATGGTACGCCTGTACCATACTGACGCAAGTCCTTGTGGATACCACAAAAGTAGCAGGTAAACAAAGAGAGCCCGACCTCGGTCGAGCCCTCTATAGGACGGGGAGTGCGAGATTCGGACTCGCGGACCCAGAGGGGTCGTCGGGTTTTAAGCCCGCTGCAATAAACCACTCTGCCAACTCCCCCAAATCGGACGCGCCGACTGTGCTGGCCGCCTAGGAACAGACAGCACAGCCGACGCGAACTCACCCGGCCACCGTCCCGCGCAAGTCGGAGGTATGGTCCGTGGTGTTGATGCGAATAGTCGCACGGCTACCCGAATTGGGCGTGCGACTTTTCGCTGTGCCGAGGCCGCTCGCCTTGTGTCCGGTTTGTGCATGGATGCCACCCCCCTGGCATCGGCGCCCACTACACTATCACTATGCCGTCGCCCAATCTAGCAAAACCCCAAAAGTTCACCTTCAAGGACTTTGAAGCGCGGTTTCCTGATGACGCGGCGTGCCTGCGCTATCTGGTGGAAAAGCTCTATCCATACGGTATCCATTGTCTGAAATGCGGCGAGGTGTTGCCGCATAAGCAGCTCCCGACCCGTCCCCGGGTATGGTACTGCTCCCGCTGCGGTACGCATACGCATCCGACGGCGGGCACGATGTTCCACGGATCGCGCACTTCGCTCAAGGCGTGGTTTCACGCAATCTATTTAATGAGCGCCACGCGCTGCGGTATCTCAGCCATGCAGCTCATGCGCGAGACGGGCGTCACCTATAAGACGGCGTGGCGGATGTTCAACTTCATCCGGAAGATGCTGGACGAGGGTATCGCCGATCTCGGCGGCGCCCGCATTGTAGAGGCCGACGAAACCTTCTTTGGGCCGAAGCTGGGACGCATGAATCGCAAGGCCCGCCGCCGCCTGACATCGGCGTTCACGGTCGGCCCGGAAACGGCTAAAACGTGTATCGCTGGCTTGCATGAGCGCGGTGGTCGCATCGTCGCGTATCCGGTAGATCGTCGTGGCTACTTCGAGGTGACGCAGCCGATCCGCGAGCGGGTCATCCCTGGCTCAGAAATACATACGGACGAAGCTGGGATTTACAAGCCGCTTAGCAAGTACGGATTCGTTCACCGCACCGTAAATCACGCATTAGGCGAATACGCCGCTGACGGCGTGACGACAAATTTACTCGAAGGCTTCTGGGGCAACACGAAGCGAGGCATTTCCGGCGTCTATCACCACGTTTCGCCGAAGTACCTGGGCTCGTACGTTAATGAGTATGCGTTCCGGTTAAACCATCGGCGCGATGGTAAGCCGATGTTCAGCGCGTTTTGCGCTCAGATTTCGACGGACTTTTGTGAGCGGTATTTCCCTGGGAAGTATCGTCCCCGGCGGGTCGCTTAGCACCACGCACGACCTTCTCTAAGTGGCCAAAGAAGGTGCTTTCACTTTCGCAATCAGGCACTTTTTCAAGTTTGCCGTCGGGTCCGATTTTGAGATTGTTGTCGCGCACTCGTAAAGTATAGCACTCGACAAAGAAAGGGGCCGGATTGAAGTCCGGCCCCTTTCTTTCTAGTCCTCAACCCATGACGGGATGAGTCACCAGGTTCGTAACGCACCCATCGTAGCATCCTGTCCTACAGGCGGGCTAGTGCCTGATCTGTGGAGCAGCATGATACCAATGGATGGGAGAGGAGTGCTATCATCCTCTTCCTGGTGATTGGTAGCCCTTGGGTCCCGGTGCCCGTGGAGGGACTCGAACCCCCAACGTAGCCAAGTTACGAACCTGGTGCTCTATCCAGTTGAGCTACACGGGCGAATTAACTATGCCATGGGCATGAGCTCCATCTTGCCTTTAGCCTGGGCCATCAGCAGTAGGGTCGTTTTCAGGGTCGGCCAGCTCGCCTTTCCGTTCCTAGTGAGCGTGAAGGAGAATACGGTTGTCTCCTTTGCTCGGGTATCAGGTCTGAGCTTCAGGTTGGCGATAAGGTCGCAGTCCTCCAGCATCCGGACGACGTAGGAGACCTCAGCCCAGTCCTGGTCGCTGAATCCGCCAATAGCGGCATCGTTTTCTTGGTAGGCACGCTCGATTTCGTTCACCAAGAAAATCAGGTTTTGCGGATCGCCAACATATTGGCGCTCGCCATAGACGAGCACCCCGAAGAGCAGGAAGTTAGTGATGAAGGCGTTCTGGCTCAACCCCATTTCGGTCGCTTCGTCCGCCACTAGCCCGCGAAGGCTGGCGGGGACGCGGACAAGGACGTTTTCAATGTCCTTCGGGCGCTTGGGGGGCGCGGGTGCCAAAGCCGTCAACTCCTGTTGTGAGGGGGAGAGCAGTGATATCACAACGTCTTTACATTTTGATATCGGCCGGACCATTCCTCTACTTTAGCGGGTTTTCCCATGTTTGGCCAGTCAACTGCGCGGACGGGATAATCCCCAAAAGGCGGGGGATTATCCCGTCCGCGCAGTAGCGATGGACCAAAGGGGTAGACCAGAGGAGGATTCCTGCTATATTCCGTGCGCTCAAGAAGGG
>Ga0070740_10004069_pt1 | contig 14754 bp, 12 predicted proteins | sample Coa_R2_FD_67286 | JGI IMG/M metagenome (GOLD analysis project Ga0070740, IMG submission 67286) | Surface soil microbial communities from Centralia Pennsylvania, which are recovering from an underground coalmine fire - Coalmine... | ecosystem: Environmental > Terrestrial > Soil > Unclassified ... | reverse complement strand
TTCCGGGCTCGAATCCCGCCGCCCGGATCTCATCCGCGAGTCTTGCCAGGCCGCCGGGGAACTTCGGATTGGTCCGATCCCAATCGCCGAGCGCCGCCTGGAAACCATCGTCGAGCTGGACCACATCGACCGGAAACTCGGAGCGCATCGCGGAAAGCGCGGCCAGGTTCGACCGCATCGCCTCTTCCGTGATCGCATGGAAGTAGTGGTACCAGGAGCACCATCCGCGCTGGAACGGAGCGTCCCTGCGCGCGTTCATCGCCTCTCCGATCCTGCTAGCCCATCGGGCGGCGAGCCGCGCCGATTTGTCCCGCGAACGGGTGAAGTAGAACGGCGCGACTTCGCGCGTCGCCCCGGAAGCCAACTCGACTCCGTCCATCAGCGCGCGCGCGAGGATCTGGTCGGGCGATAGGACCGTCAGCGTGGTAAGGCTTGAGGCGCCGTCGATAAAGCCGGCGAGAGCGTACTCGCCGCCGCATTCGACGATCGTGAAAATCTCCGAGGTGCACGCCTCCGGCGCATCGGGCGGACGAACCGCTTCGCTTTGATGGCTCAGGCGGATGATCCGCGGCATCGAGTCGCGCGGATGAGTGCGCTCGGCGCCCACTGGTCGCGATCCCGACGCGCTCCAGGATTGGTAGCCATGCTTGAAGAATCGGGCCGGCGCGCTCGGTTCGAACCCGGTTATCAGGGCGAATCGGACCGTATCGAGATGAAGGGGAACGCCGCCGCGATTGGCAACCGAGGCGCGCGCGAGTATTCCGCGGTCGCAATATTCGAAGCGAACCGCCACGCCCAGTTGCTCGTCGTGGCTCGACGCTTCAGCGGTTCCGGACGGGGTCGCCAGGGCGAACGAACGCGGGACGCCGTCGCCGATGCGATAGCGAATCTCGATCTGCGCCAGTCTCACCCGATCCAAGCTTGCAGAGCAGGGGCGAAGCGGCAACCGCCTCGATTGAAGATGTTGGCTCTGGCAGAATCAGGAGCGTCGCTGATGTCAATAAGAGGTCATCATCATCGATAGCTCACCTGAGATAGAAGCAATCGAAGCCGAGGAGCCCGGCGAATTACCGCAACCATCGACCTGGGAGACGCGGCTTTCCGCCTTCCGCGCCCTGCGCCATCGCAACTTCCGTCTCTTTTTCATCGGCCAGCTCATCTCACTGATCGGGACCTGGATGCAATCGGTTGCGCAGGCCTGGCTGGTGCTGCGGCTGAGCAACTCGGCGATGGCGCTTGGGGTGGTCGCATTCGCCGGGTTTATGCCGGTGGTGCTTGTGGGGCTGTTCGCCGGGGTTGTGGTGGATCGGGTCGACCGCCGCAGGCTCATCCTGGGCGCGCAGGTCCTGCTGATGATGAGCGCGTTCGTGCTGGCGGGGCTGACATGGGCGGGGGTGGTGCGGGTCGAGCATGTGATAATCCTTGCCGCGCTCAACGGGCTGGTCAGTTCATTCGACATGCCGGGCCGCCAGGCGTTCGTGGTGGAGATGGTCGGCAAGGAGGATTTGTCCAACGCGATCGCGATGAACTCGATGATCTTCAACGGGGCGCGGATGGTAGGGCCCGCGGTGGCGGGCCTTCTTATAGCGGTGATCGGGGTGGCTGGGTGCTTTCTGCTCAACGGTCTGAGCTTCCTTGCGGTCATCTGGGGGCTGCTCGAGATGGACATTCCGACGCGGGAGCGGCGCGATCTGGGAGCGGCGATGATGCATCAGGTGCGCCAGGGACTCGCTTACGTATGGCGTCACGGCCCCAGTTTCTACCTCCTGCTTACCGTGGCGGTGAGCAGCGGCTTCGCGGTCCAGTACAGCGTGCTGGTTCCCGTGTTCGCCCGCAACCTGCTTCACAGCGGCGCGCGCGGGTATGGATTTCTGATGGCGGCGCAGGGGCTCGGCGCGGTGATCAGCGCAATCGTGATGAACTCGCGGTCGAGTGCGCCGCGCGCGCTGCGCCAGAACCTGGTCTTCGGGCTTTTCTGCATGGCGGCAGCGATCTTCGTTTTCGGGCTCTCGAAATGGATGGCGCTTTCGCTGATAGCCCAGGCGCTGATCGGCGCGGGACTGATGAATCATATGGTCACGACCAACACGATGCTGCAGATGTTCGTGGCCGATGAGTTGCGCGGCCGCGTCATGAGCATCTACACGCTATCGTTCATCGGCACGGCTCCGATCGGCAGCCTCGAGGTCGGCTTCCTCGGGGAGCATCTGAGCCCCCGTATCGCGGTGGTTGTGTGTTCGATGTTCGCGCTCGGATGCGCCTTTTTCCTACTGAGCAAGCTCAAGGTGATAGCGGAGGCGCAGCAGGCGCTGGAAACTCCGCCGCTTGCTTCCTGAACTCCGGCTTGCCTGCGGGGCGGGGCCTCTTCGATAATCCGCCTGTGGTCCGCGAGCGCCGCCTGCGAAAGGATTCCGCCCAGGAGAGTCGCGCCGAGCAGCTTCGAGCGATGCCCTCGGTGGATGAGTGTCTGCGCGCGCTTGCCGGCCGTCCCATCGCGTCCGGCCTGAGCCGCGATTATCTGAAAGGAATCGTGCAGGAGGCGGCGGCGGGACTTCGCGCGGAGCTTGCCGCCGGATCGGCCGGCATCGAATCGGATCGCGCGGCAATCGCCGCCGAAATCCTGCATCGCGCCGAACACGCGATCGCATCGGACGGCCCCGCGATGGTTCCGGTTGTCAACGCCACGGGCGTGGTCCTGCACACGAACCTCGGCCGGGCGCTTCTTGCCGAGCCGGCGGTCGAGGCGATGGAGCGCGCGGCGCGCAATGCGGTCAATCTGGAGTTCGACCTCGGGACCGGCGGGCGGGGCGATCGCGATGCGATCGTGGAGGATGCCCTCAAGGCCCTGACAGGAGCGGAAGCGGCGACCGTGGTCAACAACAACGCCGCCGCGGTTCTGCTCGTGCTCAACACCCTTGCGGCCGGCCGCGAAGTCGTGGTCTCGCGCGGCGAACTGATCGAAATCGGCGGATCGTTCAGAATTCCCGACGTGATGACGCGCAGCGGTGCGCGCCTGCGCGAAGTCGGCACCACCAACCGCACCCATCCGGCCGACTATCGAAACGCGATCGGTCCCGATACCGCCCTCCTGATGAAGGTGCATCCCTCGAACTACCGGGTGATCGGCTTCACCAGCGAAGTGAGTCTGGGCGAGCTCGTTGAGATCGGGCGGGAACGCGGTATCGATGTGGTCGAGGATCTGGGCGCGGGCGCGCTCGTCGATCTGACCCGGTTCGGGCTTCCGCGCGAGCCGGTCGTGGCGGATCGAATCGCGGCCGGCGCGGCCCTGGTTACGTTTTCGGCAGACAAGCTGCTCGGCGGTCCGCAGGCAGGTCTGGTAGTCGGCCGCGCCGATCTGATCGCGAAGCTTAAGGCGAATCCGCTCAAGAGGGCGCTTAGGTGCGACAAGCTGACCCTGGCGGCGCTCGAGGCGACACTGAGGGTCTACATGCGTTCGGACCGCATCGCCGAGGAGATTCCGACGCTGCGGCTGATGCGCCGTGGTCGGGGCGAGTTGCGCGAGATCGCCGAGCGCGCCGCCCGAATTGTCGCGGAACGGCTGGGCGCCGACTTCACCGTGAAGATCACGGAGACCGCCTCGCACGCGGGCTCCGGCTCGCTTCCGGGAGAGGCGATGCCGTCGGTCGCGGTGACGGTGACCCATTCGAAACTGGGACCCAACGCGATAGCCGGGATTTTTCGGCGCAGCCGGATTATCGGAAGAGTTGAGGACGATGCCTTTCATCTCGACATGAGAACCATCGAGGATCCGGCCGTGCTGGCGGTCGAAATCAAGACGGACTGAGATTTCGGGGAGGATGCCATGAAATTCGCGACGTTCCTGATGCAGACGCAGCCGGGCAGCCTGGCGTCGGTCGCACGCAAGGCGGAGGAGCTCGGATTCGAATCGCTCTGGATTCCCGAGCACATCATCCTTCCCGTTGAATACCGATCAGCCTATCCGTACTCGTCGAGCGGGAGGTTGCCCGCGCCGCCGGACACTCCACTGCACGATCCGATGATCGCGCTTGCGTACGTTGCGGGGATAACGAGCCGGATCCGGCTTGCCACCGGAATCTTCGTCCTACCCATCCGCAATCCGTTCACGACCGCCAAGGCGGTAGCGAGTCTCGACGTGCTGTCAGGGGGGCGGTTTATCTTCGGCGTCGGGATCGGATGGCTGGAGGAGGAGTTCCGCGCGGTGGGAATGAATTTCCAGGATCGCGCGCTGCGCACCCGCGAGTACCTTGCCCTGATGAAGGAGCTGTGGACGAGCGCCGATCCCGTTTACAAGGGCAAGACGGTTCAGATCGAGGGGTTCAAGTTCATGCCCAAGCCCGCCCAGCGGCCTCATCCGCCGATCGTCTTCGGCGGCCATACCGATCCGGCGCTCAGGCGGGCGGCGCGGCTGGGCGACGGATGGTACGGGATTGCCGAGTCGATGGACGGGATACGCGAGACGATCGCGAAGCTCAGAGAGCGGGAGCGCGAGGTTGGGCGCTCGCAACCGCTGGAGATCACGATAAGCCCGCGCATCGGAGCGCCGCTCACTTCCGCACTGGTCAACCAATTCGGGGAAATGGGAGTCTCGCGGATCATCTTCGCCGCCGGACCGTCAACTCGCGAGCAGATCGCAGCGATGGAGCGATTTCGGGACGAAGTGATGAACAAGGCATAGGGCAAGGATGCCGAGCAGCAGCGATCCGTCTTGGGTCGAGGTTGTTCGACCGATATCATCATTCCGGCTTTCGTCGCTGCGGAACGGAGGGCCGCTCTCGTCATGAAGAAATGCCCGAGCTGCAATCGGACCTATCCTGACACCGAAACCTTCTGTGAAACCGACGGCGTTGCCCTTATCAAGGCTGACCCTGCATTCGTTGAGGGAGAATCCGGACCGAGGGAATGTCCCGTATGCGGGGGGCGCGCGGAGCCGGGCGAGGTCATTTGCAACTTCTGCGGAGCGCGGCTGATCACGGAATCCACACCGCCGCCCACCATACCTTCATCGGCTTCCCAGCGCGCCCAGGCGCCAACCTCGACCTCGGGTTCCCGATCGGGTCAGTTCTCCGGCCGTATCACGAGCCAGATGCCGCAGCAGGAGGATGGGGAAGAGGAGGAAGAGGGCCGCAGTCGCTTCACCACCATCGGGTACGCGGCCGCGGCGCTAATCGCGCTCATCGGCGGGGCCGCACTTGCGTTGCATCTCAGTTCGCGTCAGGCGGCAAAGCAGGCGGCGGTCGCATCGCCATCGTCGGCGGTCTCTCCATCGCCCGCTGCGCCCGCCTCTCCGGCTGTTGCGCTGGCGCATACGATATCCGTCCAGGTCACGGGCGAATCAGCGTCCGCCCCTGAGCGGAGCGCCGACGCGGTCCGGAAGGTATTCGAGGATGGCAAGGGCACTCTGCTCGATGCATACAGGAGAGCGCTCGCCGGCGATCCGACCGTAAACGACGGAATGATCGTCCGCGTGAGGGTGATGCCGGACGGATCGGTCGGAGCCGCCGCGGTGCGGACTTCGACCGCGCCCAATCCGAGCCTCGATGCGGAAGTTATCCGGGACATCTCGGGATGGTCGTTCATGCCGTTGAGCGGGAGCCAGGTTGAAGTGGACTATCCGATAGTTTTCGCGCACGACCCTGCTGAGCAGGCAAGCATCGAGAGCGCGCTGAGCACCCGCCTGGCGGGGCTTGGGCCGAACGAGGCCCCGGAATACGGCGCGTCGATGGCGCCGACGGTTGCGCCGACACCCGCGGCGGTTGCGGCCACGCCTGAAAGCGCGCCGTCGCCTCCTCCGGTGGTGGAGGCGGCGCCGGAGCGGAGGCGGGCGCCGCGGCCTCGGGTTGCGTCGGTTCCCAAGCCCGCGCCGACGCCTACGTTGCGCCAGCGCGTGACCGAGGCGCTGCGGGCCAATCGCAATTTCGGGAGAGTGCAGTTCTATACCGATCCCGGTGGTACGGTCGTGCTGTTCGGAAAGGTGTTCGACGACAAGGCGAAGGAGTCGGCGGAGAGAACGGTGCGGAGAGTTGCGGGGGTCACGGGGGTGATGAACAACCTGACGACCGACACCGGGACCTGGGCGCTTCAGCAGTCGCAGGTTCAGGCGCAACTGGCGAACGCGGGTCTCGACAAGGTTACGGTGAAGATCATCGGCCGCGATGCGTTCCTGAGCGGCGAGGTAAAGACCGATGCGGAGAAGGATCGGGCGGTGACAATCACGCAGGCGGCGGCGCCGGTGATCGTCCGCGAGAACCTGATCCTGGTGAAGCCGGGCGGAGTTTTCGGATTCTGATCGCCGCGCGGGATCGAGGCGAATCGGACGGCTCCCTAAGAGATGTTAGGTAAACAAAACTGATGGCTGCGCTATTGACAAGGTTTGGCGCGAAGGCTTAGATCGGCGCAAGAGTGCGGCGAACGCCGCCCCCACCCAGGAGGTTTTCCTTTCCATGGCTGATGCAGCACCCACGTCGTGTAAGCAGGCTTTTGAGATGATGCCGAGTCGTTTCAACAAGGAGGCCGCCAAGGGACTCAACGCGGTTTACCAGTTCGATCTTTCCGGTGATGGCGGCGGCAAATGGCACGTGATCGTGAACAACGATTCGTGCGAGGTTAAGGAAGGGGCGCACGCTTCGCCGAACATCACGATATCGATGGCGGCCCAGGACTACCTCGACATGATCAGCGGCAAGCTGAACGGCCAGATGGCATTCATGACGGGCAAACTGCGCATCGCCGGCGACATGGGACTTGCGCTGCGCATGCAGAGCCTGTTCCAACAGTAAGGAAGGGTGCGCGCATAGCACCTGACTGAGAGAGTTTTCAGCGCCGGGCCTGAGAGCAGGGCCCGGCGCCCAACAGACTGCTACGCATCATTTTCCCGACAAAAATCATTCCAGGCAGACAAATCGGATTGCGGATTTCCAAGGTCCGGCGCATTCGACGCCCGAGCGACCAGGCTGATTGAAATACATACAAGGTTCTGCATGCTGTTGACGCTCTGTTCCTTCGAGACCGACTGAAGAACTTGAGAATCCGAATTCCTTCGCCATTTCAGAAAGGAGATCCAGAACCACTTCAAGGGAAGAGAGAGTCCGTATGAGTGAGATGAACGGAGAAGAGGAAAAAACCTCCGGAAACGGGGCGGGAAGCGCTCGCGAAAACGAATCGCTTGCCAAGTTGTCCAAGGAGTTGAGCAACTGGCGGCGGCGCAGGACTTCATCGCGTCCGACTCGCAGCGAAGGCCCCGCACCCAACTATTCCGAGCCTGCCCGCACGATCAAGGTGCGCGGACACGAAACCCTCGTGGTCCGCAAACCCAAGCTCGCGGCATCGAAGCCCCCTTCGAATCCGACACCGTCCGCGCAGTAGCCGCTGACCGCCGGGCGAGGGCTGGCGAAGTGGAGGCGGGGAGGGTGGTTGCGGAGTCAGGAGCGGAAGACTTCGACCGGCATCTCGCGCGACGCCTGCCGCGCGGGATAGATCGTCGCGATCAGGCATAGCGCGAGCGACGCGAGCGCGACCAGCACGAAGTCCATGGGACGCGCCGCCACCGGCGGCGTTGACATCCCGTAGATCTCCCTGGGTATATGGATGAACTGGTAGCGCGCCAGCGTGAAACATCCGACAGCGCCGATGACGAGGCCGGCCAGGGTTCCCGCCGCGCCGACGATCAGCCCCTTTAAGACGAAAATCGCCCGCACGTCGCGCTGGGTCGCGCCCATCGCGATCAGCACCGCGATATCCTTGCGCTTCTCCATCACCACCATGATCAGCGTGGCCACGAGATTGAAGGCCGCAACCCCGATCAGCATCACGAGCACCAGCGAGTACACCCGCTTGAGCATCTCGAATCCGGCCGATGCCGTCTGGTTGAATTCGATCCAGTTGCGGACGTAGTAGTCGCGGCCGAGCGCCTTTCTGAGCGCCGCGGTTACGGCGATGGTCAGGTCCAGGCTCACAAGATGCACCTCGATGCCGTCGACGCGATCGCCTCGTCCGAAGAACTGCTGCGCGTGCTGCAGGTCCATCAGCACCCACTTGGTGTCCGCGAAGTCGAGGCCGGATTCGAAGATCGCGCCGATCACGAAATCCGCGGTGCGGGTGGAAAGCTCGCCGGTCTCTGAAATAAGCGGCGCCACCATCCGGACCGGGTCGCCGGGTTTCACCTTGAGCCTTTCGGCAAGGCCGGCTCCTATCGCCAGCGCGCCGACGCTGACGGGCTTGCCGTCGCCGCCCGGCGGTGTGAAAGGATAACTCCTCATCAGGCGGCTGAAGCTGCCCTGGACGAGATAGCGGCGCCACTTTTCTTCGATCACGGGATTGTCGGGTTCGATTCCGCGCACCACGACTCCGCTGATGCCGCGGCCCGAACTCAGCATCCCTTGTCCGTAGATGAAGGGGTCGGTGCCGTTGACTCCGGGGACGGCGCGGACGCGCGCTTCGAGTTGGGAGTACTTCGCGATCGAGCCTTCGGCGCTGTGAATCTGCACCTGCGGACTCATCGCGAGCAGCCGTTCCTTGAGGCTCTGCTGAAAACCACCCATCACGGCCAGGGTTATGGTCAGGGCGGCCACGCCGATCATCACACCCACCGCGGTAAAGAGGGTGGTCACGGAGATGAACGCTTCCTTGCGGCGGGCGCGCAGGTAGCGGAGCGCGATCTTCAGTTCGTAGCGCACGGATCGAGGCGTCGGCCGCCCGCGCATGGGCAGCTTGAAGAAAAGCTGCCGCGTTGCCCGGAGGCCTCGGCGATGCTCAGAATATCACGTTTTCCTTCTTGAGCTGCTCGATCTCGTCCGCGCTCAATCCCAGCATCCCCGAAAAGATTTCCTCATTGTGCTGACCGAGCACGGGCGCCGCCCAGCGCAGCTCGCCGGGCGTGCGGCTCATCCGATGCTGCAATCCCTCATACGGAGAGGGTCCCATCGCCTTGTGATCGAGCCAGTGCCAGAAGTCGAACGCCTCGAGGTTTTCGTCCTGGTGCAGGTCCACGCAGTTCTGGACCGGGTATGCGGCGATGCCGGCGGCCTGCAGCTTGCGCGTGAGCTCCCTGGCATCGGCGCCGCGGGTCAAGGAGCCGACGAATTCGTCGAGCGCGGCGGCATTGGCGACGCGCAGCGGGAGGGTCTGAAAGCGCGGATCGTCGCATCGCACTCCCATCGCGTCCAGCATCGCGCTCCACTGCCTGTCATCCGCGACCGCGATTGCGATCCACCTTTCGTTTCCGTCCTCGTCGGCGCATCGATAGGCTCCGTGGGGCGCGTAGCGTTCGGAGGCGTTGCCGCGCGGACCCATCACCCGCCCGGTCGCGAAGTAATCGATGAGCGCGGGAGCGAGGTTGTGCAGCGAGGCTTCGTATTGGGACATGTCGATGTACTGGCCCTTTCCGGTGCGCCGCCGGTAGTCGAGCGCCGCCAGCAGGAGCGAGGCCGAAAAACGCGGCGCCACGAAGTCGCTGTATGCTCCGTAGGGCGGGCAGGGCGAGTCCTTGTCGTAGCCCGAGATGTAGTAGAAGCCCGACAGCGCCGCCATCAACTGCCCGAACCCGGGGTACAGGGCGTTGGGACCGGTCTGTCCCTGCATGCAGGTGGACAGCATGATCAATTGCGGATTGATCCGGCGGAGACTTTCGTAGTCGAGCCCCCAATTGCGCATCGCCTTGGGCGTGAAGCTTTCGGCTACGATGTCCGCCCAGGGCACGAGCCGCTTGACGAGTTCGCGCGCCCTGGGCTTGCTCAGGTCGAGCGTTATTCCCTTTTTGGAGGTGTTGTAGCTCGCGAAGAACTGGCTTTGGTTCGGGTCGGGCCGGGCATCCTTCCACGGCGGCGCGAGTCTCAGCACGTCGAGCCGCGCAGCCGATTCGACCCGGATCACATCGGCGCCGTTGTCGGCGAGATACTTGGTGGTGATGGGTGCGACGCCGACCCAGGAGAAATCGAGAATCTTTACTCCTTCTAGTGCAAACCGGCCCATGAGTCTTCCTATATTGCCTTGCGCGCGCGGAGTTCCTCGATACGGGAATCGTCCAGACCGAGAAGGCCTGCGTAGATATCACGATTGTGTTCCCCGATGCGCGGGGCGCGGGAGCGCGGACCGACCGGGGTCTGGGTGAGCTTCGCGAACGCCCCCGGCATCGTGAGCTTTCTTCCGAGCGTGTCGTGTTCGATTTCGACGAAGTACTCGCGCGACTTCAGTTGCTCATCACGAGCGATATCCGAGACGTCGGCGACGGGGGCGAGGAGGATGCGGCGATTCAGCGCGCCGTCGTAAATCTCCCGCTTGGTCATCGTGAGGAAGAAGCGCTGGATTCGATCCTCGAGATCGGCGATCTCGAAGCGATCCTGGTCGGTCATCTTCATGAACACGCCGGGAACCCAGGCGACCCATTCCTTCTTGAGCATCCAGTCCGCGGCAAAGCCCTTTTCGTTCATCCATTCCACGAGCGCGCGGGTGGAGGCGCCGCCGAGCGGGCCGCCGGCGATCAGCGCGGAGATGTGTCCGTCGCGGCATTTGTAAACCATCTTGCGCCGCGCATCGGCCGATCCGGTGAACACGCCGCTGCGCCTGATGTGATCGCCGTGGAGGATCGGCATCGCCTGCTCGTTCATCAGGGTCCACACGATGCAGGCCTGCATGTTGACGACGATCTTCTGGCCGAAGCCGTCCACCTGGCGGGGATAGTGGGCGATGAGCGATGCGACTGCGGCCTCGCCGCCGGCATGGAGACCCGCCTGTGGAAGGCTCATCTGGATGGGCGGCTTGCCCTCCTCGCCCATCATGTACATCATGCCGCCCGCGGCCCATGAGATAATGTCGGCCCACTGGTAGTCACGCCCCGGACCACGGTCGCCGAAAGGAGTGATCGAGGTGTAGATCAATCGCGGGTTGCGCCGCGACAGCGCATCGAAACCCAGTCCGATCGAGTCCAGGTAGCCGACCGCGTACGATTCAACGAGGAAGTCGCACTGGGCCGCGATATCGGCGACCAGCGCGCGGCCCTCGGTGGAATCAAGATTGGCGGTGACGGATTTTTTTCCGGTGTGGTAGGCGATTGCGTACAGGGAGCGATCGGGACCGGGGATGTCTTCGAGAAAGGGCGGGATCGATCGGGTCGAGCATCCCGACGGGGGCTCGACCTTGATGACTTCGGCGCCCATGTCGGCGAACATCTTGCCGCACAGGGCCCCCTTCTCGTCGGTCAGATCGAGCATCCTGAATCCTTTGAGCAGCTCTGAGGTCATGACAAAACTCTCAATATGGTGCGCGGCATTCTATCGCCATCGCGCCCCGCTATGAAACGGCGGAGCGCGAGGGACAGGCGTGCGGGATCGGGAACAAAGAGCGCGCCGTGCTGAAGCGGTCAGTGGCGCTCTTTCTGGGCGGTGCGGGCGGCGCCGATTGCCGTGGCGTAGTCGGCATGGTCGGGAATCAGGAAGCGGCGGCCGAACGGGAAGTTGAGCCGCTTGGCCTCCTGCACGAACCTGAACAGCCGCGAAAGCTTACCGGTCAGGACGATGTTTTCCTGGCCGGAGGCGCGCGCGGATGCGATCGCGAGCACTCCGATCGATTCCACGATCATGTTCATGATGGCGAGGGCCTTGTCCTCGGGCGTGGCGTCGGAGCCTATTTTGCCGAAGTTGGCGGCGGTGGTGTTGGGATCGAGGTCGCCAATCGGACCGCCCGCGATATCGCGGACGGTCAGATCGACGCGGCTTAGGTCGCCCTTGCGCGCCATTTCTTCCATCTTCTCGATCGTGACGACCCCGAGCATGTGCTTGGCGAGTCCGAGCAGGGTGCCGCCGCCCACTCCCGTGCCGCTTACGTGGACGATTTTGCCAGGCGTGACGGAAACGATGGCGGTTCCGGTTCCGAGCGAGATGACCAGAGCCTGGTCCTTGCCGGCAAGCGATGTCCCGCCGACGCCGATCGCGGTGAATTCATCGACCTTCAGGACCGGCCGGCCGAACAGCGAATCTCCGAGCGCGCGCGCTCCCGCTCCGGTGGCGGCGACCCGCTCTATCTGCTCGAGCCTGAGTCCGAAATCGGAGACCAGTTTTCCCAACGATCCCGCGGCTGCCGCGATGGGGTCGTTGGCCTCGATAGTTACGACGTGGATTGTGCCGTTTTCGAGGATTACGGCGTCGGTGGTTGAACCGCCGATGTCGATTCCAACGATCATAAGGGGTGCCGGCTCCTGTCCAGCCCGCCCCGAGGCTAGATCAAGCCCCGCCGACGCGCAACGGAGGCGATCGTGCCTTACCGGGCCGGGAAGGTATGCTAGAGACCATCCATGGCGCGTCGAAAACCGTCATCCAGCGGCGATCTTTTTCCGGCCCGCACCCCGCTCGATCAGCCGCTCGCGGACCGGATAAGGCCGGAGCGGCTCGAGGACATTGTCGGTCAGGAGCATCTGCTTGGCCCGGGCAAGTTGCTCAGCCAGATGGTGGCCGCGCGGAAGCTGCATTCGATGATCCTGTGGGGGCCGCCCGGCACCGGAAAGACGACGCTCGCAATACTGCTCGCCCGGCAATCGGGGGCGGAATTCCGGCAGATGTCGGCGGTTACAGCGGGAATTGCCGACCTGCGCGCCGTGGTCGAAGAGGCCCGCCGCGATCTGGAGTCGGGCAAGCGCACGGTCTTGTTCATCGATGAGATCCATCGATGGAACCGCGCGCAGCAGGACGCCTTTCTGCCCCACGTCGAAAGCGGACTCATCACCCTGATCGGGGCGACGACCGAAAATCCGTCGTTCGAGGTTATCTCGCCGCTGCTGTCGCGGGCGCGCGTGATCGTCCTCAATCCGCTTTCCGAGGATGCCATCCGGACGATCATCACCCGCGGCCTGACCGACAAGCAGCGCGGCCTCGGAACCACCGGGCTTGAGATGGAGCCCGCGGCGATGGATGAGCTGGTGCGGCTTGCGGGCGGAGACGCGCGGCGCGGGCTGAACACGCTCGAGATAGCCGCCGAGCTTGCGCAGAATGCCCGCGTCAACCGGATAACCGCCGAGATGGTGCGCGAGGCTGCGCAGCACAAGGCTCTGCTCTACGACCGCGCCGGCGAGGAGCACTACAATGTCATCTCCGCCTTCATCAAGAGCATGCGCGGGAGCGACCCCGACGCGGCGCTGTACTGGATGATGAGGATGATCGAGGCGGGGGAGGATCCCCTGTTCATCGCACGGCGGATGGTGATCTTCGCCGCCGAGGACGTGGGCAACGCCGACCCGCGCGCTTTGCAGATCGCGGTTGCGGTAAAGGATGCCGTGGATTTCGTGGGGCTGCCGGAGGGCGTGATACCGCTTGCGCAGGGCGTCACCTATCTCGCGTGCGCGCCCAAGTCGAATGCCTCGTATATGGCGATGACGCGGGCGCGCGAGGACGCGGCCGCCGCGAGCCTGCCCGTGCCGCTTCATCTTCGCAACGCGCCCACCGGGCTTATGAAGCGGCTGGGCTACGCCAAGGGATACTTGTATCCGCACAACGAGGCGGATGCGATTGCGGAACAGACCTACATGCCGGCGGGTCTGGAGGATCGCGTCTACTACAATCCCTCGGATCGCGGCTACGAGATCCGGATGAAGGAATGGCTGGCGCGGGCGCGGGATGCGCGGGCGCGCGCGAAGGCATCGATGCGGAAACCCCCCGCAGCGGAGAGGAAATAGCGGATGAAGCGGTCGGTCCGGTCGCGGGGCGGAAAAAAGCCGCACGGCGGAAAAGCCGCCGTGCGGCGAATATTCCGGGGTGACACCGGACGCGGTCTGCACGGACCCGGCGTCCGCGCCGGCCGCGAAGCTTACTTCTTCTTGCTGCCCAGGACGGCGTCCTTGAGCGCTTTTGCGGCGGTGAACCGGAGCCTGGTGCGGGCTGGAATCTTGATCGCTTCTCCCGTGGCGGGGTTACGACCCATCCGCGCCTTGGACTGGCGCTTGCGAAAGATGCCGAGACCCGCCAGGCGCAGGGACCCTTCCCTCTTGAGTTCGCGCACGACGAGGTTGGTCAGTTCCTCAAGCGCGGTCTTGGCCTGCTTCTTGGTTATCCCGACCTTGTCGGCCAGATGGGCTGCTACCTGCGACTGCGTCATCATCCTCCTCCTTGTCGGCCCGGCTAGCCGGGCACGAAACCAGCCTGACGAACTGATCGCGGTTTTTCAAGTATCCGGCGTGAAATTTGCCCATATTTCCTAGGAATCGTGCTAGTTTTTGAACAGGCCGCCTCGTTTTCAACACTCCGGCAGGGAATTTTGCACACCCGCGTCCGCCCGGGCCGAAAAAAAAGGCGTGTTCGGAGCCTTCCGGATCTGCGGCGCCATCAGGATGCACGGCCGCCGGTTGTTCATGAGCATCGCGAGAAATACAGTCTGCGCGAGCAGCGCGCATCGCGATCGCCGGGGGTGAAATAGGGCGCGGTCCAGTCGGCATCGCCCTCTATCAGATAGCGCTGGCGGAAGTCCTCCGGCTTCGCGCCCGGGTTGCGCGCCATGAAGATCGCGACGGCCTGTCGGAACGCGTAGTGGGAGTGAAGGCGGAAGTATTCGCCGAGATAGATGTCGGCAACGCGGGTGTTGCCGCGGACCACGATCATGTTTTCATCGTTGTCGGTGGTGCTGGCGTTGCTGAAATTCGCGGACCCGCTTACCACGATGGGATTGCCGGAGAGAGGATCGACGAGCATGAACTTCGTGTGAATCCACTGGACGTTTGCGTGAGGAACGATCTTGTCCAGTTCCTTGAGCCATTGGTCGAAGTTGTTGAGCGCG
>Ga0070740_10004065_pt1 | contig 14766 bp, 11 predicted proteins | sample Coa_R2_FD_67286 | JGI IMG/M metagenome (GOLD analysis project Ga0070740, IMG submission 67286) | Surface soil microbial communities from Centralia Pennsylvania, which are recovering from an underground coalmine fire - Coalmine... | ecosystem: Environmental > Terrestrial > Soil > Unclassified ... | reverse complement strand
TCAAATACAAAGGTAACGTAAGCGTCACTGAAAATTCATTATTTCTGATTCCCACACCGCCATTTACCAGGATTTCTCCCACAACATATACTTTCAACAATGTCACAGCCCAAGGCGGTGAATTCAGTATTGTTCCCGCGCTGCATTATGTCACGCCACTCACTGAACGACTGGGATTTGGTTTCAGTGTAGATGTTCCATTCGGCTTAAAGACCAATTATGGGAAAAGTACACCTTTACGGTATGCAGCCACCATGACATCCATCACCGTCATCGATATCAGTCCCTCACTCGGCTTCAAGGTAACCGACAAGGCATCCATCGGTGCCGGTTTTGATATACAGAGGGCTTATGCTGAATTTGACAGTGTTGCAGGATTAATCAACCCGTCCCCATTCGCAGCAAAAACAATTGATCCGGCCTCCGACACGATCAGCACAAATAAGGCAAATGACACAGGATATGGTTATCACCTAGGTGCATTGTATGAATTCACGCCCAATACTCGCGCCGGTATCAGCTACCACTCCCAGGTTGTCCATCACTTCACAGGTAACAGCCGATTTGAAGGTAAAATTGCAGCATTGGTTAATAACCATGTATCACCGCTTATTTCTGGCAATGCCTATACCAATGTTAAACTACCTGCCTACACAGCATTAAGCATCTTCCACAAACTCAATCCTAACTGGGCATTATTAGGCAGCGCGATTTACACACAATGGAGTTCGTTTAATACACTGAACCTCAACGGAGTCGCTGGAGCTGTGAACAACCCTAACACAATCATTGCTTCCAGTACGGATATCCAGGTTACTATTCCTGAGCATTATCGAAATACATGGAATATTTCTCTCGGTGCCAATTACTATCCAACCGATACCATCATCGTGCGCGGCGGCGTCGGTTATGACCAGTCACCCATTCAGGATGCCTATCGAAATGTTCAACTTCCGGACAATGATCGCTACGTTGTTGCTGTCGGCGGTCATTTCCAAGCGACCAAAACGGTGGGACTTGATTTAGGCTGGGTACACGTGTTCATCCGTGACGCCAATGTCAATCCGCCGGCTCTGGTTACTGGTGCTGAATCAGTATCAACGAATGGCAGTGTCAGCGGCGGAGCAGATGTATTCTCTGGTCAGGTTACCTGGGATATCGCATAAGCAATAGAATCAGATATCACGATTCTCTCTCCTCCCGATTTTATCGGGGGGAGAGAGAGCGGCTTGCTATCCAGCTCGCTGGAATTGAATGCTCACATCAGCAGAAACACCAGGGGCAATTGTCAGCGTACCTTTGGCGTTACCTATATTCTGAGAAACGCTGCCGCTCAAATCACCGTATCCGGTATTAATGTAAAGATTACCATTCACACAAGTACCCTCTAATTGCTTGGAAGTATGGGCTGGACACAGAAAACTACCTGAATCTTTATCAATGTTAATATTCAAGGTGAATTTACCAGCGCCATCAATACCACTCATTTGCCCAGATCCGTGATAATTACAGTCAATCATCCAGTTTGAAACCTGGCCTACACCCGCCCATTGACCGGCAAGATTCGAGCATCCGTTTACACCGAGTGTTCGGATAGTGAAATCAGCATGTGAAACATTTGCGAATGAAATAAGTGTGGCTGCAAGACTGATTATTAAACTTTTTTTCATTATTACTCCTTGTATGAAATGCGTATGAAATGCAAAGTCGTTAATATACAAATTCAACCCGGGGTTTATCCGGAAAACGAATTTGAATCATTCCCTAAACGGCAATCGTGAACAAACACCAAAGATAAGATTGCTGCAAGATAAGCACAAAAATTTGCGGACATTTTCGTCATCCGGAATTATTGTTGCGTCACACTGCATGGTAACTGCCGTTTCTGGATTATTGCTCGGCCAGAAAGTGATAGCAATCAAAAATTGCTTCTAAAAAAGAGAGACTGAAATGACAGATTCTGTCAAACGAAGGTGTTTCCCGAGATGCGAAAGCAACCCGGGAAACAGAAAAGATTTATTTCTTGCTGGCAAGAGCAGAAGGACCACCATCAACCTGGAAGAAAAATCCGCCAATTGGTGCAGTGATGGTATATTGTGAAGAATTCATTGTAACAGATCGGACGCCTTTGCTTGTGTCAAATACAACCGTTGCAATTTTGCTTGCTCCGGATTTTTCGCAATCAGCTGTCATATATACATCCGCTACACAGTTTGATTCGTGTCCCCAGCAAGCCAATCCGATCGTGATATCATCGACTTTATGATTTTGTTCTCCAGCCTTGACGATGCCGCCGGGCAGGGCAGTTGAACAGGTGCCAAAAATACTAGAGGTAGAATCCTGTTTTGTATTATTAGTAATAACCAATCCAGCGTGAGCAAACATGGATACAGTGCTCATGCTCATCGCTATTAAACTGGTGAATACTATTTTTTTAATTGTCATACAGTTTTTACTCCTTGAGATTGATAAATTAAGTGATTGTTCCAGAAAAAAATAAAAACTAACCCCGTATGTGCGTTGGTATTACAATTTTTTCGCCTTCAACCAAAGATCCATTGTCAACCACATTCGTCAAGCGAATAGCGGAAGCAGTGGTACGGAATTTCTTCGCAATTTTTTCGATCGTATCACCGCGACGCACCATGTAAATTGTATCACCAGGTTGTAAGCTTCTGGATCCTGCCGACTGGGAACTGTATTGTGCAACCGACACTGGATGCGTTGGTATGATTAATTGTTTACCGGGTTTTACTTTTTTACCAGTAAGATTATTTGCTTCCCGGAGTGCTCGGCTGCTGATATGGAAACGTCTGGCTATACTCTCAAGTGTGTCTTTGGTGCGTACCATATAAATCGTATCGCCAGGTTGCAGTGTATATGATCTGGATGATTTTGCCTGTTTGACAACAGGGACAATGTCTTCGACTTTTCTTAAACGGTTTGCGATAATCATCGCTTCTTCACTATTCCTGCCGTTGGTATCATTAGACGCCACGATTTCCTGTACCTGGGCCAATTCATCATCCGAGCTTGAAGAAGAAGGGACTCCTGTATTTGGGATCAGCAAATTTGTGCCTGGTCTGACCGTCGATTTACTCAGATGATTCATCTTGCGTATATCAAAGATTGTGGTACTGAACTTTCTTGAAATTGACGCCAGCGTATCCCCGGATTTTACCCTGTAGTGTATCCAGTTAATTTGATGATTGAGCGGCGATCTGGCAAGGTTTTCAGTGAATTGCTCAACGTTTTCTATTGGCAACACCAGCTTATAGGGACCCCTGGTAGAAGTAGAAGGCCCTTTGAATCCAGGATTAAGCTGAATCATTTTACGATGGCTGATTCCGGCCAGCATGGCTGCATATTTTAAATTTATCTGGGTGCCAACATCTATCTGGGCGAGATAAGGTGCATTTCTGACTGGCGGAAAGTAAACGGGATAACGGTCAGGTCTGCTGATAATCACAGCCAATGCTAACAGACTGGGAACATAATCTCTTGTTTGTTGCGCTACCGGTAATGACCAAAAATCAGTGTCTCTGCCATCCCTGATATTTCTTTTGATCGCAGCCAGCACATTACCTTCACCTGTATTGTAGGCAGCGATTGCAAGCAGCCAGTTACCTTCGAAAAAGCTTTGCAAGTAAGCCAGGTAGTTTAATGCCGCCCTGGTAGAGGCAATCACATCCCGGCGTCCGTCATACCACCAGTCACGCTTTACTCCCAATCCGGAGGCAGTATCAGGCATAAGCTGCCAGATACCGGAAGCACCGACATTAGAAACAGAAAAAGGATTATAGCCGCTTTCGACAATCGGCAGTAAAACCAGCTCTGCTGGCAGATGGCGTTTTTTTACCTGCTGCAAAATGTAGTAAAGATACGGAGCGGCACGTGATGCGGAACGGAGCAGGTAATCCTGGTTATTCATAAACCATTCAATCTTGGCCTGAACTGCCGGACTGTCTTCATAATGAGGCAGTGAAAATTCGTCGCGTAATACATCCCAGAGGTTATCGGCATTGCGATAGCGTGTAATATCATCAGCCAGTTTCTGCTTGTGTTCTGGCGATAAATGCATATTTTTTTGATATACCTGAATACCTTCTGCACTTGGCGAAGCAAACGATGAGCCACTTACTAATGCGCAACTAATAATCAAAACAAATAGTTTTGTAGCAAATTCGCCGAAAACTTCCTTCAGGCTTCGCAAAGAAAAAATTTGGCAAAACAGATTTTTCCAAATTCTAGTCAAATAAAGTCTTCCTTTTAAATTAAGTTTGGAGAAATCAGCTGTAGATTTCTCACATCTGCTTTTCCGTTTTACTGACCAGAGAAGCGCTCACCTTTTTGACACTCATCCTCTTTCACTCAATACACATTACTAAAGATTACTGTGTATTAAAAGATTCAACTATCTTAACTAACCACTGCTCAATGATTCGAGACCTGGTATGTGCGCTACGGAATTTACAGACATCAGAAATACCATGCAACATATTCTGTTAAATCCAACATAATCAAGTCTTTGTTTTTTTATAGTTGTCGAATTCATTAATCGGATGCCAGGCATGACTGATTAATTACTGTACGTCAAGATCTGGTATGTTATAGTACCAAATTAGACTTGGTAAAAGAATAACTTTCCTTTTTCATCGCCAGCATGGCATACAGACAGCGCATTGAATAAGATAGCATGGTTCAATAGTTATTCTTTGTACAAGGAATTAGTCGGGAGAATATAAGGCTTTGGCACACGGCTACCGAATCCTTCAGCACTGGAATCAATGGTTATCTCAGCAGTTCCTGGGGCATACCTTACTGGACGCTGAAGAAAAGCAATTGCTTGGACTGCTGGACAAGCATTATGGCAAACACGCATTGTTAATCGGCGTATCGCATCAGCTTAGGCTATTAAACGCATCAAAAATTCCTTGTCACTCACTGATCAGCCCGCTTATGAGCAAGGGAAAAATCCCGGGTTTTATTGAAGGTGATTATCATGAACTGCCCATATTAACCGGGAGTATCGACCTCGTCATGCTCCCGCATACACTGGAATTCATCGATAACCCCAGGCAGTTATTGGCTGAGGCATGCCGGATCATCAAACCTGAAGGATTAATCGTCGTTACCGGGTTTAATCCTTATAGCATGTGGGGATTAACAAAACTGCTTGCGCGTGATAAAAAAGCCATTCCATGGTCAGCAAATTTTATCCATTTTAATAAAATCAAAAGCTGGCTTCAGCTTGCGGACTTCGAAATGGAAAAACACCAGTCCACGTTGTTTAGACCGCCAATCCAGAGTCAGGGACTATATCAGAAATTGCATTTTCTTGAGTATATTGGTAATAAATGCTTACCAATATTCGGCGGTGTATACGTGCTAATCGCACGCGCCAAGGTCATTCCGTTAACACCTATCCGTTTAAAATGGAAGCAGCAATTAAGCGGAATTAGAATATCAACTACTATTTCAGGCCATACTGCAAGACAATCAAAATGAAACATGTACAAATATATACAGATGGTGCCTGCAGGGGAAATCCCGGGCCAGGCGGGTGGGGCGCCTTGTTGCGCTATGGAAGTCACGAAAAAATTCTCTCCGGAGCAGAGCAACACACAACCAATAACCGGATGGAGCTCATGGCTGCCATTCAAGCACTCGCCGCGCTGAACGAATCATGTAAAATTGAACTGCATACTGATTCACAATACCTCCAGAAGGGAATTACCGAATGGTTAACAGGCTGGAAGAAACGCGGCTGGAAAAAAGCCGACAAATCATTGGTGAAAAATGCAGATCTATGGCAGGCGCTTGATAAGGAGGCAGGGCGGCATCATGTGAATTGGCACTGGGTGAAAGGACACAGCGGGCATCCGGAAAACGAATTGGTCGATGGTATTGCAAACCAGGCGATTGATGAATTGTTAAAATCCACATCCCGATAATGGATGTATAATTCAGATGACGAAAACCGTCAAATGTCAAAATACAGGAATAAATTAAGATATGCGGCAGGTAATTCTAGATACTGAAACAACAGGCATACGCATAGAAGATGGTCATCGAATCATTGAAATTGGCTGCCTGGAAATGATCAATCGCAAATTGACCGGCAAGCATTTTCATCAGTTCATCAATCCTGAACGTGAAGTGGAGGCAGGCGCGCTTGCTGTTCATGGCATCACGAATGAATTTCTGAAAGACAAACCAGTGTTTAGCCAGATCAGCCAGGAATTGATGGATTTTATTTCGGATGCCGAGCTGATTATTCATAACGCACCTTTCGATGTGGGCTTCCTCAATCATGAACTGATTTTGACCCGCCAAGGCTGGAAAACAATCACTGATTATTGCCGGATCATTGATACGCTGCAGATTGCCAGACAATTGCACGTTGGCCAGCGCAACAGTCTGGATGCGTTGTGCAAACGCTATCATATTGATAATTCCAAGCGTGAGCTGCATGGTGCGTTATTGGATGCGCATTTATTGGCACAAGTCTATCTGGCCATGACTGGCGGACAAGGAAGTTTTTTTGATACTATCGCCGAAAATGAAACTCAAAACGGAAAACATACAGATAGTTCTGTTACCCTGCCAGTAGAGAAACATACTCTGATTGTGCTGCACGCAGATGCGGAAGAATTGAGCGAACATGAAAAATATCTTGCATTAATGAAATCAAAGGGTAAATGTATCTGGATGGACTGACCTGACAAAAACGTCAGGATGACTTGACAGCCATAACGCTTGTAAAAAATAATGTTAATTTCGATTTATAAGTAACTGTATTAGTGAAAGTTATTTTTTGATATGCTGCAGCTTGCGTTGCAGCAAAAGTCAAAAAAAATAATACCGTCGTGTCCTTGCCTGAAAACTCTGGATCAGTGACAAAAACGACGATACCAGACGAAATGAATCGCTTGGTTGTAATTTGAAGAATTAGCTGGTAGAAAATGTAAGAACTAGCTACATCATGTGCACTATATAAAGTTTTTTATCAACATGATGTAGACGTCATTTAAAAATAACGTTAATATTCACTGCTTGCGAATTGACCAATACGTAATCATATATATACTGGAGAGATGGCTGAGCGGTCGAAAGCGGCGGTCTTGAAAACCGTTGTGTCCTCTGGGCACCGGGGGTTCGAATCCCTCTCTCTCCGCCAAAATCGAGCTGAATATTAGGGGACAGCCTTGATAAAAGTTCTGTTAGTTGATGATCACGAACTTGTGCGCATGGGCATCAAACGCCTGTTGCAAGACGTACAAGCCATAAAAGTGGTAGGCGAAGCAAGCACTGGCGAAGAAGCTGTGCTCTTGGCTAAAGAACTGGTTCCCGATGTGGTCGTAATGGATGTGCACATGCCAGGAATCGGCGGCCTTGAAGCAACCCGAAAAATGATTCGCCACAACCCGGATATCAAGATTCTTGCATTAACTATCTATGAAGACGAACCTTATCCATCCCGTCTTTTGCAAGCTGGTGCTTCCGGCTATATTACAAAAGGCTGCGATCCGGAGGAAATGATACGGGCAATACGCACCATTCATTCAGGTCAGCGCTATATCAGCCCGGGCATTGCCCAACAAATAGCAATCAAGCGATTCACCAAAGGTGATGAATCACCACTGGATTTATTGTCTGAGCGTGAACTGCAAATTATGCTAATGATTACGCAAGGTCAAAAAGTACAAGATATATCCAAAAAACTCTGTTTAAGCCCGAAGACTGTAAATAGTTACCGTTATCGTATTTTTGATAAACTCAATATCAACAGTGACGTAGAGTTGACTCTGATGGCTATGCGGCTGGGCATGCTTGAAGGCGCAAAATCAGAAACCGAATAACCCTGAATAGTCAGAATATTTTTCTTTTGACGTCCTGATCATATACATTTTAAAGTTATGTTTACCAATCCAATCGAGTTCGCATAACGAGTCCAGACATGCGTAACATCAAAACATTCCTGGCAAATCTTTCACACCATCCGGGTGTTTATCAAATGCTGGGTGAAAAGGGTGAAGTTTTATATGTAGGCAAGGCCAAGGATCTAAAAAAGCGCATATCCAGTTATTTTAGCAGCAGGGCAAGAGACCCCAAAACCCTTTCACTGGTTCAGAATATCAAGGACATTGATATTACAGTTACCCATACTGAAAATGAAGCTGTCTTGCTCGAATGCAACCTGATAAAAAAACATCGCCCTCGCTATAATGTTTTACTGCGTGATGACAAAAGTTATCCCTATATATTAATCACCAATGAACATCCATACCCGCGTATTGACCTCTACCGCGGACAGCGCCGGAAAAATGCCTTATATTTTGGCCCCTATCCAAGTGCGCATGCGGTAAGAGAAACCATCAGCCTGCTGCAAAAGATATTCCGAATCCGCACCTGCCGTGACAGCTATTTTGCTGTCAGAACACGTCCCTGCCTGCTTTATCAAATTGATCGCTGCACAGGCCCATGCGTTAAATTAATCTCACGAGAAGATTACGCACACAATGTCAATCTTGCGATACTGTTTCTCGAAGGTAAAAGCCAGCAAGTAATTGAAGAACTGCAAAGTAAAATGGAGACTGCTGCCAAACAACTGGATTATGAGCGGGCAGCCCTGTTCCGGGATCAAATCAATAGATTACGGCAGATCCAGGACCGGCAATATGTCAGCATCGATGAAGGCAACGCAGACATTATTGGTTTCGCCATGCAGTCAGGGGTTATCTGTATCCAGCTGCTATCTATCAGAAGCGGCCAGGTTCTTGGCAGCCGTTCGTATTTTCCTGATGTTCCGCCTCACTCAGATACCGAAGAAATTATTTCTGCCTTCATCACACAGCATTATCTTAACGATATGTCTCATATAGAGAGCATTCCCAGGCAAGTCATCGTAAACTCAGCCATTCCTGACCGAGAATGGCTTGAGAATGTATTGGCTGAACAAGCCTGCCATAAGGTTGCCATTATCCATCCATCACGTGGTGATAAAAAGAAATGGCTAACCATGGCTACTCTCAGCGCAACACAGTCATTGGCAGCACATCTGTTTAACAAGTCCAATATCCAGGACCGGGTCAGGGCACTACAGGAATTGTTGGGAATGAAAACCTCCCCGAAACGGATAGAGTGTTTTGATATCAGCCATAGCATGGGTGAGGCAACGGTTGCATCATGCGTTGTATTCGATCAAAACGGTCCCATGAAAGAATTGTATCGCCGTTTCAATATTCGCGATATCACACCCGGCGATGATATCGCCGCCATGCATCAGGTATTGCTGCGTCGATTTAAACGCCTGCAGCATGATAATATGCTTTTGCCAGATATTGCCCTGATTGACGGCGGCCCTACACAATTATCTGCTGCCAGAAAAGTGATGGATGAACTGGGTATCCATGAAATTGTGCTGGTTGGAGTATCCAAAGGACCTGAGCGCAAGCCCGGTTTTGAAACATTACATATCAATGCTCAACCGCCCATGCACCTCCCTCCCGACTCTCTGGCATTACATTTCATCCAGCAGATACGCGACGAAGCCCATCGCTTTGCGATAACCGGACATCGCCAGCGGCGTGACAAGGCCAGACGCCAATCAATACTTGAACAAATCCCCGGCATCGGAACCAAACGTCGTCGCGATTTATTACGTTATTTTGGTGGTATTCAAGGCATTGCTCATGCTAGTCTTGATGAATTGATGAAAGTACCTGGAATTAGTCATTCCCTTGCAGAAAAAATATTTGCAGCACTACATGACACGACCATATGATCAAATGTTTAATTGGCCGAACGTACTCACGCTAGTACGAATCTCTGTAATTCCATTGCTCGTTATTTTTTACTATCTTCCAGTCTCATGGGCACATTTATCAGCAGCTGTCATTTTTGCCATTGCCTCTATCACCGACTGGCTTGATGGCTATCTTGCCCGCTATCTGAAGCAATCAACCAAGCTTGGTGCATTTTTAGACCCGGTTGCTGACAAATTAATGGTATGTATCGCCCTGGTAATCATTGTTGCTGAACCAACCTTCCAGTTTGTGAGCGTGACATCCGCAGTTATATCCATCCCCACATTCATGATTACCATACCTGCCGGCATCATTGTTGCCCGTGAAATCATTGTCTCGGCTTTACGCGAATGGATGGCAGAAATAGGTAAACGCAAAAGTGTTGCCGTGTCCAGTCTCGGCAAAGTTAAAACCGCAGTTCAGATGCTGGCGCTAATCATATTGTTATATTGCGATACCTCCACCAATGCAGGCCTAGTATTTACAGGCTATATACTTCTCTATATTTCCGCGGTACTTACCATATGGTCCATGTTTATTTATCTGAAAGCCGCATGGGTCCAGCTGGTTTCTGTTGAAACCATTTAAATCCCGTTCTTATTAATTTTTTCAAAAATATCAAAAGAAATTCTCATAAATCTCTTGACATACATGGGTTCGTAGATAGAATTACACCGCAAATGATGATGCATGCGAGATTCACAAAGTAGCATGTTTTTTCGTGGAATTATGCGGGAATAGCTCAGTTGGTAGAGCACAACCTTGCCAAGGTTGGGGTCGCGAGTTCGAGTCTCGTTTCCCGCTCCAAGAATCTTAATAAAGCCTCAGAACCATCTGGGGTTTTTTGTTTTAGGCTGGGTGGCAGAGTGGTTATGCAGCGGCCTGCAAAGCCGTGGACGCCGGTTCGATTCCGACCCCAGCCTCATATTCGAAACGAGAGAGGGCAAAGTTGAAAGGCATGGCCTTGACTTACCCTCCGACAGCCCGGGTGGCGGAACAGGTAGACGCAAGGGACTTAAAATCCCTCGGGATCTAATCCCGTGCCGGTTCGATTCCGGCCTCGGGCAAGAATTCACCCTGTAGTAAACTTGGCTGATTGCCCCGTTTAAACTGACACGGGAAGCGTAAGGATGCTGACTACAGCATGTTTTCGCATTGGTACAGTAATTGCATCATATATTGTGGTAAGCTATCGCAATGACATTTGTAGTAACCGAGAAATGCATACGCTGTAAATATACGGACTGTGTTGAAGTCTGCCCCGTAGACTGTTTCTACGAGGGACCTAATTTTCTTGTCATTAATCCTAGTGAATGTATCGACTGTGCCTTGTGCGAACCGGAATGCCCGGTAAATGCGATCTATTCTGAAGACGACTTGCCTGAAAAATATCAACCATTCCTGCAATTAAATGCCGAACTCGCTGAGAAATGGCCAAATATCAACAGGATCAAGGAAGCGCCTGTAGACGCCGATCAGTGGAAAGATACAGAAGATAAACTCCAGTATCTCGAGAAAGAATGGCCAAAATAACTAATTTTCCAATAAAACTCCTGGCTTTCGATACTTCAAGCGCAGCGTGCTCAGTTGCCATCCAGAATGGATCCCGCATTGAAACACTGCATAAAATTGCTCCAATGCAGCAGGCCAAACTTATCCTGCCCATGATTCAGGAATTACTGAAAACCCTCGACATCTCGCTCGATTCACTGGATGCCATCATTTATGGCTGTGGACCGGGCAGTTTTACCGGCATCCGTATCGCATGCAGCGTGGCCCAGGGTGTAGGGTTTGCAATCGGAAAACCGGTGATACCAGTTTCATCATTGGCAGCTCTCGCCCAGTCTGCATACATGGAACATCATTGCCAAAAGCAGATGGTAGCTATTGATGCGCGGATGGGACAAGTTTACTGGGCACTATATCAACAGGATAAATCCGGCTGCGCAGAGTTGATAGGTAACGAACTGGTATGTGAACCCGGCCAGTTGCACGCACCAGAAGGCAGAGGATGGAGCGCAACAGGGGATGGATGGCTCAGTTACAGGCAAAGCCTGGAAACACAATTAGGGTTCATGCCAGACAATATTTATCCGTCACAGTTGCCGACAGCCATGGCATTATTACAATTGGGCAGATCAAAATTCGAACAGGAGAAATGGGTAAGCGCCACAGAAGCCGTACCTGTTTATCTTCGTTGAGATTTAGTGTCTGTAAGACTAAAATTTCAGCTATACTTCGCGCGGGTACTCTGCGTTTTACCTGAAATGGAAAAAACGCATCCAGAATTCGCGAGAGACCCTGAATATAGATAGCAAAGCGGGAGTAAATATGACCGGCGTCAATAATGGCGAATGCCAAAATATAATAAACCAGGTTAAAGCATATATTAAAAGCCATGCCAATGAGAATGAAATCAACCTCCTTGAAGTATTCGCACAGCGGTACTTCGCATCCTGTTCTGTGGATGATTTAAAAGAACATCCCATTGCTGATTTGTATGGAATACTCCTGTCGCACTGGCAGTTTATACAGCAGCGCTCCCCGGGCGAAGCAAAAATACGTATTTTCAACCCAACCAAAGAAACAGACGGCTGGGAATCTATTCATACCGTTATTCAAATCTCACATGACGATATTCCATTCCTTGTGGATTCAACCAGGATGGTGATAAACCGTTTTGGCTATCTGATTCATTTCATCATCCACTTCGGAGGATTCAAAGTCAGACGCGACAGCCATCATCGCATTATTGATATCGCCACGAATATGGAAAGCGATAAGAACATATCAAGTGAAGCGCCTATCTATATCGAAATCGACCGTCTCCTTGACAGCAAGACAATGGAAGATCTAAAGGCAGACATTAGCAATGTTCTCGCTGACGTACGCGTCGCTGTCGCTGACTGGCGCAAGATGGTGGGTCGTGTGGAGACCTGTCTAAACGACCTGGAAAATAATCCGCCAAAACTTGAGATGGAAGAACTCGCTGAATCACGTGATTTTTTACGCTGGCTGATAAACAACAATTTTACGTTTCTCGGTGCCCGCGACTATAAATTAATCGGCAACGGTACTAATCGCGCATTGCAAATTGTGCCAGGCTCAGGCCTTGGTGTATTGCGTGACGAAACCTTTAGCACAACATCGAAAACATACACTGAATTGCCGCCGCAAGCACGAAAGATGGCTCTTTCAAAAAACATTTTGATCATTGCCAAAACAAACACGACTTCTACCGTACATCGTGATGCATATACTGACTATATCGGAGTCAAGCTCTTTAATGAAAACAATGAACTGATTGGTGAACGCCGATTTATAGGTCTATACACGTCAACCGCCTATCACTCCAGCCCGAGACAGATTCCATTTTTGCGTCACAAAGTCGACAAGATTCTTGAAGATCTCGGTTTCCCGCCAGACAGCCATGATGGCAAGGAAGCGGTACATATTCTTGAAACATTGCCGCGCGACGATTTATTCCAGGCATCGCATGAAGAACTGCTTGAAATGACGCTTGCTATTATTCAGCTTAAAGAGCGCAAGCGTATACGCCTGATAGTCCGCCGCGACGCCTATTATCGATACTTCTCATGTCTTGTGTATGTGCCCCGTGAAATATTCAACACTGATCTTGCATTTAAGATGCAGGAAATATTGATGGAGTCTTTCAATGGAATTGAATGCAATTATACTACTTACTTTTCAGATTCCGTACTGGCCAGAATTCACTATTTAATCCGTGTCAACCCTAAAATCCAGGTCGAATATAATATTGCTGACATCGAGAAAAAACTGATTTCGATAGCGCGATCATGGTCTGATGATTTGCGGGACCAGCTTGTTGAGCGGCATGGCGAAGCCGCAGGATTAAAATATTACAATAAATACAGCAAGGCCTTTCCTGCCAGCTATAGCGAAGATTATTCGCCGCGGGAAGCCATGGATGATATTGACAAGATAGAATCATTGTCAAAAGACAATCCATTAAACATGCTGTTTGCAAGAATGAACGGGCTTAACACATTAAGTCTGAAGCTCTTCCATGCCGACCAGACAATCGTTCTGTCAGATGTTCTTCCCATTCTTGAAAACATGGGTTTGAGAATCATTGGCGAAAGGCCGCACCAGCTGAAATTCAAGGATGGAATGCAAATCTGGATCAATGATTTCGACATGACTTATGCAGTGAATAAAGAACTCGATATCAACGATATCAAAGATATATTCCAGGAAGCATTCACCAAAATCTGGTTTGGCGAAGCAGAAAATGATGGGTTCAACCGCCTGGTTCTTGAAGCCAATCTCAACTTCCAGGAAACAGCCATGTTGAGAGCCTATACAAAATACCTGCGGCAAACAGGTTTCACGTTCAGTCAAAACTATATTGAGCGCGCATTGATTCATAATGCAGAAATCGCCAAGGCTCTGGTACAGCTTTTCACGCTGCGCTTTGATCCCGCTTATCAACATGGGCACCCGTCGGATCAAGGAGAGTTGATCAAATACATTGAACAATCCCTCGATGCCGTCAGCAGCCTGGATGAAGACAGAATTATCCGCCGCTTGCTGGAAGTGATACAGGCAACTATTCGCACCAATTATTTTCAGAAAGCAAATGATGGCAAACCCAAGTCCTATATTTCGTTCAAGTTTGATCCGGCACAGATTTCCGACCTGCCGTTGCCGCGGCCAAAATACGAAATATTCGTTTATTCACCACGGGTCGAAGGAATACATTTACGTGCCGGCAAAGTAGCAAGAGGCGGTTTGCGCTGGTCGGACCGCCGCGAAGATTTTCGCACCGAAGTTCTTGGATTAATGAAAGCGCAGCAGGTCAAGAATACTGTCATCGTTCCTGAGGGAGCAAAAGGCGGCTTCGTTGTTAAACATCCCCAGACCGCTGAAATCAGCCGTGATGAGTATATGAAAGAAGTTATTCACTGTTACTCAA
>Ga0070740_10004064_pt1 | contig 14772 bp, 2 predicted proteins | sample Coa_R2_FD_67286 | JGI IMG/M metagenome (GOLD analysis project Ga0070740, IMG submission 67286) | Surface soil microbial communities from Centralia Pennsylvania, which are recovering from an underground coalmine fire - Coalmine... | ecosystem: Environmental > Terrestrial > Soil > Unclassified ... | reverse complement strand
GGTAAGGCGCCAGGACACGGCCTTGACGAGACTGCGGTAGGGTTTTTCAACCATGCCGGAAGTTAAAAAAGCGTCACGCAAATTCAAACAAAATCCACCGGCCTGGCCACTCGCTGTCCTTTGAGACGGTTCCAGAATCAATGCGTCGCCGCGGGAATGGACGGTGTTCCCGTCGCGGGCGGTGGCACCGGCGGGGTGTACTGCCGGTGCGGCTGCCAGCCCAACACCGCCAGCAACAAAAAAAATCCCACCACATAACCCACGACAATCATCCAGCCGTGTTTGAGCCATTGCCCTACCGACCGCGCTTCCGGAAACAGATTGGACAGCGCGACGCCCGCCGAGGAGCCGAACCAGATCATGGAACCGCCGAAGCCGACGGCGTAAGCCAAAAATCCCCAGTCGTAGCCGCCTTGTTTGAGGGCCAGTGCGGTGAGCGGAATGTTGTCGAACACAGCGGAGACAAAGCCCAGCCCCAGCGTCGCGGGCCAGGAGGCCGCCGGCAATTGTTCCACCGGCATCAACGAGGCACACAACACCAGCGCCAGCAAAAAAACGGCGCCTTTGGCTGATTCCGGGAGCAATTCCCAATCCGGCCGACGAATCGGAATGCTGATTAAAATCGCCAGCCAAACCGCCACGCCGATAAATGGAAAGTGTTCCCCCGCCGCCGGTGCGGTGAGATTGACCGTCACATTGACCGCTATCGCCGCCGCCAAAATCAGACCGACGATGCCGACGCGATGCCAATCCACCGGCGTGTGTTGGTGGGCGTGTCTGATGATCGGAGAATAGGCGTGCTGTTTCCGGGCGGCCCAACAACCCACCATTACCGTGGCCACCAGTGCCGGGAGGTAGGCTTCAAGCACATCCAGCGGCGAAACGCCGGCCAGCCACATCATGGTCGTCGTGGTATCCCCCACGACGCTGCCGGCGCCACCGGCATTGGCGGCGGCGGCAAGAGCAGCAAGGTAACCGATATGCACCCGCGCCCTGAACAACTGATGCGCCATTGCCCCGCCAATCAACGCGGCGGCAATGTTGTCCAAAAATCCCGACAAAACAAAAACCACCAGCAGCAACACCAAACCGCCTTTCCAGTCACCGGGCAGCAGCCGGGGCAGAATAACCGGAACATGGCTCTTCTCGAAATGCCGCGATAGCAAAGCAAAAGCCGTGAGCAGGCAGAAGAGATTGGTCAGAATCACCCACTCGTGTTCGAGATGCACCAGAAACCCGGTGAAGCCGGGGCCGGTCCTGAAACCGGTGAAAACCCATTTATAACCGACAATGGCCGCCGCGCCGGCGAGCGCCACCGGCAAGGTGTGACGGTGAAACACCGCCACGCCCAGCAGAGTCAGTCCGAACAACAGAAATTCCACCCGCACCCCGCCAATGGATGGCGCTTCGGCCAGGGGTGCAGCCCAGGCACTCAGGCTTCCCACGCACAGCATCGCCAGCACGACAAAACAAATTGACCAGCCGAATATTTTCATCGTTTCTTTTCATCCCCAACCCCACGTCGCTTGAATAAGGCGACAAATACCGGGAACCACCGGAGGATCAATTTCCAAAGCTCCAAAGAGACTGCTCTCGACATCGCCAGCGCTGTTCATGGCCCACGCCCGGCGCTTTGTCCAGCCCATTACGGCAATAACACCAGTTGATAAAACTTCGTCTGCTGCGGCGGAGTGGGATCGGTGAAGGTGAACACGCCGTTGGTGGAAGTAATGACGTTCGGGAACAACGTCCAGACAATGGGCGGCGTCAGGTTCGTTGTCCATTGCACCTGAAACTGGTCGCTGATCGGAGCGCTCCAGGAGAGGAAGACGTTGGTAGCGGTCGCCACAACATTGGTGATTGCCGGCAGCGGCGCCACAAAAACGGTGAACTGATTGCTGGCAGTAAGAGGCGGCACACTGTCATCGCTAACCACCGTGATAAACCGCGCCGCCAGACCAGCGGGACCGGCCGTCCAGGTAATCACCCCGTTGGTGCTGATGCTGGCGCCGGCAGGCGGACCCAGCAGGTTGTAAGTCAAAACCGCGCCGCTCCGGGAATCCACCGCCGTGTTGGTCACCACCACCACGCTGGAAACGGCGACCGTGAAATTGGTTTGCGCCGGAAGCTTCAGGGTGTTGGTGGCCAGCAACACCAGCCGGTAATAACGCGTCGGTCCAAACCCGCCGGTCTGCGAGCCGTCGTCGAAGAAGTTGAACTGGGCATTTGTCGCGCTGGCGGGCGCGTTGGTGTTGTAAGTCACCAGGTTGCTGAACGTGTTCCAGTTTACGGGCGCCAGATCGGCCGTCCATTGCACGCGGAACACGTCGTTGCTCGGCGCAAACCAGGTAAGCAGGAAACCGTTCCGGCCGCCGATGTTGGTAAAGACGATGTTTGAAATGACCAGGTTGGTCGCCGCAAAACCGGGCGCCGCTGCCAGTCGAAAAGTCACCTGGAGCGCGTAAGTCACCGCCACGCTGTTGGGATTTTGCACGCCGAGGAAATAAAGACCGCCCGGCACGATGTTCGTCGGCGCCGAAGCGGTGGTCAGCACGCTCACGCCATTGGTCGCGTTGGGCATCAGCAGCACGGCGTTGGTCAGGTTCGGCGGCACATGGGCGCTGAACCAGACGTTCACCGGCAGGTTTGTGGCAAACAGCAACGTGTTGGTGGCTGCCACAGCATTGGTCGGCACATGCACGACCAGCCATTGCAGGCCGCCGGGCGGGACGGTGTTGGTGGGCGGCGGGCCCGCCACTGCGCCGGCCGCCACGTAGGCATAAAATTGATTTGTCGCGCTCAAGGATTGGGCGTTTACCGCCCACGGATTGAAATCCGTAACGACAACGGTGAACAAATAATTCGAGCCGGCCTCCGCCGCCGTCGGCATCCAGGTAATGACGCCATTGGTGTCAATCGCCGCCCCCGCCGGCGGCGCCAGCAACGAATAAGTCAGCGGATTGGGCGGAAGGTCCGGATCGGTCGCGGGATCGGCAAAGACAAAGAGGTTACTAACGATGGCAGTCTGGTTGGGAATATTGGTCAAGACAAATACCGGCGGCAGATTGGATTCCTCCACCACAATGCGGAACGTGTTTGTGACACTGGAAGCACCGTTGGAAACGCTGACCGCGACTGAATTGGTGGACGGTCCCTGTGCCTCCGTGGGCGTCCAACTAATTACGCCACTGGAAGAGACTGTCAAGTTACTCGGTCCGCTCACCAGTGCAAACGTCAGCGGCAACGGTGGGTTGTTCGGGTCAGTAGCCACACTGTTTACGGACCAGGGGACGGTTTCCAGAATATTGGTCACCGTCGTGTTCGTTGGAAAGAGGAATACCGGCGGCTTCAGGGGCACGCCGTATTCCGTCGCGATAATATCATAAGTCACCTGAGACCCCGAGGGGCTGACATTAATGACAGCCACATACCAATCGCCGTTGGTCAAAGGCGCCGGCGTGGAATTGGTCGAGACCAAAAGGCTCATGATCCCCTCGGCGGAGTTGGTATTTAAATAATCATAGTCAGAAAGTGACGGCAGCCGATTGTAAGCCACCGCTAAATCCACCGGACCGCCAATGATATTGGTCACAACGAAGAGGAGGCCGGATGCGTTGTTCGTGCTGTGAAAGACGTAATAATCCGAGCCGCCATAATTGGTCGGGTCTGGTACGCCGCTGACCAGGGGCGTAATCACTGGCGGCATGTTGGAATTGATCCGAATCGGCACTTTGCTGACGACGACGCGGACGGTCACCGGCCCGAACCAGGCAAGGGTGTCATTGTTCGTTACGTAAGCGTCAAACGAAGCAAAGCCGTAATTGGTGCCGCCGCCGAAGTCATTTGCCGGGGTGAACCAGGCGATGTGGTTGCCGAACGGCCCGCTATTGGTCACACCATTCAGCACATTGGTCAGATAGACGGATCCATTGATGGCGTTGGTCACCGAGAAGCTCAAGTTTCCGGTGTTGCCGAAGAGCTGCATCAGATCCACTCCCACGGGCGTGTTGGTAACGGTGAGCGCGTGAGGTCCGGCCAGCCAGTTGTTATACTCTTCCAGATCGGTGTAACCGTCGCCGTCCCGGTCGTGGCTGGCGCTGGGAACAAAGACCAAGTTGGGTGTGAAGGTCATTTCCCAGAAATCCGGAATGCCATCCTGATCGGTATCGAGATAAGGTAACGAAGTAGAAGAACCGGAGAGTAACGACTGTTTTCCGGTTTTTCCGGCATTATAAATGGCCTGGATTTCCGATGGCGACAAGGGACGATTATAAACGGCCGCTTCGTCTATCAGACCATTGAAGTAAACAGGCGCAAGGGAGCCGGCCGGCCGCTCGCCCAAATATAAGTCAAAGCTGGTTTGCGGCGTCCAGGCATTGCCCAAATTTTGAGTTGCGACAGCCACCCCATTTCGGTAAAGCACCGCCAGACCTGTGACCTTGTCATAAGTTAATGCCACATGCTGGAAAGTGTTTGGGGTGATAATGCCGCTGGCGGAGGATATCGTGTGGAAGGTTAAGGTGGTATCCTCAAGATTGGCATAGAGACTGCCGGGCCCGCCGCCGGAAATCCACAGGCCGACACCCACCGGAACATCTCCTGAACCGCTCCCGGAATTCCATTCGAATAGAGGGCGCAAATTAACGTCGGCGGGATTAATCCATGCCTCGAGTGTGAAACCGGCGTTGTTGGTGCCCACGTTGAGACAGGCGCTGGCGGGAATTCTTACGCTGGAATTGGTGCCATTGAAAACAAATGCCTGCCCAACTTCACCATTGGCATAAGTTATATTGCTGGCAACGCCGTTGTTTCCGTCAATGCTGTCATTCGCATTACCTTCCGCTTTCCACCAACCCACCATCCCGGACAAGGGCGGTGCGGAAATAAGTTGGCCGGTCTGTAGGCGGACCTTGCCCACAATGTTGGTATCCACGGCATCGCGCTGGCTCATGTTCGCACCGGCAAAATCCAGAACTTTTTCATAGGCCAGGAACGCCTCATCCGTCGGCACAGGAATCAATGGGAACGGCCGGCCGAACCCGGTGTATTGATTGGTGAACATGCCCCATTGCGTGTTGGCCCCGTCCAAAAGGCCATTGGTATTGCTGTCAATGAAATTGTTGGTCTGAAAAATCCAGGTATCCGTCGTTCCGCCCCAGAAGGCGATGTTGGTGGTGGCAAATGCCGCCGTGTCCGGCCCGGCAATGAGATAGTTTACGCTATAATTCAATCGGTTGGTGAAACCGCCTGGGTTTGCCGCCAGATCATTTGTGTCGTCGGACAGGCCGGAGAACTGGCCCCAGTTGTAAATAACGTTGTTGACAAAATCCAGACTGACGTTGTCGCCGAGGCGCGGATTGCCCGTGTAATTGTCGGCATAGAGATTGTGGTTGAAGCTCATCCCGCCGGAGCCATAGCGCAGCAGCGAACCGGCACCCTGCAGATCGTTAGCGTTGTAAAGACTGTCAGCCAAGATGGACCACTGCACGGTGAGATTGGTGGCATTCAACGCGGAGATCAAGTTCGTCGCGCTCCATTCGGCGGAAATGTGATCAGCAATCACGTTGGAAACATTCTGGAATTGCAAGGCATCTCCCGCCGCAACGGCTCCCCCACAACATCCGCAGTCGTTGCTGGGCCGGAAGCGAATGTCCCGAATAACCACGTCATGCGCCGATTGCACCGCCGTCATGTTGCCGGCCACGGTGATGCCGCCGCCGGGCGCCGTTTGACCGGCGATGGTCAGGTAGGGATTGGTAATGATTAACGGCGTTTGCAGAGTGATGATCCCGGAAACGTCAAACACCACGGTGCGATTGGGCTGGCTGACCGCGTCACGCAACGTCCCGAAGCCGCCGGAGTCATCGGTGTAAATGACGTGATAGACCGAGTTACTCGCTCCCGCGTGACCGGCGCCGAGTGCGCCACCGCCCATGCCGCTCGCGCCGGGAAAGGCCGGGAAATAGGCGTTGGTTTCCACTGACGCGACAATGGTGTAATGCAGCAGCCGCGTTTCATGATTGGGCACGCCCAGATACCAGTCGGCTGCCAGATTGGTCAACGCGCTGTTGGTAAAGACCAAAATCAATTCCTCGCCGCGTCCAGGGTTCTGACTGCTCTGCCAGAACGGCGGCGCCAGCGGCAAGGCGTTGGTTTGCACCGTCAAATCGCCATTGCCGTCCTGGTTGTAAAGCTCGAAGCGCAAACCCTGCACAGAATTGGTGACGCCGCCGGCCGCTGAATCGGTCACATGAAAACGGAAGAAATTTGTCAGGTCGGCACCCGGCCCCATCGTCCCACTGAACGGCACACCGTTGGTCAAATCAATAACTACCGGCATTATGGGCGGTGAATTCGTGTCCAATTCCTTGGCCAGCACGGAATAGCCCACCGGCCCGGCGTCGCGTTTGAATACGCCGAGATACCAGGTGCCCGGCGAGAGCGGCACCGGCGCGGAGTTCGTGAGCACGTAAATGTTTTCGTCCAGGTTATTGACGTTGAAACTGCCGTAATCGGAACTGGTCAGCGTCGGCAGCGGCGTGCCTTTGCGGAGGACAAGGTCGGCGTTGCCGTTGGTAATTCCCAGGAGCTGGAAGGTCGCCTCGTAAGCATTTGAACCGACTTGGCAGGAGAAATAACGCACGGTGTCGTTGGTGTCCAACACGGCCGTGTACGGCGCGCCGTTCGTCAACGCCAGAATGTCAAAGTCCACTTCCACCCTGACCGAGGCGACCTTTGTGCCGTTGTTGCGGACGCCCAAATAATAGGTTGAGCCGGGAACCAGCGGCGGCGTGCTGGGCGGGTTGTCCGAAAGCACCGGGCTGCCGACGCCTGCCGTTGAATTGGCCAGCAACACCATGTCGCCCGGATTTGAACCGGTGGGTGGATTACTCGGATTAAAGAGCAGATCCACCGGCTGCGTGGAGGAAACCAGAATGTTGGTTGCATCGTGTGCCCAGGTCGGCACCGGCACGGTGTAATAAATGATCTGTCCGGGGCCGACGGTGCCGGCGGCGGACGTCTGTGGCTGCAAGGCGCCGGCCACCGGCGAATTGGAGGCCAGGACAAAACTCAACTGCCAACTGACCAACTGATTCGCATTGGTCACATAGGCGCCCAGGCGGTTGTCCCAGATCTGCAACGTCCAATTACCGTAGGCCGACTCGCCCGTGAGCGCATCCAGCGCCTGTTCCGGCAGGTAATACAAATTGCCCTGTGGCGCCTCGGTGAGCGTGAAGTTATCCAGCAACATGCCCGGTTCCAGGCCGGTGATTTGTAGCGGCAGAGAATTGGTGTCCGCCGTGAACGTAAAGCCATTGACCAGCCATTGATCGTTCATGCCCAGCAGAACGTTGGTTGTCGTGCCCAGCGACACCTGCGCCTCGGCCAGCCCCAGCGCCGGCGTGATGCTCGGATCGAACTTGCCGGTCAACCTGTTCGTGGCCGTGGCCGAGACGTTGTAAATGGCGAAAATCTCCGCGTCGGACAGCGCGCGGTGATAGATGCTCATCTCGTCCATCGCGCCGCCGTAGTCATTGTTCGTCGCGCGCGTCATGTCACGACCCAGCAACACGTCGCCGTCGGTCTTGGGCACGAAGGGTCCTTGGACGGCAAAGAGATTGGTCGTGGCCACGTTGGTGCCATTGAGGAACAACTCGGCCAGCCCCGAATGAGCGTTGAAGGTGAGCGCGACGTGCTGATAGACATTGCTCTGCAGCAGGCCGGGCGCGGAATAAATTTCGTGCGAGACGAAATTCGTGTCCACGATGTCCGCGTAGAGGCAGCCGCTGCCGCCGACAAGCGGTTGGCCGGTAACGGGTGAATTGGTGACGCAAATCCAGAACTGCACGCCGTTGCTTTGAATGTCAGGCACTTCAGCAACGCCATAAACGAGGTTGGTGGCGCTGGAACCACAGATGAAACCGTTGTTATCCGCCAGCGTCCAGAGGCCGGGCTGGTTGTTAGTCTGACCGAGCATGAATGTATAGCTATGGTTACCGTCACAATTATTTGGCTGACCGCCGAGCCAATTGGTGTAAGTCACCGGATCGCCGGTGATCCAACCGAAGGCCGCTCCGGTGTTTGTCAGCCCCAGCCACAAGTTTCGATTTGTGCCGCCGTAATTGGCGAAGTTATCAAAAATCCAGTTTTGTTCGTTGGCCGTGTGGATGGCCGCCAGATGGCCGCCGAGCTGTTCGGCCCAGAATTCGGAAACCGTCCAGTTAGTCGCGCCGAGGAGGTAATAGTAATGGCCGGTGTCGCGATTTAGATACGGTCCGGCGAGGATGACGAGATTGGTCACCGCCGAATTGGTCGGCACGTGTGCCAGCCATTCCACCAGCGGTTGCGGGCGCGTGACATTCGTCGGATTGATCCAGCCTTCCACGGTGAAGCCGCCGCCCTGGCCCACATCCAGCGAGGGCGACTGCGGGATTTGCACATAATTGTTCGTGCCCGCGAAATCGAACTGGCCGCCCTGATCCGCCAGTTCAAACGCCTGGCCCACTTCGCCTGCGGGAAATTGGAAGCGCCCGATTAAACGGCCGTTATTGCCATTTACTTCCGGGTCGGAACTGTCGCTGGCGTTGCCTTCGCCGCGCCACCAGGCCGAAATGCCCGGACCGCGGTAGCCAAAGGCGATTTGATACTTTCGCCCCACCGTGAGCGGCACGTCGCGGCGGATCGAGCCGAGGCCCAAGGCCAGATAATTGCTGCCGTTCTGCGCCGTGGCCGGGTCACCCGCCACGCTCACCAGATTGTTCGTCCAGAACACCTGATTGGTGCCAAGTAACCGATTGGTTACCACCGTCCAGCCGCCGAACGGATCGTAAATGTTTGTCGGCGCCAGGTAATCGCCGTTGGTGGCAGATTCAAAATCACTGAACACGAAATTGGTTCCCGTCGCCGACATGTCGAAAGGCGGAATCGCGAATTTGATGGGCACCTGCGCCAGATTCGTGTCGTCGGTGAAGGTGAGGTAGTTGTAATCCTCCGCGACCACCATGGGCGTGAAGGTCCAGGCATCGTTTGTTGTGCCCGGATTGCCGCCGGGATTCATCACGACGACAAGGTTGCTCGAAAGGCCCGGCCCGTAGGGAATGCGGAACTGGCCGCTGCCGCTGATCAATCCCGTGGGCGGATTGAGATTGGTGGTGCTGAAAATATTCACGCCGTCGTAATACACCGCCAGCGCATCAGGCTGTGTGAAAAAGTCGTAATTGATCAGCAGCGTCCCGACATTGGGCACCGGCCCGATGGAAATGTTGGTGGTGGCCAGGCCGCCGGAGACCTGCGGGCCGAAGAAATTGGTGAAAACGGTCAGGTGCCCCACGTTGTGGGTATCCGTCCCGCCACGGTTTTCCATCAGCAAAATGCGCTGGCCGGTCGGACTGATCAGGGTGAAGGTCAAGTCCGAAACCCGTGGGGTCTGGACAATGAGGCCGACGTTCACCGAGACAATGGGATTGGTGGCCGGAACAAAAATAGAGGAGCTGGACACTGCGTCATCCAGCAGCGCCGTCGCCGGATTGGTTGAATAATTGAACGTATTATTGGCCAGCGAGCCTTGGCCGAGCGTGGCTTGCAGGAACACATTCGCCGTCACCGTGCTGGGATTGTAAATGCCGACGAAATACCGGCCTGCGTCCAGGGGCGGGCCGACGGAAATGAGGTTGCCAGGGTCGGTCCCGTTCGGGTAAGGCGGCTGGCCCGGCGGCGAATTGGTCAAATCCGCTTCCTGATCGAAGTTCGTCAGCGTAGGCTCGTTGCCCAGTCGTTCAAACATCTGCAGCGGCGGCGGCCCGATGGTCGGTGGCAGATTGGTCGCGTAAAACGTCAGATTCGTGTAGCCCGGCGTCACGTCCACGAAATCAATGAACCAACCCTGCGGCGGGATGGAAACAATGATGCCGTTCTTGAGATTGCGATGGGGTTGGATGAGCAGGCTGAAGGCGCTCACCCGCCCGGTCTGCGTCAGCGAACTGTCAATCTCCGTCAAAATCCACGGTCCGATGGCTGAAAGACCGCGGAAGTCGGTCAAACTGCCCGGTCCGTCGCTCGGCTGCGAACCGGGCACCGGGTCCAGGCTGTCGTCGTAAATGCGTGGCAAGGTGCCAAAGGTGTTGCCGTAACCAGCGTGATTGTTCAACACCACGGAGCGACCGCCAAAACTCAACGCGCCGAACAAATCGCCGAAGTTCTGGTGTTCATTCAAATTCGTCACTGTCACTTTGGCCACCGTCATGCCCGGAATCAGCGGAACTGCCAGCGCGAAGACGTTCGCTACACCCGGATGGGCGTTGTCACCGTCGGGAATGTTCACCGGGAGTAAAAGGCCGTTCACGATCAGGTCACCATTCTGATTCAACTGACTGAAGGGCGTGGCTGTGAAAATCGGCATGAAGGCGTATTCGGAGGCCTCATGATCTTCCGACTTGACGCCGACGTAATACACCTCGCCCGGCGCCGAGTTGGTGTAAAAGACAAACTCTGTGCCGCCGCGCCCCAGCGAAGCGCGATTGTCGCCCACCCCGGCCAGACAGTTGGAAATCACCGTCGGGTCGAGATTCAACAAATTCGGATCGCGCGAGACGTAAAGGTCTATGTCCGCCTCCGGCCGCGTGGCATCCGCCGTCGAATCCGCAAAGACGCCCGTGCGCGGCACCGACAGCGTGGAGGAATCGAAGGTGATGAAGGCGGCGTTGGTCACATCGGCAGTCAGTCCGTTTTGATCCACCGCATTGTTCGTCACGATGTAGAAATGCCACTGATTGGTCATACCGATGGTCACCTGGCCGTTGGGACCCCAAACCGTGTTGGTGCCCAGCGGCAGGGTGTTGGTGCCCAGCAACGGCGTGTTCGCGCCGGCAAACTGGTTGAATAACGGCATGTTGGTCGAAGTCACCCCCGTCACGTCCTGATCGGCCGTGGGGTTGCTGACCACGCCGTTGTCGGCAACCGAGGCAATGGCCGTGGGCACTTCGCCCTCGCCGACTGTCACCACCAGCGCGTAATCCTGAACCACGTTGTTGGTCTGTTCGGGTACGGCGTTGACATTGACCTGCCGGCCGAGCACGGTGACCGAATAACGGTCGGCCAGGGGCGGCGGCAGCAACACGCTTTGAACATTGTTGACCAGATCGAAATTGGGTGCGTTGGTGTCGCCGGGCTGGCTGTAACTGGCGTTCGGCGGAATGTCATTGCCGAAATACACGTCGCCGGTATCCAGGTTTGTGACGATCAGTTCCAGGCTGTTCACCAGTTTGATCGCCGCAGCGGGATTGCCCGGCGGATCACTCCAGGCCAGCGTCACTTTGAGCGGCAGGAACTGGGCGAAGTCATTGGTGCTGAGCGTAACGGTGTAAGTGTGGCGGTCGCCGGTCGCCAGCGCGTTGTTGGTGCTCTGGTCCACAAAGAAAATCGGCATGGGCGACTGTCCATTGGGTGGCGTGGCCAGATTGGTCACCGTTAGCGGCAGCGAGTCGGGCAGGTTGATCAGTCCCCAGCCCTGGTAATTGATGCCGTTGGTGAAGGCCAGCGAATAACCACTCAGCGTGCGCGCGCCGTTGATGAGCAGCGCCTTGAGCAGCGCCGGACTGGGAATCTCATGCAATTGATTGGTAAAATAATCCGCGATCAGCGCCAGCACACCGGAGACATCCGCCGCCGCCATGCTCGTGCCGGATTCGTAACGATAATAGCCGCCCAGGGCGTCGTTCATCCCTTGCAATACCGAATACAAATTGCCCACGTTGTTCGTCGTCAAAATAGCCACCGACAGATCGTAATTCACCGGCCCGGTCAAATTGTCATAGACCGCGAACGAAAAGCCGTTGTTCTGAACCTGCTGCAGGTAATTCCCCGGCCCGTCCGGCGGAATCGAAACGCCGTCCTTGGTCGTGAAGAAGTCATAATTGCCCGGCCCCGGAACACCATTTTGCGCCACGTAAATCGGCAGATTGGGCGGGAACGGATTGGAAAACCGATTCGACGTGATGGTGATGACCACGCCCACGGCGTTCGGCGGGACCGACACGGTGTAATAGGCTGGCGCGTTGCTGAACACTACCTGACCGGTGTAAGGCGTCACCGACACATTCGTGGGATTGTAATACGCGTTCGTGTCCCACTGGCTGGAGCGTGTGGAAATTACAAAGGTTCCCGGCGCCACCACGTCCGGCTTGAACCGGCCAAACGGGCCTTCCACGCCCACCCCGACGTTGCCGCGCGAGGAATACCCCGCCACCTGCGTGCTTGAATCGGTCCTGGGCAGCCAGAATGCGCTCTGGTTGCTGTTGGCGTCCGTCACGAGGTTCGTGATGTTGCGCAACTGCTCCAGCGCACCCACGGTGAGAACGTTTTTGGCGGTGGCCGGGGAAAGAATCGTGTCGGAGCTGCCGCCGGTGCCGTCATCACTGCCACTGCCGCTGTCACCCGCCGCAAACACGAACAACACCGGTTGCGCGCCGGTCACCAACGGCAGCGCATCGCGCGTGGCCCAATCGTAACTGGCCGCCGCCAGATCGTAATCAAAATCGCCGCCGTAATCCCAACTGTTGTTGGAAATCAGCGCGTTGGTCTCCGCCGCCAGCGATTGCAGCACGGCATCCGGGTTGTTCCGGTTCACGGAAAAGAGCATCGCCTTCGGCGCCATGCCGCGGAATTGTCCGTTCGTCGCCGGCATGATGGAGCCTTCGGCGTTTGTCACGGTGGTGGACTTGGTGCCGTCGCCGGCAATTGTGCCGGCCACGTGCGTCCCGTGGCCATCCGTATCCACCAGGTCGCTGGCGTTCAGGCCCAGCACCCGCCCCGCCAAATCCGGATGCGTGGCATCAATGCCCGTGTCGTCCACCGCCACCAGCACGTTCTTGCCGGTCAGGTTTAGATAATTCGTCGGCGTCTGAGTGTCCGCCGCCACGCCCACCGTGGCGCGGCTCAAATCGTTGGCCGAAATCTTTTGGTGTGACACTTCCACCAACTGCACGCCCGGCACTTGCGCCAGCGCCGTCCAATTCTCCGGCGCCAACACGCGCACCACCGGACCGAACGGCGATTGACCGGGCGCACCGAGAAATTTTGCCCCCAACGCCGCCAGTCGTTGCTCCGTCGCCGTCGCATCCGAAGCAAACAACCCCACCTCCAACGCCGTCCCCGGCGGCAGCGGTTTCTGCTGCACTGCCAGTCCCAACAACGCCGGTTCCAGTTTGAAATACGGTTCGTAAGGAATCACCGCCTGCACGCCCGCCGCGCCCGCCAGCGCGCCCGCACCCGCCGCCGAAACCCGCACCAGATAGGCGTTGTTGGGAATGTAGGAAACGATTTCCGCGCCCGCACCCGCCAGCGTCTCCCGAAACGCCGCCGTGATCGGCCCGCGCGATTGCACGATGTAGGCGCCCGGATCGCCCGACGCGCGCAGATGGGGCGGAATGGAAAAATTGACCGGCCGCCGCGTGTCAATCAACGCGTTCTCCAGCAAAATCGCCTGCGGGTCGCGCATCAATTCACCAATGGACTGCGGCGTGTTACTCAAACGATATGCGAACCAATTGGTTCGAGCCGGAACCGCACCCCCCGCCCCGTTCGTAACGCCGGTGCCTGGGGCGGACTTCATAACGGACGAACCGGAAGGATTCGCAGTGGCCACCGCCGCCGGCGCCGGTTTTTGCGTCGCCCGGCTCTTCCAAAGCCATACCAGTCCCGCCCCCGCCAACAACAGCAGGATCAGGACCGACCATTTTACAACTCGCGCGCACATAAGTTTCTCCGGCGAATTCAGCGGTTAAATGATTTCACAAAATTTTCAAATCGGCCTCCACCCGGCCATCGAAAAACAAACCCCATCCATTGGCCTCCGGCTGCCAAACGACTGCGCCGGTTCCCCCGCGGTTCCGCCGGCACGCGAGGGCTTTCCCCATGCGCCTGGCAAAATTGTGTCGGCTCTGTTCCAGCTTTCATCCTGGCATTCATATCAATCCGGCGGCAACACGTTGTAACTTTCAATCACCGCCCGCGGCGGCGTGATCGTCGGCTGGCTGACCCGCTCGCCGAGGACATTGGTCATGACCAGATTGGTTACCGCCGCCTCAAAGCGCACCACTGCTCGGAGGGCGGTCTCCGAAACCACTTGATAATTTGTCACCATGCCAAAGGCCGATTGACCGTTAGCCAGCGTCGCCGTACCCAGATAAATGCCTCCCGGCGCCGGCTGCAGCCCCTGACCGTAGGCATAAATCACGTAACGCGGCGAAGGCGGACAATCCAACAACGACATCATCTGCTGCGGCAGCCACTCATAAACCTGGTCGCTGATGCCTCGCTGCTGCTGCACCAGGTTGGTGTTCAAGAACGGCGATTGCTCCGTCAGCGCCGGCACGGAAAGAATGTCTCCTGCATGCTCAAAGACGCCATGCGTGCCGTCCGCATTGGTGAATACCGACCGTCCATAGTTGATATTGGTCACCAGATAACCCAAAGCCGAGTTCAATCCCTCCGCTCCCGCCGGCTGAATAATGACCGGACCATAAGCCGGCTGGAAAGGCGCCGTAGAAAACGGCGGCACAGCGGTATTCGTGAGGGCCACCATGCCGCTGAACAACGCCGACCAGGCGGCCAGACCTGCCAACGGGTTGGCCACGGGATCGTAACGGTCGGCATCCACGTTCACCGAAAGCCGCCCCCGCGCGGCATTCTCATTCGGCGCCGTGGTGAACAGGTCAAATAACAAGCGATCCTGCAACGGAACGCTATTGACGGCATCAAAAGTATTGGCGTCTC
>Ga0070740_10004062_pt1 | contig 14773 bp, 18 predicted proteins | sample Coa_R2_FD_67286 | JGI IMG/M metagenome (GOLD analysis project Ga0070740, IMG submission 67286) | Surface soil microbial communities from Centralia Pennsylvania, which are recovering from an underground coalmine fire - Coalmine... | ecosystem: Environmental > Terrestrial > Soil > Unclassified ... | reverse complement strand
GCAGGAGATGAATTCCAAGCAGCAACATGCTCAGGTTCCGCAACTTCCTCAGTCTCTTGCTCCCAATTCCAACCCTGATACGGTGAGACAGTTGGCGCGGCAGTTACCCAACGGAGTTCCTCCCCCGAATGGAATGCCTCAATGAGTGAATCAGAGAAGAATGGCCCATTATTTCAGACACATGTTATGGAACGCGCCAGCCAGTACCAGAGATTATTTGGTCAGCAGGTGTGGAAGCAGGGCCTGCAGGCATGGCTGGCGGCGCTGGCAAAGCTGACGACTGCCGATGTGGTTTATGGACATAACACTGAAGAGCAGCGCAATATCAAGCGCGGAATGGTGATGGCGTTTGAGCAGATTATCAACCTTCCAGCAGCGATTCAATCATCGCTTGACAATCAGAAGAAGGTAGAAGCGGAGCAAGAGGATAGCGGACATCAGCCTGCGCGCGGAGATGCGACTGACTACGCTTACTCGCACCTGGATGATCCATCGTTTCTGGATGAGGACTGACAACCTGTCAGTGACAGGAAAATTCGTGTAATAATCAAAAGGTTTTCATGATTACAATAGATCACAATCTAACTGCGCCGGTGCATGGTGTGCTTCCCGCCGGGGCTCGCGCATACAGGAAGCTCACAACCCACACGAGCCAATACAGAACCGGTCTTGAGAGTCTTTTGGTGCAAGGAGCGAGGTTGCTGCAATCCGCGTGTCTTCCGGGCCAGCACTTCGTATCCCCAGGGGCAAAAGAAAACCGGCCAGAGTGGGTACTCTTGGCCGGTGTCTCTTATACGCAAAGCTTTCGCTCTGGCAGGCGGTCAACCTGTCAGGAGTTTACCACGCAACGATCTGGTACTCAATCCAGAATTCAAAATTTATTTTTGAATGGCGCGGGCCGCGTCGTGGTCGCAAACGGGATGTCACGCGAAAAGCGCTAATCGTTAAGAGCATAGAGACTGCATGAAAGTTAACATCCCTAGAGGGAGAGCCCGCGTGTGCCTTGATATGGTTTTTCCATGCTGATTGAAGAAAATGAACAAGGAATCTAACGAGTGAAAATAATAATCATTGACAATAAATAAAATGGTCGGTACAAAATTTCATAGTAGATACCGATTTCTGGAGATTTATGGCGATCTGGGGTGACAATAAGCCTGACCCGAAAGAGCTGATAGGCCTGACGCGCGAAGAGCTTGAAGCGAAGCTTGCTGAAGGCGCTGAGGCTAAGGCCAAACTGACGGAAATTGAGACGCAGCTAACATCAGGGTTCGACGAACTGCGAAACTCATTGGCGGCATTGAAACAAGGTTCTAATCCTCAGCCGCAGGTTAATCCGAATGCATCCGCAGAGCCTACTCCATTCTGGACTGATCCAGACAAAGCCTTTTCCGAACGATCCGCTCCCCTCGCAAATTTTACCCTTGGAACCGCTGCCCGCGTGGAATTGCTTGAAGCCCGGCAGCGCTTCTCGCGCGAGTTCTCGCTGTGGGGAAATGAAATACAGAAAATCATAGACGAACAGCCAAACCTCGCGCTGAAGGCCAACCCGCAGTATTACGCGGATGTGGTGGCGATGGTCACTGGTCGGCACGCGAAGGAGATTGAGGACGCTGCGGCAAAGGGGCGCTCGATCTTCACTGAGCCGGTGTCCGGAGGATTGCCGGGTGGCGTGATTGATAACCCGAAAGAGGCTGCTGTTGCGCGTCTCTCGAAAGAGGAGTTGGATGCTGCAAAACGATTTGGCATGACTCCTGAGCAGTGGGTAGAAAACGCGCAGTATGTTTCCTCGAACTATGGTCATACGAAGGGATCAAGCCGTGTCCAGTAAAAAAGTGGATGTCGACGAGTTGAATGCGATTGCCGCGGCGGCAAACAAGACAGAAGAGTGGACGCAGCCTCTTCCGGGAACTCCCGGAGGGAAGCTCGTAGGCTATGCCGAAGCGCAGCGCGTCCAGAATCCTGAGCCTCCCCCCTCGCATGTGGTTGCCGATCTTCAGAAGGCTGAAGACGAATTTGAGCAGCGCTCAGGCAAGCCCGTTGAGGAGATGTCCGAGGCGGACTTCTACCGCACTGGCGTAACCTTCCGGTCCCGCGACCTAACTCTGATGACCGAGCTTCATGTTGTCCTTAAGGACAAGTCGATGGCTCCTCGATGGTTCAATCATCTGCATGGCAAGGGCCGCTCGGTGCAGCAGGCGTACATGCGCGGATTCCGTCCAGTGACGAAGGAAGATGTGGAGTTCTGCCACGCCAAACAGGCGGACGACAACGGTGCTCTGGTGATTGGAGACCTGGTATGCCTTATGGCTCCGAAAGTACTAGTCTACGGTGGCTACTACAAGGACAACGCGGAAAAGGCAAAGGCCCGAGTCAACCGCGCCATGACTACGAAGGGCGTGAATCAGAATTTTTCAGATAGAGGCGAGTCCGGACTGGATGGTCCCGCTCAGTATTTTGTTCCCGACATAGCACAGGCAGCCAAAGTCGATGCCAATGAGGCACGGCGCTTGGTTTACGACAAATAGGAGATGAGATGGCCCAACTTATTTCAAACCATTTACCGATCAGGGTGTTTCAAACGTCGACAAATACAACTGAGCTGACTCAATCCTTTCTGGAGGCAGCCGGACAGACGTTCCTGTTTGGTACTCCAGTTGAGTTGAACGGCAGCGGAAATGTCATTCCGTGGGATGGCACGACGGTTGCCAACAAGATTCTTGGCATAGTAGAGAACAATGCCTTCAACCTCGCTACTGCGGGCGCCGGCGCTCCCCCTTCCTTCGGCTCGGTTGGCTTCCCCGGAGGCGCTCCGACTTATGGTACAGTGCCGAATCAACCCAACGCGGTAAACATCCCAGCAGGCGCAACCTTTGTGGATGGCCGGGATATCGTAGCGCTGGCTACCGAGACCACAATCTTCATCGGACAGACGGATGCCAGCACGGGCTCTACTTATGCTCCGACCACAGCCTTGATTGGAACTCAGGCTGGGCTGACGGCTGATGGCAATGGGCACTGGTATGTCGATTTGGCAAAGACAACTCCAGGCACCAATACGGTTCTGATTATTCTGGGTATCTACCCCAACGATTTTGCGCCCGGCTCCAGTACGAATGGGGTCAATAACGCGCAAGTGTTCTTTACGTTCCTGCCCAGCGCGGTGCAGTTATTCCAGTAATAGAGCAGCTCGCTTAAGGAGGGCTTTTCTCGATGAGTATGGTTCGTCAACAGTTCTGGCAGTTGTTAGCGCCCGGAGCGCGTAAGCTCTTCGTTGAATGGCAAGACCTGATGTATCGGGATCGCCAGTATGACAAGTTTCTCAATGTCGAGACCTCCGATAAGGCGTATGAAGACGCGATTCACTTCGCCGGCCTTCCACCTATGCCGGAGAAAACGGAGAACGCTCCCGCTGCATACTTCGATCTGATTCAGGGCGGATCGAAGCGGTACGTCATGCTCACGTATGCGATGGCATGCCGCATCTCATGGGAGTTGTCCCAGGATGACCTGTACAACGTCGTGAACACGGCTCCGAAGGCGATTGTCCGATCTGGAATGTTCACGAAGGAGCAGGTTGCCGCAAACGTGTTGAATCTTGGATTTACTTCCACCATCACGGATGATGGAGTGAGCCTGTTCAACAACCAGCACCCGCTGCTCGGAGGCCCTTCGGCTACTAATATTCTACCCGGAGCTTCGGGCGTGATTTCGGTGGCTGGTACTTATCCGAACCGTCCCGCTGTGGATGCCGACCTGAGCTTCACTGCTCTGCAGTTGATGGTGAATCAGTTCGAGCGCATGCCGGATGCACAGGGATTGCCGATTGTATGTCGCGGTCGCCTGCTGGTGATTCCGCCAGAGCTGCAGTTCATTGCTATCGAACTGCTCGGCAGCGCTGGCCAGCCGTATACATCCGACAACCAGGTAAACTCGTTGCTTGGGCAAGGATTCACGTACACCATCAACAACTTCCTAACCTCTCCCTCGGCATGGTTTGTGGTTGGCGCGAAGGATGAACACCGCATGCGGATGTTTGAGCGCGCGCGGATGGAAGATGACATGGACGATGACTTTGACACCCGCGCAACCAAGTTCCTCGGTATTACCCGCTTCGCGGTCGGTGCCGACACATGGATTGGAACTTGGGGTTCAAATGGACCTTGAGAATTAAAGTACCATAGCAGGTTTTTGTAAATTATAATCGCAATTATGGAAAAGAAAGTATGTTGCGATTGCGGTATTGAGAAGGCTTTAGATAAGTTTGCGACGACTTTTAGCGGTAAGCCTTCTCCTCTTGCCCGACCGGGATATGACAATCAGGCGGGCGTGAGAAAGAACAGGTGTAGAGCCTGCTATGCGGCACGTGAGCGGGCGAAGTTAAGGTTTGATTTCCTCGATGCACTGGGCGCTATATGCGCTTGCTGTGGAGAGGACGATGTAAGGTTCCTGACGTTGGACCACGTTGACAACTCAGGAGCTAAACATCGGAAGCTGTTTAAGGACCATCAGATTTACCGGGAGGCAAGGCGCAAAGGATATCCGAGAGACAAGTATCAAGTGCTTTGCTTCAACTGTAACTCCGGCAGGTCTTGCAATGGTGGCATTTGTCCTCACAAGGACGAATTGACAAAGGAGCAGGCCTGGGAACGGTTTAAGAAGCGTACCGAGTTGAGTGGACGGATTCACGTGAAGTACAACAACTCGGAATCGATTGTTAAGGCGAGGGCAGCATATCAAGCCAAGATGATCGAGCTTCGAATGAGTAGGCAATGAGTAGCGGAGTCAGGTTTGGGCATCGGCATATCGGCGGGGATTGGCACTATTGCGCCCGCTGTATGTGGAAGACGCAGATTTCAGACCTTACTTGGCAGCAGGGATCGCTGATCTGCAACCGTGCTCAGTGCAATGACGGCGCATCGGCTCTTGGATTGCTTGGGGAGCGAGACGCCGACATAGCCAGAAGGATTGAATATGCAACTTCGGATTTGCAGCCAGACCCGAAGTTGTCACAACCGAACCAGCCGGACGAAGACATAGCATTCTGAATCCGTCGGCCTCAACTAACCCATGTGCTTTCGTTGGATGACGGCGAAAGTGGGAGGATGAAATGAGCAGGACACGCGGAAGACTCGACTCCGATCTTGGCCAGTCAGATGGCCAGATTTTTATATCGGCAATCACTGGCACTCAATTTAGCGTATCTGGAACCGTGACAAACACCCGTAATGCCGCCGGTGACTACTCGGTGAACGTATCCGCTTCTTCCGGCGTGACGCTGGTGCTTCCCCTTGATGAGCAAATCTTCCGGTATGGCGTTCAGGATTGGTTTCAGGAGCAGTTTGGTTCTTCGCAAGCAGGCGGAGCTCAGGGCTTCCCTGTGGGCGGATATACGACAGTATCTACCGCTTCTGCTAGCGCTGGAAGCAACGTAAATGTCGCGGTCATATCCTCGGTGAATTTCACCGTTGGACGCTATGTATTGGCGGGAACACAGAAGACTCAGATCGTAGCCATTCCCGACGGCACGCATATCACGCTGGCATCTCTGGCGTCTACATTGTCCTCCGGGTCTGTCATCACTGAGAACCTGTTTACGACACCCGCAGATGTGACAGGCCCTCCTCCTTTTACGGGAACCAGCCAGCTTACTCCGGTAACTTCCCCGCGTCCGAAGGGAATCAAGATTCGTCAGGTGTATCCGTGGTATTTGATATCGACGGCCAATGCAACAACCAATACGGTGGCCCTGATAAAGAATCAGGCGGCAAATGGGGCGGCAAACGTCACCAGCAACATTGTTGCGTCAACGAACCTGCTGACTGCATTTGCGGCAAACCCTTATGTTACTCCGGTGCAAGTCCCCGCGGCGAACGTGGCCTATCAGACATCGAAGTATGGAAGTTACAACATTGAATGGGTGGTGGCCACACCTGCATCTTCCACGATGCGTCTGTATGGCGTGTTTTTGGACGTTGAATTCAACTACAACTGAGGTAGATCAATGGCTTTACCCGGAAAACCTTCAACGGCGCATGAATATGACTGCACAGGTGCGTGCACGCACTGCGGTATGTACAGGAATGTGGTGGAGCAGCTTGTTCATGTCTGCACGAAGGAGCGGGAGATCACTACCGATGGTTGGTGGCTTAATCAAAACTACCGCACTGACAGGTTGTCAGTAGAGAGCGGAGGGTAGTTATACGGCGAATTATCTCAAAGAAAATCCCTTCTACATCGACTCTCCGGTGAACATTACCAAGCCCAATTGGGGGAAGATTTATGTTAAGGATGTACGCTGGGAGAATTTTGCAACAGGGAACTCCCTCGTAGTCGTGACGTCTACTGGAGGCACAATCATCAATGAGACCGTGAATGCATCGGATACCGATTTCAACGTGATGCGCTTCGGTCCTTTCGGCTGGGTGAATGACTTTGAAGTAACGACACTCTCCGGCGGTAATCTCACCGTTACCATCACAAAGGCGTGATTCGTGGCTGGAGGAATAACGAAGGCCAATCCGTCTGGCTACTTCGAGATCGAGTACACTGGTCCGTGGGGCGGCATCCAGCAGGACGTGCCTACGACCTCTGTGGACTTCGGTGCACTCGTCTCTGGAAACTGCACGGAGATTCGTGGTCGCCTCACAGCGCAGCCGGCAATCTTCCCGCTCTCTCCGGCGAACGCGAACTACACGATAGTTACTCCGACCTTCTCTGCCGGGGAAGTAATTTGTCTAATGGGGAACGTGCCGTCCAATACCCTCCCCCCGCGCTTTCAGGGTGCTTATACCTTCATCATCACTACCCAAGCAGTGTACTTGGACGATGCAGGAGTAGGATCAAAGACCTTCCGCAGAATATTCACTTTTCCCGTCTCTTACGGTGCTCAACTTGTACACTTCGGGTCTGTCGTAATCGGCAAGAATCTCTATTTCTCCAGCGCTCAACAGTTGGGACTATATAGGCTCGATCCTCTGTCTGGAACCGTTACTGAGATATCGGCGCAGAACGGCTCGGGTCCATTCATCGGCGCAGACTTCCTTGGAACGATCGCCCAGCGTCTCATCCTCGGGAACATCATTGGAGGAGATGGCAACACGACAGGGACCATAACCGGAATCGATGTGCCGGGTGGAGGTGGTGGTGCGAGCTATCCGGCCTCGGGAACCTTCACCGTCATCGGTGGGGGCGGGACCGGAGCGGCTGGAACCTACACGACGTCTGGAGGCGCATTCTCTGTCGGTTCGCCCTCGACATCCTTCACGTTCACCAGCAACGGGACAGGCTACATCCCCGGAGCGGGAGCGCAGGTGGAACTCGTTGCTGCGACCGGCTCAGGGGCAGTACTCAACGCTGTCGTCTCGACTGCCATCAGACCTTCGACTTCGAACAGTTATCCGGACTACTTCGCATGGTCTTTCCCCGGAGCCTTCGGGCAACTAGACCCTAACAACTCCCTGACGCCCGGCGGATTTAATCAACTCACTGAGGCCAGAGGGTTGATATCGGGAATGGCTATATTTCAATCGGTAGTCTTCGTGGGGCATAACGGCGGCATTACTGAAGTTACCTCAAACACGTCCTCTGGGGTGGCTCCCTTCTCTTTCTATCCCCTCTGGAGTGCGGATCAGGGTGTCATCGTTCGCTACGCTTCAATGGCTCAGTATGGAGATGTTGCAGCGTTTCTGTCTCTCGACAACGCCTACATACTGTCTCCGGCGGCTGGCCTAGCTCCGATTGGGGATAGGATTGCTGCAACCCTGCAAGACTTGTCTGGGTCGGTTGCAAGCAATGACCAGATACACATCTTTGGAGTCATCGTACAGATTGAGGGGGAGAAGCACTATCTCGTCATCGCATCTCAGGACCAGCAATTCACAGTCTACGATTACAACTTCAAATCCCGTTCATGGTACGAATGGGCTTATGAGGGAACAGATTGCACCTGCGTCATTTACCAGGCGTTCGACGTTCAGACGGTCGTTCCTCCAAACGCGATCGAATATGATAACTGGCTGCTTCTTGCATCATCCTTCCCGGAGACTCGCATTACCGAGTTAGCACCTCCGGGGCCGCGCTTCTTCCAGATAACCGGAATGGGTGTAAATCCCCTCACGGCGCAAACCTTTTCAGGGCAGTTCAAATGTGAAGACCCCTCTCCGGGAAGGATGCACTCTATCCGGCGGGTGAACATTGAGTACGCCAATATCCCTGACCTTCAGGGAACCGCCCCAGCATTCGGCCTGACATTGACGGGCCAGAACTCGCCCTCGCTCACCGCAACCAACAATCTAATGGTCCAATCGAGCATGACTGCAACCATCAATTACCCCGACAACTCTCAGCCCGTCGCAGTAGGGCAGACGCTCGTTTCTCAAGTGGAACCCACCGGGCCAGCGTTCACCGCCTGTAATACGACCCTATCCATCCCATCGACAAGTTCTATCTTTTTCATCACCCGCATCCGGCAGATATGCGAACTTGACAAGTCCGAGGTGCAGTAGTGGCTATCATCGGTGTAAATCAAATATCTAAGGTTGATCCGGGAAACACATTGCAGTTGCGCCGCCGGACAAGTGACACAATTGATGCAGTTAACAACCTAATCGGACAGGTAGCAAGCAACACGTCGTCCATTGCGGAAAACCAGGCATCCACGCAAAACAGCGTCACTGCATTGCAGGATCAGGTGAATGCGCTACCGATCACGAAGGGCGGCCATGTCGTAACCGTGAATACGACTCCTACATCCGTAACTTTTCCAGCTGCTTTCCCGAATGCTTGTACCGCAGTTGTGGCTACGGACGACAAGGCTGGAGGCAATGCGCGCATCATGTCTGTATTGTCAATCTCAGCATCCGGCTTCACAATTGAGGCGGATGGAACCGGAAATGGCGCATACTGGATAGCGACAGGAAACTGACATGCCTCCAATTCCCGCAAACCTGCAAATCCAGAATCTCTACACGGGAATAGTGTCTAAATTTGGCGGACGCCAGAATTTCGGGCCAGCAAACTCCACCACGGCTCTTTATGTTCCCGCCGCGGTTGCGACGATCAAGGAGCTGACAGAAACAATTGAGTTCGAGGAGTTGAAGGTTCTTTCTCCCATTGTGCAGATTCAACAAGGGGTGTCGGTTTATTCCATCAGCCAGTTCATTCCCACAAATCAGCTTACGTGGGACATTACAGACGTGTTCGATTGGGGATTCTGGCTCACTCCGGGTTCTCAGGTTGGTCCATTTCGCATCCTGAAGTACCGGCGTATCCCGACGATTGATTACTACCAGTTCGGAACTACGGCTCCATCTGTGCCGGTATATTTCTCGCGCTTTGGTTCCCCGTGGGGTATCGCCGGCGCAGGTTCAGAGCTGGCAATCGGACCAATTCCAAATGCTACCTACTTCTCGTTCATGCGCTTCAAAGCGCGGCATCCGTTTACGACAAACTTGTACGATTCTCCAATCTATCTGCCGGATTCATGGCAGGAGATCATTGAGTATGCTACCTGCTTGCGGCTGGCTATTGGGGAAGGCAGCGAGAAGTACACTGCCATGTTCAAAAACATCCTGTATGGAGACCCGAAGCGGCCCGGAGACCTCGGATTGCTCAATGGGCGGGTGCAGCAGATGCAGCGCGATGCGAACCACAATGAGCGACAGATTTCAGTAGCGATGCAGACTTACACATATGCATCCGATTAAAAATGGAGTAGATTAAACGGCATGGCCACTCCTGCATATAGCTTCACCGGCTCTACCCCAAGTTTTGGTGGAACACCCTTCAATGGGCAACCAGCCATGCCGGTTTGGGGAACAGGGGGAATGCCGTCTCTTCCGCCTGCGGGTGGATCATTGACCACGAATCCGACAGGCGCACAGGGTGGCGGGACTACTTCTGGAGGAGTACCGATACTTCCAGCGCGTGGCTCTTATCACATGCCGCCTCAGCAGGCTTATGGGGCGTCGGGAGTGAGCGGCGTTGTTCCTGCGACAAATCCTTACGGTACTCCATCCTTGAGTGCCGGATCGGGAAGCTCTACGACCGTAACAGGTCAAAATGGTCAGCAGATTTCCACGCAGAACGCCTTCGATCAAACTGGACGCCAGCAGGATAGAACTCTTGGGGAGTTGCAGGACTACTACGGCGAGGGCATGGGTTCCCTGCTCTATCAATATCTGCAATCGGGCGGAGGGATGAATCTTCCGATAACGCAGCAGGCGGTAGGCGCACAGGATACGGCAATGCAGGCGCAGCTTGCTTCGCAGATCGCACAGATGTATCAGACGGCAAATATCGGATCAGGCAACCTGAATAACATTCTGGGAGCGCAGGGATTGAGTGCCAATTCCAGTTCGAACATTCTGGCGAACACGCAATATCAGGCCGACACGGCTCAATCGATCAACGATCTGATTAATCAGGCTTATTCGAGACAGAATGCGCTGACCGCTGAAGAGTTCTTCAACATGTGGAATGCATCGCAGAACCGCGAGGAGAACATTCTTGGTCAGACGGCACAGACGAATAAAGAAGGCACGGCGAACCAGCCTAACTGGATGGATTATCTGAGCATGGGACTGAACACGGCTGGAGACATAGCCAGCATGGTGGCGCTGTGAGTAGTCCAACTATTACTCCATCGAATCCTAACGTAGACCCTTCTACGCAGCCGCAGTCTGGGGTGATGAGCGAATCACTGGGAATGCCGAACATGCAGGCGCTTGCCCAAATTCTTCAGGCGCGCGCGCTCGGCCAACCTGTGCCGATGACGGGCAGCACGTCTGTCGGGCCTTCCCTTCCTCAGCAGCCAGCCTTTCAGTATCCAATCCGCCCTGTTGCGCAAGGTGGCCCTGCGCAGGGCGAGTTTCAAACAAAGGGAGCGCATCAGCGGGCGTCGATGCAGTCTCTTGTAAATTCTGTACAGGGCACGGTAGCGACGATTACGAATAAGATCAACGAGCAGAAGAACAGGCAGATGACGAACCTGTTCGGAACATTTATCAATGCGCAGAAGGGAATCAATCAGGCGCAGGAGATGCAGCGGAACGCGCAGGCTATCCTTCAGCAAGACCCGAACAATGCGCAAGCGAAGCAGATGCTCGAAACGGCTCAGAATATGATGCAGCAGAACTCAGGCATCATGGGATCGTTGCTGCAGGATAAGAAGAACCATAAGCTGCTCGAAAAGGCGTTCGGTATCGACGACAAGAACGCAGACACACCGGAGCGTCAGGCAGCGATTGCGGCCATGCGCAAGGCCAACCCTTCGATGAGTCCTCAGACTGCCCAGTTCATGTCACAGATTCCCCAGACAGCCCAAGTCTCTCCGCTGACGCAGCTTGAAGGGCAGATGATTCAGCAGGGGATTTTGCCCAAGGCTCCCACGGGCGCATCACTACTCACGGCGGCTGGAAGAGAGCGAGCAACTGAGGAGAAAGCACGGGAATTCGATGTCAAGAACCTCAACGCACGAGATCAGACTTCCATTCAGGCTGTAGCGCATGGGCTTAAGCCGTCACCGGATGGAAAGGGATTCGTTCCGATGACTCCAGAGGATTTGAAGCAGTATCCTCTGTTACAGCAGAAACTTGACCTCGATAAGGCGAATATGGCGTTGAGGCAGGCCCAGACGGCACTGGCGCAAGCAAGGGCGCAAGGAGAGCCGATGCGTATTGCTCAGGCCCAGGAACGGCTGCGCTTGACGGCGGAAGGGGTACAGCAGAGGCAGCAGGAGCTTGAATTGAAACTGCATGAGGCAACGCGACGTGATCGTGCTGAAGATTTCAAGGAGGGCCAGACTGCATCCGGAGAAGCATTGCCGGGGATGAAGGCGCTGTCAACAGCGGCACAGAATACGGTAATGACAACGGACCCGATTCTAACTCAGGTACAGAACTTGAAAGATACGATTGCCCCGCTGAAGGGCAATAACACGCCCGGATACTACGCTGCTGACCGCCTGATGTATGCAATGGGAATGAAGTCGAACATTGCTGGCGAGACGGCAGACCAGATCGCAAACCTTGAACTCCAGAAGGTTGTTGCAGCCGCCTCAGTGATGAAGGGAAGCTCACGCACAATTCAGGCGCTCAGGATTGCCATGCAGCACACGCCGGATGTGTGGAAGGACTCTCCGGCAATGATCTATCAGAAACTGGATACGATTCAGAACCGTTTACAGGATGTCATCAATGACGCCTATACCTATGGCAAGAAGGGTGGATACGTCCCTGCGAATCCTACGAATCCGAAGTCTAAGCCTGAAATCCTTCCGCCTGCTCCAAAGCAGGGTGATCCTTTAGGTTTATTCTGATGCCTGACCCGCAGCCGCAGACCGCGCCGATGTCGCCAGAAGCCTTTGGGCAAATGGTAAAGGCGAAGTATCCCCAATATGCAGGAATACCTGATGCCGAACTGGCCTCTAAGGTAGCGCTTAAACATCCGGAATACGCGAATCGTATTGACTGGAAATCCGCTCCGCCGACACAGCCGAACACGTACAAGCCTCCTACGCCCTCTCCAATGGGACAGGCTATCGAGAAGTATGGGAGGAAGATTGCAGACGCTGCTCCTGCCATTCTCGGTACTGTAGGAGGGATCGCTGGAGGGTTGTCCCCCGTCCCTGGAGGCGCAATCATGGGCGCGGCTTACGGTGGTGGAGTGGGAGAAGCGGCAAGGCGAAAGGCAGAAGGCTTTCCCGTATCTCATAAGGCTGAGATTGGTCAGGCTGCGCTTCAGGGTGGATTGGAAGCGACAGGAGTAGGATCGGCTAAACTCATCGAAAAGGTTGGAGGAAAACTCGCATCTAAGGCCCTCTCTAACATCTACAACCTGATCGGCCTCACCCCTTCATCGCTGCCCAAATTCGGACGCACAGTTGAGACTGCCGAAGATGTGGCGAGAACGGTTGCAGAGAAGGCCGGCATCAAAGGATCGTCACGCGAACAAGTAGCAGCGATTGAGGCGGCAAGGCAGCAGGCAGAGCAGGCTACAGGGCGCATCGTGCAAACCCCTATGGCCCGCACTCAGGACGTGCACGCCATAGCCTACGACAATGCCGTAGAGTTATTGGACGAGATGGAGAAGGAAGGCGCAACCGCTGACCAACTCAGGGCGATTGACAAAAACCTCGAAGGAGTCATCAACGGATACCGAGGGGCCCGCATGACACCTGACCAGATGTTGAGCATGCGCCGCGGACTGCAAAAGGCAATCAAGGACTTTGGTGATCCCAAGACGGTGCAAGACCGCTTCCTCGTCAAGATGTATCACGACCTGAATGATGCCATCGAGCAGGCATTGCCTGCGCCAGAAGCGCGAGCGTTTCGAGAGCAGAATCGTATCCAGAACCGGCTCATCATTGCCCGCGACTCAGCTACGGCCAAAGTTCTGTCGGACGCGACAAAGGCGCAACCAGGGTTGACCTCAACTGCGGTCAAGGCTGGCATAGGAGCTGCTGGAGGTGGCCTGATTGGTTCAGAATATGGTCATGGACGCGAGGGAGCGCTGGCTGGCGCGTTACTTGGCGCTGCGACAGGAGCTGTACCGGAGATGCCCGGTGCTGACCGCATGCTGTTAAGCGCAGGAGAAAAGATTGCTCCTAAGCTGGCGGCATTAGCGCGCTCTTCTCCCTATTTTGCTCGCCTGCTTCAGGCTTTAATTTCTCAGCAGGGAGCATCACAACAAACATCTTCACAATCCGTAAAATAGTAGGTATATTCCAAAATCAGGAGATACACACATGCCGATGTCATCGAGCAACATGAGCATTGACGCAGTGAAAGCGCAGATTCATTCGATTGAGGAAGCGCGCCCAGAGGGAAAGACGGGAAACTCTTCATCGAGTTCAAAAATTCTCAATACTCCCTGTGCCGACTATCACCCGAAGAAGAAGTAATCCATGCCTCTTAAATCTGGAAAATCGAAGAAGGTCATTTCCGAGAACATCCGAACTGAGATGCGCTCAGGAAAACCTCAGAAGCAGGCGATTGCCATTGCGATGAGCAAGGCCGGCAAGAGCAAGAAAAAGTGAGTGCGGATACTTCTTCTCAGTTCGCATGGAATTGGCGCATGGTTCCTCCTTCGCCTGATGCGGGAAGGCCATGCCTGCGACTGGACATTTGTCGATCACGATAAAGGTCAGGAGCGCGTACTGCGAGGAATTGTCCCTCCCCCGCTCGAAAAAGAGCCGGACTACAAGCAATACGATCTCGTAATTTTCGATTCCACGGGCCACGGTGATCTAGCCGATGATTTAGGCAAGCATGTTCCAGTCATTGGTGACTCTGGCCTTGCGTCTCGCCTCGAAGATGACCGCCTCTTCGGCATCCGCATCATGGAGCAGTGCGGCGTTGAGGTACCTCCCTATGCTGTATTCGCATCGCCGGATGAAGCTAAGCCATTCATCAAGGAAACAGGAAAGCGGTATGTGTTCAAGCCGTTCACGCCACCGAATGGCGAGGAGCAGGACTGCGACACAACCTACGTCTCCGATGGAGCCGATGACCTACTAAAGTCCATAGATCAAGTTTGGAAGGATGCCCATCGGGCTCCGTTTCTGCTTCAGGAAGTGGTCGAAGGAACGGAAATATCTACTGAAGCATACTTTGACGGTCATCAGTTCTATTTCCACAATCACACGCTGGAAGAGAAGAAGTTTATGCCGGGGGGATTCGGCCCGAACACCGGATGCGCTGGAAATCTCGTCTGGTTGACGAATGGCCCTTCGCGCCTCTTTCATCATGGACTTCAGAAGCTGCAGCCATTC
>Ga0070740_10004059_pt1 | contig 14780 bp, 14 predicted proteins | sample Coa_R2_FD_67286 | JGI IMG/M metagenome (GOLD analysis project Ga0070740, IMG submission 67286) | Surface soil microbial communities from Centralia Pennsylvania, which are recovering from an underground coalmine fire - Coalmine... | ecosystem: Environmental > Terrestrial > Soil > Unclassified ... | reverse complement strand
TTAAGAAATAGTGATCAAATGGAAATCAAGGATAATCGGATCGTATTTTGTGAAGATGATAAGTGTGTCAATCTTGGTGAAAAAATTTATTGGACATTTCTAGAAATTTTTATGATTGAGATTATAGTTGGAGGTCTTGCCTTATTTGCAATTAGAGAAGAAATATCACTTGAAAAAAGAGGTAAAAAAGACAAGAGTAATACCTTTGATTCCTAAATTTTTCCGATGTCTAGATAATTAGGTAAGTTATGAGTTGTTGGAAATAGTTTAAGATCAATACGAAAGTAATGATAGTGTGAAAAAGATAACAATAGTAACCATTATTCTTTTTTCGATAGGAATAATCAGTGCTTCCCTAATAGGTTATAATTATTTTACAAGTATTCATGTTATTTCTAAGCAACAAGCCATTGATCTTGCCATTAAATATGGTCAATGGACACCTCAGGCGCTTAGGAATGATATTATTGACGCTAAATTGTTACAAGCAAAATTGAGCAATCAGGTTGCATTAGTACTCAATGATTCAACAATGTCATACGAACCATATCCTGTTCCACTACGAGCTAACTATGTAAAAGAGAACCAGCTGTTCTGGGAAGTAACTATAACAAGACACTTGGTAGGATCTGAATATCATGAATGGGTATATGAAATTGATGCCATGAATGGGACTAGAATTGAAAGTATTGGATAGATGAAACAGATGACTCAAATCGGTCAAGACAACATCACAGCAAGATCCTGATTATTCGTAAAAACTGAAGCTAACTTTGCAATATGTAAATCATGATATACTAAAATCCAAGAATCTAGTTATGAATTTAAATAAACAATTCCAGTTAAAGCGTTATGAAAGACAGCATAAAAATCGGAATAATAACTGGAATTGCCATTGCCGCGATCGCCATTTCTGTCATAGCAATCACTGTTCCATTTGTAGCTCAAAAAAATTCAAGCAGTTCTACATCGTACACAGGGGTAAAGAGAGAATTCTGGTTGTTCAGTGATGAGATGCCAGAGTTCAATGAAACAAAAATGGGCATGCCACGGGACATTTTTAGCATGTCTACAATAACTGTCAACAAAGGAGATTATGTCATTATTCACTTTTACAATACTGAAAGCGAGGGTGGCGATGAACATTCATTTACTATCTGGGACAAGCCATATTCTGTTAATGTTGATCTAAACCCAGGTGAAAATAAAACGATAACATTTACAGCTACCACTGCTGGAACTTTTAATTACATATGTACATTCCACCAGCCTACGATGAGAGGACAACTTGTTGTTCTACAACCTTGATAATCTAATCTTTCTAATTTCTTCTCAAAATTCAGATTTTGTGATATAAGCACTCGTTACTGAATTATATTGGTCATCAAAAAAGCACAATTAATGGGCAAAGTTTTTGCAGTAGGTGTAGGTCCTGGCTCGCCAAAATATATCACAGATATAGTAAAAGATGCCATACAAAGCTCAGATATTGTAATTGGTTACAAGTATACACTAAAAACAATCGAAGCCTTTCTTAAAGGAAAAGAAGTTCATGAAATAACAATGCAGGATCAAGAATCAGTTTATCAAAAAGTAGCAAAGACTCTAGGTGATAGGACTTGTTTAGTTCCGTTTACTGGTGATGTGAATTTTTCAGAATCTGAAGTAGTAGATAGATTAATTGAAATTTTCGGAGATGTACAAATCATTCCAGGAATAAGCTCAATTCAAGTAGCTGCATCAAAGGCCAGAGTTCCTCTTGACAAAAGTAAGGTAATCACGATGCACGTATCAACTAGTATTGAAGAGAAAAAACTTGAGCTGCAAAAGGCACTCATAGATGGATATAGTGTAGTTCTAGTTCCAAGACCTTGGCCAAAAGATCCATCAAAGCACTTTATGCAATCAGAGATAGCTATCTACTTGAGGGAACAAGATTTTGATACTTCAAAACTCAAAGTTCATGTCTTTGAATTTTTAACAACTGATAAAGAGACTCATTTTGTTGGAACAGTAAAAGATCTGGAAGGAAAACAATTCTCTGATCTTTCAGTGATGGTCTTTGATCAGACTAGATTAGAATCTTATATTAATTTTAAATAAAATCAATGTAGCCCAGGATTCATTGAGGGCGCTGCTATTACACGTGACGAGGAGGATGGTATAGATACGATCATGCCATTCATCCATGTATAATTGGGGTCATAGAATCTTATGATTCCAGTTTCGTTGATTATCACTTGAAATGAAGTGCCTGGTGCAATGTTTCCACTTACTATTTTTCCATCTGGTGTAAATGGATTGTCGTTTCTTTGAGTGCTGACTCCGCTGTAAATTTTATGAGCTACTGTATCATCATTAGTCCAGATTATAGGAGTTCCAGGCACTATTTGGATATCAGATGGCGCATAGTAGTTGTTGTATCGGTTAAATTGCTGTTGTGTAGCAGAGCCTTGTTTTGTTGATGAGCCTGGTTGTATGCTGATTTTGACTGCCGGTTGTATCTTGATTGGTTGTGATGAAGAAATTACCAGACCATTTATCCAACTATAATTTGGATCATAAAACTGTGTAGATCCCACTCCTGATATTGTTACAGTATATGTTTGACCTGGCGCAATAACACCGCTGTCAATTTTTCCGTCGGGAGTAAAAAGAGGTGCAGATTTGACTGTTGCACCAGCGCTTCCTTGTGTTCCTGTTTGTATTTGACCACTCAAGATTCTATGAGATACTACATCATTGTTTAGCCATGTTACAGTAGAACCAGCAACGATTTGAATAGAAGCTGATGACAGGTATGGAAAGTTGTTAATGTTTGATGCACCGTTGAATATGGTTATTTGGGTATTGGTAGTTTGTTGTACAGGAACAGCAGGAGCCAGAACACCTACCATCCAGGTATAGTTTTGGTCAAAGAATGTAATATCACCCACCTCTTGGTTTGGATCAAGGTTTAGATATTTTGCAAGAGATGAGCTAAGGGATCTAGTATCAAAACCTGTTACAGTATACTGAAATGATTTACCTGGTGGAATTATTCCACTGTCAATTTTTCCGTCGGGAGTAAATCTAGGTGCAGTTGTTGTTCCAGATGTAGAGCTAATTGTAGCTGATGCGATACCACTCATTATTCTATGTGAAACTGTATCATCGTTGGTCCAGACAACAGTTGTACCAGGACTGATTTTTAGATATGAGGGAGAAAAGAATTGTTGGTTATCAATATTATGTGCGCCTGATACGATGTGTATGCTAACTGTCGAAGTTTGTGTGGGTTGGGTTGGAGTTTGTGTTGGAGTTGTAGTTGGTTGTGTTGTAATGGCACTAAGTGATGATACCTTGGCGCTATAGATCACTTTTAGAGTTTCAGTTCCTGTTATTTTTCCAGTGATGCTAAACAAGGAACCGTCTTGGTTGCTGTCAATGATTCTGCCAAATATATTGACATGAATAACATCGCCGTTCTGGTTTTGCGCATCTCCTTGAAGTACAAAGTATTTGCCATCACGCAAAAACGAGGCTTGCCATACTCCGGTGTTCAGATAGTTATTGTCACCTATTGTGACAAGTGCGTTTTCTAGTGTACCAAACATATTGCTTCCACTTGTAGCACCGGTACTTAGCTGTACTGCAACTGTGGAATCATAGATGTTCTGTTTCCCGATAAGATAGCCTGAGGCCTGAACAAGATATTTTTGATTAGGTGAGAAATCAGAATAGGCATTGGGTAGAACAAGAGTAAAAGTAAGCACTGCAATTAACATTAGGGATAGGAATCGGCGTTTCATTAAATAGCTAATCTCCAAATCTCTATTTAATTACTAGGTATAATTTATCTACGCTCTTAGGCAATTCCCGGTTGACTGTCTTTTTTAGCAAGTCCGTTCATGTAACTTACTTGTTGTTCCATGAATTTTTTTCTCTTCTCTTCTTCTTCAAGTTCTTTCATGTCCATTGGTTTTAGATTTAGAAGTTTGAGAAGTGTAGTAAGAATAAGCTGTGCCGTTTTTGGTTGAATGATGTTTGGATTATCGATTTCTCCAAGAATACATATGCTGCCAAGTTGTTCTTCTTTTGCAATTCCCAATATCAATCCATTAAATCCTGTAATCTGTCCTTTTCCATTTAGGATCTCAATTTTTTCTTTTTTGATCATAGAAACAAGTTTTGGAGTTGATGCGGCACCAAATATTTTTGGGTTTGCAGGATTTTGTTGTCTTAGTGCTGCACCAATAGAATAGAGTGTATTTACTTTGAGTTTTTTTGCCATTTCAACTACTTGGTAACACAACTCATAGAGTCTTCTTGGATCAGATGGGTTGAATTCTCCTGAAAATAAAACAAGATTTTCTTTCTCACAATAATGAAATTTGTAGCTTGACTGCTCAAAATTTACCAGACCGTTTTCATATGATGTTGCTGGTGGCCAATAGGCATAAATTTCTGCGAAAAGTTTTGCTTTTAGTTTTTTTACAAGAAAGTCCATTCCAAGCCCTGCAACATTTCCCATATCTGGCAAGGCTGCAATCATGTTTGGATTTTTTAATTTTGGAAGATTGTGAATTTTTAATCCCAACATATTATTTGCGTATCTTGATTTAAGATAAAAATGAATCTAACTATTTAGTTTTGAAAAACTAGAACCAAATTCTTGTAACATTGCATATTCGATAAATCCTGCAGCAAGAAGTATTGCGATAACCATTCCTATCTCTATTGCAATTGGACGTATCTCAGGCCTTAGTGGTCTTTTCTTGATTATTGCATTAATGAGAAGGAAGCTGCGGGACATTGCAATAGAATAAGCTGCAAGCTCCATTACTCCAAATGGAGACAAATACAACAAGGCAAGTGGGGGCACTTTATCTAACATCGGGGTTGTTGATACAAGTGCCTTGAAGGCAATTCCTGTAGAATAAGCGGCAAAGGCACCCCAGCCTATTCCAACGCCTGGGATAAACATTGGAAGGGCAACAGATGTGTTGTGTGCAAAGATTCCTATCGCATCTATTCCTTCAACTGCTTTTTCAAATTCTTTTAGAAATGATTTGGCGTCTTCATTTGATACATTACTTGAGCTTCCAACTGAATACGCTGCCGAAAAAACTCCAATAAATATTAAAAACACTAAAATTCTTTTTCTTTTGAACAACATCTCTTTTTTATTGGTACGGTATTTGAGGGTTGGGCAGTTGGAGCAGACTTAATTAAAAGATGAATTATGAAACCTTTTGTTGAGAGAAGAAGTTTCCTCTGCCATCAGTTATGCATTAAGCAAAGGATTTCAAATTCATCCTGATGCGTTTAAAATACTTGAAAAAATAGATGTAAAGGAGTTACAAAATGTAATCAAACAAATTGTTCGTGAAAAAGCAAAACAAAACTTGTTTTTGATCAATCAAAGCGATCTAAAGATGTTCATCGAGTCTGATATGGACAGCACCACAGAGGATAATCATGTAATATTGTTTGATCCTACAAAAAAGGTCACATCTGCAGAGGGAATTGATGGTTTTACCGCACTTTTCACAGATAGGTATTCAAAACTTATGAAAATAATGACGCAGCGTTCCCAGTCAAAAAAACTCACTTCTATATCAAACATAACAAATGGAAAACTTGGGGAGGAGACATACATTGCTGGTCTTTTAATGGATAGAAAGATTGAACGAGATGTTACCAAATTAACAATAGACGACCCTACTGGTTCTATTGAAGTATTGGTTTTTAATAAAGAGACTCAAGAAACTGCAAACTCGTTGTTAATGGATCAGTTTCTAATGGCTTCAATTGCCTCTGGCAAAAATGGTGGTTTTATCGTACGAGAATTGTTGGTGCCAGACATACCTGATCACATAACAAACCGCTCAAAGACAGAGACTTATGCTGTTTTGATATCTGATTTACATGTAGGTAGTAAATATTTCCTTGAAAAAGAGTTCAAGGAGTTTGTCTCATGGCTTTCAAGCCCCGATCCTATTGCAAGAAAGGTTAGATTCGTATTGGTTTGTGGTGATATTGTAGATGGTATAGGCATCTTTCCTAATCAAGACAAGGAACTTTTGCTTATGGATGTTAACGAGCAGATGGCAAAGGCTGCCGAACTTCTAGACAAGATTCCAAAACACATCAAGGTTTTCATCATACCAGGAAATCATGATCCTGGAAGAAGAGCTCTTCCTCAACCGGCCATTCCAGAAAAACATAACATGCATCTTTGGAACCGTGAGAACTTTTTCATGTTAGGTAATCCATCTCTGCTTGAGCTCAATGGAGTACGGATATTGATGTTTCATGGTCAGAGTTTGGATGATGTTGTGGGTACTACACCGGGACTAAGTTATGCACAACCTGCAAGGGCTATGAGAGCATTACTGAGAACAAGACATCTAAGTCCAATATATGGAAAGAGAACTCCAATTGCACCAGAGCTTGAAGACTTTATGGTAATCTCGGATGTTCCTGACATTTATCATTCTGGTCATATTCATGTGGTTGATCTTGACATGTACAAGGGAACCTTGATTGTAAATTCCGGGGCTTGGCAAAGTCAGACTCCATTTCAGGCAAGTGTTGGCATCAACCCAACTCCAGGAATTGCAGTGATAGTTAATCTTGCAACAATGAAGGTTTTTACAAGAGATTTTACTGAAAACTCAAGTTAGAACTATAGCAGATCTTGTAGTGCTAGATCATCTTTGAATGCTTTTTTTACCGTATCAGAGTTTAATGTAAGTGAATATTTTTTGGTGCGTCCATGCATCCCTTGATGGATTATTTTGCCTGAGATCAGTCCGGTCATCTCTATCTCACTTAACATTTGTGTAATGCGTCGTTGTGTTAGTTCTTTTTGTCGTGTAGTCTTGCAGAGGTTTTTGTATGATTGATAGATCTCACCTGTAGTGCTACCATTTGCCTTCATTACGGATAGAATCAATAGTTTTTCGTGTAGTGGGTAGGAGTTTAATGCCGTGGTTTCCTTGTCTTCTTCCATCTTCTGGGAAGCCCGTCTGATGTGCTCGTCTTTTACAGTTTCTGACTGTTCGCGCTCGGCTATCTCTCCTGCAATTCTTAGTAGGTCTATTGCTCGTCTTGCGTCGCCATGTTCTTGGCCAGACATTGCTGCACAGAGGTTTATTGCTGACTGCTCTATTGCGTTTGGGATAAAGGCTACCTTGATGCGCTCTTCCAAAATTTCCTTGATCTGGCCTACGGTATAGTTAGTAAATACAATCTCTTCCTCGCTTAAGCTGCTGAGGACCCGTGGATCAAGTCTTTCTTTGAAGGTAAGGTCGTTAGAAATTCCAATCAATGTTAGAGAGCCTTTTTTGAGCCTCTCATTTGCTCTTGTTAATGAATAAAATACATCCTTGCCTGTCTTTGATACAAGCTCGGCTAGATAGTCAATTTCATCTACAACAAATACTGTGTTAAGTCCATTTTTATCAATGGCAGATATGATGCGGTTGAATACCTCACTAATTGAAAGTCCGGTTGTTGGGAATTCTTTATGTGCTCCCTTGTCTATTAGTTGTCTGCCTAGTTTTATCAATAAACCATAAAGTGTAGTCTCCTCCTTCGCGTTAGCATAAAGTAGTTGTATAGGAAACGAACCTTCTCTTACTCTTTCTTGGATTTTGTTTAGAACCTTCTTGACTACCAAGGTCTTGCCGGTTCCTGGCTTTCCATAAACTAGCAAGTTTGATGGACGCGCCTTTTTTAGTAAAGGTAGTAGGGATTGGGTGACTTTTTTTTGCTCATCTTCTCTATGTAAAATTACATCAGGGATAAATGTAAAATGTAATACCTCCCTGTTTTTGAAAAGGGATTTTCCACTTTGTGCATCATCTAATAGTTTGTCAATTGGATCTCTTGTCATTACCCACACACCAATGTTTCCCCTCTGTAAACATATTGACTCTACCAAATTAATTAGATTAGAATAGAATAACTAAACCAAATTTAGTATATCATTAATTATTTTTATTTTCTTTTAAAAAAATTTTTTTAATAAAGCTAGAGTGGAAGTATAGGTGTGTGGGTCTGCCTAAAATGAAGTTAACAATTCGTGAACTTTATGTTAATCTCTAATCCAAAAAGGCCAAAAATGACCCCTTTATTTCCACTCCAGGAGTGAAGAAGGTCCTTAACATTGTTAACAAGCCAAATCCTACCCCTTTATTTCCACTCCAGGCATGAAATTAGGGTGTTTTTGAATATAAAAACCGTAAAGGGTGTTAATATGAAAAACGAAAGCATTCATGGGCTACGCAGTGAATGTTAACAAACCCAGTGGTTAACAATTCTTCTTTGATCTGTTCAAGTGTTAAGGTGTTAACCGGATCGATCAACAATGGCTCGAAAACGAATTAGGATAGACTTGGAGGACTCGGAAGGTGCCAAGTATAACTTTAGCCTAGAAGGAAACGTTACCCGTGAGAAGATGCTAAAGATATTCGAGCTAATGGACCTTATGAACATTGAAGAGCAGGACGAGGTGACTCAACTTGATTCCATAGGGGCTAAGCTCTGGAACATTGTAGACAAGCACTATCCTATTGGCAAGTTTACATCCTCAATGGTTTTGGAAAAATATGAGGATGAGTATGGCGAACCAATCAAGCTAAGTGTCATATCCACCTATCTCTCAAGGTTTGCTACAAAAGGTAGGGTGGCAAGAGAAAGGCAAGGAAAAGAGTGGGCATATCAGGTATTGAAAGTAGCCCAACGTGAAAGAAACTCTACTTAGGATATTACTGCCTTTTTGACTATCAAATGATCTCCATCAATCAAGACCTTAACATAATCTCCTTTTTGTAATCCTAGATATTTTCTAAAGTCCTTTGGTATGGAAATTGTTCCTGCAGTAGTTATTTTAATTAGTTGTTCCTCTGTCATGTAGGCATTTATAATTTCAAGAATTTAAGAATTTATAATTTAATATAATTAATAATATATGATTATTTTTGTTGACTCCAGAAAACTAATAGAAAACCGATAAAAAAAGTAGAAACAATACCTTGTCAAATCTTTAATTTATGCAACAAAACTAGGATCTAAAAAGATCCTTGCTGAACCGGAGCAGTTTTTAGAATCCCTATCCTAGCAAGACCTTTTTCAGTAATCTTGTAGGTGAAAGGTTTAGTTGACATGTCCCTTTCAACTAAACCATCTTCAAACAGCTTTTTCATCATACGTGATGTGTGTTCTCTTGTTCGTTTTATTGTGATTTGGATGTCACGTGATGTCATGGGCTTTTCTGTGATTAATCGCAGTACATGCTCAGTTGCGCTACTGAAATTCATATTGGGTACTCTCTCCTTTGGTTTCTCTTCTTTAACTACAACTGGCACCTCTTGCTGCATCTTTTCCTCTCTTGGCTTTGGAACTTGTGCCTGAGGTAATTCTTGAGATTCTTGCTCGATTTCTAATGAATCTAACCGAATTTTCATATCTATTAGTAGATTTTCATAATATTGGAGGCGTTCTGTGAGAATTTTTGTATTACTGGACTCTGAAAATAGGCGTGGCTTGATCTTATTGTAGATTGTTACAGCAGCAAGGCCTGTAACAAATGATGCTAATACACCTATAATCACACCTACATCAATATCTACTAACATCACTATACAACGTCAAGCAATGTGATTTATCATATTTGAGTAAAATTATTTTACACATTACACATCAACATCGAACACAACTATCACAACTGGTAATAGATTTATTCGTAAATCAATAATAAAACAATACCAAAAATCACAATTCACAAGTTCTATTGAGCAGTTCTTGTATCACAAACATCACTTCTTTCTCACGTTCTGGGAATACATCACTGTTTTTTATCACGGAAACCTGCTCTGAGAGGCGATTTATCACATCTATATCCTCATCTGTGAATACTCCAAGACCCTTGAGAAGAATCCACGAATAGCATAAAGCAATTAACTTCTCCTTTGACTGTGTCACTTGTCGATAAAATGCGCCTTTACTGATAGTAAACTGGTAGTCAGCAAGGTTCTTTCGTTTTAAAATAATTTCAATTTGTCTTTCAGTAAATAGAGATTTTTGTATTATTTGTCTTATAATTTTACTAAAATTTTCATCTAAAGGTTTGCTCATAGCTATACAGATCTGTATAACTATATTCAATTAAACTTTTAATCAATAGGTATTCAACCAGTCCATATGCAAAAGACAGAAAGCTATCTTCACACTACTAGAAAGAAGAAAGGGCCTCTTCTCTTTGTATTGATTGACTCTGAGAACAATACACATCATTCTGCCTCTGAACTTGCAAAGCAGGCAGAGAGAAATGGGGCATCTGTAATTCTAGTTGGCGGCTCATCAGCCATAGATCAGATTACGATGTCAGAGATAGTAAAAAATATCAAGAAAGCGGTAAAGATTCCAGTAATTTTATTTCCAGGAAATGTAACGGGTGTGGTTCCAGGAGCTGACGCAATACTTTTTAGCTCGCTTTTGAACTCGGATAATCCATACTTTATCTCACAAGCTCAAGCTCTGGGTGCCCCAAGCGTCCTAAAGTTTGGCCTAGAGGCACTTCCAACTGCCTATATCATTATAGGGGAAGGAACTACGGTATGGCATGTTGGTTCTGCACGTACAATCCCCTTTGACAAGCCTGGCTTGGCTGCTATGTATGCTCTTTCTGCCCAGTATCTTGGAATGAGATTTGTTTATCTTGAGGCAGGCTCTGGGGCAAAAACCAACATAAGACCAGAGATGGTCGCAGCAGTAAGAAAGATCTTCAAAGGCTTTCTCATTGTGGGAGGAGGAATAAGGAGTCCACAAACTGCAGTTGAACTTACAAAAGCAGGCGCTGATGCACTGGTAATTGGAACTTTCATTGAGAAGGGTGGAAGTTTCAAGACAATAGCAGATATAGTAAAAACCATCCAGTCTGTAAGGAAATAGCATGTCTGAGAATGTAGCGTTGAGACTCAAGGAGGTCCCAATGCCTCAGGATTATTTTGAGTATTATTCCAAAATATCCGAAGTGGTCTTTACAATATTTGAAAAAGCCGCATCTGCCAAGGCCACTCTTTTTGACTCCTCTGGAATGGTGGAACCAAAAATTGCTTTTGATTTGGCAGATCGTGTCTCAAAGATGCATGATATCGATGTCACTGAGAACCTAAGGGCGCTTTTGAAAAACTCGACAAAAGAGCTCACCGCACTCAAACTAGCCGAAGAGATAGCACAAGGCAAGTATGCTGGGGAGGAAACAACCCTTGAGGAAAGACTAGATCTTGCGGTACGTGTGGGGCTTGCCATAGTTACAGAAGGAGTAACCATTGCACCATTACAAGGAATAAGCGAAGTTAAGATCAAGAAAAATTCGGATGGCTCTGAATATCTTTCAGTATCTTTTGCAGGTCCAATCAGGTCTGCCGGTGGAACAGAGGCAGCGTCGACTATGCTGATTGCAGATCATGTAAGAAAGATTGCTGGACTTGAAAAATACAAGGCAAATTCTTTTGATGATGAGACTGGCAGATTTGTAGAAGAGCTACGTCTCTATGAAAGAGAGGTAGGCAATTTCCAGTTTCATGTACCGGATGAAGATGTAATCATGACCATATCAAATCTGCCAGTGGAACTCAATGGCATAGACACAGATCCAGTAGAGATTGTCAGCCATAGAAACATGGAAAGAATAAACACCAACCGGGTCCGTGGAGGCGCACTTCGTGTACTAAATGATGGATTGATTGGCAGGTCTCGTAAGCTACTCAAACTAATTGAATTATACAAACTAGATGGCTGGGAGTGGCTAAAGGACTTAAAGGGAGCAATCCAGACAGGTGACGAGGACGCTGCAGCCCACAGAATGAGAGAGGTGATTACGGGCAGATCTGTTCTTTCAATGCCAAAAAAACTTGGTGGATTTAGACTGCGATATGGCAGGGCATGTAATACAGGATTTGCCTCAATTGGGATTCATCCAGTAGTGGCAGAAATCCTAGATCATGTGATAGCTGTTGGCACACAGATTAAACTAGATGTCCCAGGAAAGGCCTCAACTGTTGCTTTTGTAGACTCGATTGATACTCCTATTGTAAGACTAACCAATGGAAATGTTGTAAAAATCAAAGACATCTCACATGGAATTCATCTAAAACCTCAGATAGAAAAGATTCTACATCTTGGGGATATTTTGATTAGCTATGGAGACTTTTTGGAAAATAACGCAGAGCTTGTTCCAACAGGATATGTTGAAGAGTTTTGGTTTGAAGAGCTAAAAGACAAGGTTACTAAATACGAACCAAACGATACTGAGTTACTTGGTTACAAAAACAAGGTACCTGATCTTGAGGAAGCATTTAGAATATCATTGAATTTCGGCATAGGCCTTCATCCACATTATCTCTACTACTGGGATCAAATCACAATTGAGGAATTTGAGAAAATATTACAACCGACAAAAACTGAGACAGATCTAATTGTATATCCAAAAGAGACAAAAGAGATTCTGGAAAAACTAGGTGTGCCTCATGAGGTTGCTGGAGATGCTCTGTTCCTAAAAGACAATGAGGCAAGAATCTTTTTCTACTTGTTATTTAGGAAACCAGTTCAGCTTGAAAAAGAGCTTTCCGTACCTGATATCATAACAAAGTCATCTGGAATTAAGATACACCCCAAGTTTTCAACTTCAATAGGTGTCAGAGTAGGAAGGCCAGAAAAGGCATCATTGAGAAAAATGAAACCACCTGTTCATACGCTATTTCCGGTCGGCAGCAAGGGAGGAGCTTCACGTGATTTACTAAAGGCAGCAAAACAACCAAACTTTTATTGTAACATATTCAACCGAGTCTGCAAAAACTGTAACATACCATCAATTAGTATAGCCTGTCCACGATGCAAGACCAAGACAACTGCAATTTTCATTTGTCCAAGATGTCGTGATGAGCTTGAGAGCAACTATTGTGAAAAATGCAAGACTCACGCATATGCACACTCATATCGCTCGTTTCCTCTAAAGGATTTGCTTTATTCCGCACAAGAAAGGACCGGCATTAGGGCCCAAGAACCGTTCAAGGGGGTAAAAGAGCTCATAAATCAGGACAAGGTGCCTGAACCACTTGAGAAAGGTCTCATCAGACAAAGCTATGGACTCAATGTATTCAAAGATGGGACAATTAGATTTGATGCTACAAACGCTCCACTATCACATTTTAAACCATCATGGATTGGAACAACACCTGAAAAACTAGTTGATCTTGGATATACTCATGATATTGACGGCAAGCCACTTGTAAATTCAGAACAATTAGTTGAGCTAAAAATACAAGATGTTATAATTCCAAAAGAATGTGGAGATAGCCTAGTTTTTGTTTGTCAATACATTGACAAAGAACTTGCAAAGCTATTTGGGCATCCATCATTTTACAATGCAAAAACTACCAGTGACCTAATAGGGCATCTAATAATCGGTCTTGCTCCGCACACATCTGTTGGTATTGTTGGAAGAATAATTGGGTATACAAACACCCAAGTCTGTCTTGGTACAGCTGTCTGGCATTCTGCAAAAAGACGAGATGCTGATGGTGACGCAGACTCGATAATGCTTCTAATGGACAGTCTTCTTAATTTTTCAAGACTATACTTGTCAGATAGGATAGGTGGACTGATGGATGCACCTTTACTGGTACAGCCAATTGTAATACCACAAGAGGTGCAAAGGCAAGCACACAACTTTGAAGTGGCAAAGGAATACCCGCTGTCATTTTTTGAAGCAACACTAAAAAAAGAAAAGGCAAGTGAAATAAAAGACGTTGAGGTTTTAAAATCAAGACTTGAGACAGAACGACAATTCTATGATCATAACTTTACACATATGACATCTACACTTACTACGACAAAATCTAGAAGTGCATATTCCACACTTGGCTCGTTACTTGAAAAACTAGACATGCAGATAAAAACAGCTGACATCATAAATGCGGTTGATCCAAGCGAGGTAGTATCAATGGTAATGACAACCCATCTGCTTCCTGATATCATGGGCAACCTTAGAGCATATTCAGGCCAATCATTTCGATGTACAGCATGCGGTGCAAGCTACAGAAGAATTCCTCTTACGGGCAGATGTCTTGAGTGTCAAAACAAACTAATCCAAACCATGACAAGACCATCTGTTCAAAAATATCTCAAGCTTGCAAGAAGAATGCTTGACAAATATACTATCGAACCATATCTGCGTGGAAGGGTGCTTTCTCTCTTAGATGAATTAGAACTGGTCTTTGGTAAAGAAGAGGGTAATCAAGCATTACTTACTGACTTTGCCTAACGGATCTTGATGTAATCGTAACCGCCAGTCTTGCTTTCAAAACAATATCTGACCTTCTGGTAGTCTTTTCTAAATTTCTTGACATTTTGCGCTATCTTCTTTTTGTCTTTTTTATCTACCACAACATTTTTGATAAATTCGGCTACCTCTTTCATCTCTGACTCTTTCATGCCAAGACGGGTAAGTTCTGCAACTCCAAGTCTCATTCCTCCTGGATGGAAATAATTGCGTCCAGCCTTGATGTCTCCTGGTATGAGTTGTCTGTTGACAATTATGTTTGCTTTCTCAAGATCAGCTTCAATGGTTCCACCGTCTCCAAATGCTAATACATTAACTACAATTTGATGTGATTTTGTAAATCCGCGTTTTTCACCAAGTACTGTAAATCCATATGAGCTAAGTGCTTCTGCTAGCGCCTTTGCGTTCTTTACAACTTGAACAGCATATTTTTTACCAAACTCTA
>Ga0070740_10004054_pt1 | contig 14786 bp, 17 predicted proteins | sample Coa_R2_FD_67286 | JGI IMG/M metagenome (GOLD analysis project Ga0070740, IMG submission 67286) | Surface soil microbial communities from Centralia Pennsylvania, which are recovering from an underground coalmine fire - Coalmine... | ecosystem: Environmental > Terrestrial > Soil > Unclassified ... | reverse complement strand
TGTTCCCCGCAGGGTCGAGAAATCGACGACCGCGAGAGAAGAACCTAAACCCGCACGGGCCGTGTACTTACGGCTGATCGCCGGCCTCAGCCCTCGATCAGCCGAACGCAGTTCTCGAAGCTGGGATCTTGTTCGGGCGGTGACAATCGCTTGCGACCGACGAGCCGCCATCGAGACGCAAACGGCTTCCGATCCCAGTAAAGACGACACTGGCGACAGGTCAAAAATCCGTGATCGTCTGACGCAGAGAAAAACTGACGACCACAGCGCTTGCAAATTTGTGTGAAAACCATCCCGCCCACCTCTTTCTTTATGATTTCCGAGCAAGTTATTTGCTTCTCGAGCAAGATCGCGAAGGACTCATGATTCAAGGGTCGTTCGTATCCAGAAAGCGGTTGACGAAGATTGCACTCGACGCTCGGCCAGCAGGACGGCGAGAAGCAGATCGAGGTCCACGATCGGCGCCGACAACCTTTCCTCTCTGCGGCCATTCGGCGATTGCGGCGGCCATTCAGGCTGTGCTGCGACCCAATCTTGGATCACCTGCCAGCGGTCAAGCGCGAGCGCTGATCGCCTTTTGAAGGTCTCGCCGATTGTGTCCGAGAGGGCCTTCGCCTCGATGGCCCGCACCTGGTCTCGGATCGATTCGTACAGACCAGGCGTCAGTCTGTGGCAAAGCGTCAGTGTCAGCGCTGGTTCGCCATCAAAGTGGACCCACAGGCAAGGCGGACAGTTCGCCGACTCTCCCTCGAGAGCCAGGCAGCGAAGGTCCTGGGCAACGTAAAGAATCGTCGGCTCAATACGCATAGCGGCAAGTCAAGTTATCTTTGCAGCGATGCGTGATTATTCGCTCGCCGCTCTTGTCGTAAATAATCACTCTTTCTTGTCTGTTTTTCTTTCTGTCGGGCCGCTTCAAGCGCACCGTGTACGTCTCCCGCGACGAGGGAGCAGTTGATGATCGGCGTTGTCGATGTCGCTGGGCGAAAAAAAAAAGACCGAGACACAGTCAGAGCAGCACGCGAAAGGCCGTTGACGACGAGTCTTCGTCTTTCGTTTCTGGTTCCTCCCAGGGCGGCAGGTACTCGCCGAGGCGAAGCTGAGCGTAGAAGTCTGCGATTCGATCCTCGCTCCAGCCCGATGGGAACTTGAGATAGAGCAGACTCAGCCACCGATTGGCTTGCGTGACAGGAACGTTGCGCCGCTCGACCTGGACGCCGTTTGGCTCGGCGATCTCGCGAACAACGGCCTCCGTCGTCGTCGGCGGCAGACGCTTGCCCTGTTCCCACTCGCCGGAGGATTGCGACGACTCGGCAGACAGTCCCCAGCGGCGTCCGGTCTTGACGAAGCTGCCCTCGCCGCTGTGAGTCTCGATCGCCTCACGCAGCGCGAGAATCGCCTCTTCGTGCTTGACGAGTCGGGCGTTGCCGCCGGCCCAGCGAGGCGCCGTGCCGGCGGCAACGATCAGGCAGCTGCCGTCAGGGCGAGCGACCCTGGCCCACCGGCCGGCAAACGGCCGGCCGTGCAGATCGCTGTTCCAGCGCGCGACCTCGAACACACAAAAGACGGCAGATTCCGGCTCGGCGCGAACGTGCGCCGCGAGACTTTCCTTGTACCGGTGCTTCTTCCAGGCGAGGCAACCGACGCAGCGACGGCAGCGACAGCCGATCACGCGAGCCCCGCGCCGATCCTTGCGAGCCTGAAAGATGCGCTGCACGTTGAGACAGCGGTGCTCGGGAAGACCGGCTGTCGTCTTCGAGCGATCCGCGACGGCGACTCGCTGCCGTCGCTCGTCGATGATTTCGGCAGCCAATCGGCGAATGGTATTCGCGTCGAAGTCAGACAGATCGTGAGCGCTGACCAGGGCGGCGCCGTCCCCGCCGCGGACCGCAGCGGCGAACGAGCGGGATCGATTCGCACCAAACAGCAGAGCCTCGACGAAGCTCTCGCCCAGAACCCGAAGCCTCGAAGCCTCCGTCAGATCGCAGCCGGCCGCGTTGAGCCAGGCTCGCGTGTCCTTGGCCCCGTTCGGCACCAGAGACCACCAAACCGGACGGCCGAGCAGCTCCGAAAGCCGAGCGGCGGTGTGAGCGGCGCCGTCACGACCGGGCCAGACCTCCAGCCCGGTCTTGCTGCGATGCCGGTCGTTCTCGCCGATCACGACGATCTCTCGGCCGCGATCCGTGTTCGCCAGCAGTTCGGCCAGCAGCTCGACGCCGCCGAGGTTGGACGGGCGACCGACGGCGCAGAGCCCGAGGGTTAGCAGAGCGGCCACGTCGCTGGCGCCTTCGGGCAAAAGAATCGGGCCGGGATAGTCCGGCCAGTTTGCCGCGTAGACGAGACCGGGCCTTGACCCCTTGAGATAGTCCTTCGTGCCGTCGCAGAGGTCTCGCCGCTTGATCCCGATCACTCTGCCGACGGTGTCCTTTTCTGGAAACGACCAGTACGGCCGAGCGCTCGGCGGGTCGAACTCACGCACGGGCAGATAGCCGACGCCGATCGCCTTCAGCGAAGTGGTCGTCACGCCGAGCTGGCGAGCGAGCAAATCGAGAACGTCGGCCGCGTTGGCCGCGAAGCGACGAGCCGCCTCCGGCAGCCAGGCCGCCGTCCGTCTGAGCCAGTGGTCGTTTTCTCCTCGCCGCGGCGAGGAGAATCGAGTCGAGCGGCCATCGCTCACAACGGTCACTCCCTCTCCATCAGGCCGAAACAGACCGAAGCCGGTCGTGGACTCGCCCAGGTGTCGCCAGCCGGCGACGGGCCAGTGCGCTCGCCAGCAGAAGTGAAGACCGTCTTCCGTGATCGAGCAGGAGTGATCCCCGCCGCACACGGGACAGGGCGTCGCCTTGCTGGCGCGACGAGCGATGAGTGTTCGGTCACGGCGACACTCTGTCACGACTGATTTTGGAAGATTAGGAAACACGCGATCTCTCCCTGGTTCGGCGACGATGTTTTTGGTTGCGAGTCAGTGTCTTTCGATCAGCGGCATCGACCGCGATCAGAGCTCGCTCGATCAGCTCTGCCACCTGCGGCACGACGGCGTTGCCGAGTGCTCGAATTCGGTCCATCCGTCGGGGAACCCCATCAGCCACTCGTAAAGGCTCGGGTTGATTCGGCCAGCGACAAAGGTCCCTTTCTTTTTCGCAAGCGCTCGCGATTGTGGACCACAGGCGTTGTCGCGACTGGTCAGCGGCGTGGGCCACAACGAACAGCCTGGCGCGTGTGTGTGGCGCACCCAGGGCGCACGCCGAAAGAGTTGACCACTCCGCATCGTACCCGATCTCGGCAAGATCGCCAAGCACTCGGTCGAGCCCTCGGTGACTGAGGGCCGCCACGTTTTCCACGACCGCGAAACGCGGTCGTAGCACGCGAAGGCAGCGAGCGAACTCGTACCAGAGTCGAGAACGACTGCCGCTGATGCCCGCGCGCTTGCCCACGTTCGAGATGTCCTGGCACGGGAACCCGCCGCAGATGACATCGGTTTTCCACTCCTTGATCGGTCTCGGAGGAAAGGTTCGCACGTCGTCGTGCCGGCGAACGTGCGGCCAGTGTTTTTCCAGCACTCCTCGGCAGAAGGGATCGATCTCGACCTGCCAGCGGCAGACCAGTCCGGCTCGCTCGAAGCCGAGGTCAAACCCTCCGATGCCGGCAAACAGAGAACCAAAGGTCAGCACAGGGTCAAATCTCGGCGTCTTTTTGACTCTCCTTCCAGAATCGTTCCAGCAGCCGAAACGTGACCGTTTCGGCGAACGCTCGATTCCAGCAGGCCCACCAGTGAACGGTCGGATGGCGCTGCTGCCACGCCAGCACACTGCGAAAAACGCTCTTCGGCCGAAGCTCGCTTCGCTCGGGAGGCGACGCCAGAATCGTCAGCCAGTCGGCCTCGATCACCACGGCGGCGAAGTCGCACCTCGCCAGTCTGATCAGTTCGCGCTCGAATCGATCTCGGCACTGAGCCAGAGTGCCAAACAAATCCTCCAGCGACTTTCGCTCTACGGCGACTCTATCCTCCAAACCTTCTACGGTGTAATCGCCCGTTTGCAGCTGAACTCTGCGCGTGGGCACGGTCAGCGGCCGGCGTCCCTGCTTCGCGTCGGCCCGCAAACCAGCAAAGCGAAAGGGCCGCTTCTCGCGATGATCGATCAGCACCGTGAAGGGAACGGTCAAGGGCTGTGCCGTGTCAATCACTGCCGCGCTCGTCCCTCCTCGATCAGTTCCCGAAGAAACGTCTTGCGCTGGTTCAAGGCCTGCCGGCGCATCTGCTTGTGCGCCGTGGCCAGCCGACCGATCGTCACGCACAGCCTGGCCGCCCGGCTGACGCTCGTGTAAAGGTGCTCGCGGCTCGCCACGAAGCCGGCCTGGTCGTCGATCAGGACCACGGCCACCGGCCACTCGCTGCCCTGACTCTTGTGCGTGGTGATCGCGTAGGCCAGGTCGTAGTCGCTGCCGCTCTGATCGTCTTCCTCCTCGCTTGCCGTCTTACGGCCGATCGGCACCGCCACCAGACGCTCGGGCAATCCGAACTGAAGCACCACGACCCGGGACGACACGGCCAGCACGCGGCCGACGTCGCCGTTGGCCACGTAGGCTTCCGGCTCGATGTCGTCTTCGCTGTCGGCGTAGCTTTCCGTCTCGTCAGCCGGCGCGCCGGGCGAGAGCCGAACCTTTTTCGCCCAACCGTTTTTCAGACAGATTGCCTTGTCGCCGACGCGAAAAGGGTTCCCGTCCGCCGTCTTGCCCTCGGGATTCAGCTCGGCTTGCAGGATCCGATTAAGCTGCTTCCTGCCGAGCGGCGACTTCCCGTTAAGAGGGACAAGCACCTGCACGTCCCAGATCGGATCGTACTGGCCGGCAGCGCGAAACCTGGCGAGAAGGGCGCGCAGGACCTCGATCTGTTCCTCCGGCGTCCTGGTCTCGAAGTGGCGAAGGTTGCGGCCGGCCGGCAGGTCCACCTTTTCGCAGACCTCCCAGGCCTGACCGTCCTTAATGCGGGCGCAGGCCTCGACGATCAGACTCCGCCCGTCCTGGCGGCGGATTTCACGAAGAAGGCCGCAGGGAACGCCGGCGGCGATCAGGTCGCGAAGCGGCGCCCCGCGGCCGACCGGCGGCAGCTGATAGGGATCGCCGATCAGCAGCACGTGAGTGCCGTCCGCCGCGGCGTCAAACAGATCGGCCAGGAGCGCGGCGTCGATCATGCTGGACTCGTCCACGAACAGAAAGCGCTGGGGCAAGGGGTTGTCGCGGTTGCGAGCGAATCCCCAGCCGCGCCCGTCGTGGCCGTTGCGTCCGATCTCCAGCAGACGGTGAATCGTGACGGCCTGGATCGTCAGCTGATAGCGCTGCATCGCGGCCGTCAGCCGCACGGCGGCCTTGCCGGTCGGGGCGCAGACGGCTACCTGCGCCTTTCCCCAGTGAGCGACGATCTGTTTAATCACGGCCGCCGCGGTGAAGGTCTTGCCGGTGCCCGGCGTGCCGGCGAGGACGCCGATCGGCGCCTTTAGCGCTCGAGCCAGTTCCGTCAACTGGTGCTCCGACAGCCCCAACTCCGGCGGAAACTCGCTGGGCCAGCGAACGACGCAGGTTTTGCACAGATCGCGCAGGCGATCCGCAATGCGACGCTCGGCCAGGGCCGCGTCGAACTCGGCCACCCACCACACCTTGGCGGGCTGCTCGCGAATCGCTAGCCAGCCGCCGCGAACGCCCAGAGCGATCGCGGCCTCGGGGTTCACCTTCGGCCCGGCGCAGTGCTTATTAATCGCCTCGATCACGGCGCCTTTGCGGAGCCAGGTGTTCCCGGCCGTGTCCTGGCGAAGCGCGTTCCACGCGCAGAGGGTTTGCCGCTTGAGGCGATCACGCCGCCCGCCGAGGTCGAGGTAGAGACGGTCGCAGCGCTGAAAGCCGGCGCCGGGCAGTTCGTTCAGCAAAAGAGAAAACGGGTTGGCCTTGACCTGTTCCGCGGCCCGGGCGCCCCAGAGATCGATGCAGGCGCGAATCAGCTTGCCGGGGAAACCGCGACCGGCGAACAGGGCGAAGAGATCGATCTTGGTCTTTTCCAGACGCGCCGCTTTTTGGAGGGCGTCGGAGGCCTCGCGTGCCGCTTCGGCCGAGAGAATACCGGCGGCGACGGCGCGATTCGGCTCGGTCCGCAGCACGGCCACGGCCTCCGAGCCGAACGCCTCCCAGAGCTGCTCGGCTCGCTTCTTGCCGACGTTGGGCGCCTCTTCCTGAAGGTACTTGACGACGCCCGTCCTGGAGTGCGGCGCGTCCTTGACGTAGGTCTGCCAGGAAAACTGACGGCCGTACCTGGGGTGGTCCTCCCAGCGGCCAAGGAAGCGATAGGCGACGTGCGGCACGAGCTCCTCGCCGTCCAGGATCGGTCCGCGGACCGTTTCGCCGGATTCGAGGCGAGCAATCGCCGCCGAGCCGTCCTCGGCGGCCCAGACGATTCGCCCAACCGTGCCGACCAGTTCGCGAGCGGCGCGATCCCCGGCGACCGAGCGGCGAGATTCGAGGACTTGCAGTCGCTCCCAGTGATCCATGTCTTGCTCTCCCCGGTTCGCCTCAGCGGCACCGGTCCGCGCCTTGGCGAACGTGTTCGCCAAGGCGCGGACAGAGGCCGTTTAGAGATCGCTCAGATCCGGGACTGGCGAGGGCTTCACGGCCGGACCGTTGGCGGCGGCGGGCAGCGGACGAGCCGGATTGCTTGCCGTCGCGCCGCTCGCGGCGGCCGCCGCGGCGAACAGAACCCTGGCCTCGGCGGGACACGATTTCGGAAGCTTGTCCGGTGGGTAGTCGAGCGGGTAGACGCCGGCGAAGTCCACGCCGACGGCCTCCTTGTCCTCGCCGGTTTTGGTGTCCTTGTAGGCACGCCGAGTGACGTGCAGAACGACCTCCTTGCCGAGCGCGTCGTACCAGGTCTTTTCGACGTCGGATCGGCCGCAGTCGGTCTCGGTGAGAAGCCCGAGCCGCTTGGCCAGGAGCCGAAGGCGACGGCCGGCGACCTCGGCCTTTTTGGGATCGTCGCAGGCGTCTGGGTCCGTAAGCCGGTCAAAGATCGCCCGGCCGTCCGCGATCCCGCCGACGCCCTTGTACTGGAAGACGACGACGCCTTGCCTGTCTTTGTCCTCGAAGACGTCCTCGAGCCTCGCCCGGTGCCAGCCGGGCGGCGGGCCGTCGCCCGACTCGAGCGCGTCGAGCGTTTCCGTGCCCTGCAGGTCCACGCGAAAAGTGATCGGCATTTTTCTACCTCACAGGTGGTTGGTTGAGAAGCCAGTCTCGCAAGGCCAGGTACTCCCGGCCCGTTTGCACCCAGGTCGGCGGGTAGCCAAGACAATCCAGGCCGGCCCGCCACACGGTCGCCTCGCCGTGCCGCCGCAGAAGCGGCCACAGCTCAGGGGGCCAGTCCGCTTTTGCTCGCCGGCTCGGCGGCCGGCACCTCCCGTTCTCTTTCGCTGCCGCCGTAAAGCGCGGCGTGCATCTCCAGCTGCAAGACGCGGTCGTAGAGTTTCTTCTGCAGCTCTTCGAGCTGCGCTTCGGAGAGTTCACGGGCAAAGGCAACGCCTCGCCTGGCCAGCACCTTGCTCCACTCCTCGGCGAGACGCGCGTCGTCCCAGCCGGACAGCTCGGCCAGCCGGTCGCGAAGCCTGCGAACGGCCGCCAGCCGCTCCTGCCGCTGCGGCCGGCGCTGATCGTCGGCGACCACCGCCTGGGCCTGGTCGGCGGTGAAATCGTCTCTGATCGCCGGCGAAGACAACTCGGCCGCGAGCGGCGGCGTCAAAACGGGCGCGGCGGGCGACGGCGGCGCGGACGCGGTTGAGGCCTGAGCCCGGCGACGATTCGCAGCGGCCGCTCGGGCCTGGAGCCAGCGCAGAAGGTCTTCGGCCTGATCGGCGTTCAGTTCGTGCAGCTGCTGACAGCCGTAGCGGCGCGGCAGCTCGCGAACGATTGCCTCGCGTGAAAGCACGCCGCGGGCGACATGCTCGGCGATCGCGGCCAGCTGAGCGTCGCTCACCCGCGCGGCCGGCGCCCGCACCTCCGCCGGGCTGCCCCGGCGAAGCCAGTCAAGGATCGGCCTCATGAAGGCCGGCCCCGGCTTGGCCACGACCAGGCCGTCCACGGCCCGGCATCGGCTCTTGGTGACGGTCAGAAGGTGGGACCAGTCGAGCGAGCCGTACACGTCGAACTCGTACTCCAGGCCGGGCCGCTGGATCGGGGCCGTGCCGATCTTTCGGGGCACCTGCTTGCCGTTTTGCTCTTCAAGGACGTACTCGGTCTTTGATCGCATCGTACAGAGAACATGGCACGGCGAGACCAGGATCGCCTCGACCATGCGCCGGTGCATCGGCGTCACGTCCTTCCAGGCGGTGAAGCGATTGCCGCCGACCCGATCGACCAGTTCGAGCGCTCCTTCCTTGCCCTCCCAGGCGTGAGAGAGCGAGTCGATCACCAGGACGTCGTAGCCGAGACGCCCCGCCTCCTCGATCGCCGAGGTATACTCGGCGGGCGAGAACGCCGTCAGTTCCAGCACGTCAAAGGCCAAGGGCCTGTCGTCGAAGATCTCGCCCGCGTACTTGCGCGCCGAGCCGGACTCGGTGTCGATCACAGCGATCTTGCCGCCGAAGGCAGCGGCACAGCGAAGGGCGGTGACGGTCTTGCCGGATCCGGAGGGGCCGTCGAGGGCCATGCGCAGACGAAGCTGCTCGCGGGTGGCCGGCTGGAATCTCGGAGTCATGGTGTCTCGTTTTCCTGCTCCTGGGGCATCGATTCTTGTTCTTCACGTTCGGCCCGCTGGCGGGCGAGGAAGCGGTCGCACCACTTCCGCCAGCACTGAATGAACAGGTCGTGATTTCGCAGAGCGCCCGGCCGCCGACGCTTGACGCGCCGACTGGAGAATCGCCTTACGCCGGCCAGGGCGACGGCCGGACGGCCGCACTCGCAAAACCGGCGCACGGACGGTTCCTCCACGCGAGCGAACGAGCCGTCAATCGCTTGCCGCCGTCGCTTTGGCCAGTGGCGTTTCGTCCTCTGGTTCGGGCGGCAGAAGCCAGGCGACCGTCACCCCCTCTTCGGGCTCGGGCGGCAGAAGACAGACGGCGTTCCGCTTCCTCCGCGGCGCCGGCGCGGCTGTGCCGCAGACGCCTTCTTTTGCCCAGCGCTGAAAACGAACCGGCTGCACCTCGGCCACGCGAACGGCGAGGTCGTCGCCGCGGAGAGCCATCACGACCTCGGCGTCCGAATCGCAGGCGGCAAGAAGCGAACGAAGACGGCGAACGTTCACGGCAAACCTTGAGCGTTACGGGAATCGGGGAGGTTGGGGAAACCGCTCAAATATTGCCGAAAACTTGAGAGAAAGACTGTGCGAAGCGGGGTGCGTTTTGGCGTGCCTCTTGGCGCGCGGGGCGCGTTGCCGCGAGATTTCAGGTGCGCCGGGCCGCGAGCCGATTCATAGAACTGGCGGACCCGTGCCCTGGAGACCGCCGTGCTGACCGATCGGCCGCCCGTTTGTTCGCCGGATTTCAGCTACGTCAACGGCTGGACGTTCACCCCGACCCAGGCTCGCTGCCTGGCCGTGCTGTGGCAGGCGCACGAGCGTGGCCTGCCCTTTCTGACCGGCGAGGTGATTCGTCACCAGGCGGGCACGCTCCAGGACCGACTGGACCACGTCTTCCGCCTCCGCGGCCGGCGTCGGCACCCGGCCTGGGGACGACTGATTCAGGCCGTGGGCAAGGGGCAGTACCGGCTCGATCTGAGCGCGTGGGCCGACGCACGCGAAAAAGAACACTGAGTGCGCGGGTAGAATTGCGCGAGAGAGGGAGCTCGGCCTCGGCCAGGAGGAGCGATTCAGCAAACACGAGCTGACCGAGCGAGCAATGGTCGCGCGGCGAGAAGAAGATCGAAGGCAAGAACGACCGAGGGGCAAAGATCGAATCGGCCCGGAAGAAACGCCGATCGCTTCCTTGACGGCGACGAAGGTCGAGGCGCTGCTGGACGACGCCCAGCGGCGAGCGGGCGGGACATTGGACGACGGCGTCTGCCGCGATTGGCTCCGAGAGATTCTTACGCTCGGCGATTAGATCGATTCCGAACGTCTCGCAAGAGCGACAGGTCAAGAGATCGAAGCCAGGCCTCCAGTCGCCGAACGTGCTCAGGGTTGCCCAGGTCCAGCTTGCTTCGGAGCCTTGGCTGATCGGGCCTCGACTCGTCCCTCGACTCGTCGGCCAGGCTCCAGGTTTGGCAGGCGCTTTTTTGCTTGGATCGAGCCCACCGATAGAAGAGCAGATAATCTCGCCTTTCCCCCTCCTTGAATCGCACCTGAACCACGGCCAGCCGATTCCGCTTGCGAGGAACGATCAGGACCCAGATTCGTTCGACGGTGGCCAGCAAGGCGGCGTGCAGCCGCTCCGGGTCCTGTTCGGTCATCAGGGACACCGCTTCGCTCCAGGACGCCGCGACCGGATTGCTGGCCGCGGCGCGAGCGGCCGCCAGTTCGCGAACCAGGGATCGTTTCTCGCGGTCGTACTGACTAACTCGCTCGGCCCAGGTCGGCGACTCGGGATCGGCCTCGAAGCGCTCGAGCGCGATCCGCAGCCGCTTCTCGACTTCGTCGAGTCGCCCCGTCAGTTCCTGGACCTTTCCCGCCCCGGGATCGTCGAAGAGATCGCACGCCTTCAGCTCGCGAAGACGCGACAGCACCCCCTCAACAAATCGATCCAGGGGGAACGTCGCCCGCGAGGCTTCCGGGCGTTTGAGGGCCTTTGCATACGAGGCCAGGTACTTGTAACCAGATCCGCAGACGTGAAGCTTGGTGCCGTCCTCGGCGCTGAAGAGCAGCCCCGAGAAAGGATTCTTCGCTCTCGTCGCCGGCCGGCCCGAACGGCCGGTTCGAGCTCGCATCGCGGCCTGCGCGGCGTAATAGAGCGATTCGGTGACGACGGCGGGATAGTAGTTCGGGATCGGCTCGCCGTCTGGCCTGCGCCCCTGTCCGCTGGTGCCGAAGTGCGGCTGGTAGAATCCGAGAACGGCGGGGTTGCGAAGGAGTTTTTTGATGTAGCCCGTCTCCCATCGCCCGGCCGGTCCGAAGGCCGGAACTTCTTCCGCGTTCAGCCGTTCCAGGATGCGATGCGCTCCGAGCCCGGCAGCGCACCACTCGAAAATCTTGCGCACGGCCGCGCCGGCCCCGTCCTTGACGCGATAGCGATCACCGTCCAGTTCCAGCCAGGCCGGGCACCTTCGTCCGAACGGTGTGCCGTGCTCGCGAGCCGCTCTTTTCTTCTCCCGCCACGCCTGCCCCAAAAGAACCGACTTGCGCTTGCTCTCGCCGTGCCCGCGCGCCAATTCCCACAGCATCCCTAAAAGGTGATGCTGTTCCATTTCGGAGTCGTAAACGATCTCCACGGGACTGAGCTGCACGACCTTGATTCCCGCGGCGATCAGATTCAGGACCGCGGGGATTGATCGAACCGGATTTTCGCGCGTGAGCCGATCCAGGTTTTCGACGACCAGGTACGAGCCGACCGGAACGCGGCCGCGCTCCACCAGGTCGAGGAAGAGCGCCAGCGCATGTTTTTTGTTCCTTAGATTGTCTCCAGTGTAGCCGCTGACGCCGGCGTCCACCAGCGTCAGAGAGTTGTCCAGGCGGATTGAAGGATTCCGTCTGAGCCAGTCGTCGCGAAGAGCGATCTGACGACGAATCGAGTCTCCCTCGGCCTGCACGGGGGACGAGAACCGCAGGTAGGAATAGGCCAGCGGCGCAGCGGCGGTGAGATTTTTCACGGCGTACCTCAGCGTCAGACGGGCGACGCTGATAGTATACTCGGCTAGTTTAAAAGTGTCCATAACATGACGATGTTATAGACACTTTTAACGTTGCCGATCACGGAGATCGCTTGCGCAGCTCCAGCCCCAGGCCGCGACACAGGGCGGCCAGCGTCTCGCCGCGCAGGTCGCCGCCTCGCAGAAAACGCGATATTTGCGACTGCTGCACTCCACAAAGCCGCGCCAGCTCGCTTCTCTTTCTGCCCGCGGCCTCCCAGGCGAGGATCGCTTGCCGAATCTCGCTCGTCAGGTGCCGCGACGTCTTTGATCCGGCCACGAAATTCCTCCGCGAACAGACTTGCTGATTAGCAACGCGGGAGTTACTCTGCGAGATGCAAGTTGGGCCGGTCGAGACTGGGTCTCGATCGGCCCGGGCGGAAGTCCCCGGCCTGTCACAGCGAGGAGCCTTCGTGCTCTCTTCTATCATGCCGGCCGTCGACGCACAAGCCGAAGACTCTCTTTCTGACGTTCGCGAATTCGCGTCAGTTTTCGCGCGCGTTTTCGCATCAGCTTCACAGAGGGAGCAGGGTCGCCGCTCGCGGTGCGCGACGTTTCTCTTTTTCTGCACGGCGGGCGGCAGCCAGGGAGGGCCGTCGCAGTGACGACGCTCTACGCACTCAGGCTTCAGCTCAAACTGGAAGCGGTCGCCGCGGACCTCTTGTCGCGCGTGCGTCGACCGCTCAAACAGTCTCTGCGTGTGATTCGGCAGGCCGGGCCGAATCAGATCGAAATCACTCTGACTCCGATCAGCGCTGCTGGGACCACCTGCCCGGGCAGGTTCCTGTCCGACGTCGAAGAAGCGATCTGGAAGGCGCTGGAGAGCTCGCCGCTGATCGGCAAGCAGATCGCGGCCGCGGCCGGTCTGCCTTACACCGGACAGTTCCGAACGATCCTCGTGAACCTGGCCGCTCGGGGCGTGATCGTCAAGGTGCCGGGCGGCGGCTATCGTCGAGCGCTTTGACGCACGCGGCAGAGCGACCGCGCGCGACAAAGCGCGACATTCGCGAGGGTTGGTTCCGAGGGCGAAGTTCCGATAACAGAAGCAGCAGCCGGCAAACGGTCGGCTGGCGGCGGGGGCCGGGCACCTGACGGCTTCTCGGTTTCGTCCCCTGCAGTGAGGAGCTGTCCGCTCGCCCGGACCCGCCGCGTTTCGCCAGGCTCGGACGGCCTGGTTGTCCCTTCTCAGGAGGAGTCGGTCATGCGTCGGATCCTTCTTCTCGCGCCCGTCGCTCGCCTCGTTTCTCTGGTCGGCGGTCCGCTCGCTCTGGCCTGCGTCGCCGGCTGTCAAAGCACGCCCGGTTTTCACTGGGCGCTCTCGGTGACCAAGCCGCCCGTGCTGTCGCAGCCGGCGGCGGTCAGTCCGGTCGAGGCTCCGCCGGTCGCCTACGCCGTCGAGCAGCCGTCGCCGTGGCCGGTCTACGGCCGGCGGGCGATCCGGGCCGCCGCCGGGGTCGCGACGATCTCGGGCTGCGAGCCGTGCCCGCCCTGTCCGCCCGGCGCCGCGCCGTCCCAGCCCCCGACCCAGCCCCAGGCCGGCCCGCCGCGGGCCATGCCTCGCGGGCCGGCGGAACCCAAGGAAAACAACCCGGAGTGACGTCCGACGCGGCCGGCGGCGGGGAGCGTCCTGGGCACGGGTCCGCCAACCCTGCCGCCGGTTTTTGCCTCTCTCACCCCGCAAAAGCGGACCTTTCAAGGAGGTGAAAAGTGCTGAACTATCCCACGCCGAACGGCAACCCCGTCTGCCGCTGCACCAATTCGGCGCAGGCCTTCTTCTGCGCGACGGGGCATCTGACCGAGTGCCACTGGCCCTACGACTGCCGCTCGGCCGGCTGCAGTCATCTGGCGAGGTACGTCTGCTCGCCCGAGGAGGTCGAACTGCTGGAGCGCGTGGCCTGCGAGCGGCTGCGCGACGGCAGTCTGCCGCCCTATCGGCTCGACCGGAACGGCGTCGTCGAGGTGAACACGGAGGCGGTTCGCACGGAGGGACCGGGCACGACGCCGCCGCACCCGTGAGCAGGGACGCCGGCACGGACGCCGAGATCGACCCGATCCGGACGATCCGTCGTCCGGGCCGGGTCGATCTCGCCCCGGTTGGTTTTCGCGAAGGCCAAGACCTTCTCAGGGAGGAGAAGCGGTGATTTCCTGGCCCTGTCTGCCGATCCCCGTCTTCGCGGCGGCGGAGCTGGCCGAGCGCTACAACAAGTCGCTCGTGGTGATTCTCTCCTACGACGCCAAGCACGGGCTTCTGCACACGACGACCTGGGGGCGGCCGCGCTGGAAAAAGGTGGCTGCCGAGTTCGGCGACTTTCTGACGCAGGCGGCCGGCGGCGATCTGTCGAAGGCCACGATCTTCGAGGACTTTCGCCGCAAACTGGAAAGCGGAGAGGAGGGCCGCTGAAGTGCACTATCACGGCGGCTGGTGGACCTACGTCTGTCAGATCGAGTTGACCTGCTTTCTGCTGGGATGGGTCGCCGGACTGCTGTCCGGGATCGTTCTGAAAAGATGGTGGTGACGTGCGTATAAGCCGGGGTTCAATTGGTCGTGAGAGCGAATCGACCCGGCCGAGGACGTCCCCGGCCGGGTCGATTCGCGTTTGGTCGAGCTGACCTGTTCATTTCTGGAGACCAGATCGCGACTCCAGGTACTTCTGCACCAGTCGCTCGACCTCCTCCTCGGCGACCTCGCGAGGCCGGACCGAGCCGTAGACCGCCCGGAAGGCGGCCTCGGTCCGCTTTCGGGCGTCCCCCAGCTGGTGCCCGATCGAGGCCAAACCGCTCAGGTGCGCCGGCCTCGCCGCGGGCAGGCCCGCGACGTGGGCGGCGTATCGCTCCCGATTTCGCAGCAGGTGCTGCTGGCAGCTCAGGGCCGCCCGCACCTCGTGCAGCTGCTCCGGGGTCGCCTGTGCCAGGGAGGCCGCACACGCCTCCTGGCGGGCCTCTTCCTCCAGGGCGGCCCGGACCCGGTGCTTTAGCGGCAG
>Ga0070740_10004053_pt1 | contig 14790 bp, 16 predicted proteins | sample Coa_R2_FD_67286 | JGI IMG/M metagenome (GOLD analysis project Ga0070740, IMG submission 67286) | Surface soil microbial communities from Centralia Pennsylvania, which are recovering from an underground coalmine fire - Coalmine... | ecosystem: Environmental > Terrestrial > Soil > Unclassified ... | reverse complement strand
TGCAGCGCCCCAAAGCGAGTGCAGCGGCCGCTGTGGTGAAAAGTTGTCAAGCAAAATGTCCGCACGCAGAAATTTCCTATCAGTGCGCTGACATTTCGGTAACAGTGCGCGCGGTGAACCGCGGATTCGTGCGCATTCGCAGAAAAAATTTTGCGCGCGCTGCGTTGCGCGCTCGGTTCGCGGCGAAATTACTTGCCGATCCGGGCGACGCGTTGCGCCAGCCGTGAAACTTTCCGGCTCGCATTGTTCTTATGCACGACGCCGCGCTGCGCTGCGCGCATGATCACCGGCTCGGCCGCCTTGAGCGCCGCCGCCGCCGCCGCTTTGTCGCCAGCCGCGATCGCTTCCTCGACCTTCCGCACCGAACCGCGCAGCAACGAACGCCGCGCCTTGTTGATTTCAGTGCGGCGCGCAATCACGCGCGTGGCTTTGCGGGCGGACTTCGTATTGGCCATGCTCAACTCGTTTGCAGCGTGCGCCGGGTCGGGAACATCCCGAGAAGCGCCGGATTTGTCACAGAAAAATGGCGGCGGCAAATACTGTCGCCGCCAAGGTTGAGGCTTATAGAGAGGGCCCCTGCGGGCGTCAACGCCGCGGACAGCAAAGTCACGCCACGCGCTTGGCGCAAACGGCGTCGTAGGCGGCCACGACCGCGGTGCGGTCGGCGGCGGAGAATGCCGCAAGCGGCGGCTTGACCCGCGCGAGCTGCGGGTCGCCGTGGATATGGGCGAGCAAGGCTTTGACGCCCGGCACCAGCGGCTTGCCTTCGAACAATTTGCGAATAGCCACGGCCTGGTCGAGCGCCTTTTGGTCGCCATTGTGGAACGCGCGCGCACACAGCTCGGCGTTGCAGTTTGCGGTTGCCGAGATGCAACCGGCGAATGCGCCGTTCTTTGCCTCGATCAAGCAGGCCTCGGTCGAGGGGAACACGGCAAAGTCGGGCGAAATCGCCGCCGCGGCGTGGGCGAAATCCATATCGCCCGAGGAATCTTTCAGCCCGACGATGCGTTCGGGATGTGCCGCCAGCAACCTTTTGATCAAGGCCGGGTGCCAGGGCAGGCCCGACATGGCCGGGAAGTGGTAGAGGTAAAGCGGCACCGGTTTTGCCACGGTCGCTTGCACCAAGGCGGCGATATAGGCGGCCAACCCGTCATCCGGTACGCCTTTGTAATAGAACGGCGGCAGCACCAGTGCGCCGGCGAAGCCGAGTTCGGCGGCGTGGCGCGTCAGCGCAATGGCATCGGCGACGGCGGCGGCCCCGGTGCCGACCATCAACCGCTGCAGCGGCAACCCCTCGCGCTTGTAGGCACTCATCACCGCCATGCGCTCGTCGCGCGAAAATGAGGTCGCCTCGCCGGTGGTGCCGAGCACGTTCAGGCCGTCGCAGCCATTGTCGAGCAGATAGCGCGCGAGCTTCAGCGCGCGCGGGATGTCGGGTGCCCCATCCTCGGCGACGGGCGTGGCAATGGCGGCGATGACGCCGGCGAGAGTTTTGCTCAAGGTCGATCCTCCGATCTTTCCACCGTCATGACCGGGCCTGTCCCGGCCATCCACATCAAGCCTCAACACAGTAAGGTGGGGATGTCCGGCATACGGCCGGGCATGACGCGTAACGACTAGCCGCTGATATTATAGGCCGCCAGGGCCGCCATGTTGACGAGCTGATTGTCCTTGGCGCCGAGCGGCACAATCTGCACCGGCCGGTCGAGCCCGACCAGCAGCGGGCCGATCACGGTGGCGCCGCCGAGCTGCTGCAGCATTTTTGTGGAAATCGACGCCGAGTGAAATGCCGGCATCACCAGGACATTGGCCGGCCCGGACAGCCGGCAGAACGGATAAGCCGCCATCAGTTCGGGATTGAGCGCCACGTCGGCGGCCATTTCGCCGTCATATTCGAAATCCACCCGCCGTTGGTCGAGAACGCGCACCGCCTCGATCACGCGCGAGGACCGCTCACCTTCCGGGTGGCCGAACGTGGAAAAAGCGAGCAGCGCCAGCCGCGGTTCGTAGCCGAGCCGGCGCGCCACCCCCGCCGCCTCCATGGCGATGTCGGCAAGCTCCTCGGCGTCCGGCATCTCGGTTACCGCCGTGTCGGCCACCAGTACGGTGCGCCCGCGCGCCACCACTAGCGAGGCGCCGATGACGCGATGACCCGGCTTGGGATCGATCACCCGCCGCACGTCTTCGAGCGCCACGGAGAAATTACGGGTGGCGCCGGTGACCATGGCGTCCGCGTCGCCCAGCGCCACCATGCAGGCGGCAAAATGGTTGCGGTCGGTGTTCACCAGCCGCTGGCAGTCGCGCACCAAGTAGCCGTGGCGCTGCAGGCGCTCGTACAGGTAATTGATATAGGCGGCATTGCGGGTGGACAGCCGCGCGTTGATGATTTCGATGCCGTCGAGCTCGACGCCGGCTTCCTGTGCCGTCGCCTTGACGCGGTCCTCGCGGCCGACCAAGAGCGCGGTGCCCAGCGCCTGGTGCACGAAGCTCGCCGCGGCGCGGATCACCTGCTCTTCCTCGCCCTCGGCGAACACCACGCGCTTGGGGGAGCGCCGCAGCCGGTTGAACACATTGGTGAGCGTGCCGGCAATCGGATCGCGGCGCGCCGAGAGCTGCTGGCGATACCCCTCCATGTCGACGATCGGCTTGCGCGCGACGCCGGTATCCATCGCCGCCTTCGCCACCGCGGGCGGCACATAAGAGATAAGTCGGGGATCGAACGGAACGGGGATGATGTAATCCGCTCCGAACTTCGGCCGCGTGCCGTACGCGGCCGCGACTTCATCGGGCACATCCTCGCGTGCGAGCGCGGCAAGGGCGCGCGCCGCCGCGATCTTCATCTCCATGTTGATGGCCGAGGCGCGCACGTCGAGAGCGCCGCGAAAGATATAGGGAAAGCCGAGCACATTGTTGATCTGATTGGGGTAGTCGGAGCGGCCGGTGGCCATGATGGCGTCGTCGCGCACCGCGGCCACGTCTTCCGCCGAGATTTCCGGGTCGGGATTGGCCATGGCGAAGATGATGGGCTTTGCCGCCATCGACTTCACCATCTCTTTGCTCACGGCGTCCTTCACCGACAATCCGAAGAACACGTCGGCGCCGTCGAGCGCGTCGGCGAGCGTGCGCTTGTCGGTCTTGACCGCGTAGGCCGACTTCCATTGGTTCATGCCGTCCTTGCGGCCTTGATAGATGACGCCTTTGGTGTCGCAGAGGATGAGGTTCTCCGGGCGGAAGCCGATCGCCTTGAGCAGTTCGAGACAGGCGATGCCGGCGGCGCCGGCGCCGTTGCACACGAGCTTAGTGTCCTTGATTTCCCGGCCGGTGAGATGCAGTGCATTCAACAGCCCGGCGGCGGCGATGATGGCGGTGCCGTGCTGGTCGTCATGGAAAACCGGAATGTCCATGAGCTCGCGCAGCCGCTGCTCGATGACGAAGCATTCCGGCGCCTTGATGTCTTCCAGATTGATGCCGCCCCAGCCTTTGCCCAGCAGCTTGACGCAATCGACGATTTCGTCCGGATCTTCGGAGGAGACCTCGAGGTCGATGGAATCGATGTCGGCAAACCGCTTGAAGAGGACGGCCTTGCCCTCCATCACCGGCTTTGCCGCCAGCGCGCCGCGGTTGCCGAGGCCGAGGATCGCGGTCCCGTTGGTGATAACGGCGACGAAATTGCCCTTGGTCGTGTAGTCGTAAGCGCGCGTTGCATCCTCGGCGATGGCCAGCACCGGCACCGCCACGCCGGGCGAATAGGCGAGCGAGAGGTCGCGCTGCGTCGCCATGGGCTTGGTGGCCACGACTTCGAGCTTGCCGGGGCGGCCCTGGCTGTGGAATTGCAGGGCTTCTTGATCGGTGAAGGTCGGCCGGCTGTGGCCGGGGGGCTTGGCGGGCATTGCTACTCCATGAACGCGGCCGGGATGCCCGGCGCTACGACCCTAGCGGAACCGGTCAGGGCTGCTCAAGGCAAAGGCCGCTTGCTTGCTTGCCGGGACGGAGCAGGCTAACGGTGCCCCAGGACGGGGGAGCGCAGCAGACTTCTCGAAACCATGATCCGTTTTCTTTTCCGCTTTGTCGGCCTGATCCTTCTGGCTGCCGCCTTCATCCTGGTGATCTATGACGGCACCAAGTCGATTGCCGCCAATAACCTGTTCCTCACGAGCGTGCAGACGCTGTGGGACCTGATCAATGCCGGCAGCCTCGATCGGCTCAAGCCGGTGATCCAGCATTACGCCAACGGCTATTTGTGGGATCCGGTCATGCTCGGGTTTCTGGCGGCGCCGAGCTGGGTGGTGCTCGGCCTTGCCGGCATCCTGCTCATCCTGCTCGGCCGCAAAAAGAAACCGCTGATCGGCTACGCGCGGCCTTAGACCCGGTTCGTCATTGCCGGGCTTGTCCGGCCCATTCCATCCTTCGGCGCCGCCAGACGTGGACCCCGGCACAAGCGTTTATGCGCGGGCGGGCGCGGCCGGACCCGAAAGCCGGGCATGACGGTCGAGAATTCGTGAACCCGGCCAAGGCACGCCTGCCCGGGTCGTGATTTCCCGTCGGAGTTCGGCGCGCCTATATATCTGCCAGCAAGCGCAGGGAGGACCCGCGATGTTCGGCTTCAAGAAAACCGATATGCCAAGCCCGGCTGAAGCATTGCCCGGGCGCGACCGCGAAATCCCCACGGCAGCCGAGCACTTCATCAATCATCATCCGCTCAAAGGTCCGTACCCGGCCGGCAGCGAGAAAGCCATGTTTGGGCTGGGCTGCTTCTGGGGCGCCGAAAAGGCCTTCTGGCAGCTGCCCGGCGTCCATGTCACCGCTGTCGGCTATGCCGGAGGACTGACGCCCAATCCGACATACGAAGAAGTCTGCAGCGGCCGCACCGGCCACAACGAAGTGGTGCTGGTGGTCTACGATCCAAACACGATTTCCTACGAAAAGCTGCTGAAGACCTTCTGGGAAGGCCACGATCCGACGCAAGGCATGCGTCAAGGCAACGACATTGGCACGCAGTATCGCTCCGGCATCTACGTGTTCACACCCGAGCAAAAGCGCGCCGCTGAAGCCTCGAAAGCCATGTATCAGGCGGAGCTGAAAAAGAAGGGCTACGGCGCGATCACCACGGAGATCGTCGACGCACCCGCCTTTTACTTCGCCGAGGATTATCACCAGCAATATCTGGCGAAGAATCCGTTCGGCTATTGCGGCCATGGCGGCACTGGCGTTGCTTGCCCGATCGGCACCGGCGCCAAGCTGGCAACGGCATAGCCCGCCGCTCTTCCCGCACGCGGGGAGAGCGAGGCACCCTCGGTTAGACTTTCTTAACCATATAAAGCGTTAATCGGGCTTAATTTCTCACGGCCCGGATTCGCTTGATGCGAACAGCCAAATTCCTGTTGCCGGTTGCCGCCGCGCTGGTGGTGGCCGCCTGCGCGCGCCAGCAGCAGACCATGTATGTGGTTGACCCGCAGACCGGGCAGCCCGTGCCGGTGGTGCAGCAATATCAGCAGCCGCAGGTTTATGCAGGCCCGGCGCAATATCTGCAGGCGCAGGCGGCACAGCCGCAGAATGCGCCGAGCGCCGGCCGCGGTTTCTTCAACACGCAACCGGCTTATGCGCAGTCTTACGCGCAAGGGCCGCAAAACGAGAATGAGCGCGGCCTGTTCAATTCGCATCGGCAGGCGCCGCCGCAATATGCCATGCAGCCGTCTCAGTCCTACGTGCTGCAATATCACCCGCCCGCTGCTGCACCGGCGCCGCAAGCGATGGGCGGCCCTTATCAGCCGGCGCCTTATGGCTACGGCTACGCCTCGGCGCAGCCAAATTATCAACCCGCCTATACGCTCGATGCCGGCGACAAGCTGCGCATCAGCGTCTTCGGCCAGGAAGGCATCAGCGGCACTTACATGGTCGACGCCGGCGGCAACGTGAACCTGCCGCTCGCCGGGCAGGTGCCGGCGCGCGGCTTCACCACCGAGCAGCTCGCCAAGATGATCGCCGAGCGCCTGAAGCAAGGCTATGTGCGCGAGCCGCACGTCACCGTCTCGATCGAGAGCTATCGTCCGTTCTTCATCATGGGCGAGGTGACGACGCCCGGGCAGTACCCATACGTGCCGAACATGACTGCAGAGAACGCGGTCGCCATTGCCGGCGGCTTCTCGCCGCGCGCCAAGAAGACCGGTGTCGAGCTCACACGCAATGCGGGCGGCCAGCGTTTCACCGGCGAGGTGCCGCTCAATTATCCGCTGCTGCCCGGCGACACCGTCGTGGTCAAAGAGCGCTGGTTCTAATTATCGGACAGCCAATTCGGCATGCCCGCTTTGGTCTGAAAACGACGTTTCCCTGAGCGTTCATTGTAGCTCAGGGCCAGCACCCACTAGCTTAGCCGCGCCGCGCCGACTCGATTGCAGCGACGTCGATCTTTTTCATTCCCATCATCGCTTCAAACGCGCGCTTTGCCTCTTCGCCCCCGGCCACCATTGCTTCCATCAGGACGCGCGGCGTAATTTGCCACGACACTCCCCACCTGTCCTTGCACCAGCCGCAGGCACTCTCCTGACCGCCGTTGCCGACGATGGCATTCCAATAGCGATCCGTCTCGGCTTGGTCCTCGGTCGCGATCTGAAAGGAGAAGGCTTCGCTTTGTTTGAACGCAGGCCCTCCGTTGAGACCGATGCAACCAACGCCGGCAATCGTAAATTCGACCATCAGGACATCTCCCTTCTTGCCGGATGGATAATCGCTGGGTGCCCGATAGATTGTGCCAACTGAGCTATCGGGAAAGGTTCGCGCATAAAAGCTGGCAGCCGCTTCGGCATCCTTATCGTACCAGATGCAAATCGTGTTCTTTCTCATTGCCGATCCTCTCGTTGTGAAACCGAAGCGGCGTGATGCTTGGATGCAAAAAATGACCGCTTTGGGTCAATCGCGTTCGGCTGATTTGGCAACTGTCGGTCGAATGTCCGGCTGAAAGCGGACGCAGTTTCAGTCCGTTATTCGGGAGCACCTCTTGCCAGCGACACGCGGGGAACACGGCTATTCCAACCGCGTTGACCGGCGGCCAATAACTTTAGTGGGAGGCCGTCATGAGTCGCTTTGCATCGAGGATTGCCACGGCGCTTCTGGGCGTCAGTCTGCTTTGCGGCGTAGCGGACGCTCAGCAGCCTGCCGCTGATGTCGAGAAGGGAACGTTCCTGCTCACCATCTTTCTCAAGCACGACCAGTCCAAGCCGCTCGAGCAGATCAACGCGCAGCTTCGCCAGCAGGGCTTTTACAAGGCGTTCCCGCCGCCCGGCATCGAGGTGGTGAGCTGGTACGTGATGATGGGCATCGGCCAGGTGGTGACCCTGCGCGTGCCGGCCGACCGATTGCGCGAGGTCAATCGCGCCGTCGAGACGACGGCATGGGGTGGTTATCGCACCGAATTCTATCCGACCTACGACTATAAGAAGATCGCCGAAGAGACCCGCAAGAAAGCGCAGACGCAGGACTCCGCTCCGCAGTGAAGGTCGTGGCTGGCTTAGCCTCGAAGACGCGAACGCTCTTTCCATGCGGCCATTCAATGCTCGGGCCGGCAGAGCCGGACCCGAGTGCGGCGCATGACGCGGCAAAAAGTTCGCCGTTTATTTCATGTGCTTCGCCAGGAATTCCTGCGTCCGCTTCCAGGCAAGCTCCGCGGCCTCCTTGCGGTAGCTCGCGCGCTCGTCGCAATAGAAGCCGTGCGGCGCGTCAGGATAGGTGTAGGTTTCCGCCTGCGGCAGCTTCTTCTTGATCTCGGCAACCGTGCTCATCGGGATGCCTTCGTCCTTCTCGCCGAAGTGCATCTGCAGCGGGCATCTCGGCTTCTCGTCGGCGAACTTGGCGATCATGCCGCCGTAGAAGCTAACTGCGGCGGAGAGGCCGGGAATACGGCAGGCGGCAAGGAACGCCGCGGTGCCGCCCATGCAGAAGCCGACGACGCCGACCGGGCCGATGCCCTTGAGGTCGTCCTTGGCCGCGGCCATGTCCGCGACCATGTTGTCCCAGTTGAGATTGCCGAGATAGCTGCGCGCGTGCGCAATCTCATCCGGCGTATAGCCCGACTCGAAATTGCGCACGAAACGGTCGAATACCGCCGGCGCCACCGCGGCGTAGCCGAGCGCGGCGAGGCGGTCGCACACCGCGCGGATGTGATGATTGACGCCGAAAATTTCCTGCACCACTACCATGCCACCCTTCGGCTTGCCTTGCGGGTCGGCGCGATAGGCGCCGAGCGAGTGCTTGTCGGCAGCCGTGAGGGTGAATTGCTTGCCCAAGTGAACCTCCCGTTTTTCGTCAATCGATATGGAAAATCCGTCGTCCCGCGACGTCTCTAGCATAGCGACTTGCCGCCAAACCAGCGGGCGTGCCCCGGACGCGGCGCAGCACGAAGCGTCGCGGTCCCCGGTCTGCAGCGCAGCGCTTACCCGCTGCGCTGCGCCGGGGCAGAGCTCAGGCAAACGCCTGCCACAGCAGTTCATACGAGCGGCGGCGCGCTGCATGGTCGTAGATCATCGTCGTCACCATCAATTCCTGAGCCTGCGTCGCCGCCATGAGCGGCTCAAGTCGCGCTCTAACCGTGGCGGGCGCGCCGACCGCGATGCGCGCGCGGCTCTGCGCGATGCGCGCTTTGTCGACCGGCGCGTAATCGTAATTCGCCGCGTCTTCTGGCGAGGCGAGCGGCAGGTGCTCGCCTTTGGCGCGGCGCACGACATTGAGGTCGACCGTGGCGGCAAGCCGCTCGGCCTCGGCGTCGCCGTCGGCGCAGACGACGTGCGTCGCCAGGATGGCGTAGGGCGCGGCATGGGCGGGCGAGGGACGGAAGCTGTCGCGATAGAGCCGCATCGCCTCCACCGCGTCGAAATTGGCGAAGTGATGCGCGAAGGCAAAGGCGGCGCCGATCTGCCCGGCCAGCTGCGCCGAATAATCCGACGAGCCGAGCAGATAGATCGGTGGCAGAGGCACCTCCGCTGGCATTGCCTGCACTTTGTGGAACGGATGGCCTTCGGGAAAGCCGCGTGTCTCCAGCAGCATCAGCTCCTGGAAACGCTGGAGGAAATCGTCCTCCTCGGAAATGCCCTGCCGCCGCCGCAGCATGTAGGAGGTCGCGGGATCGGTACCGGGCGCGCGGCCAAGACCTAAGTCGATGCGGCCGGGATAGAGCGCCTCCAGCACCTTGAAGCGCTCCGCCACCATCAGCGGCGCGTGATTGGGTAGCATGACGCCGCCGGAGCCGACGCGGATGCGGTGCGTCGCCGCGCAGATCTGTCCGATCATGATCTCCGGCGCCGAGGACGCAATCGCCGGCAGATTGTGATGCTCCGCCACCCAGTAGCGTGTATAGCCGAGGCGGTCGGCAAGCTGCGCGAGGTCGAGCGTGTTGCGCAGCGACTGGGCGGCGGGGATGCCTTCCGACACCGGCGAGAGATCGAGGATGGAGAGCGGTAGCATGCGGTTATCCTCTTAGGTCATTCCGCGGCCGGAGCGAAGCGAGCTTGGCGCACGCTTGCCTGGGATGACAGGCGAAACGATCCGCGTAATATGCGTGGCGGAGCTGGCAGTCGGAGTGCACCCATGGCCTCGCTGCTCGAATGGAAGGTTCCCGCCGCGGCGCAGCCGCGTCCGGAAGATTACGGCTACGACCTCGAGCGGGCGCTTGCCTCGGTCGTCGGCATCCATTCGCTGATCCCAGGCGACGCCTTCACCGCCGAGACGCTCGGCACCGAGCGGGCCGGCAATGGCGTGATGATCGACGACGGCTTGGTGCTCACCATCGGCTATCTCATCACGGAAGCCGAAACGGTGTGGCTGCATTTCGGCGACGGCCGCGTCGCTCCGGGCCATCCTCTTGGTTACGACCATGAGACCGGCTTCGGCCTGGTGCAGGCGCTGCAGCGGCTCGATCTGCCGGCGCTGCCGCTCGGCTCCTCGCAAGCGCTCGACATCGGCGTGCGCGTGGTGGTGGGCGGCGCCGGCGGGCGCACGCGCTCGCTCGCGGCGCGCGTGGCGGCGAAGCAGGAGTTCGCCGGCTACTGGGAATACGTGCTCGACGAGGCAATTTTCACTTATCCTGCGCATCCGAATTGGGGCGGCACTGCGCTGATTTCGCCCGACGGCAAGCTGGTCGGCATAGGCTCGCTGCAGGTCGAGCGCGAGCGCGAGGGCCGCGACGAGCACCTTAATATGATCGTGCCGATCGATCTGGCAAAGCCGGTCGTCGATGATCTGCGCAAGTTCGGTCGTGTGCAGAAGCCGGTGCGGCCCTGGCTCGGCGTCTACTCTACCGAGATCGAGGATAAGGTCATCGTTGTCGGCATTGCGCCCAAAGGACCGGCGGCGCGTGCCGAGCTCAAGAACGGCGACGTTGTGCTCGCGGTTAAAGGCGAGCGCGTGACCTCGCTCGCCGGCTTCTACCGCAAGGTCTGGTCGCTCGGCGAAGCCGGTGTGGCGGTGCCGCTGACCCTGCATCGCGACGGCGTCACCTTCGAGGTGTCGGTGAACTCCTCCGACCGGGCCAAATTCCTGCGCACTCCGCGCCTGCATTAACGCAGGGCAGCCTCCCGGGCCGCGGGAGGCTGCGCCAGGTTTCAGGAACCAGCCGCCAGAAATCGGGTTGGCCCGCACATGCCGGGCGGCCTAGATCGCGTCATGACCTTGTCGAGTCTCACCCGCGCCTACCATGTCGAACTCACCGGCGCCGCGGCGACCGCGGTGGTCGCTGGCATGATCGGCGTGTTGTTTGCCGGCTCGACGCTGCTCACGCCGCTCTACATCATGTACGAGCAGCGCTTCGGCTTTTCCAAAATCACGTTGACCCTGGTTTATGCGGCCTACGTGCTCGGCAATCTCGGCGCGCTGCTGCTGTTCGGCAAAGCCTCCGACATCGCCGGCCGCCGCGTCGTCGCGTTGGCGGGAATCGCGGCGAGCATCGTCAGCGCCTTGGTCTTCCTGTTCGCGCAGGGCATCGCGTCGCTTTATATCGGACGTATTCTCAGCGGGCTCGGCATCGGCGTCGGCGCGGGCACCGGCACCGCCTGGCTCGCCGAGCTCATTGCCGCCAAGGACCAAGGCCGCGCCAGCACGGTTGCCACCAGCACGAATTTCTTCGGTCTCGGCCTCGGCGCGCTCGCCGCCGGTTTGCTGGCGCAATACGCGCCGCTGCCTCTGCAGCTGCCGTTCATCGTCTACCTCGCCGCGCTTTTTGCTGCTGCCGCGCTGGTGTGGCGCACGCATGAGACCGTCGCCGGCCGGCCGCTGCGCGAGGTGCCCTTGCGCCCGCAGTTGTCGGTGCCGCGCGCGTTGCGTGCGCAGTTCGTGCCCCCCGCGGTCACGGGCTTTGCCAGCATGGCGCTAGTCGGTTTCTACGCCGCGCTCGCGCCCAGCATCCTCGCCAACGACTTGCACGAGACAAGCCATGCGGTGGCCGGCGCGCTGTTCTTCGAGCTGGCGATCGTGGTGTCCGCCTGCATCGTGGTGACGCAGAAAGTGCCGAGCCGCACCGCCATGCTATCTGCGCTCGCTTTGATGCCGCCCAGCGTTGCGCTGCTCGTCGCCGCGCAGTTGCTGGCGTCAATGGACGTCATGCTCGTCGCCACCGCCTGTTGCGGTGTCGCCGCCGGGCTCGGCTACCGCGGCAGCCTGCAGGTGGTGAACCAGATTGCGCCGCAGGAGCGCCGCGCCGAAGTGATGTCGAGTTATTTCGTCTGCGCGTTTTGCGGCAATGCGCTGCCGGTGATCGGCGTCGGCGTCATCGGCACGATGTGGAGCGCCGCTGCAGCGAGCATCGTCTTTGCTGCCGTGATCGCCGCGTTTGCCTTGGCCGCGCTGGGCTTCGGTCTCAGGCACGCCAAAGCTTAGCGTTTGCGTGCGAACAACGCTCTGGCGCCGGCGCCTGCATAGGCGGCGGTGATCAGCCAGGCAATGACGGCGCCGATTGCGAAAGCGGCGCGGCCGATGGTTTCCGCCCAGGCGCCCCAGATGGGGATCGGCAGCAGGAAATGGCGCGGGCCGGCGCCGAAAGCGACCCAGCTGGCCGCGCTCGCCAGCGCGGCGCAGGCGGCGACCGCAGCGAGCCATTGCAGTGCGACGAGCACGCGCGGCGCATCCGCCGGCAGGTCTTCGGCTGAATCCGGTACATTGAGCCAGCCGCGCACCAGGACCATGACGCCGCCGGCGAGGAAGATGAGGCCAACGCAGGCGGCGAGCCATTGCGGGCCGTTGATGCTGTCCGGCGGCGCCGTCACATCGGCGCCGGCCAGCAGGAAATAGACGCCGCCCGCGGCGCACACCGCGCCGATGGCCAGTAGCTGCCGGTCGTGAACGCGCGCACTCGCCACGCAACATCTCCGTCGCGCGTGAGCATGGCAGGCGCTACTTGAGATTTCGTTGCCTGGGACCGTTACGAGTACAGCATTGCCGGCGGCCCCGGATCTGCGGCGCAACACTGCGCGTTGCGCCGCGTCGGGGCACAAATGCGTCAACCTTCTTCGATCCTGTCCACACGGTCGGGATAGAACGCCAGGTGCTCCTTGATCTCCGTCACCGCCGGAAAGGGCTGTTCGTAACTCCACACGGCGTTCTCGGCGCTGCGGCCGTCGACAGTAATGCTGAAGTAACTGGCGTCGCCTTTGTATGGACAATGGCTGGTATGCGCGGTGCGCGACAGCGCCGCCATATCCACGTCGGCGCGCGGAACGTAGTTAACGGCGGGATAGCCTGCTTCGCGCAAGGTCAGCGCCCGCGTGCTGTCGGCGATGGTCTTGCCGGCGAAGGTGACGCGCACGCGCTTGCCGTTGCGCGCAATGGTTATCGGATGATCGGGTCCCGGAATTTTCACGGCGCGCTCCTTTTGTCCTTAACGTCCTGTTAGCTACGACATAGGGTGTATGCGTCCGCTTGGCGAGACGCTCATTGAGACGCTTTGAACAAATTGAGGCAATGCGCTTAGCAATATCGCAGAACCTTGCCACTAGCGTCGCCCCGCGGACGGGACAAGGCGGTACACATGACGCAAGTCGAGCGCGTGCTGGCGAGCAAGTCGATGGAGAAGCTGATCCAGGGCCTCACCATCCTGGTCGTCGACGGCAACGCCTATATGCGCCGGCTCACGCGCATGATGCTGATGAATCTCGGCGCCAAGTCGGTGCTGGAGGCGGCCGACGGCCTCGCCGCACTCGAGGCGATTCGCACCTGCGATCCCGACGTCATGTTTCTCGACTGGGATATGCCGGTGTTGAACGGCCTGGAAGTGATGCGCATCGTGCGCTCGCCCGGCGTGTTCCCGCGTCCCAATCTGCCGATCGTCATGCTCACCAGCCGCGCCCAGCGTTCGGCGGTGATGGAAGCCTTGTGCAACGGGGCGCACGAATTCTTGCTCAAGCCCACCTCGCCGAAGGCGCTGGGCGACCGGCTTATGTCGATCGTCGCCAAGCCGCGGCCGATGGTAACGATGGGCAAATATTACGTGCCGCAGCCGCGCCGCATGCCGGTGACGGCCGAGCTGGCGAACTAGACCTGAACCGATCGAGCTGACCTGAGCCTTGACGCGCTCATTCCCGCGCAAGCGGGAATCCGGCGCCAGTTACTCGGCGCTTCAATTTGTCGTCCCCGGCTTGCGCAGGAACGGGCGAGAAACGAAAAGCCGATTCGATCCGATCGAGCGCGCGATAGGCGATTGAGCTTCGACCGCTACTTCGGCGTAATGCCGGCGAGCTTTGCCGCCTCGCGCATATGCGCGTAGTCCTCGCGAATGAAGGCGGCAAAGCCCTGCGGGGTCATCTGCTCGGCTGTCGCGATCTCCGAACCCATGGCGCGCAGGCGCTCCGGCGCCGGTCCGCCGGTGAGGCCGCCGGCCACCGCCTTCTGCAGTTGGGCGACGATTGCGTCCGGCGTCTTCGCCGGTGCCACGATGCCGATGTAGCTTTGCGCGGTGAAATCTTTGACGCCGCCTTCGATGAAGGTGCCGATGTCGGGCGCAAGCTGCGAGCGGCGCGCCGCCGCAATCGCCAAGATGCGCGCCTTGCCGCCTTTGTGCAGCGGCAGCGCGGTGGAGAATTCGGTCATCGCGCCCTGGATGGTGCCGCCGATCAAATCCGGCAACAGCGCGCCGCCGCTCTTGTAGGGCACGTGGGTGATGTTGGCGCCGGTCGCCGCCTTGAAGCGCTCGAGCGTCATGTGCGTGGCGCTGCCGACGCCGCTGGTGGCGACGTTGACCGGTTGCTGCTTCGACAGCGCGATCAGCTCAGGCACGGTCTTGGCGGTGACGTTGTTGCTGAGGATGAGCACGTGCGGGACGTAGCTCGTTAGTGCAATCGGCGCGAAGTCCTTCAGCGGATCGTAGGCGAGATGCGCCTGCACGAAGGGATTGACGGTGAGCGGCCCGTTGGAGCCGACCAGCAGCGTGTAGCCGTCAGGCGCTGCGTGCGCGACCGCTTCCGCACCGATGCTGCCGCCGGCGCCGCCGCGATTGTCGACCACCACCGGCTGGCCGAGGGCCTTCGCCATCTGCTCGCCGACCACGCGGCCGACGATGTCGGCGTTGCCGCCCGGCGCGAAGGGAACGATCATGTGGATCGGATGGTCGGGGTAGGCGGCAAAAGCCGCGCGCGGCAGCAGACCCAAAGCGGAACCGGCGCCCAGCGCGCTCAGCAAGGCACGGCGCGAGATCGGCATGGGTGCGCTCCTCCGGACGGGTGATGGTGATGCCTTTGCGGCGATGGCGCGCCCGAGACGATTCGAACGTCCGACCTTTGCCTTCGGAGGGCAACGCTCTATCCAGCTGAGCTACGG
>Ga0070740_10004052_pt1 | contig 14791 bp, 28 predicted proteins | sample Coa_R2_FD_67286 | JGI IMG/M metagenome (GOLD analysis project Ga0070740, IMG submission 67286) | Surface soil microbial communities from Centralia Pennsylvania, which are recovering from an underground coalmine fire - Coalmine... | ecosystem: Environmental > Terrestrial > Soil > Unclassified ... | reverse complement strand
GTGGGCGCTGATGTCCGCGGCCACCGCGATCTCGCCGGAGGCGAGGTACTGCGAGCCGTCGAGGGTGCGGTACACCTCGGGATCCCCCGGCCGGAAGAACACCCGGGCCGGCTTGCCCCCCTCGGGGGCGACCAAACGTGTCACGGTGCCTTGGATCTTCGTGGCCATGTTCTCTCCCATCGAGCGAGCGAAGGTCGACGGATCTATCGCTGCACAGACGGGGGCGCCTGTCTACTTACGCCGGGGGCTCGTCGCCACCGCGCGGGGGCAGGTTCTGCGTGAGGCGGCGCTTCAAGGTGCGCAAGACCCGGTTCTCCACCTCGAGCTCCTTGACCCGGTCCTCGAGGCCGCCGATCCGCCGCCCCTGGTCCTTCTGCGATTCCTTGAGCTGCTTCACGCCGGCCACGGCGACGCCGGCGGCGAAGATGACGCCGCCGACGGAAAGGAGGTCCGCAAACGTCGGCACGTTCACGACGGCGGCGGGGCCGGGGGCTCCTGCGACGGTAGCCCGAACATCTCGAGGCGCGCGCCCCAGCGCTGGGCGAGCAGCTCGAGCATGCGGGTTGCCGCCTCGCGGTCCTCCTGCAGGGTGCGGGAGAGGGTGCGGGAGGCGGCGGCCACCCCGGCGAGGTAGCCCAGCACCAGCCCGGCGGCCATGAAGAGCGAGAACGCGATCACGAGCTGCAGCACGAACGACCTCCGTCGATGGAGCCCAGGCCCAGGGCGACGATTTCCTCCTCCTCCATCCCGAGGGCATGGGCGAGCTCGTGGCGGAGGACGGTACGCAGGTTCTCGGGGGTGAGAGGGTCGATGTTCTCGAGAAAGAGGACAACGTCTCCCTCGGCTGGCCGCTGGTCGGGCAGGGCCGTCTCGCCCATGCGCCCGAGCTCCCGCGCCCACCCGTAGAAGGCGCCGAGCTGGCTGGGCTCGCAGCCGCGGGCGAGATCGTCGGCGTCGGGGCGCGCCTTGACGCGGAGCCATACGCCGGCGACGGCCAGGGCGTCGGCGCCGAGCTCGGCGAGCACCTCGCGCACGATGTTCCCGAGGGAGGTCACGGGATCGACGGTTCTCCCCACTCCTCCGAAAAGCAAGCGCTCCGGTGGGGCGCCGAGCCCACCAGGGAGGCCGGCGAGCGGTGCTGCACGAGGGACGGAAGGTGGTAGGTGACCGTCAGCCCGAGGAGCGCCGCCACCGCGCCCAGGTGGCGATCCCAGGGCAGATCGGAGGCCACCGAGTGCCAGTTGAGGCAGAGGCCCTCGACCACCGGGCGAGACAGGAGGAGGGCCTGCGCGCACTCGAAGCCGGAGGCCAGCTCGTCGCGGGTGTGGTCCGGCGGCATGGCCCCGCCCATCCCCCGGCGGTAGAGGCTGGCGAAGAGGTGAATCCGCCGGGTGGCCCTCCACCGCCAGAGGTGCGACCAGATGAACCGGTTGAACACGATGTCATCGTCGAAGAGGGCGAACAGCCGCTCGCGGGGGAAGTCCCGCAAGAGGCGCTGAAGAGCTCCGACGCGCGCCACGATCTGGCGCTCCCGGCTTGGAGGGCCGTTGCCGTGGTCGAGCTCGAGGAAGGGGCGGCCGGGAAAATCCGTCTCGCCCAGGCTGCGCAGGGTCTCGAGGGCCTCCGCCTGGCGCTCAGGGCACGTGAAAACGACCCACTTCACGAGCCGCCGTGGGCCGCTTCGGGGCCCGGTTCAGGAACGACCGCCAGAATCGGCGCCGGCTCCTTGGTCTCGTCGGCGTCCACTGCGGGGGGCGGCGGCGCGGCGGCGTTCTCGAGAGCGGTCCAGAGCGCACGGATCACCTGCCGGGCCGTGAGGATCCGGCCGGACAGCAGCAGCATGCCTTGAGACGCCACGGCGTCGGCCTCGGCCGCCAGCATGCTGGAGACCGCCTCCACCTGCGCCTTGAGCTGATCGTCCGAGACGAGCATCAGGCCACCGTGCCGGCGACGGTGATGACGCCGTCCGTGATCAGCGTCTGGACCGCGTTCGTCTTGCGCTGCCCGGCCGTCGAGGCCCCGGCCCCGAAGAGCACCCCGAGAAGCTTCGTCATCTCCCCGGTGATGGCCCGGGCGACGCCGTCGGTGAAGACGCCGGCGGTCAGGTCAAAGCCGATGCACGCAGCATCGGTGAGCCGGACGACGTGGACGTTGCCCGTGGCCACCTCGGCAAACGAGATCTGGACGTTCGAGCCGGCGAAGTCGATCAGAAAGGTCTGCAGCACCAGGCCGGTGACGGTGATCGTCTTGGCGGTGGTGAGGGTGATGTCTCCGTTGGGCATGGGCGCGCTCCTATCCGTAGAGGGGGATCCGCCGGGTGCCGCCGGCGGTCTTGACCGTCCACCACTCCTGAATGGTGACGGCCGTGGTCCCCGGCGCCAGGTTTCCGGTGGTGACGGTGCCCGTGCCGTTGGCCGCCACGCCGACGGCGGCGATCTTGAGCTGCGTGCTGGCCTGGTCGATGCGGAACGCCTCCGCCTGGTTGGCGGCAAAGAGGACGTCTGCCGTGTTGCTGCTGCCGATGATGGCCAGGCCGCCGGCGTTCGTCCCGAGGATCACCCAGGCGCTGTTGGCCTTCGTGAGGCCCCATTGGGTGCCCACCGCCGACCCGCCGAACCCCTGAAGCAGCGGCGCGCCGGCGGTGCTCGAGGCCACCACCTGCGAGTTGCCGGCGGCGTTGGTGCACGCGAAGGTGTAGATCGCGCTCCCGCCGCTGGTCGCGTCGATGACCCGGTTGTTGACCGAATCCGGCGTCTTGCCGACGCCGAGAAGCTTGTTCACCTCGTCGTAGACGAGGCCCGTCGAGCCGCCAAACCGCACCGTTCCCTTGGTGCCGTTGGACGTCGACGTGAGCGTCAGGTTGCCGCTGGCGCCGGTGTCGCCGATGACGGTCTGTCCGCCGGCCAGGCCGACCGTCAGGGTCGCCTGCAGGTTGTTCGAGCCGTCGAGCGAGAGGCCGCTGCCCAGGGAGAGGCCGAGGGTCAGGTTGGCCGAGAGATTCCCGCCGCCGGTGAGGGGCGCGCTCGTGCTCACCGTGCGGCTGGTCTGGACGGCGTTCGTGATCTTCTGGTGGTCGGTGGACGTCAGGTAGCCGTTGACCGCGTCGGTCGCCGCCGGGATGGCCAGGGTGAGATCGGAGGAGAGGGCGCCGCCGCCCGTGAGGGGCGCGGTGGTGTTGATCAGCCTGGTGTTGGGGACGGTGCCGCTCGAGGGGCTCTGCCCCACTTGCGTCCACCCCGGCTGGTGCCACCCGCGTCGGCTATTGCCCATGGGTCACGTCACCTGGAACTGGTACGGGAACGTGGGCACCCCCGAGAAGGAGGTGGTGAGCAGCCAGTCGGTGGTGTCGGTGACGGCCGGGAAGGGGTCCGGCGGCGGGTAGGCGAACACGCTGGCTTTCTTCCAGCCGATCCCGATCCGGAAGGTGCCCGGCAGGGTCACGCCGTCCCAGTTGGAGCCGAGGATCGCCGGCAGAGCGTTGGGCGGGGTGATGTTGAGCTCGCCCCCGCTGGCCTGGTTGTGGGCGTTCCGCACGAACCAGAGGATCTCGCCGGCGGTCACCGAGACGGAGACGGTCTGCGTGTGCACGCTGTTGAAGCTGCCCGCGTTCCAGAGCACGGACGTCGCCAGCGCCCCAGGCTGCCAGAGCGATCCCACCTTGCTCCGGTAGATCGCGGAGAGCGCGTTGTTCGTGCTGAGCGGGTTGCCGTACGCCACCCCCACCTTGGTGATGGTGCCGGCCTGCAAGAAAAGCTGCGGGACCGCCACCAAGGTGTCGTCGGTGCTGGTGATCCCGCCGAAGGCCAGCGTGACGTACCCGGCGGCCGGCCCCGGGCCGAGCGCGCCCCAGGCCCCCGGGATGTACCACGCGTTCGGGTCCCACCCCTGATTGATCGTGAGGCTCGAGCTCGCCGCCCCGCTCGTGCCGACCCGTCGAAAGGCGACTCTCTGGAGGCCGGCCTGTCGCTCTCCCATTCACCGGCCTCACTGCTCCGATACGTGGAAGTCGATGTCTCCCGCGACGCTCACGCTGGCCACGTCGATCTGAAAGTACAAGGCGGACGCGTCGAGATCGAAGGTCACGAAGGCCGTGTTGTAGGGGACCGAGACCGCAGAGGCGGCAAACCAGGCCCGGGTGACCGGGTTCAAGATCCACATGATGACCGAGAACCCCGCGGCGACGGCGGTGGCCGGGTTCACCGTCGGGGCCTTGAGGCCCAGCATGACGCCCGTCGTCTGCAGGCCGGTGGTGCTGAGCGGCGCCATCACAAAATGCGCCTGCGTCGTGCCGTCGACGGGCGCGGCGTTGATGTTGGTGGTGGTGAGCCGGAAGGGCCGAGCTCGGACGAGGGCTGCCTGCGTGGCCACCGGCTACCTCCAGTAGAAGCCTGCGGCCGAGAGCTGCAGGGCGCTGATTCCGGTGTTGATCGACGAGGGGAGGCCGTCCACCACCTCGCGGGCCTGGATCCCGATGGCCCCGTAGGTGGAGGGGACGTCCCAGTCGAAGGTCACGAGGTTGATGTTCGCGTCGAGGCCGGTGCGGTGGACGAGGATCGGAGCGCTCGCCAGGTAGGCGATGACGTTCACCTCGATGTAGACGTACTGATTGACGAACGCCGCGGTGGTGGCGACGTTGGCCGAGAGGATGAGCTGCCCGCGCCGGGCCCGCTCGAGCGGGAACCGGTAGACCTCCGAGAAGCCAGACAGGCCCAGGATGTTGGCCGGGGCCGTGACCAGCAACGGATAGGCGGTGTCGCGATCGTCCACCTCGACGATCTCGACCCGCCCGTCCGGGGTCCGCGTGACTACGGGATCCACCGCTCCCCGCTCAGCCGATCGCGCCCTTGAGGAGGCAGTGGTGACCGAGGGTGATCTGGATGCTCGAGGTGGTGAGGTTGGTGAAGTTGTACAGAAGGCTCGTGTTCTGGGGCAGCACGATCTCGTAGCCCGGGAACTGGTCCCCGAAGACTCCGAAGACGGAGGATCCGATGGCCTCCGAGCTGCCGATGATCTGGCGGTTGTCCGCCTGGTAGCTCATGGCCACCGAGAAAAGGTCGAGCCCGGGCCGGTAGGTCTGGGTGCCGGCCTGGGCGGTGATCTGGGCGGCCGCCTCCACGCCGAGGATGACCGCGCCGGCGCCGATGGGCACCGCCTGGTTCTGAGCGGTGGCCTGGCTGCCGAGGGTCACCGAAAGGGTGATCACCTGCAGTCGCATGTCCTGCAGCCGTAGGCCGGGGAAGCGTGGCGAGACGCGCGCCCAGACCCGATCGACGTCCAACATGGTCAGTCTCCCTGTACGAGTGGATCAACCCCCGCGGGCCGGGCCAGCCGAGGTCACAACGGCCCGGCCCGCGGAGGAGAAAGCGAGGGTCAGTTCGGGATCTGGTCGAGGACGTTGCCGAAGAGCCAGATCGTGATCTCGAGGAACGCCGAGAGCGCGACGGTGGTGTTGCTGTTGGGGGTGGCGGCCGCGCAGTTCAGCACGTACTGGAACTGCTCGTTCGCGCTGAGGGTGCGGGGGTTCTTGTAGCGGCGCACGTTGGTGAGCGCGGGCATGCCGTTGCTCGCCCCCTGCAGGGTGGTCGTGGTGGCCGTGGTGGCCGCCCACCCGTACATCCCCGTGCCCCCCGGCCAGAACTTGATCGGCCCGTGCTGGATGACAAGCGACTGGTTCTGCTTCTCGAAGCGCATGTTGGTGACGTCGAGCATCTGGGAGATGTCGGCGCCGATGGCTCCGGCGTTGAAGGAGACGCCCAGGTCGAAGAGCTGGAAGCCGCGGCCGGTGGGGATCTTCCCGCCGGAGGCCATGTTCGTCTGCTGCAGCGTCAGGTTGGCGACGCTGAAGTAGCCGGCGGCCGACCCCTGATCACCGATGCCGTTGGTGAAGTAGAGGTAGTCCTGCGCGGTCACCGCGCCGCCGCCGATGGTGTTGTTGGCCGTGTTCAGCGGGAAACGGCGGGTGTAGTAGAGGTAATTCTCCTCCACGCGACCCACGACGGCGCCCGTGCCGGCCATCTTGTGCAGCCGCGGCTTGCGGCCGCGGGCGAGCTCGTGGACGAGCTCCTCGGTGGGGTTCTGAAGCACGGAGACGCGCTTGCCCCCGCCCTCCAGTCGTTGGAGGAACCGGGCGACCAGCCCGTCCCGTGCAGCTCTCGCGACTTCGTTCAGCATGTGATGTTCTCCCTAGGTGTCCGCGGGCCCGCGCCAGGCCGCGCGGAGTCCCCTTTCGTGATCAGTGAACGGCCAGGCCTGGCGCTAGCCGAGGTTGACGTCGAGGCCCACCGGGTAGTCGGGGACCGCGGTTCCGCCCATCCCGTGCAGGGACGGGGCGTTCATCGGGCGGCCGGCGCTGTCGATCAGGGCCGACATCGCCCGGCGGGCGTAGGGGTCCTCGCGGATGAGGAGGCCCATCGCCTTCATGGTCTGCTGGGCGCTCGCGGTCTGCACACCCCCGTTGAGGCGGGCCACCAGCGAAGAGCCGATGTTCCCGAAGATACCGCCCATGATGGCAGCAGCGGTCACCGGGCGGCTGCGCAGGGCCACCGCAGCGGCCAGGCCCAGGGCCAGCTTGCCGCCGATCTGGACGGGCTGGCTCTTGTCCGCGAGGAACTTCGCGTCCACGAACGAGGCCACCGCGCCCGCGGCCACGGCGGGCACCGCCGTCGCCAGCGTGAACTTGAGGGCCCCTCCCACGCGCCCGCCCATGCCGGGGTTCCGGCGGCGGCGGTGGTGATGCCGCCGGCCGGGGTTCCGGCGGCGCCGGCGGTGGCGCCGGGGGTTCGAGACTCGGATGATGGTGGCGGGGCGCCGTCGGCGCCGTCGGCGTCTGGCCATGGTGCTCGTTCCTTTCGTTCGGGTGATGGCGACGGAGGGGTTGCGCCTCCGGCGCCGCTTGCGGTGAGGGTTGGAGGCCCGGCGGGCGCGGCCGTGCGACTTCTTGTAGCGACGCAGCCCCGCGATCATCTTGCGGAACGCGGCCCGCTGCTTCGCCGTCCGTCCGCCCTTGCGCCGTCGTGCCATGCTGATCCGTCCTTTCCGTCTGCGTCCTGGGTTGCGGAGCGCGCCCGTCGTGGAGCCCACTCCCACCGCCTTGTTCCGACGCTGCAGCTCCTTGGCTGCCGCTTTGTCGCCCCGTCCGGCTCGCAGGTAGAGCTGGGAGCGGGTCAGGTGGCGGATCGTCAGTCGCGTGAGCCGGCGCTTCACGTTCGAGGCGCCTCGCACGTAGCGCAGACGTCGCCGACGGGGGTTGCGTTGCCGGCTGCGCTCGAGCGCTGCGAGCAGCTCGGCGTCGCTCGGGGTGCGCATCTCGACCGTGCGGGCCGCGTCCGCGGCGCTCCGCGTCCGGAGGACGCGCCGGCCCTTCCGGGCAGAGGTCCGAGCGATGGGGCGCGCGCGTCGTCGCTTGGCGGTGGCCATCAGTCGACGATCCCCCGGTCTTCGACGTCGTAGTCGCCGCCCACGATGTGCAGGCGCCGGTTACGAGGGTCCATCGCGAGGACGGGCTTTTTGCCGCCGTCCTCGCCGAACTCGTGCTCCCACGTCGCCCGCTCGCCGCCCTTGTGGGTCGAGTAAGCCACCGCCTCGAGGCGGCCCAGCTTCACCAGCGACCGGGGCAGGGGCGACGGCTGCACCTTGAGGCGCTTTCGCGATCGGTCCCCCCAGTGGAACCCCGCGAACATCTCCTCCGCCTCCTCGAGGCCGCCGGGGTTCACGTGGTCTCCCCGAAAGGGCGGCGACCGTCGCGGTCGCGCTCCTCTCTGGTCAGGTACCAGAGGCCAGCGAGCACCACGCCCGCGACCACCAGCGGCCACCACGGCCAGGTGGTGGGCGGCGTCTCACCGGTGACGGTGAGCGGATCGTAGATCGTGATCGTCCGCTGCATCTCCCCGAGGTTGGGATCCCCGAGGTTCGGGTCGGAAAGGCCCACGATCACGCGTGCACCACCGGGCCGACGAGCGGGGCCGCCGGCGTCTTCTTGTGAGCCAAGGCGATGAGGAGGACCGCTCCGGCCGCCACCATCGCCAGCAAAAAGGGCGTGGACGAGGTCAGCGGCTCACCACCGAGGAGCCCGCCCACACCTGCAAGCCCGAGGGGGCCGCCCGCCGCCGCGGCCGGCTGGGGACGGAGCGCCCCCACCGCCTGCCCGGCCCCCTGGAACACGTCTGCCACCGCGTCGCCCTGGGCGTGGATGACGGTGCCGGCGGCGCCGCCGGTGGCGGTCACGAGCTGGGAGGCGCCGCCAAACGCGGTCCCCACGAGTCCCGTGGTCCCGCGGAACACGTCCGTCACCACCGTCCCCGTCGCCCCTCCGACGGCCTTCACCAGGTCGACGGGCGCGGCCACCACCGCCTTGGCCACGCTGGCCGCCGGCTTGGCGGCGACGCGCGCCACCTCGGAGAGTCCGCCCGTCGCCACGCCCACGCCGACGCGCTCGAGCGTGGACAGAAACGAGCCCATCATGACCAGCGGCACCCGATCACCTCCGGCGCAGCACCAGGAAGGTCACGAGCCCGCCCACGGCCAGGGCGCCGTAGGTGAGGAGCTCCTTGTTGCGTGCAGCGGCCGCGGCCGCGGCCGCGCTGGCGGCCGCCGGGTTCACCGGCGTCGAGCGCTTGAGCCCGAAGGCGGCCGAGACCACGTTGGCCACGTCGTCCAGCGCCGTCGTGCCGAACTTCGTCCAGTCGAACGAGGTCCCGCTACCGGTGCCGCTCGAGGAGCTCGCCGAGCCGTAGAGGCTCTCCGCCGCCGTGAAGTCCGCCGCGGCGTCTGCCGCGTCGCTGGCGCTGAGGTTGTCGTCTCCGAAACCGTAGAGCATGGGATCGACCTGATCCCATCGCTGCACAGACAGTTTTTGTTGTCTACTTAGCGGGAGAGGGTGATCGCCGCGAGGGCGGCGCCGCCGACGAGCGCGATCGCGAGCATGGTCGACTGCGTCTCTTGGGCCTTCTGCTGGGCCAGCAGCGCCGCGACCTGATCGGGCGTGGGCCCCGCCGCCGGCGGCTTGAAGATGTCGTTGATCAGAGTGCCGCCGAGGTTGGCGACGAGGCTCGCGCTGATGGGATCGAGCCCCATGCCGTGCAGATTGCTGCCCGCCGGGCGGTGACCGTGGCCGTGGCGGACGTGCTTGCTGAGCGCGCCGGGCGAGGGGCCGGTGGCGACGAGCGCGCGGCCGCCGCCGACGATGGGCACCGTTCCATGGGGCGCGAGCCCGGGCGGCGGAGGAGGCGGTGCAGGCGAGGGGCCCGCGGCGACCAGCGTGCGGCCGGCGCCGACGAACACCGTCCCGTGGGACGCGAGCCCAGGCGGCGGAGGAGGCGGCGCAGGCCAGGGGTTCGTGGCGACGAGCGTGCGGCCGGCGCCGACGAACACCGTCCCGTGGGACGCGAGCCCAGGCGGCGGAGGAGGCGGCGCGAACACCGAGGGATCGATGGCGGCAAGGCTCATGGCAGCTCCTATCCGATGAAGAGGCGCAGGTTGCGCAGGTTGCGGCTCCGCGCGATGGCGATCGGATCCGTCATCGCCCGGATCGGCCGCTGCAAGGTGGTGTCGAGAGGCAGCCGCACCGTCCGCTGCTGGCCGGAGGTCACCAGGGCCCGAGGAAAGATGTGGTTGTAGGTGGTCTGCCCCTCGGCCTCCCAGGCCATGCCGACGAGCTCGGTTTCGACGCCGATCGACTCGAGGAGCGAGCACACGACGGTGGCGTGATCGTCGCAGTCCCCGTACCCGCAGGCGATCGTCATCGTCGGCGTCTGGAACACCTCGGGGATCTCTCGCACGTAGCGGATCGAGCGCTGCACCCAGTCCCCGATCGCCAGGGCGTAGTCGAAATCGTTCCGGGGCATGCAGTTGTAGACCCGGAACACCAGATCGCGCGCCCGGGCCCGGATGGCGGCCAGGCAGCGGCTCATCTCCACGGTGTCGCGGAGGTACCGGATCTGGTCCTCCTGCGATCGGAAGGTCACCCGGCGGGTGGAGACCTCGTCCCCGGCGACGGTGTGCTCGACTTCGGGATCCCCGAACCTGCAGATCACCCGATCAACGGGTAGCACGGACACGCGCGCGTGTCCCGTTACGCCTCACGGCCGGCATGTCCAGGGGCGGCGGTGGCGGCGGCGCGCTCGCCGGCGTCGAGAGATCCGACGCGGCCTGGCCGACGGTGGTGGGTGGCGCGGCCGGCGCCGCGTTGGGGATCTGCTCGAGCATCTGCACCGTGTGTCCGAACGCCTGCTCCGCGAGCCCGGTGGCCTGCTCCTGCGAGTACCCCTTGCCCATCAGGGTCTTGATCGCGGCCTGCAGACGCGTGGCGGATTCCCCGGTCAGCACGATGCGCGGGCCGGTCGTGGGGGGCAGCGCCGGCGGCCCGGCCGCGGCCCCGGGCCCGGTCATGCCCTTGAGATGCTCGATGATTGCCGGCGCGTTGCCCATGAGCAGCGAGAGCGGATCCGTCGGGCCCGACTCGCCGTGGAGCTCGCGGCCGAGAGCCAGCCCCTGCAGGAGCAGCTTGACCGCCGAGCTGCCGTCGCTCGGGGTTTTCGCGTCTGCCTTCACCATGGTCAGCATCATCGCGTGGAACTGCCGATCGCGCTCCCGCGACTCCTCGGCCTCCCGTCGCAGCCGGGCCTCGCGCTCCTCGGCCTCCCGCCGCGCGCGCGCCTCCCGCTCCGCGTTCGCGGCGTTGGTGGCCTCGATCTGGATGCGCATCATCTGCATCTGCTGCTCTTGGCTCTTCGACATGAGCGCGAAGAGCTCCATGATCCCCAGCCCAGGCGCCGGCGGCGGCGGGGCGGGCGGCGCCGGTCGCTCCTCGGGCAGCTCGCCGAGCTGGACGCGGTACTTTCGCAGCGCCTCCTTGCTCTGGAACTTCGGCTCCCCGCTGATGGTGATGGTGCGGGTGCCCATGATCCGGCCGTTGCTGCCCTTGGCGGTGATCTTGTAGATCCCACCGCCGTAGCGGGTGAACACCATCGCCTCGTCCGCCTCCGGCGGCAGTCCCCCGGGCAGCGAGCCCTCCTCGACGGGCGCCACCCGGTACACGGAGATGGTGTGCACCGCCTCGCTGCCCTCGCCCTGGAAGAGCGGGACGCCCTTCGTCGGGTTGGCGGCCTCTTCCGCGCCTTCGCTCTCCTGCCTGGTCACGACGACGGTCTTGCCCACGTCCTCCATCGCTGCACAGACAGGCCTGGTTTACAAACGGTAGCGCCCGGGTTGCGACCCGGCGGAGCCCTGGTTCTGGCCTGGGGTTTTTCGCTGCCCGATCAGAGCCCGGGCAGGCGGAGCTGGGGCCGGCGGACGTGCCAGCGGCCGTCCAGCCACCGCGCCTCCCCGAACCGCTCCGCCAGATCCAGCGCTGCCCGGTCCGCGGGGTAGCTCCGCGAGACAATCACCCACCACTTCCCGTGCGGGTGCTGCTTCACCCGCAGCGCGCGCTTGATGTCCTCGGGCAGCGCCCGGAGGGCGTCCTGCAGGGCCCGTGAGCCGACGACGACGGTGGTCACCGCCGGCGGATGCTCGCACCCCCGGCCCCCGTCTTGCTAGTCCCCCTCCCTCGTGGCCTCCGGTCCGGGGGATGGCGCCTCAGGGGCGGGGGCAGGGGGAGGAGGGCGGCGAAGCCGCACGGGATCGGGCTGCTCGAGCCGCGAGGCGAGCGCGCTGGCGGTCGAGCTGAACCGCTCGATCGCTGATCCGATCCGAAGACAGCCTTGGTTTGCCAGTAGGGCGCCCCGTGACGCGCCTCTGTTTTCCGGATGGTGGGGGTTCTGACGCGCCTCTGTTTTCCACTTATCTTTCGCCACTCTCACCCTGAGAACGGTTCCGTGCGGCGGCGTCGCCCCGGACGCTCCTGCGCCTGCCGCCGGCGGGGCGTCGTCAGCGCCGGCGCGAGGGTCGAATTTCAGGGGGCGGGCAGATCCCTCCCCGTAGACCTCGGGGATTGGGACGCCTTGTCATCTCGCCGGCGGCCCGTGGCTCGGGCGGCCGGCTAGCGATTGGGCGGCGGATCGTCGGGCGGGGGCCAGGACGCCAGACGCCGCCGGCGAGCCTCGGCGTCGCTCAACGAACGATCGGCCTCCTGGCCGTTCGGCTTGAGCCTGGAGGCCTCCGGCTGCTCGAGCGGGTGTCGCGGCCCCTTCTCGAGCTCGAGGCGGGCCCGGTGGCGCTGCAGGGCCTTCCAGACGTCGTCCCCGAGGGCCTGCCAGAAGTCGTCGCGCAGCTTGAGCGTTGCGACGTCACCGGTGTAGCCGCGCACCTGACCGCGGTGGTCGACGATCTTCTGGCGGCGCTGGCGGCGGCCAATCCATGTGACCACCGCCTTGAGGCTGGAGAGCACCTCGTCGACCTGGCCGAGGGACACGCCGGCGAAGGCCGCGAGCTGGTGGCGCGAGAGCGCGCGGCGGTAGCGCGGCCGCTTCACCTGGCCGGCGATCTCCACCTCCACGTACTGCCCCACGATCCCGCTGCTGGCGCTGCAGCGCTCGACGCACGCGGCGAGAAAGCGCAATTGCGCCGCGCGGAAGTCGAAGCGGGGGAGGCGATCGGGATCCGAGGTGAAGGGCTGCATGCCGAAGCCGGGGACGCGCCGGCGGCGCCGGGCGAGCTCGGGCAGCTTTCGGCTCCGGTAGCGCAGGGTCTCCGGGGAGGTGAGGCGCTCGAGCGCGAGCGCGATCGGCTCCGGCGGGGGCTTGCTGAACTCGACCCGCCGGGCCGGCGTGCATACGAGGGGGGACGACCGATCGCACGGGAACTTGGGCCGGTTCCGCGGCGTCGGTCGCTCGATCACGAGTCCTCACCTCGGCCAAAGAGGGGACCCCACTTGCGGCTCATGAGCCGCCCGAGCTGGGCGCGCAGCTCGGAGGGGAGGCGCTTGGGCGGCCGCCGGCCTGGTGAGGCGCACGTCGCCCAGTGCGGCCACCAGGTGGGCGAGCTCTCCAGGCGGTCCGGTGGCCGCCGGCGCACGCGTTGGACGCCGGGCTCGACCGGAGATCCGTCAGGGAAGTACTCCGTGTAAAGCTCGAGGGAGCCGCCGGGCGCGGGCTCCACGTCCACCGGCATGCGCCGGCCGGCCTCCGAGAGAGCCCACACGATGACGGCGCCACAGGCGCGGCACCGGGAGGGCCCGTACTCGGGATCGGCCACCACCACCACCGGCATCAGTCGGCCGCGCCTCCGTCGGGGTAGGGCCGGAACGCCGGCGGGACCGCCACCCGGTTCGCGACCGCGATCTCCGCGTCGGTGGCCTGCGGGGAAAGCGGCGCCGGGGGCGGCGCCAGGTAGTAGGCGAGCGCCCACGTGCCGGCGCCGGCGGCGAGCAGGGCCCATCCCCGCCACGTCATGAGCCGCTGCCCTTCCCGGCGGGCTCCGCCTTGCGACGGAGCGCCCGGAAGAGCACCCCCGGGCCCACCGTCCCCGCCGTCAACCCGCGCTCGCGCAGGTGGCGCGCGAGATCGCGGTAGCTGGGCGTTGACGGCCAGTCCCGCCGGGGCTTGGTCCGTTTCCCCTCGCGCATGAAGCGCTTGGCCTCGGCCAGCGCCTCCGGCGAGAGGGGGTATGCCCGCCGGCCCATCACCCGCGCCGCTCCGCCTTGGGTGTCAGCCCCCGAAGGAAGGCCTTCACGTGCGCGGCCAGGCTGGCGATGAGCGAGAGGCCCTCCCCGATCTCGACGGCGACCGTGGTGGCGGAGTCCACCCGCGCGCTCACCTCGCCGGCGATCCGCACCTCGAGGTCGGCGAGCAGCTCGTCGACGAAGGTCAGCGAGACCGTGCCGGTGGGCGTGGTGGCCGCGGCTTGCCGGCAGAGATCGCGCATGCGATCGACGAGCTCCCGCAGCGTCGGGCCCGCGTAGGTGGCGCTCACGGTTCTTGCTCCGTCAGCGGGGCCCTCGGCGCCGGCGCGGCGGTGGGCGGCACCACGTCGTACTCTTGGGGCCCGCAAAGCTCGTCCCTCGAGTCGAGGTCGAGAAACGCCGCGAAGTCCTGCCGCAGAACGGCCGCCGAGGCGAAGTCGCGCCTGTGGCTATCGCTTCCGCCAAGGCGCAAACCGAGCTCCTGGGCCTGCGCGAACCGGAGGGCGATCTCCTCGGCCAACCGGCGCTCGAGCCGGTGGAGGAGCATGTCCCGCCGGCGCCCCTTCGGGACGAGGGCTTCCACCTCCTCCCCGAGCACCTGGACGAGCGTCTTGTAGAGGGCCCTCATCGGCGCCCCTCCGCCGCGGCCACGATCTCCGCCTCCTGGGCCTCACGCCGGGCGCGGGTGGCGGCCAGCTCGGCGCGCATCTCCTCCTCGGTGGGGACCGGCTGCTTGACCGTGATGTCCCACGAGGGCTCGACGGCAAAGCCCGTGCAGCGGACGCAGCGGCTGCACTTGTCGGAGAGGGCCCGGTGGTCGGCCTCGAGGTGGCCGCAGAGGCAGAGGCGCTCGTCCTCGAGGGGGACGTCGCCCTCGAGGAGATACCGGGCGAGAACGTCGTCGGTGACTGCCGGGTGCTCGCCGGCAAGCGTTTTCAGGTGGGGGGGGTACTTCGGGGGGGGCGGGGGCTGGTGCTGATTGTCACGGAAGCTGCTGCGAGTTTTCACGAATCGGCCTCTTTCCCGTGGTAGGAGAGAGGCCGTGGGGGTTACGGGGGCTTGTTCACCGTCCCTTTGGGTTGTGAGGTCTGATACCTCTTAATCCATTGGTTCGGGGTTCGATTCCCTGCGCACCCACAGCTGTCTCTCCCATCCACGACTAGGGTTGAAACGATCGTCTGGATGGGGGGGCGCTAGGCGGGCCGCTCGGGTGGGTCCCTGCTTGTGGCTTAG
>Ga0070740_10004050_pt1 | contig 14794 bp, 11 predicted proteins | sample Coa_R2_FD_67286 | JGI IMG/M metagenome (GOLD analysis project Ga0070740, IMG submission 67286) | Surface soil microbial communities from Centralia Pennsylvania, which are recovering from an underground coalmine fire - Coalmine... | ecosystem: Environmental > Terrestrial > Soil > Unclassified ... | reverse complement strand
GTGACGGACTGCTTTGCGCTGGTCGATCGCAACGAGGGCGGGCGCGAGGCTCTGGCGGCGGCGGGACTGCGGTATCGATTCGTGATCGACGCCTCCGAGATCCGGGCGGCAGCGCGCGCCGGCAAATAGGCGGCTTCCTCATCGGGCCCCGCTCCCAATGGCATCGCGCCGCCATCCTCCGATCTCCGCAACCACGCGCCTGACGGCGGTTTTCGGCGATCCCGTCGAGCATTCGATGTCGCCGCTGATGCACAACGCGGCCTACGAGGCGCTGGGCCTGGATCGGCGCTATGTGGCATTTCATGTGACGGCGGAGATGCTTATTGCGGCGCTACGGGGAGTTGCGGCGCTTGGAATCCTCGGGGTCAACCTGACCGTGCCTCACAAGGAGCGCGCGATGCGCGCGATGGACGAAGTCAGTTCGGAGGCGCGGATGCTTGGCGCGATCAATTGCGTAGTCAACAGGCGCGGGCGGCTTATCGGGGACAACACCGACGCGCGCGGATTCGAGCGCGACCTTCGCGCGCTTAACGTGGGGGTCTCCGGGCAGGCGGTGCTGATGGCCGGTGCGGGCGGCGCGGCCGCGGCGGCGGCGCTGGCGATGACGAGGCTTGGGGCGCGAACGGTCGTGATCGCCAATCGAACGTCGGAGCGCGCAAGGCGCCTCGCGCGCAGGATGTCGCGAATCACGGGCGGCCGCACCGACTTTCGATGGCGCGCCCTCGATGCGCTTATCGACCCCGACCTGCTCGGTCGCGTCGCGTGCGTCATCAATGCCACATCGATGGGCCTTACGACCCGGCGATTTGCCCCGCTCGACTACTCCGCCACGCCATACGATTGCGTCTTTTACGACATGCTCTACTCGCGCGCGCCGACCCCTTTCATTCAGGGAGCGATGCGGGCAGGCAGGCGAGCCGCCGACGGAGCCGGGATGCTTGCCGAGCAGGGCGACCTGGCCTTCAGGCTGTTCAACGGCGTGGCCGCCCCGCCCGGGTTGATGCGCAGAACGCTGATGCGGGCGCTCGGGCGCGGATAGCGTTCTCAGGTTACGCTAAGGCCCCTGCGGGCGTAGGTGTCAACAAGAATCCGCATCACATCCTGCGGAGCATTCCTTGGCGATCCGTCGAACGGGGGCTTCGGGTCGTACTCGATGCCGATCTGGATGGCATGGGCTAGTTTGTCGCCCGCAATCTTGCGCGCGAGATGGAGTCCCATGTCGATTCCCGCGGAAACCCCGGCGGCGGTGATGATTTTCCCCTGCTCGACGAATCGCTCTGAGACCGGAATCGCGCCGAAGCTCGCCAGCGTGCCGAAGGCGGACCAGTGAGTTGTCGCCTTGAGGCCCTTGAGGATTCCGGCCGCGCCGAGGATCAGGGCGCCGGTGCATACGGAAGTCGTCCAGGTGGTGGTCTGATGGATCGCGCGCACCCATTCCAGCATCGCCGGCTTCGCCCGCACCTGCTCTTCTCCAAATCCGCCGGGGACCACGAGGATATCAGCGGAGGCGACGTCAGATATCGCGCGGTCAGCATTGATCGCGAGCGAGCCGGTGTCGGTGCGTTTGAGTCCCGCGGTTTCGCCGACGATGGTGATTTCGGCGCCGGGCAGCCGCTGCAAGACTTCATAGGGGCCGACCGCATCGAGGACGGTTATTCCGTCGAAGGCCAGGATAACGATATTCATTGGAGACTCCTCCGTCGTTTGTTCATGCACTTCGTCTGAGCGATTCGGATTCGCGGGAATCGGAACGAAACCGGTTTCGGTATTGGCTGGGCGGAACGCGCAGGGCGCGCAGGAACGCCCTGCGCATCGACTCGCGGGTTCCGAATCCGCACGATGAGACGATCGCGTCGATTCCGTCGTTGGATTCCTCGAGGCGGCGGCGGGCGGCCTCGATCCGCGCCATCTCCACGAACGCGGCCGGGGTCATCCCGGTCTCGCGCCGGAAGACGCGGGCGAAGTTCCGCGGACTCATCGCGGCCCTGCGCGCAAGCCGCGCCACCGAGAGATCATCGGCGAGATGGTCGGCGATCCACGCCTGAAGCTCGCGGATCGGCTCGCGGTCGGCGCTTTGAGCGGAGAGATGGACGGAAAACTGGGATTGGCCGCCCGGCCTGCGCAGGAACATCACGAGTTCCCGCGCGACGCCGAGCGCGACGCGGCGGCCGTGATCCTCTTCGACCAGCGCGAGGGCCAGATCGATTCCCGCGGTGACGCCGGCGGAAGTGTAAATGCGCCCGTGCCTGACGAAGATCGGATCGGTTTCGACCGTGATCTTCGGAAATCGCCGCACAAGCTCGGCGCAGTAGCGCCAATGGGTGGTGGCGGAGCATCCGTCGAGCAGGCCGGCTTCGGCAAGCAGGAAGGTGCCGGTGCATACCGAACACAGCCGGCGCACTCGCGGCCCCATCGCGCGAAGCCATTCGATGAGCCGCTGATCCCGCATCGCGGCGGCGGTGCCGGGACCTCCGGCAACCATCAGCGTGTCGGGCGGAATATCCACATCGCTGATCGATTTTTCGATCACGAACCTGAGTCCGTTGGACATCGCAAGCGGCGCCGATTCGGCGGCGAGCAGGGTGACATCGTAAGAGGGGCGCCGCGCGCCGGCTTCATCGACCATCCATCGCGAGGCGCGCGAGAACACTTCGAGGGGACCGGCGATATCGAGAATCTGCGCGCCGGGAAATCCGAGCATCATGACCGAGCGGGTATGGCGCGGGCGGCGGGCGACGTTTTCGAGGCGGGGCGGCGATGAGCGCTTCATGCGCGCAGGATGGCATCGCGCCGCGATGTCCGCAATGGCATGTATGCCACGATTTCTGCCATGGTGGGCGCACCGGCGGACATCGCGATTGATTCGGCGAGAGCGGGCGCTGCGAATCGCGCCGCGGGGAGTTCGGACTAGCCGAACATCTCCTTGAGCTTGTCCACGAATCCCTTGGAAAGAGGATGGTTGACGGCTTTTCCGTCAAGACGCGCGAACTCCTCGAGTAGTTCGCGCTGCCGCGCGGTCAGACTGCGAGGCGTCTCGACCACCACGCGAATAAGCTGGTCGCCGCGGCCGTAGCCGTGCAGATCCACGATTCCTTTGCCCTTGAGGCGAAAGACCTTCCCCGACTGGGTGCCGGAGGGAATCTTGAGCTTGACCTTGCCGTCGAGCGTCGGGACCTCGATCTCGCATCCGAGCGCAGCCTGCGGGAAGCTGATCGGCACCTCGATGACGATATCGTTGTCCTGGCGCGCGAAGAGCGGATGCTCCTTGACGTGGACGATGACGTAGAGGTCGCCGGGAGCGCCTCCACCGTAGCCGGCCTCGCCCTCCCCGCGCAGCTTAAGACGCGACCCGTTGTCCACGCCGGCGGGAATTCGCACGGAGAGCGATTCCTGCTTCCGTATGCGGCCCTGCCCGTGACATTTCGGGCAAGGGTCAGAGATGATCATGCCTTCGCCGCGGCACTGCCCGCACGTCGTCGAGATCGAGAAGAACCCCTGCTGGGTGCGGACCTGGCCGGTGCCGCGGCAATTCGGGCACTGGCGCGTTCCAGTCGAGCCGCCGCGGGCGCGGGTGCCGTTGCAGGCCTCACATTGGGTAAGGCGCTGGAAGCGGATGATCTTTTCTGTGCCGCGGGCCGCTTCCTCGAATTCGATTTCGAGGTCGTAGCGAAGATCGTCGCCGCGCCGTGAGCGTGAACGCGCGCGGCCGCGCCCGGTTCCGAAGAAGTCCCCGAAGATGTCCGAGAAGACTTCCTCGAAGCCCTGGGTGAAGTCGAATCCTCCGAAAGGTCCCTGTCCCTGGGGCCCCTGGAAAGCGGCGTGCCCGAACCGGTCGTACTGGGCGCGCCGCTCGGGATCGGAGAGGACCTGGTAGGCCTCGTTGATTTCCTTGAATCGCTCCTCGGCTTCCTTGTTGCCGGGGTTGCGATCGGGATGGTTTTGGATGGCGAGGCGGCGGTAGGCCTTTTTCAGTTCGTCGTCGCTCGCGCCTCGGGAAACACCCAGGACCTCGTAGTAGTCGCGCTTGGTCGCGGAGGGCATCGTGACGGAATCTTAAACGATACGTGAATCGGACGCCATTGCCCATCCTGCGGCGGCCACAGTATTCACCGCCGGACCCGGTTTGGCGGCAGATTACTTCACTTCCTTGAAGTCCGCATCGACGACATCCTCACCGTTACCCTTCTTTTCCCCCGCCGCTCCATCGCCGGTTCCGGCACCCGCGGAGCCCTGCCCGTCGGAGCCCGCCTGGGCCTGCGCCCGCGTCTTGCTGTACATGGCTTCGGCAAGCTTGTGGGATGCGGTGGCGAGCGTCTCGGCGGCGCGGTTCATTTCGTCCGCGTCCTTGGACTCGAGCTTGGTCCTCGCCTCGGCGAGGGCGTCTTCGACCCCTTTGCGCGAGGCTTCGTCGAGCTGCGAGCCGTACTCCTTGAGGGTTTTCTCGGTGGTGTAGATGAGGTTGTCGAGCTTGTTGCGCGCTTCCGCTTGAAGGCGCCTTTTGTGGTCTTCGGCCGCATGCTGCTCGGCATCCCGGACCATCTTCTTGATGTCTTCCTCGGAGAGGCCGGAGGAGGCGGTGATGCGGATCGACTGCTCCTTGTTGGTCCCAAGATCCTTCGCGTGGACGTTCACGATGCCGTTTGCATCGATGTCGAACGTGACCTCGATTTGCGGGACCCCGCGGGGAGCGGGAGGGATGCCGATCAGGTCGAACTGACCGAGCAGCTTGTTGTCCGCCGCCATCTCGCGTTCGCCCTGGAAAACCCGGATCGTGACCGCGGTCTGGTTGTCCTGCGCGGTCGAGAACACCTGGCTCTTGCGGGTGGGGATGGTGGTGTTCTTCTCGATGAGCTTGGTGAACACGCCGCCAAGCGTCTCGATGCCGAGCGAGAGCGGAGTGACGTCGAGCAGGAGGACGTCCTTGACCTCGCCCTTGAGGACTCCGGCCTGGATGGCGGCGCCGACGGCGACCACCTCGTCCGGATTGACGCCCTTATGGCCTTCCCTGCCGAAGATGCGCCGCACGCGCTCCTGCACCGCAGGCATCCGCGTCATGCCGCCGACCAGGACGACCTCGTTGATGTCGCTCGCCTTGATGCCGGCATCGCGAAGCGCGGTGACGCACGGTCCCTCCAGGCGGTCGAGCAGGTCAGAGCACAGCGCCTCCAGCTTGGCCCGGGTCAGCTTGATATTGAGGTGCTTGGGGCCGGACTGATCGGCGGTGATGAAGGGGAGATTGATATCGGTCTCCATCACCGTGGACAGCTCGCACTTGGCCTTTTCGGCCGCCTCTTTGAGCCGCTGCAGGGCCATCCGGTCCTTGCGCAGATCGATTCCCTGGTCGCGTTTGAACTCGTCGGCCAGGTAGTCGATTATACGCTGGTCGAAGTCCTCGCCGCCGAGGAAGGTGTCGCCGTTGGTGGCCTTGACTTCGAACACGCCTTCGCCGAGTTCAAGGATTGAGATGTCGAAAGTGCCGCCGCCCAGGTCGAAGACCGCGATCTTTTCGTCCTTCTTCTTGTCGAGGCCGTAGGCAAGCGACGCGGCGGTCGGCTCGTTGATGATGCGAAGGACGTTGAGGCCCGCGATCCGGCCGGCATCCTTGGTCGCCTGGCGCTGGCCGTCGTTGAAGTAGGCGGGGACGGTGATGACGGCTTCGGTGACCTTTTCGCCGAGGTAGTCCTCGGCGGTCTGTTTCATCTTCTGCAGGATAAAGGCCGAAATCTCGGGAGGGCTGTAACGCTTGCCGCGGATTTCCACCCACGCGGCACCATCGTCATTCTTGACGACCTTGTAGGGCAGCACCTTGAGGGCCTTTTGGACTTCGGCGTCTTCAAATCGCCGGCCCATCAGGCGCTTGATCGCGAAGACGGTGTTGTTGGGATTGGTGATGGCCTGGCGGCGGGCGATTTGCCCCACCAGACGCTCGCCGGAATCGGTAAATGCAACGACCGACGGAGTAGTGCGGCTGCCTTCGGAGTTGGCGATCACGACGGGATCGCCGCCTTCCATCACGGCGACGCAACTGTTGGTCGTACCAAGGTCAATGCCGATTACTTTAGCCATTTGTCGAATGAAGCCCCTAAGCTTTGAACCGCTCTTTTTCTAATTCATAACCACGATTTAGCCGTTTTCAACTTCGGACGAGTCCGCTTCGCCGTTGCTTCGCTCTCCTGCCGTTCCCTTCGCGACGCTCACGCGCGCCGGGCGAAGGATGCGGTCGCCGATCAGGTAGCCGCGATGAAACTCCTCAACCACCGTGTTTGGTGGATGAGAGTCGCTATGCACCTGGTCGATAGCCTCGTGACGGCTTGGGTCGAAAGGCTGTCCGGCCGATTGGATCGGCGCTACGCCGTGCGTCTTGAGGTAATCAAGCAGCGAGCGCAGCACCATCTCGACGCCCTGAAGAATCTGCCTGTCACCGCCTCCGGCCCGGGCCGCATCGACCGCGCGCTCGAGGTTGTCCACGATCGGAAGGAGATCGCGCAGCAGCGTTTCCTTTTGAATGCGGATGTTTTCCTCGCTCTGCTGCCTGATGCGCTTGCGGGCGTTTTCGCCGTCGGCAAGCGCGCGGAGATATTTGTCCTTCAGTTCCGCGATTTCCTTGTCCTTTTCGGCGATGCGCGCCTCAAGCTCGCCGTGTCTTCCGCCATCGTCCGCCGCAGGGGGTGTTTCGGAAGCGCGATGATCGGGATGCTGATCGTCAGAAAGGAGTTCCCCGTTACCTTTGTTATGCTTGTTCATCCTGCGAAACCGCACCAAGCTAGAAGATAAGCACGATTTGCGGCAACGCCAGCTAAGCGAGAGCCGACGCCGCTCCCCAGGGAGAGGCCGGAATCAGTGCTCCAGGATTCTGGTCAAGGTCTTGGCGGTGTAGTCGACGAGCGGAATCACCCGGTCGTAGTCCATTCTCACCGGGCCCACCACGGCAAGACTTCCGACCGGCGTCGAACCGGTCGCATACGAGGCGGCTATGACGCTTAGACCCGCAAGGCGCGGGTCATAGTTCTCCGAACCTATCGAAACCATCAGCCCGTTGAGCTTGATGCTCCGTTCGAGGAGATCGAGCAGCGCGGACTTGTCATCGAGCGCCCGCAGCAATTCGCGCATCCGTTCGGGATCGGCGAATTCGGGCTGTTCGAGCGCTTTGACGCTTCCCTCGACATAGACCTCGGTGCGGCCGACGTTCTCGGCGATGGTGCCATTGCCGAGGGCGAGCGCCTCGCGGACGAACTGATCGTAGATGGCGCGCTCTTCCTTCAATTGGGCTTCGATCCAGCGCCGCGCCTGTTCGAGGCTGCGTCCGACCAGAGACTCGTTGAGATAACGCGCCATCCGGTCGAGCTCCTCCTGGGTGAAGTCGCGATCGGTGTCCACCAGGCGGTTCTGGACGGTATCGGCGCTTGCGACGAACACGGCGAGAACCTGGCGTTCGCGCAGGCGCACGAAGTTGACGCGCTCGAAGGTCATCGCCTCGAGCCGCGGCGCCATCACCAAGGCGGTCTGGCCTGTAAGCAGCGAGAGCAGGCGCGGCGTATCGCGCATGATGTCGTCGAGATCGCGCACGCGGCTTGAATAATGCAGCTCTATTTGCGCCCGATCCTCGAAGGCGATTCGCGGGGAGGCCAGCAAATGATCCACGTAGTAGCGAAAAGCCCGGTCGGTCGGCACGCGGCCCGCCGAAACGTGAGGCTGGCTGAGAAATCCCGCCTCTTCGAGTTCGGCCATGATGCTCCGGACCATCGCGGCCCTCACGCCCAGGGGATAGCGCGCGGCAATCTGCTGCGATCCGACCGGTTCGGCGGTCGCGATGAATTCCTGAACCGTCGCCATCAGCAGCGCGTGACGGCGCGGGGAGAGCAAGTTGCTGTCGGCACCCGTCGCCATGGTCCGAAGTCCATTTCAATTCTGTTACCGCCTCATCGATACATTCAAGCGCGGATTCGATGCAATGGCGGGGCCGGCCCGGGTCGGATAGTCTTCCACAAGGAGCGATGGCCGGCAGGACCCCAGCCCGCGCGCGCCGTGTTCATATCCCGGCGCCGGCGCGAAACACCTCGTGGATCGAGAGCGACAGCTACGATCGCCGCGCATGGGCGGAGATCCTCGCGGACGCTCCGTCAACCTCGGCGCTGGTGGATGCGGGCCGAAAGCTGGTACCGCACTTCGACGCGCTCCTTGAAGACTTCTTTCTCGCCCTGTTCAAGTACAACCTCGTATGGCACAAGCCGGACGAGGTGCGCCGCTCCGCAGCACTCAACCGCACGATCCTTGAATCGCTCCTTCCCACCCCCGTTTTCGAGGCGCTGAAGAATCGGACCCTGCTCGAAGAGGACAAGGCCGCCATCGCCGCGATGGTTCTGGGTGAGCGGGCGCTCGAGATGATCCGCTCCGAGAAGCTCATCAATCGCAAGGAGATGGTCGATCTATGGGACCTCGAGCATCAGGAGCAGGACCTGGAATCGCGGGTCGAAGCCTTGAAGGCCGCGCAGGAGATAGCGGATGAGACCGAAAAGGATGCGAGCGCCGCGCGGCAGACGAAGAAGAATGCGAGCGGGATGGTCGAGGCGGCAATCCGCGCCGCCCAGGTATCCGAAGCGCGCGCCAATCAAAAGGCGCGCCAGATAAACACCGACCTCGCGCACGGCGATCGGACCGAACTCAGGCGGATGCAGATGCAGGCGGCATCGCTCGCCCAGGATATCGACCGCGCTGCCGAGGACAGCCACGCCTTCAGCCGCGAGTTCGGCCAGGGCGGCAGGATGAACGCGGGAGAGCGGCTGGAACTCGGCCGCCATCTCGCGCGCAGCCGAAAGCTCGGCGAACTGGCGCGCCTCGTCGGCAGGATGAAGCAGGATGCGCGGGCGCTGCGCCGCAAGACCCTCGACCGCGGCATCACCGAAGCCTACGACATCGAGCGCGGCGCGGACCTGGGCCGCATCATCCCGTCCGAGCTGGTCGCGATGCATCATCCCGTGATGGTCCGGGATTTCCGCCGCCGCCTGCTCGAAGGCGAAGTTCTCCAGTACCGGCTGCGCGAGGACGAGCAGAAGGGAAAGGGCCCGATGGTGGTTTGTATCGACGTGAGTTCGTCGATGCAGGGGGACAAGGAGCTGTGGGCGAAGGCGGTCGGGCTGACGCTGATGGATATCGCGCGCCGCCAGCGCCGCCTGTTTCGCGCGGTCCTTTTCTCGTCGGGCGAAGAAAGCCTGCGCGTGCTCGATCTCAACCGGGTGCGCAGATATGAACCGGAGCTGGGAAAGGTGATCGAGATGGCGGAGTACTTCCCCGGGGGCGGCACCGACTTTCAGCGGCCGCTGGATGCCGCGCTGGCGCTGCTGGGAGATTCGCGGCTTAGGCGGGGCGATATCGTGATGATCACCGATGGGGAGTGCCAGGTGTCGCCCGAATGGCTCGCGCATTTCCGCGAGCGCAAGGAGGAGCTCAAGTTCACGGTGTTCGGCGTGCTGGTGGACGTGGGCGCCGTGGACACATCGTCGCTGGCCGCCTTTGCCGACAGGATAACCTCGGTGAAGAAACTTACGGCGGAGTCGTCGCGGGAGATCTTTCTCGCCATCTGACGCGCGCGCATCGCTTGCAGCATTTGCAGGAATTCATGATGGAGATCCTCCTCGTTCCAATCGACCGCTCCAACTATCGCGCGATGTGGCGGCTGAAGCTCAAGCCCGAGCAGCAGACGTTCGTCTCTCCGCCCGCGTGGTCGCTCGCGCGATGCTACGTCAGGGCGTTTGGCGATGAATACGAGCATCTGCCCCATCTCATCCAGGCCGACGGCGAGGTCGTGGGCTATGCGACGATCGCATGCAATCCCGACAGCGACGAGGATTACTGGATCGACGACATCATGATCGACGCATCGCAGCAGGGGCGCGGCTACGGCCGCGCCGCAGTCACCGAGACGATCCGGGTGATCCTGCGCCGCTACGCGCGATGCCGCGCGGTGCAGCTCACGTGCTTTCGCGCAAATCTGAACGCGGCGGCGCTGTACATCAGCCTTGGCTTCAAACCCACCGGCACGGTCGATCCCTACTTCGGGGAGCCGAACTACAAGTTGAGCGGCGCCGCGCTCGATCGATTCAGATAGCAGTCGCCGGCGCCGTACCGCCTAAAAGGCGGCCTTGGGCACCGGCAATCCGGGCACGTCGGCGCGGCCGCGGAAGATCGTGCCCTTGCGCGACGGATCGGCGGTGTTGTCGGCGGTCACGACGTACAAGTCCATCATGTCGGGTCCGCCGAACACGAGGCTCGTCACCATCGTGGAAGGCAGCTTGATTCGCTTCTTGATCACGCCATCGTTTCCGAAGCGCACCACTTCTCCGACGCGGACCGCGGCAACCCAGATTCCGCCCTCCGCATCGACCGCCATCCCGTCGGGCCATCCTTCGGGCAGCCTGGCGAAGATCCGCCGATTCCTGACGGTGCGATCGGGAGCGACGTCATAGGACCACACGGCTCCGGTCGGCGAATCGCTGTGATAGAGGAGCCTGCGGTCGGGGCTTAAGCCGAGTCCGTTGGTCACCTCGATTCCATCCCACAGTTTGGTGGCGCGTCCGGGAGGATCGATGCGAAACAGGCTTCCCGGGACGGGCTTGCCGCCGCCGAGCGGATCGAAGTTGAGGGAGCCGGTAAAGACGCTGCCCTGGTCGTCGGTGGTCAGGTCGTTGAGCCCCATCAGGGGCTTGCCGTCCCATTCGACAAAGAGGTCTCGGCTTTTGCCGGTCTTTTCATCGAACAGGATCAGCCCGCGGCCGGTGCATACCAATCCGCCGCCGCGATTAAACATCATCCCGCCCACGCCCCTGCGCTTCGGGATAACGGTCTGGATGGCTCCGTCGGGATTGCGGCGATAGACGCCGCCGTTGGGAACATCGCTGAAGTACAAAGCGCCGCTGTCGGAGACGCGCGGAGCTTCGAGCAATCCGAAACCGCCGGCCAGCACTTCGAATTCCATCGGGCAGTCCTCCTACCGCCCGTTTAGCACTTCGGGGGCGTTGGCTGCGAGAGCGCGGCGCGGTTTCAAGCGCCGGCGACGCGATTCGCCTCGTCGGCGAGCCTGAGGTCGCGATGGAACAGGTAAATCAGGACGGGTTGGAGAATACGCGTCAGGACCATGATTGCGAGAGCGCCGCCGATGACGACGATGGCGAGCGGGCGCTGCGTCTGCGCACCGATTCGGGTCGAAATCGCGGCGGGGAGCAGCCCCAGCGCATCCACCAGGTCCGTCATCATCGTGGCCCGAAGCCGCCGATCCGATCCCATGATTATCGACTCCACGAACGGGTGCCCTTCGTCCCAGAGTTGGCGGATGTAAAAGCTGAGCAGGATACCGTCCATCACCGCGATGCCGAAGATCGAAATGAAGCCGACGGCGGCGGAAACGCTGAACGGCGTTCCGGTGACGAAAAGGCCGAGGATTCCGCCGAGGCAGGCGACCGGGATCTGGGCCATGATGATGAACGTATCGATGAGCGAGGTGGTGGCGCCGAAGAGAACGCCGGCGATCAGGATGAGCGCGAACGGAACCACGACCGCGAGCCGGCGGTTGGCAGCCTTGAGTTCGCCGTACTCGCCGGCCCATTGCAGGTGGACGCCTTCGGGCAGGCTTACCGCGCGCGCCACGCGCGATTTGGCTTCCTCGACCGCGCTCTGGAGATCGCGGCCGCGAACGCCGAATCGCACCGGAACGTATCGTTCGAGCTGTTCGCGGTAGATGAATGACGCGCCTTCGCTGGTCTTGACCCCGGCAATCTGGCCAAGCGGCACCATCCCGCCTGCGGGAAGACTGACCCTGATATTCCGGATCGCGTCGAGGCTCTGCCTGTACTCCGGTTTCCATCGGACCACGAGGTCGAACCGGCGGTCGCCTTCCAGAACCTGCGTGACGGCTTCACCGCCGATTGCCGCCTCGACCACCGCGGCGACGTCGCCCGAATTGAGTCCGTAGCGCGCAGCGGCCTTGCGATCGGGGCTGATCAGGACATTCGGCTGTCCGAGCGAGCGATAGACCGCGGTATCGACGACACCGCGAACCGTGTCGAGGGTAGCCTTTATCTGGTTGGCGATCCTTTCATCGGTTTCAAGATCGGGTCCGAAAACCTTGACCGAGTTGGAGCCTTTGACGCCCGACAGGGCTTCGTTCACGTTGGCCTCGATATTCTGCGAGTAGTCGAAGGCGACGCCGGGGTAGCGGCTGTGAAGTTTCCGGTCGAGGCGGTCGAGCAGATCCTGCTTGGTCATGCCGCGCGGCCATGTGCGGCGGGGCGTGAGCTCGACATAGAACTCGATATTGAAGAATCCGGTCGTTTCGGTGCCGTTGTCGGGGCGACCGAGCTGCGAGACCACGGTCTTGACCTCGGGGAACGAGGCGATCACCTCGCGCATCCCGTTGGCCAGCCTGGCTCCCTGCGCCAGAGAGATCGTAAGCGGCATCGTGGCCGTCGCCCAGATATTGCCCTCCTCGAGCTTGGGCAGGAACTGTCCGCCGATCATCGGGTAGAGCGACAGCACTCCAAGCGCCAGCATCGCGACCAACCCGAGGGTCGCGCGCGGCCATTCGAGAACCCGGACGAAGACGCGATGGTAGAAGTGGGCGACGCCTTCCCATACGGGATTGTGCGCCACCGTCATCCCGTGCGCGAAGAAGTAGGAGGCGAGGACCGGGGTCAGGGAGATGGCGAGCAGGATCGCGGTGCCGAGCGCATAGGCGTAGGTATGCGACATCGGCGAGAAAATCGCGCCCTCCACCCCGCGCATCGTGAACAGGGGCAGGAACGCGATGAGAAAGATGATGGTGGAAAACAGCATCGGGCCGCCCACCTCCTGCGCCGCGTGAAGGATTTTCAGCCGTGTGCTCTCGTGGGGCAGGATGCCGGAGGTGAGGTGGCGATCGATGTTTTCCATCACGATGACGGTGGTGTCGATGATGATTCCGAAGTCGATCGCGCCCAGCGAGATCAGGTTGGCCGCCGTCCCTCCCATCTGCATCAGCGTGAACGCGCCGCACAACGCGAGCGGGATGTTGATCGCGGCGATTACCGCGGCGCGCAGATTGCCCAGGAAGAAGATCAGCACCAGGAACACCAGCGCCATCCCGATGCTCAGGTTCTCGATCACCGTCTGCAGGGTCGTCTCGACCAGACCGGTGCGGTCGTAGTAGGGAACGACCTTGTAGCCGCGCGGCAGCTCGCCGGAGTTGTTCAGTTCATCGACCTTCCGCTCGACGCCGCGCAGGGTCTGGAGCGTGTTGCCGTACTTGCGCATCAGGACGATGCCGGTGACGACCTCGTTCTGATGGTTCATCCCGACGATTCCGAGGCGCGGGGCGTAGCCGACCGAGACGTCGGCGACGTTGGCGACGCGGATCGGCGTGCCGTGGCTCGCGGACAGGACGATATTGCTGATGTCGTCGATTCCATGGATAAAGCCGAGCCCGCGCACGTCAAACGCCTGTTCGCCCACGGACAGGTAGTTGCCCCCGGCGCTGGTGTTCGAATTGCGGATCGCGCCAATCAGTTGCGAAAGGGAAACGCCGTAGTAGGCGAGGCGCTGCGGGTCCACATCGACGTGATACTGCTTGGTCAGCCCGCCGAAGCCGGTCACATCGATCACGCCCGGAACCGTCTTGAGCTGTTTTTCGAGAATCCAGTCCTGGACTTCCTTCTCCTTGATCAGGTCGTGGTCGGGCCCCTGGATCGTGTAGCGATATATCTCTCCGATTGAGTTCTGCGGCGAGATTCCGGCGGAGATGCCTTCGGGAAGGCTGATGAAGGTCAACTGGTTGATGGTCTGCGAGCGGTCGTAGTAGTAGTCGGAGTCCCACGAAAAGTAGCATCGGATATCCGACAGCCCGAACAACGAGATCGATCTCATCGCCTCGAGCCCGATCATCCCGGAAAGCCCGTACTCGGTGGGCACTGTTACCAGCTTCTCCACTTCCTCGGCGCTGAGACCGGCGGGCAGCGTGAGCACCTCGACCATCGGCTGGACGGGGTCGGGGTAGGCTTCGATGTCGAGTTGCGAGAAGGAGTAGGCGCCCGCGATCAACAGGAGGATCGCGATGCCGATTACGACCACCCGCTCGCGGAGCGCGAGCGCCATCAGCGAAGCAATCATCGCGGCATCACCGTGCCAATGGCGGAATGGGTCATGGGATCGGATTGCGCGGGGTGCGCATCGCTCTCCTTAGGAACTCTCGCCGTGGGCCTGATGCCACAGCGCGTTGACGAGAAGGGTCCGGCCGGTCACGACGCGATCGCCGGCCTTGAGGCCGGAAATCACGCGCGCCTCTCCCTTTTCGCTCCACGATGCGATCACGACCCGGCGGCGCTCCAAACGGCCGGGGCCGGACTCGACAAACGCATAGTAGTTGTCGGTGTCGAACACGAGCGCATCCTGCGGCACGACCAGCGCGTCGCCGGGGCGGGTCACGATGCGGATTCGCGCGAGCATCTGGGGCTTCAGCCTGAGCCCCGGATTCCTGACGCGGCATCGGATCTGCAACGTGTGAGTGTTGGCGTCGAGATTGGGACTGATTCGCTCGATCGCGCCATGGAAGACCTCGTCGGGAAACGCGGTCGTCACCGCATCCATCTCCTGTCCCACCCTGACCCGCGCGAGGTCGTCCTCGTAGATGTCGCCGGTGATCCATACTTCGTCGAGGGTGCCGAGGGCATAGAGCACGTCGCCCGGGTTGACGGCGGCGCCGCGCACGGCCTTGTTGTCGACCACGGTTCCGCTGATAGGCGCGCGCATCCAGACCACCGGCGCGGGCGAC